>Ga0299915_10001967_pt1 | contig 15028 bp, 15 predicted proteins | sample RVTome_13_FD_200263 | JGI IMG/M metagenome (GOLD analysis project Ga0299915, IMG submission 200263) | Soil microbial communities from uranium-contaminated site in the Upper Colorado River Basin, Wyoming, United States - RVT92D227 (version 2) ... | reverse complement strand
CGTTTCCTGAAGAGGAACCTGACGCAGAACGGCGTCGGGAATTACGCCGTCTGCGAAGGCACGAGCGAGGAATGGATCGGGGAGATCCTGGATAGGAACATCGATCTCGTCATCCTCGACCCGCCGCGAAAAGGCGTGGAGGCGGGCCTGGCGCGGGCGCTGGCGGAGGATCCGGTGCGGACGCTGATCTATCTATCCTGCAACCCGGCAACGCTGGCCCGCGACCTCAAAACCCTGCTCGGGGCCTACGAGCTCGCGGAGGTCAAGGTCTTCGACTTTTTCCCCCACACCCCTCATATCGAAACCCTGACCATTCTGAACCGCGCCTGTCCTCTCGTGACCGTTCAAGATTGACGCCCGGCAGATTTCGCCCGTCCGGCGAGTTGGCCGCAGGCGGCGGCGATGTCGGTCCCCTTGGACCGGCGCCGCGTCACGTGGACCTTTCTCTCCTCAAGCCATTGGATGAACGCCCGCAGGGCCGGCTCGTCAGGCCCCACGTCATCGAGCCCAGTCACCGGACTGCAGGCGATGATGTTGACCTTGGCCCGAAGTCTCCGGGCGATCCCGGCCAGGCCTTCGGCGTCGTTTCTGGAATCGTTGACGTCCTTGATGAGGATGTATTCGATCGTCATCATCCGGCCGCCCGACTTCAGGTAGTCCTCGCATGCCTCCATGACCTTTTCGAGGGGATACTTCCTGTTGACAGGCATGAGCTTGTCCCTCAGCCTGTCCGTTACGGCATGGAGGGAAAGGGACAGGTTCACCTGGAGGTCGAGCTTCGCGAGGCGTTGGATGCCGGGCACGAGGCCGCAGGTCGAGATCGTCATGCGGCGCGCCGCGATCGCCATCCCTTCGGGCGAGTTCATGATACGGACGGCCTTTTCGAGATTGCCGAAGTTGTCGAGCGGCTCTCCCATGCCCATGAAGACGAGGTTGGTCAACTCCCGGTCGAGGGTGTCCCGGAGGAAGAGGACCTGGCCCGTGATCTCCGAGGGGGACAGGTTCCGCTTGAACCCGTCAAGCCCACTGGCGCAGAAAACACAAGCGAACTTGCAGCCGGCCTGGGTCGACAGGCAGACCGTCCGCCTCTTCCCGGACGGGATGAGCACGGTCTCGATGAAATTGCCGTCGGCGAGCCGGAAAAGGAACTTCTCGGTCCCGTCGGGAGACCTGCGCCGCTCAACAACGTCCATCCGGCCGATGAAGTAATTCGTTTCGAGCTTTTCCTTGAGCCCTTTGGAGATATCCGAAAACTCGCCGAACGTGGCCTTCCCCTTGCGGTAAAGCCAGGAAAAAACCTGCCCGGCCCGGAACCCCGGCTCGGCGAGCGTTTGGATTTCGGCCTTAAGCTCGTCAAGCGTCAGGTCTTTGATGTCTTTTTTAGGGGGCATGGGCTCATTATAATTAAAAGTTCCCGGAATACTTGTGCCAGAGGTCGGCTTCGAGCTTCCAATAGGCGGCGACGGCCTGATCGGCCGCGTCCCGGCAATACCTCGTCAGGAACTCCTTAGCCTTCCTCGGATCTTTTTTTAAGAGCGCCAGCGCTTCGTCCTCGACCTTCGCCTGGCCGCCGAAGACCTTGTCCTCGATCCCCTTCCAGACGAGTTCGACGTCCTTCGTCATCTCCTGCCAGCGGAAAAGGGCCAGCTTGCTCACCGTTCGATAGGCCCACCAGGCGCACTCGCGGCGGTACGCGCCCCGTCCGTCGACCATGTAGGAATCGGGCATCTGCGAGATCCCGATATAGAACGGGGTATGCGGGGTCGTGGCCGGATTATCGTAGCCGAGCCAGACGACGCCGCCGATCTCGTTCGGCAGCCAGCTCCTGGACTGGGTGATCTGGAGGTAGGTCGAGGCCGGCGAACATATGGTCCGTTCCCGCTTGATCCGGAAGAGCTCCCGGAGGTCGCCGTTCATGAAGGGGTTGGCGACCGGGCTCTTGACCGTCTCCCCTTTCCGGTTGACCGAGTTGAGCGTCCTGGTCATGTCGAATTCGGTCCCGTCATAAACGTCACGGAAGATGGCCAGAAGATCGCGGACCGTGACCTTCTTCTCAGGCTTGACCGAAAATGGATAGTTCTCGGAGTTCGGATCGAGCTTGAGCGAGGGCGCGAGGAGGCCCAGGACGCGCCATTCGCGGCGGCGGCAATAGAGGCTCGTCCTCGACGCGGGTGCGTAAGCGTAGCTGAACTCGAAGGGCTCGCCGTCCGCCTTATTCCAGAACCCCATCCCCTCGGCAAGCGACAGGACGTTCCCCGAAGCCAGAAAATATTCTTTATTCGCCAGGTCGAGCCGGCGGAGGCGGCTGGCGTTGGCCGATACGCCGATCTCGTCATCGGGAACCCGCTGGGCCGCCCAGACGGCCCCCTTCTTTCCTTTCCCGGGCCCATAGATCTCGAAAAGCCAGACCTCCTTCGGGTCGGCGAAGGTGAAACTCTCGCCCCAATCGTTGTAACCGAACTTGGCCGTCAGGTCATCGGCCACGGCGATGGCCTCCCGGGCCGTCCTGGCCCGCTCAAGACAGAGGCGGAACAACTCGGGCGCGTCGATCGTCCCCTCGTCGCTCTTGAGCTCGCTCCGGCCGCCGATGGTCGTTTCGCCGATGGCCAGCTGCCACTCGTTCATGATGGGATAGGCCGCGTTGAGGTAGGCGTAGGTCTCGGGAACTTGAGGGATCTCGCCGGTCTCGATGCGGTCGGGATCGTTCGGCCCCTTCGTCTGCTTGGGCTCGAAATAGATCTTGGCCGTCTCTTCCGGCTTGTGGTGAGCGTGCGGGACGATGGTCATCCAGGTCCGGTCCGAACCGCTGTCGCAGGAGTGCGACGTCACGGTCGATCCGTCCGCTGAAGCCAGCCTCCCGACGAAGATGCTCGTGCAGGAATCGAATTCGGGCGCGGCCACACCTGCCAAGGGCGTTCTTCCCACGACCGAAGTCCCGGAGAAAATGAACAAGGCCAATATTGCCGCGGCAAGGCCGCCGATGGTCAACCCCAGACTTCGCATTCGTTGTCTCATCCCCACGCTCCTTTTCTTTTTTTTGTTTGTCCCTGCCTAGCCTGTCCAGATCTCTTTTTTTACCTGTCCAGCGTATCTAGCTTGTCCAGCTCTTTTCTTGCTTATAACACGCGATCGGACCTCGGTCAAATCCCCTCCAGGCTGTTGCTTCATCAACCGGAAATATGCTAATCATTGTCCACGGCCACAAGCAGGATTGAAACATGAACGCCATCGCCGCGACGATCGAGCACCTCCCGCACCTGGGGGAAACCCTCGCCCTCGCTTCGGCCGTGGTCTGGGCCGTGGCCGTGATCCTGTTCCGGATCAGCGGCAAGGACGTCCACCCGATCGGACTGAACCTCTTCAAGAACCTCTTCGCCCTCCTCCTCCTCCTCGCCGTCATGCCGCTCCTCCACAAGCCCCTTTTCCCGGACGCGACGTTGACAGAGACCGGTCTTCTTCTTCTGAGCGGCTTCCTGGGCATCGCCGTTTCCGACACGCTTTTTTTTATGTCCCTCAACATCGTCGGGGCGAGCCTGGCGGCTATCGTGGACTGTTTTTACAGCCCATTCGTCATCATCCTCTCGTATGTCTTCCTCTCCGAACGCCTCAACGGCTGGCAGCTCTCCGGCGTCCTGCTCATCATCACCGCCGTCCTGACCATCGCCCGCAAAAGCCGCGGCAAGGACGAAAGAATCTCCCGGAAGGACCTCATCCGAGGCATCATCCTGGGCGTCCTGGCCATGCTCTTTGTCGCCGTCGGCATCGTCCTGGTCAAGCCGATGCTCGCCGGCGTAGGAATCTTTTGGGCCACCGGCGTAAGGCTTGTCGGCGGAACGCTGGGTGTCTTGGCCTTCCTTCTCCTCCACCCGAAGCGCCGGGAGGTCCTCCTCCCACTCCTCGACCTCTCCAACTGGAAGGTCATGGTCCCGGCCTCGTTCCTCGGGTCCTTCCTCTCTCTCCTCTTCTGGATGGGCGGGATGAAGTTCGCCTTCGCCTCGGTGGCCGCCATCCTGAACCAGATGAATACGATCTTCATCTTCATCCTTGCCGCCGTCTTCCTGAAGGAAAAGGCAACCCCCTGGAAGATCGCAGCCATCGTCCTCGCCTTCATCGGCGCCTTCCTGGCATCGTATCCGTTCTAAAGCCTCTGGACATCGAACGTATCCACACACCTTCCGAATGACGGGAGTGGACGCGAGCGGCGACCTCGCCGTCTTCGAGATGGGTCCGGACGGCAAGGTCCAAAGGGTCAAAGTCGGCGAGAACTATATTTCCCCCAAAAAATAGTATTTACCGCGACGGGTCGGCCAACTTGACGTCGACCCAGAACGAATATTTCTTCGGGCTTCGGGATTAGCCGAACGGTCCGCCCGCCGCTCAAGCGAGCAGCCTGCCGACCTCCTCCACAGCGCTGGCTGCGTCCGGGGCGTATCCGTCGGCATGGATCTGGTCAGCGTAATCCCTGGTGACCGGCGCGCCGCCGATGATGACGGACGCCTTGAGCCCGGCCGCCCGGACGGCCTCGACGATCCCTTTCATCCCGACCATGGTCGTCGTGAGGAGGGCCGAAAGGGCGACGACGCCGGCGTTGTGGACCTTGGCGGCTTCAACGAACCTCTCGGCGGAAACGTCGATGCCCAGGTCGACGATCTTGTAGCCGGAGCCGCGGAGCATCATGGCCACGAGGTTCTTGCCGATGTCGTGGAGGTCGCCTTTGGCGGTCCCGATGACGACGACACCCTTGGGCTGGACCTTGTCCTTGACGAGCCAGGGCTCAAGCTTGACCAGGCCCGCATTCATGGCCCGGGCGGCCACAAGGACCTCGGGGATGAAGACCTCGTTGTTCTTGAATAACTCGCCGAGCGTATCCATGCCTTTGATCAGCCCTTCGTTGAGGATCCTGGCGGCGGGAAGCCCGGAGGCCAGGGCCTTGTCCACGAGCGCCTCGACCTCGGCTTTCTTTCCCTTCAACAAGGCCTCTTGCATTTCCTGGAACATCTTCGTCTCCTCGTTTTTCAAGTTTTAATATCACACAATAAAAGTCCGTAATTGTCAAGCGACCCGGAATCGCCGATGGGACGCGAAGAGGATAGGGCCGCGGGATTCACGATCCTGACTCTCACGGATGCCGCTGGAAAAGATAGCCAACGGCCACCGACTTCTGATATGATGGGAATATCCGGAGGGGACAGGGGCGGCAAGGACATGAAATCTTTCAAGATCGGGATCGAGAGCGCCAGTCTCAAGCCGCTCGGCCTTTCGCCGTTCGAAGTCCTCGACTGGGCCATCATCAACGACATCGACGGCGTCCAGTTCTCCGAGACGGACCCGGGCCCGGGCCAGTCCCTCGACAGGGCATTACTCAACGAGCTCTCCGCTTACGCCGGGGAGAACCGCCTCTTTCTGGAATGGGGCGGCGGCGAGCACGTCCCTCTCGACCCGGCCACGGGAAAGCCCAAGGACATCTTTGCCATCAATAAAAAGGCCGCCGAGCAGGCGCGCGCGTTGGGTGTCGCGACGGTGCGGTCCTCATCGGGAGGCCTGATGCGATGGAACGCGAAGTCCATGTCCCCTGAAGAGATCCTTTGTCTGACGGCCAAGGGCCTGAATGAGCAGAAAAAAATGCTCCGTGACCTCGGCGTCATCCTGGCCCTCGAAACCCGCTTCGAGTTCACAACATTCGAGCTCCTGCGCCTCTTCGACATGTGCAGCGTCAAGCCGGGGGAGTGTTTCGGCATCTGCCTGGACACCATGAACCTTCTGACCATGCTCGAGGACCCCGTGGCCGCGACGGAGCGCGTCCTGCCCTGGGTCGTGACGACCCACATCAAGGACGGGGCCCTCCTCATCACGGACGAAGGGTTCGTCACGTTCCCGACGGAGGCCGGGACGGGTATCGTGGACCTGGCCGCCGTCTTCGAGCGTCTCTCGACACTCAAAACGCCGGTCAACCTCTGCCTGGAGGACCACGGCGGCGATTTCCCGGTCCCCATCTTCAACCCCGCTTTCCTCGCCCGGTTCCCCGACCTCACGGCTGCGGAACTGGCAGCGCTCGTGAAGCTCTCCCAAAAGAGCCAGGATCTCCTGGACGAAGGCCGGATCGCCGTCCTTGACCGGGAACGATGGCCCGAGCAATGCGAACGCCGCGTAAAAAGGGGCCTCAGGGCCGTCAGGAGGATCGTCGAAGAGGGCCGGCGCGGAGGATGACGGCTCGCCGCCGCTCTGCGACCCACGCCGGCTGTTGATCTCATCCCGGACTTCCGCTATAAAAAGGGATATAAATAAAGTTGGACCATGAGAGCAAAAGAACACGGTTCGATCCCCAGGAGGACCTGTCCGGGCCCGCGCCCCGCGAAAAGGACGGCTGTCTGGAGGGCACTGGCCTCAAACCCGCAGGTTCTCAAAGCCGGCCCCCGGATGGTCCGGTTTCTCTACGATTACATGGGCAAATTCAAGGTCCAAGACGTCGGAGGCCACCTCATCCTCCATTCCCATCTGCCGCCGCTCAACAGCCGGGCCTACAAGAGATTCATTGATGAGCACCTTATCAAGAATGTCGAAGGCCCTTCCCATGCCCAAGTCGGCCTGACGAACGCCTGCCCACAGAAATGCGCATACTGCTATAGCCGGGGGCGGAAAGGCGAACCGATGGACACGGAAACGATCCTTCGAGTCGTCCGCGACCTGAGAGAGATGGGTGTCTTCTGGCTCGGGTTCACGGGGGGCGAACCGCTGCTCAACCGGGACATCGTCCGGATCACCGAAGACGCCGCCGCGGACTGCGCCGTCAAGCTCTTCACCTCCGGGTTCGGCCTGACGGAGGAACTGGCCGCCGGATTGAGGGACGCCGGGCTGTTCTCGGTATCGGTCAGCTTGGACCACTGGAACGAAGAGGTCCACGATCGCGGCCGCGGCTTTCCCGGCGCTTACCGGACGGCCCTACGGGCGGTCGAGACCTTCAGGAACGTCGGCGGCGTCCAAATCGGCATCTCTTCCGTCCTCTCGAAGGAATTGATCCGGCCGGATAAGGTGGAGGAATTCCTCGGGTTCCTGTCCGGGCTTGGCGTCCACGAAGCCTGGCTGAGCGAGGCCAAGCCCTCGGTCCCCGCCTTCTGGAGCGAGGAGTTCATCATCCCGGTGGAGGAGCGCCGTGAACTGGCGCGACTCCAGGACCGTTGGAACAAGGATGGCGGGATCACGGTCAATTACCTGGGCCATTTCGAGAGCGGGAGCCACTTCGGCTGCAACGCGGGGAGCAAGATGATCTACGTCGACGCCTTCGGAGAGGTTAGCCCGTGCGTCTTCACTCCTCTGACGTTCGGCAACGTCCGCGAGCGCTCCCTCCGCGAGATCTTCACGGAGATGAGCGCCCGTTTTCCCCCATCGGACACGTGCTTCATGAACGCCGAATACGGGCTCTTCAGGAAGTACTACGAGGGCGCGCTCCCCCTTTCCAGGGAACACACACACGGGCTTCTCGAGGAGGCCCGGTTTGGGCCGCCGCCGAAGTTCCACAAACTTCGATCAAGATGAAAGGAGGCCATGTGAACGAAGGACGCTCTGCGAAACGGAGCCGGGTTTTGGGGTACGGCCTGGCCGCGGTATTTGCCGCCGTCGGTCTCGCTTTTCTCGTCGCCCCGGGAGGCGTGACCGTCTTTTTCAATACCCTATCGCGCCCGCTGGGGATGGATGCCGCGCCGGTACCCGGCCGGTCCTTTTATCTGGTCCTGACGGCGGCCTACATGTCCGTTGTCACTCTTCTCGCCTGGAACATGGCCCGTCAGCCTGAAAACAGGGCCTACTCCGTGCTTCTTGCCCAGGCCAAGTTGGCCAGCTCCCTGATCTCTTTCGGCTTCTTCGCGTTTCATGGACCGTTCCTGATCTATCTTGTCAACGGCCTCGTCGATGGGGCGATCGGGGCGGCAGTGTATCAGATTGCCGGGCGAAAAAGGGGCTGAGTCCGGATCGGGATGAAGATGAACGCCCGGTTGAAACTGGCCGCGGTGTTCCTGCCGCGGCGGGTCAAGGAAAAAAGGCTCCGACAGCTGTTCCGGCTCACGGCCCAGGCTTTTCAGACCGAGATGCCCGATATCGGGAGTCTCTCCTTCCCGGAATGCCTGCGCATCTATGGGCTTTACAGCAACGAAGAAGCCGAAAAGGTCATTGCCCGAGGAGATGAACAGGCGGTCAGGTCGAGGCTTTACGGGAACGCATTCTGGCTCGGCGGGGAACTGAGAAAAGCCTTGCGGCCGCGGACCATGCAGGAAGTCATGACGGCGGCCGCGATCCTTTACGGCGCCATCGGAATCGACCTCCAAGGTGACGCGGAAGGTCATGTCCTTATCCGGCGGTGTTTCTTCAGCCGGACCTACTCGCGAAGGGTTTGTGAGCTCATGTCCTCGGTCGACCAGGGTATCTTGGCGGGGCTTTCGGACGGCGGCGAACTGCGTTTTATCCAGCGCCTCACAGAAGGCAAGGATTGCTGCAAGGCGGAATTAATTCGAACGCAATAAAAAAATGTCACAATGTATGAACGGTCCTGAATGCCGTCCTCACTCCCCCGGACCCCCAGGAACCAGTCCCGTCGGTTCCCCCCGTCGAAAAAGCCGACGGGTCCCCCCTCCGCTACGGGGGCTTGAGGACGGCATTCAGGACCGTTCATTCAGGGGCAGGGAGAGTGAAGGCGGCTTCAGGCCGCTCATGGTCAGATGTCAAATTATTTAGCGCGTTTGTATTAGTCACGAAGGACGGGCCGGAATGAAAAAAGCCCTCGTGATCGGGAGCGGCGCCGGCGGCGCGACCGTCGCCCGGGAGCTCCAGGAACGCTTCGAGGTGACGGTCTTGGAGGCCGGGCGAGAATTTCGGCCGCTTAAGGCCGACCTTCGGAAGATCGAGAAGATCAAGAAGGCGGGGCTCCTGTTCGATGAAAGGGAGATCGGGCTTATCTTTCCCTCCATGAAAATACGGAAGACAGGCGAAGGCATGGTCCTGGTGAATGGAAGCGGGACCGGGGGGACGACCACGCTGGCCACGGCCAACGCGCTGCGCCTGGACCAGGATCTCATAGCTCTCGGCATCGATCTCGGCCGGGAATTCGAGGAGCTCGGCCGAGAGATCCCGATCACGGCAGCCCATCAACGGAAGTGGAGTGAGGTCACGCGCCTCCTTTTCCGGACCTTCGAGGAAATGGGGCTCGAGCCCCGGCCCATGCCCAAAATGGGACGCTTCGAGGATTGCGGGGGCTGCGGACGCTGCGTCCTCGGCTGCCCGAACGGGGTCAAATGGGACAGCCGCGAGTTCCTTCGGTCGGCCCTGGGGCGGGGCGCGACTCTCCGGACGGGGGTCCGGGCGGCCAGGGTCGTGATCGAGAGCGGCCAAGCAGCCGGGGTCGAAGCCCGGGCAGGCCTGAGGCGGGAATTCATTCCCGCCGACATCGTGGTCCTTGCCGCCGGAGGGCTCGGGACTCCGCGGATCCTCGAAATGTCGGGAATCCCGAGCGAGCCGCGGCTTTTCGTCGACCCCGTGCTCTGTGTCGCCGCCCCGTGGAAGAACGCCGGCCAGAACGCGGACCTCCCGATGCCGTTTTTCGTCCGGCGGGAGAACGACATCATCTCCCCGTATTTCGACCACTTGAGCTATTTCTTTAATGCCGACTGGAAGCCCCCGGCCGGAGACATCCTAAGCCTGATGATCAAGCTGGCGGACGAGGACACATGCTCCGTCGGCGGGAGAAAAGCCGGTAAGATCCTGACGGGAAAGGACCGGGAAAGACTGAAAGATGCCGTGGACGTCTGCATCGATGTCTTTAGGCGGCTGGGTGTCCCGAAAGGCTCGCTTTTCTTCGGGACCCTCAACGCCGGACACCCCGGAGGGGCTTTACCGCTCCTCCCGTCGTCCGCTGCCACGTTTCACGATTCGCGGCTTCCCGAGAACCTATACGTCGCCGACGCCTCCCTCCTTCCCCGCTCGCTCGGCGGCCCTCCCATCTTGACCATCATGGCCATGGCCAAACGCGTCGCCAGAATCATTTCCGACGGTTTCGCCCAGCCCTGACCAGCGCGGCCCCCGGTTGTTATCGAGATTGACGTTTCATGGTCCGCTCCTTATAATTTGACCTGAACAAGGAGGACGCCATGTCCGACATCAAAGGTCCCAAAGGCAGCATCGGCATCCTGACCGGCGGCGGCGACGTCCCGGGCCTCAATCCGGCCATCCGGGCCGTGACCATCCGCGCCCTCCACGAGGGTTACAAGGTCATCGGCATCCGCCGCGGCTGGGCGGGGCTCATCGAGATACAAAGGGACAAGGACGCGCCGAACCACGATCACTACCAGGTCCTCACCGAGGAGATCGTGAACAAGGTGGGACGCACGGGCGGGACCTTCCTCCACACCTCGCGCACCCGTCCGAGCAGCGTTCCGGACGTCAACATCCCCGAACACCTGAGGGACGTCTACCGGGCCAAGACGAACGACCTCACCGAGGAGGTCCTCAAGAACCTGGACTTCTTGGGGATCGACTATCTCATTCCCATCGGCGGCGACGACACGTTGGGCTACAGTGTCCATCTCCACAAGAAAGGCGTCAAGGTCATAGCCATCCCCAAGACCATGGACAACGACGTCCCCGGGACGGACTACTGCATCGGCTTTTCGACCTGCGTCACCCGCACCATCGAGATGACCCACGCTTTGCGGACCACGGCCGGCTCGCACGAGCGCTTCCTGGTCATCGAGATCTTCGGCCGCTATGCCGGGTTCACAGCCCTTCTGCCGACCATGGCCGGCGCGGCCAACCGCTGTCTCATTCCCGAGTCCAAGTTCAATATCGAGCTCCTCTGCGAACTCCTGACCGCGGACCGCTCCACCAACCCGAGCCTGTATTCCGTTGCCCTCATCTCAGAGGGGGCCATGTACGAAGGCGGCGGCATGGTCTTCGAGAGCGACGAGAAGGACATGTTCGGCCATAAGAAGCTGGGAGGGATCGGAGACCGGGTCTCCCACGACCTGAAAGAGCTGTCGCCGAGGTTCAACAAGGGCCGCCGGACCAACGTCATCAATCAGCGGTTGAGCTATCTCGTCCGCTGCGGCGACCCCGACGCCATCGACTCCATCGTCCCCATGGCCTTCGGGAACCTGGCCCTGGACCTGGTCATGGACAACCGGACCGGCCGAATGGTCTGCCTGCGCAACGGGATCTATGACAATGTTCCCATCGAGGTCGTGACCAGCACCAAGAAGGTCATCGACGTGGACAAATACTACGACAAAGACCGCCTCAGGCCTCTCTACAAGAGTTTCAACCAGAAGCCGTTCTTCATCATGACCAGCGACTTTTAACCGGTGGAAGGAGGCAAAGGATGAAGCGAACCGGAGTCGTTTTTCTGGCCGGCCTAAAGGTCCTGGCCTTCCGGGAGGTCTCCGCAGGGATGAACATCCGCCGCCCGTAGAGGAGCAAGCGTATGAAAAGGATCCTCTTCTGGACGCTCGCCGTCATCATCACAGCCGCCTCGGCGGCGTATCAGCGAGTGACCGGCCCGACTTACCCCATGAGCGGGAAGGCTCTCGTCGGGAGCGAGACGGTCCGTTTCCGCTTGCCGCGGAGCGCCGAGAACGTCAGGGGCTGCGAGATCGCCGTGAAGGTCATGAATCCAGGCGTGACCGGGCATGTGTCCTACAAGCGGTTCAAAACCGAAGACCCCTGGACCAAAGTCGAGTTCGAAAGGAAAGGTGACACGCTCGTCGCCGGCCTGCCCAAACAGCCCGCCGCGGGCAAGCTCGTTTACGGGGTCTTCCTGGTGACCGGAAAACAACAGATATCGATCACGGGCCAGGACCCCGTCATCATCCGGTTCAAGGGCCCCGTCCCCGCGGCCGTCATCATCATCCACGTCATCGTGATCTTCCTGTCCATGCTCTTCGGGACCATGGCCGGGATCCTGGCCTTGGACAAAAAGAGTCATCCCGGGAGATACGTGATCCTGGCGGCCGTCCTCTTCTTCGTGGGGGGGTTCATCCTCGGGCCGATCGTCCAGAAACTCGCCTTCGGCGTCTACTGGTCCGGGATCCCCTTCGGGACCGACCTCACCGACAACAAGAGCCTGTTGTCCATGTTCGCCTGGATCGCCGCTCTCATCGCCGGGCGAAGGGGAAGGCCGGCCCGCGGCTGGATTCTGGCCGCTTCCGTCATCACGCTCATCATCAACATGATCCCTCACAGTCTGCTTGGGTCGGAGTTCAAGTACAACGATTGAAGGAAACCGTGCCCACGCCCCAAGGCCGGAATTCCTTCTCACACGAAAGGAAATTCCACCGGTCCTTCATCCCGATTTGCCTTTTCTCTATCAAATCTATATAGTTAATAAGCATAGAAAGGGATCGAGGGTCGTTGACACCGGAAGGAAGGATGAATGATAAAAACCGTCGGAGCGAAGATGCCCATCGGCGGCAGTCTGGACTCTGTCAGTCTCCAGAACATCAAGAACTGGATCAATAAGGGCGCCAAGAACAATTAGGAGAAAACATGAAAAAAGCCCCGTTCATCGTTTGTTCTTTTTTATTCATCCTCGGACCGTTGACCCTGGGAAGCCGGCTCGGCGCTTCTCAAACGGGACCGGCCATGCCCGACGACGTCAAGGCGGTCTTTAAGGAACGTTGCGCCGTCTGTCACAAAGGTAAGTATCCGCCGAAACATTTGAATCTCGAGCCGGAGGGATTGCCGGCTTCTCTCCTGAACACGCCGAGCCGTGAACAACCGGCCCTCAAGCTCTTGGATACCGCGTCACCCGAAGCGAGCTATCTCCTGAAAAAAATCAAAGGCAACGAGGGTATCACGGGAAAGAGCATGCCGCCCCCCGGAAAGACCGCGCTGAGCGGCGAAGAGATCGCCCTCGTCGAAAACTGGATCATGGGCCTGAAGGAGGAGCGGCCGGTCATCGCCTTCCGGGAAGTCGGGTTCGATTTCGGGGGTCTCCTCATGTCTTCCGCTCCAACCCAAGTCCCCTCGGACATGTCGAAAAAAGCGAATTCGGCCTATGAGAAGCCGCCTTTCTGGGGAACCCGTCTCGTCAACCTCCCCACCGGGATGACCATGGACAAGGGGGATTTCCTGTTCCGGATCTCGCACCGGCTGGTCCCATCTGTGCGCACGGGCTACGACACGGCCTGGGGTCTGGACGGCCCGTCTATGGCCCTCGTCAGCCTGGGGTACGGGATCACGGACAGGATCGGCGTCACCGTGGGGCGTTCCGGGCTCTTTAAGGAGATGGAGTTCTCCTCGACCTGGCTCGTTCTCGAACAGGGCAGGAACGCATCCCTTCCCTTTTCGGTCGCGGTCAACGGCGGGCTGAGCTGGGTCACGCAGAAACAGGAAGGCCGGGGCGCCTTCAATTCCCGGAACTTAAAGATCAACGCCCAGGTCATCCTGAGCCGCCAGTTCAATGAACGGCTCTCGGTCCTCGTCGTGCCGCTCTATTCCTCGAACACAAACCATTGGGATGCCAACGCTGAGGGGACGTTCTCGATCGGGATCGGCGGCCGATTCATGTTCCTGGAGGACCTCTCATTGATCGGCGAGTGGGTCCCGGTCCTTGCCGGCTACAAGGACATCGCGAACGGATGGGGTTTCGGGGTCGAGAAAAAGATCGGCGGGCATGTGTTCCAGTTCTTCGTCACGGATTCCATCGGGCTCACCTCGGCTCAGTTCATTACGGGCGGCGACCTTCGTCTAGGCAAGGGAGATCTGCGGATCGGATTCAACATCTTCCGGACGTTCTAATACAAACGCATTAAATAGTTTGACATCTGACTTTAAGTGGCCTGAAGCCGCCCTCACTCCCCCGGCCCCCGGGGAACCAGTCCCGTCGGTTCCCCCCGTCGCACCTCTGTCGGCGACACGGGCGATCTCAGAGCCCCCCTCCGATTATCGGAGGGGGTAGGGGGTGGCAAGAAATAGGGACAGAGTCTTGGGCGTGTCGTCGATATGGCCTTCATAGGACTCGGGTCCCCCCTCCGCTACGGGGGCTTGAGGACGGCATTCAGTACCGTTCATACGTAGGTACTTTTTTTATTGCGTTCGTATTAGATCGTTCGAGCTAATGCGTCGCCTCAGCGGCTGTAAGCAGCCGAAGGGGAGCGAGGGCCGGCCAGACCGTTCCTACGCCGAAGAGGCTGCCGAGCTCCGGGCGTTGTCCTGCAAGGATTCCCAAAAATCCTTATTTCGCGGGAATAATAAAGAAGACTGGCTGGCGAGGCGCCAAGGTTTCAAAGGCAAAGGAAGCGGGGCTAAGGAGGATCCCTCTCCAGCCAGCGTTCTCATTATAATTGAGCCGCATTTCAATTGTCAATTAAATATCTAGGCGCGCTCTTCGCTTGATTTTTACGGTCTTTAATGTATACTATATCTATAGGAATTAGAGAATAAAGGAGGTCCTATGCCCAGAAAAATAAAGATCGGCGTTCTAGCCTTCGCAGCCCTGATCTCTTTCGCGGGCTGGAAAGGCCTCGACGCGCTGCTGAGACCGGCGCCAGGGCGGCGGGTCGCCCGCGTCCAAGGAGATACACCGATGGCCCGAAAGATCACGAAATCCGATACGGAATGGAAGGAATCCCTCACGACCGAACAGGACCTGATATCGAGGCCGTGCGTGACGGAACCGCCCTTCTCCGGGAAATTCAACACCCACTTCGAAAAAGGGACCTACGTCTGCTCCGCCTGCAAGGCTCCCCTCTTCCGCTGGGACACCAAGTACGACCACGGGACGGGGTGGCCGAGCTTTACGTCTCCGATAAGCGAAGAAGGCACAGAATACCTGGAAGACCGGTCCTTCTCCATGAAAAGGACCGAGGTCCGCTGCGCGGCCTGCGGCGCCCACCTCGGTCACGTCTTCGACGACGGGCCGGCGCCGTCGTTCGAACACTACTGCATCAACTCGGCCTCCCTGGATTTCATCCCGGAAGAGAAGGCCTCTGCGTTCAAGTCCGAGACCGCCGTCTTCGCCGCCGGCTGCTTTTGGGGCGTCGAATATAAG
>Ga0299915_10001964_pt1 | contig 15035 bp, 8 predicted proteins | sample RVTome_13_FD_200263 | JGI IMG/M metagenome (GOLD analysis project Ga0299915, IMG submission 200263) | Soil microbial communities from uranium-contaminated site in the Upper Colorado River Basin, Wyoming, United States - RVT92D227 (version 2) ... | reverse complement strand
TCCCGCCTCCGCGGGAATGACGAAAAAACATGCACTTAAGAATGTCATTCCCCGACTTGATCGGGGAATCCAGGGTTTTTTCAACTTAAATACGAAAGACACTTAATTTTTTACTTCGGGAAAATTTTTCCGGGGTTGAGGATGTTCTTTGGGTCAAAAACCTTTTTTATGGACTCCATGATTTCAAGTTCTTTCTCGGACAATTCCATTCCTATGTAACCGGCCTTTGTAAGTCCAACTCCATGCTCACCTGAGATTGTGCCTCCGAGATCAATGGTAGCCTTGAATACCTTTTCAACCAGGCTTAGGCCCTTTTCATATTCCTGTTTGTCAGCTCTGTCAACCATAATATTCACATGAATATTCCCGTCGCCTGCGTGACCGAAGTTCACTATTTTTATACCGCTCTCCTCTGAGAGTTTCCTCAGACGTTTCAGCATTTCCGTAACCCTGTTTCTCGGGACTACGATATCTTCATTAATCTTGGTTGGTTTTATCTGATAGAGCGCAGGAGATATCGCCCGCCTGGAAGCCCAGAGCAGGTTTCTCGCATCTTCATCCTCCGCCATTTTTATCTCTGCTCCGAGCTGCTGGCAGATCTCGGCTATCTTCTCAGCTTCTTCTGTTATTGTCGATGGGTGCCCGTCAAGCTCTATGAGGAGAACGGCTTCAGCGTCTTTCGGAAGGCCTACTGGCTTGAAGTTCTCAACAGCTGCTATAGCCTCGCGGTCCATAAACTCCAGCGTCCTCGGGATTATCCTGGAAGAGAGTATTTTTGTTACCGCATCTCCTGATGGCTCGAGATCACTAAAAATGGCGAGCAATGTAACAACTTCTTTAGGGAGAGGAAGGACTTTCAGCCGTATTTTTGTAAATACAGATAATGTCCCTTCCGATCCGACAAGGAGCCTCGCCAGATCATAACCGACTACTCCTTTCGACGTTTTAACCCCTGCAGTTATTATTTCCCCGTTTGGAAGAACACTCTCAATCTCCATAACGTAGTCCCTGGTGACCCCGTATTTCAACGCCCTCGGTCCTCCAGCGTTTTCTGCTACATTTCCGCCTATCGTACAGAAGTTCATGCTTGCAGGGTCAGGCGGATAGAACAAGCCCATCCATTCAAGCTCACGCTGAAGTTTTCCATTGATCACACCGGGTTCACAGAGGACATCAAGATTTTCAGAATCTATCGCGATTATTTTCTTCATTTTTTCGAAGCTGAGAATTATAGCCCCTTTTGATGGTACAGCGCCGGCTGTCATACCCGTGCCGGCACCGCGCGGGACAACCGGTATTCCATGCTCGTAGGCATACTTCATCACCTTTACAACATCTTCTGTATCCTTCGGCCAGACCACTGCGGAGGGGGATGTCTCAATACCCGAGGCATCAAAGCCGTAGCATACGAGGTCTTCCGGCTCAGTAGATATCCTGAGGTCCGGAAACTTATCTATGATCTGGTTCAAACTGGTAAGCATCTCTTTGGATAATCTCTGTGTTCTGTGTTATAGCTTTATATATAAATTAACAGATTTCAGGAGAGTTTTTAAATGAGAGAGTTGTTTGGCATTCCTGTTCCGGTTTCGTAATGGGACATCATGCCTCAACCAGCTGCATGGATATTACTTTAGAAATGCCTGCTTCTTCCATGGTTATGCCGTATATGTAATCGGCAACATTCATGGTATTCCTGTTGTGAGTGACAACAATAAATTGTGAGTCTTTTGAAAGCTCCTTCACCGTTTTGGCAAACTTTTCGGTATTCATTTCATCCAGGGCAGAATCCGCCTCATCTAAAATACAGAGGGGTGTCGGTTTAATCAAAAAGCTTGCAAAAAGCAGAGATAAAGCTGTAAGGGCTTTCTCACCCCCTGAAAGAAGGTTTATATTCTGCAGCCTTTTCCCAGGAGGTTGAGCTACGATGTCGATTCCTGTATCGAGGATACTATTTTCGTCTGTCATGACCAATTCGGCCTTACCCCCACCGAACAACGTCATAAAAACCTCTGAGAATTTCGTCCTCAATGCCTCAAACGCCTCCCTGAGCTTTTTCCGTGTCGTAATATTTATTTTCGCTATAGCCTCCTCGAGTTCTGCAATAGACCGGTTCAGGTCGTCCTGCTGGTTCTTGAGGAATTCATACCGTATGCGTAATTCTTCGTATTCTTCTATAGTGCCGAGGTTTACCGGTCCGAGATCCTGAAGCTTTTCTCTAAGTTCGATAAACCTTTTTTCATCCTCTTCGGTAAATGGTTCTGTTTCCAGGATATCTATCGCCAACCCGTAATTTTGTCTGATGTTTCCAGCCAGGGTGTCCATCTTCAACTTGTGCTCTGCCTTCTGGACGTCGAGTTCGGAAATCCTTTGGGAAAAAGCATCTATCTTATTCCTGAGAACTTTCAGTGCCTGTTCTGTTTCAAGCAATTCCTGGTTTTCGGAATCGATAACTTCCCTTCGTTCGGATATTTCTTTCTTATATTCATCAGCAACAGAAACGAGTGATTTCAGTTTTTCTTCATTCACCTCAATATCTGCCTGTCGCTGGAGAATGCGGGAATTTACTGAAGATATTTCTTCTGACAGGAATTCTTTTTTCCTGACGCTCTCGCTGATTTCCCTCACAACATTCTCTTTTTCTTTACTAACCGATTCGCCCCTCTCTGTAAGGGAGGTTATCGCTAGTCTGATATCTGTCACCTCAGATCGATATTCCTCAAGTCTGGATCTTTTCTGAGAGATTTCTTCTTGCAGAGACGCACTGTGCTGTTCAGATGCAGATTTTCTTGAATCCGTCGATTGGATCTCGGTGTCTTTTTCCATAAGAAGCTTTTCTATTGACTCCTTCTCCCTGGTTATCTGTTCCAGCTCCAAAGAGAGATATGCGAGTTTTCTGCTTCTCCGCTCTTTTTCTTCCCGGTAGTTTTCTGCTGTCAGTTTTAAAAGGGAAACCTCCTTTTCTCTCTCTACAACAGTGGTTTCAATGCTCTTCAGTTCATTCTCTTTTGCTTCCATCAGTTGCTGAGTTGAATGCAATTCAGCCTGAAGATTTTCTATCCTGCTCTTGTTATTTTCAATAGCGTTCTCGAGTTCTCGTATCTCTCTTTTCCTTCTGAATACACCCTTTATTTCTCCTGCTATGACAGAGCCCGACGGTTCAACGACATCTCCATCCAGTGTTACAAATAAATGCCTGTGGTTTGAAGAAATCAGGTTGAGGGCTGTCTTCAGATCCCTGACCACGAAAACATTCTCAAACAGACTCTTTGCAACATCTGAAAAACCTTCTTTCGTCTGCAGAAAGCTGAGTGCTCTCCCTAAAACACCTTCGGGCATATCGATTTGTTCATTAGTCAGAGCCGGATTGGCAAGGATAAAGGCTGTTCGGCCTAATCCCTTTTCCTTTAATGTTTTTACGGCATTTTCGATGTCACGGTATGAAGGCAGGATGAATGAATTCACCTTCTCTGAAAGTACGCTCTCAATGGCTTTTTCATATTCATCATCGATTTCTATAATATCTGAAATCGTTGCAAGCAGATCAAAGCTTACATCTCCTGACAGTAACTCTTTTGCTGATTCATCAAATATTATCTCCTTCAGGGAATCGATCCGTGACATATTTGACGCAAGCTCTTCCTTGACTCGGGATAATGTCTCCCTGAGATTCTCAATCCTGCCTTTGGTGGCAGTGACTTCATTGGCTATCATCCCTTTTTTCTCTCTGAGGAGCATGATATCGTTGTTTTTTTCAAGGAGGTTTGATTCAAGATCTCTCATTGAAGTATCCAATTCCGACAGGACCCTCTTCATATTTTCGGAATCCTTTATAGACGCTTCCTCCCGGTGGTTCAAGTTTTCAAGAGTTGATTGTAGCTTGCTCTGATTATTCCTCAGATTGCTGAGTTCTTCTGATATCCTGAAGATTTCCCGCCTTTTTCCATCGAGAAGCTCCTCATTTTCCATGAGTTCTTCTTCCATTGAATGGATAAAATCAGCCTTGTCTCCAAAAAGTTCTTTTTGCCGCTGTATTTCTACTATTAAATCAGCTTCTGTCTTTTCTAATTCTTCCTGCCTGATCAGTAATTCTGAGTTCTTTTTACTAAATTCTTCATCCTGCTGATAAAGCTTCGTAAGATACTCTTTAAAGTTCTCTCTCTCTGTCCTCGCTACTGCTATGCTCTTTTCGATTTCAGCAATATCCCTCTCAAGGTTCTGGAATTTTGCATGGACATGCTCCAACTGTTTTTCCTTTTCCAAAAGCTGAAGCCGTCTTGTTTCAGTCCCGGTTTCTATTTTCGAGAGTTCCGCCCTCTTGAGGGACTCTTCTTCTTTAAGTATGTTGTATTCCGCAATTAACTTCTGAAAAGACTCTTTCAGGACTTGATAGTCCCTCTTTGCGAGTTTCAGTTCTATAGCGTGAATCTCTGCAGTGAGTTTCTTGTATCGTTCGGCCTTTTTAGCCAGCCTGTCGAGGAAATTAATCTGCTTTTTTACTTCGATGATAATATCGTTGATCCTCTGGAGGTTTGTTCTCGATGATTCGAGTTTGGAGAGGGCCTCTTTCTTTCTGACATTATACTTCATTACCCCGGCTATTTCTTCAATCAGGAACCGTCTTTCCAGAGGCTTTGCATTCAGGATTTCTGCAATCCTGTCCTGTTCAAGGATGGAATAGCTTTTTATTTCAAGCCCTGTGTCAAGGAAGAGGTCTTTGATATCTTTGAGTCTGCACTGACTCTTATTCATCATATATTCACTGTCTCCGGACCTGTAAAGCCTCCTGGTGACTGCCACAGAATCTGTTGAGCCTTCTCCGTTTTCTTCCTGTGGCGATTGCTGCGCACCATTCAGCCCGGAAATCACCAGTGTTACTTCAGCCATACCTCTGGGCTTTTTTGATACCGACCCATTAAAAATAACTTCCTCCATTTTTTCGCCCCTGAGGCTCTTTGCACTCTGCTCCCCTAATACCCAGCGGAATGCGTCGACAATATTACTCTTTCCGCAACCGTTCGGACCGACAATAGAGGTAATACCAGGATGAAAGTTGAACGATGTTCTCTCGCCGAAGGATTTAAAGCCTATCAATTCAAGCTTATCGATGCGCATCGTTAAATAATATACCTTATATGAATAATACTGACAAGAGCTATTTGTGCATTGATTGGATGCAGATCGTAAGTGCCCTTCAACGCGTCATTCTCTGAATACGCTCTCATGATTTCCCGCTATTGTTCCACGTGGAACATTGGTGATATCTTTTGTGTCTTTCGTATTTAAGTTGAAGAAACCCTGGATTCCCCGATCAAGTCGGGGAATGACATTCTTAAGTGCATGTTTTTTCGTCATTCCCGCGGAGGCGGGAATCCAGTCATTCTTCTCATTCGATGTTCTTCAACTTTTTTACGAAAGAACCAAAGTTATTTTATGTTTTCTCCTGTTTGTCTTTTCCTTTTCAGGGTCCCATTCAAATTTCACTATTAGCCCTCATTCATTAATAAGTATAACAAAACTCAGAACTTACTTCCCCTCCACAATCGCAATCTCCTCGGGTGTGTGGCCGTGTAGGGGCAGCGCCTCTGTGCCTGCCCTGACCATTTTGTCTATCCGGCGTTAAAGGACGGGGGGCTTCTGTTGCTGTGTTGCTGTTAATTTCGATTAATTACAACCGTCCCCGATTCCGCTTTAAATTAAATGAGTCTGTCTCCCCTAAGACAGAAATATCAAACAGAGAAGAGTAAACAGATAGCTTATGTTTGTGCCGGCAAGAATTCATAATAGCGTTGAAATTCGCCGTGTCGCCATTCTTTTTCAGAGACCAGACTGTTTTGTATATAAAACACATGTAGAGGATATGGAAGGCGATGAAAGAAAATTGATATTTTTCAGCTTCAACATTTTTCAGATATGCAGAAGTTAAATATTCAACATATTCATTATTCTCTTTGCTCTCAAAGTAGATCGGCAGGTAGTTCCTGAGTTCGTTTACTTTCTCTTCCATTATCCCCAAACCTCTGCAATCTTTGCCTTTATCTTTCCCTCAAAAATCTCAATCAGCTTCTTATTTGCCTCAATAAGCTTTTGCTCTTCTTCGATCTGCGCGACGATTTGTCTCTGGATTTTAAGGGGCGGAAGGGGGATTTTAATTCTGCTTAATGCGTTCTGATTCAGTTTTGGCTGGGCAGATCCAGAAATGAAATTTTCAAGGCTGATGCTGTTCAAATAATGCTCAATAAATTTTTGCGTCTCAAAATGCTTAAATCTCAAGACATGGGCGTGGTTATTTACCCAAACCTTGCCGCTGACAGAAAAGGCAATAGGTGTGACTCTCGCAACCAAATTTGCGCCATCTTCTGAAACAAGCAATATATTTTCATCGAAAATGTAATCATCAACATAATCTACGATGCCGGAAGCTCCGTAATAAGGATATATTCCGCTGTCCCTGTCTGATTTGGTAACCGGCTTTCTCCGTGCATCTAAATTTTCAGCAATTTCCCCCAACTCCATCATCTCCCAACTCTCATCAACTTTTATCCTTGGTTTGTAGTTCTCCACTATCTGCCTCGCACCGTCAATGATTTTTTGATAGCTGTCTATCTCAGCTACTATTTCTTGCTGGACGGAAAGAGGAGGGAGAGAGATTTTAAGCTTCTCTATCTGTGAACGATTAATAGATTCAAAAGTGCTGCCACTGCCATAATTCTTGATTATGTTCTGACTTTCGCGAAGCACATAAAAAAGAAATAAAAAGTTTAATTTCTTAAGTGGTCTAATAGCCGCCAGACCTCTCCCTATACAGATTTTAGATGGCGAAAGATTTACAGGACCGACAGGTGCTCTAACTGATATTAAAACATCATCTTTTTCTGCTATCTTAGTTGTCTGTGTTGTCCATTTAGTCGGCTGTTTTAGATAAATATCTCCAAAATCAGCTTTCCCTTGATAGAAAGGTAATCCATTACCTTTATCATTGTAATATTCTCCTTCTGGAGATTGACCCGAAATTATTTCTGCAATCTCCCCTAAATCCACCATCGGCCAATGTTTATGTGAATGGATGATTCTTTCTCTGTATCTGTCCCCAGTAAGATTATAGTCGCCACTCTCTGCAATTTTTGCTTTCGCAACCAAATGAGCAAGTTCTTTTTCGATGTCAGAGAGTTTGAACTTTTTGCTTTCTTGTAATGTCTGTTTGTAGGTCTGTAAAATCTTCCGCGCATCCGGCAAATCATTCTTATCAATCTCCCTTCTCTGCGCCCCCAAATCAAAACCATCGTTCTCAATCTTTATAAAAAGAATATCCGTCGTCTTCTTAGCAAGTGTTCTGTCCATCAATAAAATGCTTGTCTTCACGCCCGAATATGGATTGAAAACACCGGCAGGCAAAGAAACAACCGCATAAAGATAATTATTTTCCACAAGCGTCTTGCGCAGCAGTTTATAGGCATTCCCCGATTGAAAGATAATCCCCTCTGGCACAATGACACCGGCCCTTCCGTCTGTTGCGATATGCTCCATTATGTAATCCACAAACAAAACCTCTGATCTATTAGCCTGGATTTGGAAGCGCTTATGCGGACGAATACCGCCTTTGGGCGTCATGAATGGCGGATTGGCAAGGATAATATCAAAGGTGTCATTCCATCTGTCATCGCTGGTAAGCGAGTCATATTCATAAATCTTCGGATTCTGAAATCCGTGCAGATAAAGATTCACGAGGGACAGCCTCATCATATCCGGCGAAATGTCGTAACCGACAATATTGCCAATCAACCTTTTCCTGTCATCAGGCGTCAACCTGTCGCCATTTTTCTTGTCGGTATTTTGAGCAAGGATATGCTTGTAAGATGAAATAAGAAATCCTGCTGTGCCGCAAGCAGGATCAAGGATTGTCTCGTTCTTCTTCGGATCAATAACTTCAACAATAAAGTCTATAATATGCCTCGGCGTGCGCAAAGAGCCAGCATCGCCCTGAACACCCAAAACAGAAAGGAGATATTCAAAGGCGTCGCCCAAACGTTCACTGTGGTCGTAATGGAAATCATTTATCTCCTTTAGAAAACTTTTCAATGTTTCCGGGTCGCGGTAGGGCAGAAAGGCATTTTTGAAAATGTCCCTGAAAAGCTGAGGAATGTATTTATTTTGATTCATCTTGGTGATGGCTTCGCCGTATAGATTAATAAGCTCAACCCCTCCGAGTTTCGGATCAAAAATATTAGACCATGAATATTTGTCGAAATCACCCTTAAAGAATGTTGCCTTACCTCCAAGCTCCACAGCCTCTTTGTCCATGTCATCCATGAACTTATAAATCAGGGCAATAGTAATCTGTTCCACCTGTGACTTAGGATCAGGGACTTTGCCTACAAGAATATCTCTGGCATTATCTATTCTTCTTCTTGTTTCCAGGTCTAACATTAAGGCTCCTACATGTATTTATTTAATGAAACATAATCTTTTACATACTCTGGGATGACATTTCGCCAGCTATTCAACTCCTTGAAATCTGCCATAGTAACTTTTGGATTTGTGGCAAAACGGCTGTATTCTTTTGTTTCAACAATATCCCGTACTTCATTATCAGTGATATAAGCCTTCAAAAACAGTTTTATAGGCAAAACATATTTGCTGTCTGGTTTGTAAATGGAAACAAACTTTTCAAATTCTTCTTCAAGCAGTTCATCCTTTGTCTTGAAGTCCGTAATCAATCCAAATATCTTTTCTATTATCTCCCTGATGTTTAAACGACGGTCTAATTTTATGGCCTTTCTTAATTTATCGAGATTGAAATAGTCTTCAGGCTTATCGAATATTTTATTTCTGACATACTCTTCAACAATTTCCATGTTACCCTTCTCAAAGTTTTCCTTGATAAACTTGTCATCTTTGACCGTTTCTTCAAATCTGTTGAAGAACTTTCTGTCTATCTTCATTCCCTCTAAACCAACTGCTTTTTCAGTAAGTGTTTTCAACGGGTCGGGACTGTAACTTGCAAATTCTTCAGCACTTACTCCTCCGCCACTTCCGCCTCCAGTGTAGATAGCTTTTACTGGGAGCTTCAGGATTTCATCATAATTGAACTTCTCTTCAAAATATTCGCAATTTGCAAAGAAGTCGAAAAGCTTGAACTTGTCTTTGCTCGCCTTTAGTGCCTCAACTTCATGACCTTCTTTTGCAGAATGAGTGAAAAGATATTTCCTCGTGCCCCGACCCTTTATCTGTATAAAATCCGTTGGTGAAAAAATAGGCCGCATCATGCAGAGGTTCAAAATATCCTGACAATCATAGCCTGTCGTCATCATCCCAACTGTCACGCACACCCTTGTCTTGCTTGATTTATAGCCCTCTATGAATTCTGTTCTGCCATTGAGATTATTGTTCTTGTCTGAAAAGTTAATAGCAAACTGCTGTGCGTCTGGAATAGTAGAAGTTACCTGAACCGCAAAATCTGACCTGTATTTGCCCGGATAAAGAAGGGTTGCGAACTCATTCAAAATTTGAGTGACTTTTGATGCATGATTTTGGCTTACACAATAGATAATAGACTTGCCTATTTCATCGCTGAGCGGGTCTTTCAGAGCATTCTCTATAAAAGTTTTACAGAAAACCCTGTTTGTTTCATCAGAGTAAAACTTCTTTTCGAAATCCCTCTGGAAAAAGAGCATCTCTTCCTCATTTCCTTCCTCTGTCTCTACCATAACTGAATAACCCTTTTCTGAAAGCAATTCGGTTGTTATATCAGTTCTCGCATCAACCACAATAGGATTAACAAGGTAGCCGTCTTTTACGCCATCGATAAGACTATATCGAAAAGTAGGATTACCGCTTTCGCAACCAAATGTCTTATAGGTATCCAGAAGTTGTCTTCTTTCCCATTCTCTTGGGTCTTTCTGGCTGATTTTTTCAGGGTCTATCTTTTTAAGATAATCTTTCGGTGTGGCAGTTAAGCCGAGTTTATAGCCGACAAAATACTCAAATACAGCTCTGCTATTGCCTCCGATTGACCGGTGAGCCTCATCAGATATGATTAAGTCAAAATCAGTTGGAGAAAAAAGCTTCTTATACTTATTATCAAAGGAAAGACTTTGAACAGTAGAAATCACAATCTCCGCCTTTTTCCAGTCCGCCCTATTCTCTTTGTATATAACGGCTTTGTAATCATTCTTTAGAGTCTTTACAAAGTTTTTCCAAGCCTGATCTTCAAGTTCAAGTCTATCGACAAGGAAAAGCGCTCTTTTTGCATTTCGTGTCCTCATAAAAAGCTTTATAACAGCCATAGCAACCAAAGTCTTCCCTGTTCCTGTTGCCATTTCAAAAAGGAATCTGTCATTGCCTTTTTTCACTGAATCATGCAATGCTTGAATCGCTTTCAACTGATATTTTCTTAAAAATTTCAAGTCATTTTCTCTTATAAATTCTTCCCTGCTCTTTTCATCATCCCAACGAGGGTCTTTAAAGTAATATGGGCTTTGGGTAAAGACAATATAATCTTCCTTAACTTCTTCCCTGATAAGATTTTCGGGGTTCGGTTGAAACGATGTTTTATGATAGAGAGATTCGAGCGTTGGCAATGAGGTTATAACAGCGGGATTGCCTACTTCTAAGTCCCAAAAATAATGTAGATTTCCGTTTGAAAGGATAACAAAGCGAACATTTTGCGATTTTGCATATTTTCTCGCCTGCTCCTTGCCGTCCAGTGGAATTTTATCTTCAGATTTCGCTTCGAGAACAACAAGAGGAAAGCCTTTTTCGTCAAGGAGAAGAAAATCTATAAAACCATTCTTTGTCTTTTCAAAATCACTGCCAAATGCTTCTATATCTTTTTGAGTAATCTTTGCATTAATTTCTAAAGCGATATTTGCGGTGCCATTTTCATCATCAAAAAAACGCCAGCCTGATTGCTCAAGGAGTTTATTTATCTTTATGCGGGCTTTCGCTTCTTTTTGCATTTATTTCCCAAAATTTTCCTTAAATCTTAAAATCTTCCACCAGTTATTTGCAAGGCGCTCTAAAAGATAATGGTTTGAAAAGATACCTGTTGTTATCCAGACATCTTTAGACAAAGCAGGCTGTGTTTTTTTAGAGGATATAGCCATTTACTATTGAAACACATTTTATACTAAAGTGAAGCAATTTTACAGCTTCCAGATTATGATCAGGGGCTTGACCGAGCGTTGCTGAAGCCTGCATCCTTGCAAGGCGAGGGACACTATAAGTGCAAAAGAGCAGTAGAGCGGAAGCTCAGTGGGCGGTCCAGTCGATGACCTTCAGTCCCTTTATTTGCCTGAATTCTTTTGTATCGTTCGTAACAAGCGGCACGCCGAGGCTGAGGGCATGGGCTCCGATTAATGTATCCATAGCGCCGATGGGCTTTCCTGATTTTTCCAGGCCAACTCTGATTGCTCCATAAGACCTTGCAGCCACCTCGTCAAAGTGAGCGATTTCGAGAGGCAAAACAAATTCTTTCAAAGCATCCTGGTTCTTCTGAACATATTGACTCTTCTCCGCACCATACTGCAGTTCAGCAAGCGTTATGGAAGAGATACCGATATCACCGGCGGAATACTTCATGAAATGTTGTAATACCTTCTGAGGTTTTTGTTTGATGATGTAAATGCAGATATTGGTATCAAGCATGAATTTCATCAGAGCGCCTCTCTCTTTTGAGTCAGAGGCTGTCTTCTCTCTGCCAAAAAGTCATCAGAAAACTTATCCAGGCTGTTGAACAGGGATTGCCACAAGCCTTTGGCAGGGATGAGCATAACAACTTTTCCCTCTTTCTTTATGAACACGTAATCGTCATCAAATCTGAAATCTCTGGGCAGCCGGACAGCCTGACTTTGCCCGTTTTTAAAAAGCTTCGCAGTCTTCACCATGCACCTCCATATAGATATATATTAAAAGTATATACTAATCGGGCATTCCAGGCAAGAACTATTTAGTGTCTGTCCATAAACTGTCATTTCCATAAAAAGTCGTCATTCTCGCGAAAGCGGGAATCCAGTGTTTTCAATACCTTCTGGATCCCCCGGTCATCCGTCTTACGTATTGACGGACGGAGGATGACAAATACTGAGTTTATAAACAGACACTATTTAATTCGAGGGTTATCTTGTATGTAAGACATTATTTTTTTACAGATTCTCAACCACCTTCTTCAGTTTGGCCTGTACCTGTTCGGCTACACTCCCCAGTTCAGGATTGTCGACTGCCTGCATGGATGCGATAGGGTCAATCGCAGCTATCTCTACGCCCTCAGCTATTTCCTGTACGATAACATTACAAGGAAGCATGGTTCCGATCTTATCCTCTTTCAGTAGTGCCTGATGGGCGAACGGTGGGTTGCATGCGCCGAGAATTCTATATTTCCTGAAATCCACATTCAGTTTTTTCTTGAGGGTTGCCTGCACATCGATATCGGTAAGAATTCCAAAGCCCTCCTTTTTTAGCTCCTCCGTAACCCTGGCAACCGCCTCATCAAAGGAAATAGTTAATATTTTGCTGAAATAGTAAGCCATATCAACCTCCTTGTGCCTTTATGAACTCTCGCAGGCTAAAGCCTGCGGCTACATAAGGAAATGGTAATTACTAAGACGGCTATAAGTAAGGATACATTCTTGTCATTCTCCGGCTTGACCGGGGAATCCAAAAAGGCTATGGATGCCCGATTAAGAACTTCGGGCATGACGTTAAAATTAAGTTGCATGTGTCCTTACTAATGACCGCACTAATAACTCTCATTTAATATTTTTAGTAATCTCCCCTTGCCCTTTATAAGAAAGGGGGATGAAGGGGGATTACTGATTTTGCATATTTTATATCTTCACCCTTTTCAATAAAGCCGAGTTTGTCACCACAGACAAAGAGCTTATAGACATTGCTGCCGCTGCTATAATAGGGTTCAGAAGTCCGAAAGCGGCAATTGGGATTGCAGCAGTATTGTAAAAGAATGCCCAGAAGAGGTTTTGTTTGATCTTTTTCATTGTCGCCCTTGAAAGCCTGATACTCGTGATAACATCTCTGAGATCATCTTTAACAAGGATGATCCCTCCGGTCTCCTTTGCTACGTCTGACCCGCTGCCGATCGCTATCCCGATATCTGACTGAGCCAGTGCAGGTGAGTCATTGATACCGTCTCCAACCATTGCAACCACCTTCCCTTCCGACTGAAGCTCTTTGATAACCTTCGCCTTATCACCTGGGAGAACATTTGCAATGATCCTTTCTATCCCTACCTTTTCACCTATAGCCTTCGCAGTTCTCTCATTGTCCCCTGTAAGCATTATAACCTGAATGCCTTCGGCCTTAAGACCTTTCACCACATCGTTAGCGTGTTCCTTTAGAGTGTCCGCTACAGCAATGAATCCTTTCAGTTTTTTGTCTTCAGCCACAATCATAACAGTATTTCCCTTTTCCTCAAGACGTGAAATTATGGACTCTTTGTCTTCCACAGGAATGCCAGTGTCTCTCATCAGCCTCCTGTTTCCTATCAAGATCTCCTTACCGTTATGGCTGACCTTAACGCCATGCCCGGGTATCGCTTCGAAGGCTTCGGCATCGGGTATGGAAAGATTCATCATGCCTGCCCTTTTGATTATGGCTTCTGCGAGAGGATGTTCCGACCCTTTCTCTGCAATGGAAGCGGAAAGAATGACGTCTTCAGGGCTTCCATCAAGAGGTACTATTTCCGTAACCTCGGGTTCTCCTTTGGTAAGAGTACCTGTCTTATCAAAGACGACCGCATTGAGTTTCTCCGCCCTTTCAAGGTATTCTCCTCCGCGTATCAGGATACCCAGCTCAGCGCCTTTTCCGACTCCTACCATCAAAGCTGCAGGTGTCGCAATACCGAGAGCACACGGGCAGGCAATAATAAGAACTGCAACAAAAGAAAGAAGTGCCATCGTGTAATTGCCAAAAAGGACCCAACCGATAGCAGAAAAAAAAGCTACACTGATGACAGCAGGGACAAAATAGGAAGCCACTTTATCGGCAAGCCTTTGGATATTTGAAGATGATGTCTGCGCCTCTTCAACCATTTTTATTATCTGGTTCAATGTCGTGTCAGCACCAACCCTTATCGCCCTGAATCTAAAAGAGCCGACTTTATTTATTGTTCCGCCGATTACCTCGTCCCCAACAGTTTTCTCAATAGGAACGCTCTCACCTGTTATCATCTTTTCGTCAATAGATGAATGTCCTTCTACTACAATGCCATCTGTTGGGATCTTTTCCCCCGGCCTGACAACCACTATCTCCTCCACCATAACCATCTCAGCAGGTATCTCTATTTCAGAACTATCTCTCATAACTCTTGCCGTCTGTGGTTTGAGATCAAGGAGTTTTCGGATAGCCGCAGAACTGCGCTTCTTGATTATTTCTTCCATATACTTTCCAAAAAGGACAAAAGCTATTATGATAGCTGAAACGTCAAAATAGACATTCTTTTCCTCAACAGGGAGTACACCGGGGAAGAAAACAACAAATGCACTATAGAGATAAGCCGTTGATGTACCGAGTGCAATGAGAAGGTCCATATTGGCCATACGCTGTTTAATGGCTTGATATGCACCGATGAAAAATCCTTTCCCACCAAAAATCATTATTGGAGTTGTAATGATAAAGAGCCATACACCTGCGGTAAACCATGGAAGAAACGAAAAAGGAACCCAAGTAAGGATTGTCGCTCCCGCAGCAAGGCCGAGGAAAAGAGCTGCTCTGAAGACAGCCAGGGCAAGTACACCTGTAAGGGCAATGGTTACCCGCCTTTTCATATCTTTCAGCTCTGCTTCAGGCGCCTCGAATGTCTTTACACAGGTCTCACTGCAGAAATAGTATTCTCTCCCTCCGACCACTCTCTTGATCGAACGGTCTTTTGGGATAACCATTCCGCATATCGGGTCTTTAGCCATTTCAGATGTAATCTTTGTGGCAAGGATCGGTGCAGGCATAGCAGCCTTTTCTCCGAGAAATGATTCAGGGTCCTTGTCAAAATCCTCTTTACAGGGCATTGAGCAAAAGTAATAGGTAGT
>Ga0299915_10001963_pt1 | contig 15037 bp, 3 predicted proteins | sample RVTome_13_FD_200263 | JGI IMG/M metagenome (GOLD analysis project Ga0299915, IMG submission 200263) | Soil microbial communities from uranium-contaminated site in the Upper Colorado River Basin, Wyoming, United States - RVT92D227 (version 2) ... | reverse complement strand
ACATTAAACTTCATACTGCATCCCATCCACCTTCTTATGGATGGAGAAAAGCAGATGAAAATTTATTGGTGTTGTGCTGATTACAGGGGTTAACCTAAAAAAAATCTAATCTGACAATGTCAAGATAATATAATTTTAATTTATAATGACGCCACCTGTATAGACGTAGCTTTATTCGGCATGAGTATTATTTTCTCGGCATTCTCTCGGATCAAAGCCGAGCTCTGGTAATATCATATTCTGCTTCGTACCTTGATATCCACAGGAAAATAATAGAAAATTGAATAAGATTCTAAAAACCTATGGCTTGTTTTGTAACAAGATTTTAATACCTGGATAATCTGGTAAATATTTTCGAATTTTAAAAACACGATTATCAATACCATAAGGATTTGTATATTGCCATACGATTTCTTTTAAAGGGGTTATCTCATAGAATTTTCCTAGCTGCCCATAGCAGATCAATGTATTTCCATTAGGTAGTCGTTGCGCACTTGAAAGTTGATTAGGGGAAAGGGTAGTAGCTTCGTCTTTGACTTTATAACTCCAGATTGGGAGATTCGGGCCATATGCTTTTCCAATTTTATAGTATATACCATCCTTGGTACAGGGGGGAACAATTTCTTCAACAGCTGAATAAACATATAGACCCTCTTTATATTTCGCGTTATTATAAAAAAGAATATTTCCTTCGCCAGGGGCTCCTGATTCTATCCATGATGCGTCATGCTGTAAAAATAATTGCTGGTCACTTTCAGTACCCGCTGAATAGACTTGTGGATTTCCCCACCGGTATAACAGGTCTCCTCCTTTCTCATATCTTCCACCAGTATGCCCTGTGGCTTCTTCCGAGGTAGTACTATGATCAATGATCCAGATCTCATTGAAATGTCGTACTGATAAGAGAATCTGATCAAATTCTTCATTATAGTCAACAGAGTTGATATGGGTGAAGTCATAGGGATACACATTTTCATGGTTTAGATGAATTAATTCTGGGTGCTTCTCGACATCTCCATAGTTCTCTTTTGTGGGATCATAATCCTGGATTAGATGATCCCAGACATGCCATTCCCAGACAATTTCTCCCCCAGTGGTTCCATTTGGTTTTATTTCTATAAGATAATCTGATACTAAGCTAAATGTTGGAGGGGTTTTTCCACTAGAGTTAAATAAATATGGATTACCCCCAGCTTGTATTATATCAATTTCAGATTTATATTCACAAGCAGTCAAAATAATGTTTCCATTTGGCAGTGGTTCAATATCATGATGTAATGTATAATTATCTGAGAAATATTCAAATTCCCAGACGCAATCCCCTTGTGGATCATATTCACCAATATGCGTGGTATACCCTCCAATAATTACTAATTCAGATGGGATAAGTACTGATAAATCTGTTCGAAGCATATTTCCATTTTCCAATAGATATGTTGCCATTCCCTGTATGTATTTCCCTTTCCATGTATGAACGAGATTGCCCAAATGATCGATTAAGTAGGTATCAGTACCAAATTCAGGAGTAAATAGGATGTATCCCGGTGAAATGATGTCTTCATTGAGCATTGAATGAATGATTTTTATTACTGTACCGATAAGGCTGATTTCGATTTGACCCATGAGATATAATTTATTTGAAATATTTATATAGATAGAGAGTTGAGGGTGATTTTTTTTTGTAATTCCAATTCCAAATAGGCTATGTTGAATCGTGCAGGTGCTACCTGGAGTAGGTGATGGGTTTAATGTAATATTATATTGTTTTTCCCGGTTTTTAACAATATATCCATTTATTATTTTAATCTCAATTACTATGTTTGGAAAGTTATAATTCCCTTGATTCACAAATGTGATGCTTAGGTTTAATCCTCCTTTAATATCAGAAATGATAATATCAGAGAAAGGAAAAGGATTAGTACAATCACTGATATGTTTAACCTCTTCTTGAACATTTTTATCATCATTTGAAAGTGTCGCACTAAGGAGGTCTGGTGTTAGTGATGCAAGTACTACTAGGAAAAGAACAAAAGGAACAATCATTTTGGTTATAGATCGCTTTCTCATGTTTACACCATTTTTTTTCCTTTCATTGTTTTTTATTTTTGGTATTTAACGAAATGGTAAGTAGGATGAATTGTACTATATGTTGATAAACTATGGTTAAGGGTTAACCATTCATGCTTCTAATCAAGGATAACCTAAACCATATCGATTTATCTTAAATACATCTTTAGGAATACCATATGGAATTATGATTCTTCTTTAAGAGTTATCATTATATTCCTTTTTCAACTATAAATATCTTCCTATAATATATTATTTAAAACTTATAATTTTAATATTTTTAATGCTTTTTTGAAAAAGATGAGGGTAAAATAGGGGTACTTTCCTTATCCTATTATAATTCTTCCTAAACAAAATGATTTATGTATAATCCTGTTTTTTTCAATATCTCTTTTATTTGTTCAACAATCATCATAGTTCTCATGATTTTCTTGTATAACTCCCTTGATCCCCATTTCAATAAATATTTAAGTAAGATAAAGCCAAAATTTTTTATAAAAATATGTTGATAGGGTTATAATATGTTGATAGGGTTATATTTATTTGTAAAAATTGAAACAAAAGATAGATTATTATACAAATTAACGATAATTTAATAGTAAATTATATATACCGGAATTTTAATTACAACATATCTATAAATTAGAATAAGTGGGGGAATATTTACTGAAGAGGTATTATAATAATATATTTTGTAATAATAAATTTTAAAGTATAATATCTTTTTATAAATTAAACCTCGCTATAAGTATATAAAAATTAAAATAAAAAATTAGTGGAGGAAAGAAATATGAAGATAGGAAATAAAAATAGAGTTGAAAAGCTGGTTATTTTCTCTATTGCAGCAATAATGTGTATGTCTATATTGATGATTATACCACAAGCAAGTGCCTATGACTATGAACAGCCACCAAATCCAATAGGCTGGGATGTATTAGCAATGATGCCGGATAATATCCTTGCTGACGACTTCCAATGCACAGAAACTGGATACATCACTCATATTACATTCTGGGGATCCTGGTATAATGATATAATGCCACCCGGAGGAAAACCATTAGGGTTCCATATATCATTCCATGCTGATATCCCTGATCCAGATGGAACTGGCCCTTTGTATAGTATGCCTGGCGATTTGTTATGGGAGCAGGATGTCTATAATTTTGTATGTACACCAGAAATACCCTCACCTCAAGGATGGTTTGAACCTATAGTGAATTATTTCGAACCAATAGGCAATCATCAAATGTATTTCCGTTATGATGTTGACTTAACTGATCCGTACTTTATGCAATCAGAGGGTGCCATCTACTGGTTAGATATAGCCCCCTATATGCAAGGTATACCAGGAGTATGGGGATGGAAGACATCAATTGTTCATTTTAATGATGACGCGGTATATTCATACCCAGCAACACCACCTCAAACAATACTAACTCAGAATTTTGATTCTTATGTACCGGCTCAGCCAATATTACCTGGCTGGAGCACGTCAGGTATCGCTACCATAGGATGGTATCAAGTTCCAACATCCAACTATATGCGATGTAATAGACTTACTGGACAAGCATCTGACGAATGGTTGAAATCACCGGTACTTGATTTTACAGGTCAAACCTCAGTAACTTTACAAGAATACATGTATTTCTATAATACATCTAGTGATACAGGTGGGACACACTTATATATATATGGTAGTACAGATGGGGGCTTATCATGGACTCAAACAATAGCGCATTATACTGCTACCACTTCTGGGACGTTTAACTATGACATATCCCTTTGGGCTGCAGGTCAATCCAATGTAAAAATCGCATGGCGGTTTATCTGTCCTTCAACTACCACAGTGTACGACTATGTTTATATTGATACTTTAAAGTTTGGAAATTTTGTATTCCCACCTCAAGGATGGGTAGTATATAATGTTGATGGTGGAGATCAATGGGTTCAATATGCAACATCTCCGCATAGCGGAGTATATGATGCTAGTTGTCTTTATGATTTACCAAATAATGATTGGATAGCCTCAAGAAGTAGCTTATATTCGGGGGTACAGCCATTTTCACTATGGCTTGCAAAGGGATCATCAAGTTACAATGCTGAAACATGTACAATTTATTACTCAACAGTTGGTAACACTGTTGCAAATTTCCTTGCTAATGCACCATTAATGAGCGTTAGTCCACCAACAGTTGCACCAATATATACACAGTATACTGAAGGTATATCTTTCCCAACGCTAAGTTCCCTAGGTGTACCACCAAATGTACCTGTTTGGTTTGCAGTACAGTACACCGGGAACAATCAGTTACGAGTATATACTGATGACTGGGTTTTCCCAGATGGATCAACAGAAGGATTCGAAGCAACCGTATATTATTCATATAATTTTGATCAATGGACTCTACCTATAGGATGGCCACCAGCAGGATGGACACATCAAGTTGTATCAGGTACAGATACAGACAACTATTGGAAAATATACCCTGGTGACGGTACTAATCCAACTGGTGTTGTTCCAACAAGTCTACCATATATGGTAGAATATGACGTCATGATAATATCTACTGGTAACAGTGCTAGGTTATATACACCATCCTTAGCTTTCAGTGGCATAGGACATCAATTATCCTTTAATATGTATCATGATGATGATTATACAACAAAACTTGATAGAGTAGAGATACAGGTTTCAACAGATGGTTCAACTTGGACGACTATCTCAACATTTTATACATGGGCTGCTACTGAAGGATGGCAAAACCATGTAGTTTCTCTTAGTGCCTATGATGGTCAACCATCTATATATATCGGATTCCTTGGAGTCAGTGATTATGGGTATAATAACGTCTATCTCGATGATATTAAGATAACAACTCAAGGTAGTCCTGCTGGATGGGGTGAACTCCGAGACCCAATAACTCATGAATCCCTTGATTTAGCATTTGAGATCATAGGGATACCAAGTTGTCCCGCAGTTTGTAGAAACGTTGAAGATAACATAGAATACTGTACGATTCAATCAGCGATTGATGCTGCAACCACATCAAATGGTGAACATATTGAAATATATGCTGGAACTCATGATGAACAAGTGAATGTATACAAATCATTAACCCTATATGGATTACCAACGACCATTATTCAATCAAATCCATTCCCAGTGATAACCGTATCAGCTAATAATGTAGTCATTACAGATGTTACAATAACAAGTCCTGTTCAACTAGTGGAAGGCATTCGTGTCGTTGCCCCTGCAACTACAGGCTTGACTCTTGAGCGTGTTATTTTCCCAAATGTTGGTGCTGGTACTGGTAATAATGCTTATGCTATCAATATTCAGAATACCTTTAGTGGTTTATTAGTAGAAGATTGCGATTTTACTTCAGTAGCTCATACAACATATTATAGGACTATTGGACTTTTTGCTCAAAATAATCTTAATCTCAATAATTTCAAAGTAAGTAATTCTACTTTCACTACAATCTGGACAGGTATTTATTTACGGTCAGCGATTAATAATTTAAAAGTACTTAATAACATATTCCAGCAACAACAAGTAAGTACTGATACTGGTGGATGTGCAGCAGGAGTATATATAGGAGATGGCAGTACTGGTAATTTTAATATACAAAATATCGAAGTTGCAAATAATACGTTTACTGGTTTTATTCGTGGTGTCTATGTTTGGAACTATGCTACCAATGCAATTATCGGAAGTTTCAATATCCATGATAACACATTTACAAATGGACTATGGAGTTCTCCGATAAGATTTATAGCGGGTAATGCAGGTACCGAGAATGTAGGATATACAGGTCCAATAACAATCCATCATAATACATTTACACAAACAGCTGAACTTACCCCCGCAGCAGCGGTTGGTTGGATAGATTTTAGAGCTTATGGTGAGCTTCCAACCTGTAATATCGCTATTACAAATAATACCATAACGTTCAGTGGTACATACACCCATGCAAAGTATGGAATTAAATTCGCTGCCTTTAATGATGCATTTTATAATGTTTTAGTCGAAAATAACCTTATACAGGGTAATAATGTTCTTGATGGAAAAACAGGTACCATAGCTTCATCAGCAATTGTAATAGACCATTATAGCAGCACACAGTGGCCAACAGATGTTTTTGGCATCACTGTTAAACATAACAATTTACTAGGTTTTGATAACGGATTTTGCATATATGATCTAGTTAACGCACGATACGGAGGTTTTCCAACAGTAAACAATGTTCATGTCAACTATAACAATATTGTTGGCAACACTATTGGTATAAGAAATAATAACCCCGGGTTAATCGATGGAGAATGTAACTGGTATGGAACTTATCTTGGTCCAACACATCCCTCAAACCCAGGGGGTACCGGAGATCCTGTAACAGATAACGTTGACTTTATACCATGGTTAAACTTTGCATTTGAAGACCCGAAATCTGTTTGTGAAGGAGTCCCATGTGTAGACACAGTATACGTTGATGATGATTACAAAGACACTACGCCTGGTATGTATATTGATCATTTTCCAACCATCCAGATGGCTTTAGATAAATTAGGTGCAGGTGGTACAGCAATCATCTATGATGGTGAATACGATGAAGATCTGATAATTGATGATTTCCCATGCGACAACACTGGCATCACCATAATGGGTGAATATGAATGCTTCCCAACAGATGAAGCAGCAGTGATACAGGGACATGCGATAATAAGCGTGGATGATGTAACCATAAAATACTTGGAGTTCAAACCAACAACAGATGCAGCTATAACTGTGGCGGATGGGGTAACTGGAACAACTCTTGAATTCAACAAATTCAGAAGAGACTGCATTACAGACGCTATAGGTGTACAAGCATTAAATGGTGCAATAGTTGATGCAGAACATAACTGGTGGGGCGCACAAGATGGACCAAATGGCGGCATGATGGATGACGGAAAAACACCTGATGGCAATGGAGTAATATTAATTGGTGAAGTCCTAGTGGAACCATGGATTGGTATACACGCGGAGATATCACAACCTATTGGTACCATTGAAGTAAGCCTAGGTACACCGGTAACTTTTGATGCAACTGGTAGTTTCGCATACTCTTTTGGAGAATGCTGTGAATTAACCGCGCTGCCTATGCAATACCTTTGGGACTTTGGAGATGGTTCACTAAGTTCAAACCTGGTAGCAACCCATATTTTTGAGCAGACTGGAACATATCAGGTAGCATTGATGGTAGACTCAGAAGGTATTCCTGGTCTGTATGCTAATTTCATGTATGACTGGGCTTATGTGACAGTACATGTAGTCACAGAAGACACGACATTAACAGCTAATGCTGATGGAGGTAATCTAGGTGGATATGAAACTATTGTAGATGAACCAGTACAACTCTATGGGGACGCATATGGTGGAAACGGAGAATACATCTGGCATTGGAACTTTGGAGATCAGACAGCAGATAGTAACCTGCAGAACCCGATACACACCTACACACAACCAGGAACATATACAGCAACACTAACAGTAATCTCAGATGGTGAAACAGCAACGGATACAGCAGAAGTCAGGGTATATGATATTGATGAACTATTTGTGACTATCAATGATGCAAACGCCATTGCTGGAGTGGAAGCTATGTTTGCTGCTAGTATAAAAGGTGGGTCACCACCGTATACTGTAAGCTGGGATTTCGGAGATGGAACAACTTCACAGGAGAACAGGCCGACACATATATACAGTAACCCTGGAGAATACACGATAACGGTCATTGTGACAGATAACAAACAAAAAACCGACCAAGACACAGCAATAATAACAGTTGAAGAAGAAAACATTATTGAAGAAGCAGAGATCAAAGAAGTTAAAGCAGGACTGGGTGTAACAGCTGTTATAGATGCTGGTGAAAGCAACTGTCATTGGGAGATCACTGTTGAAGGTAAGGTTTTCCTGGGTGGGGAAAACAGTGGTACAATTGATGCTAATACACAAGATACTGTAAGGCTAGGGTTCTCATTAGCATTTGGAGAAGTCAATATCGTAGTTAAAGCAGCAGGTATGCAGAAAGAGTATACGGCTTTTGCATTGGGACCATTATACTTTAACTTGCAGGAAGTGTAATAGAAACCTTAAAACTTTAATCTTTGAGGGAACATGGTATGTTTCCCTCAATAACTCTCTTTTTTTGAAAAAAAACAAGCTTTACATACCATGAGGTATTTAAAATATCAGGTATAAATCCTTTATCTGGACATAATGTCTCATCGGTAGGTCCTAGTAATGTTAAACTAGTTAAAGGATGGAGAGTATAAATCCATCAGACAAATCTGCTATTTTCCATGAGAAAGCTCAGAAACAGGCCGTAAACCTTCAAAAACCTTAGCTGGCTTTAAATTTGTTTTTTAGATTGAACGTTTGAGCATCTAACCACCGATTAAGAAGGATATGCAGAATATTTTAAACACTAAGATATATATATAATAATATAAGCTAATAATAGAGCTCATAAAAACAGTTTTCGAAATAACCAATTCGAAAAACGTAAACATACTAAATATATATTTTTGAATATTATTTTAAATATCAACTAAAATATATACTAGATAGTTCATTATACGTTCATTATACTTAAAATAAGCATTTAAAAGTGCCATTCAAAGCTCTATGTCTTTGAATGCTTTGAATAGTTACATGTAATTTCTGTGTGTAATATGTGTTTTATATAGACTTTGAATGGGCAATTATTTTGGAGACCTTTGGATACCCTGTATAATAGGAGGTATTTTGGTAGCCATCCAAAGCATGGATAGGCAAAAAAAAGTGCCGTCCAAAGCGTGGATGCTTTGGATGGTCACATGCCTATTTATATACATTAAATAAAAAATAGGGCACATGGGCTTCGAATACTTCGAATGGCTTACAATAAATCAAAATAGACTTAAAAAGGCTTTAAACTAATTAAAAAATATATAATAATTTAATCATCGTATACGTTTGTATAAGTATTTTTTAAAAGTAATCCCTTTCAAAAACATTATCCATGCTTTGATAAACAACTCAAGAACTACCTCAATTACTATTTTACCATCGATTTTTCAGTTATTATTGAAAATTTTTTAAATTATAGAACATTTTATATAAAAAAAACTGTTTCAAAATATTAATGTTATTTAAAATATCTAAATACTATATGTTATATAACAAATGTTATAATAACTTATTTAATTTTTTTACTTCTTTTAATAAAATTAAAAGATTGAATGAATAATATTATATATAAGATATAACATATTGAATTTCATAAAAATTCATAAGAAGTGGGGGAAAATTTACGGAAGAGGTGAATTAAACAGTATTAGAAAGGAAGTTTTTTTCCAATCACTTTTTTTGTAAATTGAACCTAGTTATAAATATAAAAAGATGAAGATGAAAATTTAGTGGAGGAAAAAAATATGGAGATAGGAAATAAAGATAAAGTTAGAAAGCTAGTGATTTTAACAATAGCTGTTACAGTATTTTTATCTATATTGGCTTTATTACCAACAGCATCAGCTATTGATAATTGTTCACCATGTATGCTGAGTTATTGGAAATTAGATGAAAATTCGGATCCTGTAATTGACAGCTTTGATGGTAATGATGGTACTAATCATGGTGCCATTAGAAATCAAGCAGGTCAAGTTGGTAATGCATATAGTTTTGATGGTGTGGATGATTATTTGGAAATACCTCATAATAGTAACCTTGACTTTGGAACAGGAGCTTTTACGTTAGAGGCATGGATTAAAGCTAATACAATCCAAACGTCATACCCTATGATATTATCTTATAGAGGTTCTGATGCGTATAATGGTTACTTTTTATGTCTTAATGTAGGAGGTGCAGGTGTTCAGGGGAGTTTAATGCTTCAGATAGACGGGATAAATTATCTTCCATGTACTACAGATTTAAGGGATAATAATTGGCATCATGTAGCAGCCACTAGAACTGGTACTACTCTCTATTTTTATGTCGATGGTACTGTAGATGGAACCGCAACTAGTAATAAAAATATGAATTCTATTTATGACCTGTGGATTGGAAGGGACCAAGCTAGTCCATCTAATACAGCATGGGCAGGTTTAATTGATGAAGTCGCAGTTTATAGTTGTTGTCTACCTGCCTCTACAATTGATTGTCATTATCAGAGTGGTTTAGCACATCAAAGTTATTGCGGCTATTGTCATAATTATAAGATGCATTACCCACAACTACCAGATGAAGATGGATGGGATGTATCAGCAACCTACCCTGTAGTCCTTGCGGATGACTGGCAATGCACTGAAACAGGATTTGTAAAAGACATACACTTCTGGGGATCATGGCTAGATAACATCCCAGGACCACTTAATGGATTCTGGGTATCAATACACGCAGATATACCAGCTGTTCCACCAAATCCCAGCATGCCTGGAGCAGTACTATGGTGGAAGTATATTCCAATTAGCGATATCGTCGAAACAGAAATGCCACCATACTTACAAGGCTTTTATTACCCGCCTTATGATTATATCCCTAATAACCATATCCTATGGTACCAGTATGATATAATTCTTGATGCAAAAGACTGGTTCCCCCAGGAATATGGAAACATCTACTGGTTAGACATCAGCGCAGATGTACCTGGTCCTGGATGGCCAAATCCACCCTTATGGGGTTGGAAAACAACAAATGACCACTGGAATGATGATGCATTCTTTGGTGAATATGCTAGTCCAAATCCTTCCGGTATAATGTGGTGGGAAGAGTTATATGAACCACCATTATTCAGCCAATCACTTGATCTAGCATTTGTAATCACAGGAGATGATACAGGTTGTATCCCAATTTGTATAAGAACTAGAGATAGTGTAGAATTCTGTACAATTCAAGCAGCAATCGATGATCCTAATACAGTTAATGGTGATACTATTCAAGTATATCCCGGTACATATACTGAGAATGCACATAATTGGGTTGATATCGACGTCTATAAAGAACTAACCATCATTGGTCAGGCTGGTTCAGCTGGAACAATTATTGAGTTAAATCAGCGGAATAGCCCACCTGGTGCACACATGGATGGTGTATCAATAAGTGCATCCAATGTAAAAATCCAAGGATTCACATTCACAAAACATCCAACCGCGCCCTATGCATCTGGTTTTAACATTAGAGCAGGAATAAACGTTCATACACCACCTCCAGCAAACACGTTTAACAACATCACCTTAAAAGATGTAGTTTCAGAATATTCTTATAGCTCCAATGTTATTTTCGATGGAGCATATACTTATAATAATATAAATATAATTGATTGTAATATTCACCATAGCTACACAGAACGATGTTTCTATCAAAGTCCAAACACTATCATTAATGGTTTCACCGTAACAAACTCTCATTTTGACTATGCAGGATATGGAATTCCTACTTCTGGTGATCCTATTGGTTTTAACCTTCAGGGAACAACAACAAATCTACAAATAACAGGAGGATCCTTTAATGAAAATCCTAATGGTGGTATCGGTATTAGACGTACGACAAATGCCGTTATTCAGGGTGTCAGTGTAGTACACAGTGGTTACCATGCATCAGGGACAAGGAGTGGAATTGGAATATGGGAAGATGTGTTATCTACTTCCAATGTTCAAATCATTAATCCTACTGTTACTAATTGTGGAGGCCGTGGTCTTATGTTTGGCACTTGGGGTAAAACAGTCCAAGACATCACCGTAACAGGGGGAACAATCTCCAACTCAGGAAACATTGGATGTATGCTCTATACCGGTGGTGCTGGTGGATTAGTTCAACGCGTAAAATATACCGGTTTAACAGTAACGAACAGTGGGTCCCATAACCTCTTATTCCAGGAGGATGACAGCTCTGGTGCCAGTACATGTCGTTATGTCAATGTCACTCAGTGTACAATAACTAACTCTCCAGGAAAAGGAGTCTATTACTATGGCATGAATGTAGCTGGAAGCTTAGTGAACTATAATAACATTTACAGTAATGTTGATGGTGTTTTTAACGTTGCAGGCACTGGTATCCTTGATGCCACTTGTAACTGGTGGGGTGCTGTAGACGGACCAAGCGGTGTCGGAACTGGAAGTGGTGATACCGTTTCAAGTAATGTGATTTATTGTCTCTGGCTTAATGCTGCGTATCCCGGTGGTGTTTGCATTGGTGGTGCGGTGTGTCGGAATATTAATACAGGAGAATATTTCTGTTCAATTCAAAAAGCAATAGATGACTCTAACACAGCGAACGGGCATACTATAGAAGTATTCGCAGGGACACACCCAGGTAACATTATCGTATACAAAGAAGTAAAAATTAAATCACAATCTGGAGCCGCTGTAACCATTATAGATGCAAACTATATAGATTATTCAGGCTATAAGAATGCTTGGGGTTACGGAATCAATTATGCATGGGCACAAACCAATGACCCCGGTCTTCTAAAAAACGGCTTTATGATCTGGAAAAATAATGTAACAATTGATGGATTCAAAATAATTAACGCATTATGGCCATCCCAATACAACAGAGGAATCGGTATACTCATAGGAAGTATACATACAACATATGCTGGTTTTGTCCCATGGAATATTGACCAATGGGGTGGATTAATATGGCCTGTATATGAACCGAAACCTTACAATATAGTTATTAAAAACAATATTGTTGATGGTGCATCAGATGGTATTTACAATTGGGCAAGTAACGGAAACACATTTGAATATAACACAGTAACCAACTCAGTTGCAGTAGGAGGCGTAGGAATTCAATGCTATGAAGGAGGTACAGATAATATCATCCGCTATAACACGATTGATAATGTTGATGGATCAGGTATCAGTATCTGCGGAGCCTGGCCGGATTTATTACTAGATGTGAGCAATACTCAGATCTATAACAACCTTGTCAAAAATAGCAACTATGGTATTCAATTCTATAACATGTATGGTAGTAATGTTCATGCATACCATAACAATATCCTTGCTAATAACAAAGGTGTTGTTGTTGAAGGCGTTGGAGGTGCTCTTGTTGGTCATGCAAACTACAATAACATAGTTGGTAATACCATTGGTGTTGAAAACACTGCTCCAGATGGAGTCTTTGATGCTGAATGTAACTGGTATGGAGATATCCTTGGTCCAACACATTGGTCAAACCCATATGGTATAGGGGATTCAGTATCAGATAATGTAGATTATAGACTATGGTTAAACCTTCCATTTGAAAACCCAGATTCAGATTGTATAATGGGAGACTGTCAAGACATTGTATACGTTGATGATGATTACAAACCCGATGAGCCTGGTTATTTCATTGATCATTTCCCAACAATACAGATGGCTTTAGACTTTTTAGATGCAGGGGGCACTGCAATTATCTATGATGGTGAATATGATGAAGACTTGATAATTAATGATTGGCCATGTGATAACACTGGTATCACCATAATGGGTGAATATGAATGCTTCCCAACCGATGAATCAGCTGTTATACAAGGACATGCAATTATAAGTGTTGATGATGTAACCATAAAATATTTGGAGTTCAAACCAACAACAGATGCTGCAATCACTGTTGAAGCAGGTGTAACTGGGACAACTCTTGAATTCAATAAATTCAGGAGAGACTGTATTACAGACGCTATAGGTGTAAAGGCACTTGACAATGCTATAGTTGATGCAGAAGCTAACTGGTGGGGTGCGCAGGATGGACCATCAGGCGGTATGATGGATGATGGTAAGACACCTGCTGGTAATGGTGTTAAATTAATTGGTGAGGTCCTTGTGGAACCATGGATTGGTATACATGCGGAGATATCAAAACCTGTTGGAACCATTGAAGTAAGCCTAGGTACACCGGTAACTTTTGATGCAACTGGTAGTTTTGCTTATTCATTTGGAGAATGCTGTGAACTTACTGAGCTGCCTATGCAATACTTATGGGACTTTGGAGATGGTTCACTAAGTTCAAACATGGTAGCAACCCATATTTTTGAGCAGACTGGAACATATCAGGTAGCATTGATGGTTGACTCAGAAGGTATTCCTGGTCTGTATGCTAATTTCATGTATGACTGGGCTTATGTGACAGTACATGTAGTCACAGAAGATACAACACTCACCGCTAACGCTGATGGAGGTAATCTAGGTGGATATGAAACTATTGTAGATGAACCAGTACAACTCTATGGGGACGCATACGGTGGAAACGGAGAATACATCTGGCATTGGAATTTCGGAGATCAGACAGCAGATAGTAACCTGCAGAACCCGATTCATACTTACACAGAACCAGGAGTTTATACTGTGACATTAACTGTGATTTCAGATGGGGAAACAGCAACGGATACAGCAGAAGTCAGGGTATATGATATTGATGAACTATTTGTGACTATCAACGATGCAAACACCTTAGCAGGAGTGGAAACCATGTTTGCTGCTAGTATAAAAGGTGGGTCACCACCATATACTATAAGCTGGGATTTCGGAGACGGCTCAACATCACAGGAAACCTATCCGACACACATATACGCCAGCCCAGGGGAATACACGATAACGGTCATTGTGACAGATAACAAACAAAAAACCGACCAAGACACAGCAATAATAACAGTTGAAGAAGAAAACATTATTGAAGAAGCAGAGATCAAAGAAGTTAAAGCAGGACTGGGTGTAACAGCTGTTATAGATGCTGGTGAAAGCAACTGTCATTGGGAGATCACTGTTGAAGGTAAGGTTTTCCTGGGTGGGGAAAACAGTGGTACAATTGATGCTAATACACAAGATACTGTAAGGCTAGGGTTCTCATTAGCATTTGGAGAAGTCAATATCGTAGTTAAAGCAGCAGGTATGCAGAAAGAGTATACGGCTTTTGCATTGGGACCATTATACTTTAACTTGCAGGAAGTGTAATAGAAACCTT
>Ga0299915_10001962_pt1 | contig 15038 bp, 11 predicted proteins | sample RVTome_13_FD_200263 | JGI IMG/M metagenome (GOLD analysis project Ga0299915, IMG submission 200263) | Soil microbial communities from uranium-contaminated site in the Upper Colorado River Basin, Wyoming, United States - RVT92D227 (version 2) ... | reverse complement strand
TTGCCTTACTCAACATATGGATAACCGGGTTCCCATAACAAAACCCGAGGATTACGACAGTACCCGATATGAACTGCTTGCCAGGTTGTCGGCAACCAGATGGGATGAATTCTTCGGGAAATTTGATCCCATCCCGAATCTTAAAACTGACGTAAACAATCATGGTCCGTTCAGCTTTGATAATATCGGGATGAACTGGGATTACCCCGAAACATCTTATGAAAGAAGAAAGGAAATAGTAAATGAACATATTTCATATCAGAAGGGATTGCTTTATTTTATGGCAACCGACCCGCGGCTGCCTCCATGGGTTCGTGAGACAATGAATAAATGGGGCTTTGCAAAGGATGAATTTACGGATAACGGCAACTGGCCTTACAATATATACGTAAGGGAAGCCCGGAGAATGGTCGGTGAATATGTAATGACCGAGAATGATGTCCTTTGCAAAAGACCTGTGCCACGATCAATCGGAATGGGATCATATACAATGGATTCTCATAATGTCCAGAGATATGTCACTTCCGAAGGGTATGTACAGAACGAAGGAGATATCGGTGTCAGGGCGCCCAAACCATATCAGATTGATCTTGGATCCATATTGCCGAAAAAGGATGAATGCAGCAATATCCTTATCCCTGTTTGCGTCTCATGCTCACATATTGCTTTCGGTTCGATACGGATGGAACCAGTATTTATGATCCTCGGCCAAAGCGCCGGAACAGTTGCTTCACTGGCTCTGAAAAACAAAAAGGACATCCATGATCTTACATACGATGAGATCAGAACACAATTAATTTCCGACGGGCAGATACTGGAGTATTGACCAGAATATACCCGATCAAAAAAATTTGGCTGGTGTCTGCTCAATGCTTAAATTTGAAAATATCCTGATCTTACTAATTTTTCGGGATAGGAGGCACCCTGAAAATCCTTTTAAAAGAGTAAGGAGTGTAAGCTGAAAAACTCAAGAGTAAGCCAATTTAAATTATCCCGATTATGAGAAAGTTATATCTGTTAATACCCGTAATTTTTCTATTGTCCCTTCAGCCGGTTAATGCGCAGCTTGAAAAGGGTACGTTTATGGCAGGTGTTGCCTCTACAATTGGCCTGGGCGACTTTGGAACAGATCTGATGAGCCTCGGATTTACAACCCGGAAAATCAAAGACAGCGGCGGAGATGTTAATGTGACTTACAAGATCTTAGGTTTTAACCTGTTACCCAGAGGAGGATATTTTATAATGGACAACCTGGCTGTCGGAGCAGATATTACAATAGCTTTCAGTCGTCAGAAATCCCAGGATACTGATTACAAAAACACTGAATCATTGCTGGCTATAGGTCCATTTGCCAGATATTATTATCCGCTGGAAAAGATATATCCGTTCGTTGAAGCAAATGCCGGTTTTGGTACCTGGAAGGAAAAGTGGTCAAACGGTTTGGAAGGTGAGGACAAGGAAGGATTATTCTTATGGGGAATTGGACTTGGAGCTTCCAAGCCTGTTGGTGAAAACGTATTGATTGACGCCCTTGTAGGTTACGGAGCTCAATCATGGAAAGAGGAGGATGACGATAAGTATATTTATGCATCTATCGGACTGAGAGTAGGCATTACAATATTATTAGGGCAGTAGGAACAGGGGAACACAAACACTTCAGGGGCCTGATCTGATTTCTTTCAGATTTCCTTTTGAGGATCTTCATATTATCCCGGGGCATGTGTGGATTCAGAAATCTGCATGCCATTTTCTTTATGAACTTTATTCCAATGGCTTTTGGCAATTGATATTTTAGTATAATTGCGTGATAATTTATAATGAAAAACAGGGTGTATAGTTCCCGGATCCACTGGCTTAAACTATCAGTCTTCTGTCTGATATTACTGGTTCTCTTTAATGTATCATCTTACTGTCAGACAGATTCTTCTGTTATCAGGACCAGTGCAATCCCCATTGATAAGCTTAAATCGGCTATTGACTTTGACGGCATACCCGGCGAAGAAGCCTGGAATACAATTGAGCCTTTTAAAATGACAATGCATTCACCGGTCTTTGGCAAAGATCCTACAGAAGATACCGATGTGCGTATTGCGTATGATGATAAGTATCTGTATGTTGGGGCACGGCTTTATTATAATGATCCGGGCATGATAAAATCAGCCAGTTTGAAACGTGATTATCAAGGAGCAGGGGGAGACTGGTTCGGGATATTTCTCGATACATATAACGACAAGGAGAACTCTATGGTTTTCGGTACTTCCCCCGATGGTTACAGATTTGACGCAAGTATTCAAAAGGATGCTGTTGTACACCTGCCGGACCAGATGCCTATGAATATTAGCTGGAACACTTTCTGGGACGTATTGACAAAGCGTGATCTAAAAGGCTGGAGTGCGGAGTTCAGAATACCTCTGTCAAGCCTGAGGTTTCAGGAATCAGATGGCGAAGTAAGAATGGGATTGACTGTTTACAGATGGATACCTTCAAAAAATGAAGCTGATCTGTACCCGGCAATCCCTCCAAACTGGGGTCCGACATCTGTTATGAAACCTTCACAGGCCAGCGAAATCGTTTTTCACGGGATAAAGCCGGGTAAGCCGCTCTATATAGCACCTTATGTAGTGACCGGCTACGAAAGCACCTATGATCTCAATGATGAGGAAACAGCTTACCTAAAGTCGAACAAGCCTGATTTTGAAGCAGGACTTGATATAAAATACGGCATCTCCAAAACCCTGGTGATGGATATTACAGCAAATACCGATTTTGCACAGGTTGAAGCTGATGATCAGCAGATTAACCTTACACGGTTTTCACTTTTTTTCCCTGAAAAGCGAATGTTCTTTCTGGAGCGCGCCAGTGTTTTCGATTTCTCCCTCGGTGGAAACAGTAACCTTTTTTACAGCCGTCGCATCGGGTTGTATGATGATGAGTTCGATGAGAAAGAACCTGAGCCTGTGCGCCTGTACGGAGGTGCTAGGATAACAGGCAGGATAAAGAACTGGGATGTAGGCTTCATGGACATGCAGACAGCACCTCTTACAGAAACAGAATCTGACGGAAATGAACTGACACTGGTCCCTTCAGAGAATTTCGGAGTTGTCAGGTTTCGGAGGCAGGTGTTCAATGAAAACAGTTATGTAGGGACCATGGCCACAAGTCGTCTGGGCACCGACGGATCTTACAATTTTGCCTACGGCCTTGACGGTATTTTCAGGGTATTCGGAAATGACTATCTCGATCTGAGATGGACACAGACCTTCGAGGATGGCGTAATTAACAAGTCCTTAAAAGAAAATTCCCTGATTATGGCGGCATGGGAAAGAAGATCAACAAAGGGATTTGGCTATAATCTTGGATATACCCAATCGGGAATTCATTTCAATCCGGGTATCGGATTTGAAATGATGGACGACTATGCAGTTATCAGGGGAGGCTTCAGCTATGGATGGATCTCTCCGGAGAGTTCAAAATTGTATACACATGGTCCCGAGATCAGGATTATGTACAGGACCTATATTTCAGACGGATCATTTATGAGTCTGACTAATTATTCCGGATGGGAATTCCAGACCAAAAACCAATGGCAGGGTGCTGCAAATATTATTTACAACAATGAAAGACTGACTGACAGCCTTGAAATAAGTCCGGATGAACTGTACATAAAACCCGGCAGATATGAATATCTGAGTTTCAGGGGAATGCTTTCCACTCCTATGTCGAAGCCTTCCTATCTGTTACTTATGACAGAGTTAGGACAGTTTTATGACGGAACGCGCTTTTCTATCCGCCTCGAACCTACATGGAACATATCAAAACATTTTGAGCTGGGAGGTACATATAGTTTCGATCATGTTGATGTCACAAAAAGAGATGTTTCGATGACCAATCACATTGTCGGGATAAAAGCACTTTATATGCTCAATACGAAGCTTTCAGTCAACGCTTTTATTCAGTACAATACAGCTCTGAACGGGATAATTACCAATTTCAGAATCAGGTATAATCCGAAGGAGGGTAATGATCTATACCTGGTCTTTGATGAGAACAGGAACACTGATCTCTTAATGGAATTGCCTAATCTGCCGGTTTATAATTCCAGGGCTGTGATGGTGAAATATACGTATACTTTTAATCTTTAATACCGAATCAGGCTTACACTGATTATTCAGTTTTTTTAACCAGATCTTTTATATTTACTCCGATCGAAATCTCGTGGTTATTGTAAATATTAAGTGCCACCGATGAGGCAAAATTGAAGTTGTATGAGAATCTTATTCCTTTTGCAATTTTTGCACCAAATCCAAAACCCCAGATTCCTGGATCTCTGAACGAGAGACTACCCCAGATGTTATTCTGATACTTAACCATTGAAGCTATACCGATCTGACTTGAAATGAATTTCCCTCCCCTGATATATACAAGAGGATTAATATTCCAGCGGTCGTTTATCCGCAAGGAATACGCAGCGTGTAACTGATAATTGACAAAAGGCTTGTATGTCACATCAACTTCACTGTATTTTGCATCTCCGAAATTAATATTGGCGAACATAATACCAGCTTCAATCCCTTTGAACAGGTAAAGAGCTGAAAAGTCGGACATGAATTTAACTTTTGATGATACATCCTGCTGGATCATTACAGGATCAATATTATAATTAGGGTTGTTGTAGTAATCAGTGAAATTGATCTTATTATGATAAATACCAGCTGAAAGAGCCAGAATTACTTTATGTTCATCCACTATTGTGAGGCTATAGGAATATGTCCCCATTACATACAGCTGATCGAAGATGCCAGCTTTGTCATAAATGATCTTTCCGCCCCATGCTGCATTTGTCATAAGCATGTCACTATAAGATAACCTCAGGGTTTTAGGTCCGCCAACGATCCCGGTCCAGTCCGATCTGAAGCTTGTAAAGAAGCTGCCCGGACTGAAATGCCCTGCATAAGATGAGGAGAGAGCATACTTATCCATAAAGTAGTTCTCTGAAACATGCATTTGCTGGGAAATGATCACCCCATGAATGAGAATTGAAACAAATACTAATGCTGATTTCTTCATGATGGTAATTTCACTTCTTTATCTTACAATATTTACTGTTCCTGTTACAGTACCTGCTGTTTCTGATTTAATAATGAAATAATAAGCTGCAGAGGGCAGACCGACTCCATTTGACGTACCATCCCATTCATTATGGTATTCGGTTGACGAAAAAACGAGTTTCCCCCACCTGTTATATACCTTTACTTCGCATTTCCCATAAGAATCCAGTTCAGGTATCTCCCAGACATCATTAAAACCGTCATTATTTGGAGTAAAGAGGTACATAATGTTTTCATGTGTCGATACTACCTCAACCGTAATTTCATCCTCTGCAGCATAATAATTTTGATTGCCCTGCTGATATGCTCTTATGTTTGCATTTCCGCGCGATAACCCTGTTAGCACTGAACCGTTTACCCGGGCTACTTCCGGTTCTTTGCTTTCAAAGGAGACCGGAAGTCCTGATGTAGCTGATGCCACAAGTTCAAAGGTTTCAGTAACCAGGAGTTTGTCAGGATAAGAGGTAAATGTTATTGTCTGGGGAATCATTGTTATAGTCATGGTTCCTGCAACATAAGTTATATCGTAACAGTTATCATCCCCGCCTGAAATTGTGATTACATAATCACCTGCCGGAGAATCTGCTAAAGCAGCAGTGCTTGTCAAAGGAGGTGTATCCAGAACTGCAACTGTTTCACCATAGACGAGTCCTGAGCAGGTAAAGGTAAGCGCCGGGTTTGCTGAAAGGTAAGGCTTCGATTTATTGTCGGCAGTAATGGTCAGATGAGCTTTGGTCACTGTAATATTTACCATTTTATCTTCGGCAGGACTGAAATTATTGTCTCCTGCCTGGCTGGCAGTGATATTGGAACTGCCGGCGCTCCTGATATTGATCTTACCTTTAATTATTTCAGCAACCGAAGTATTATCACTGCTGTAAGTGACTGTCAGCCCTGAAGTTGATGAAGCACCGGCATTGAAACTGGCAACTCCATATACAACAGGGGCAATTGCCGGGAATGTAATTACCTGGACGGCTTTGTTTATGGTGAGTGTCTGAGTTACATCAGGAGCCGGGTTATAGTTCTGATTACCCGATTGTGATGCTTTTATAATTGTAGTACCGGCATTTACTATGTGAATGAGACCTCCTGTTATTACAGCAACATTGGTATTCTCAGATGTAAATGTTATGTTAAGGGAAGAACTTGCTGATGCAGGGACATTAAAATCCGGGTCACCGTAAGTTCTGGGAACGAGTGCCCCGAATGTAATTGTCTGATCCGCCTTATTCACAGTAAGATTGGCAGTGACATCAATAGCCGAATAGTAAAGATTATTACCTGTCTGTGAAGCTGTGATTACAGCTGTTCCGGCACCTGTTATATGTACAGTTGCTCCTGAAATTGTTGCGACTGCCGGGTTATCACTCGCATAAGAGACTATTAATCCTGAAGAGGTTGTTGCAATCAGATTGAAATCAGGATCCCCGTATGTTTTTGTACCTGGCGCCGGAAATGTGATTGTCTGATCAGCCTGGTTCACATTCAGAGTTCTGATATATCTGGCAGGAGCATAAGTTCCGTTACCACTCTGCATTGCAGTGATATCAGCGGTCCCTGTTGAATTTGCAGTGAGTACGTTTCCGCTGATCGTCGCTACACTGGAATTTGAACTTGTAAAGGTAACTGGTAACCCGCTTGATGCGGTGGCAATAAGGGAGACAGGCGGATCACCGTAGGTCATTACTGGTAGTGCAGTAAATGAGACTGTCTGTAAAATGAAATTTACCGGCTGGTCAACAAATGATGGCAGTAATCCACCCGATTCGGATTTTACATCCCCCTGGGTATAAGAAATAAGAACGGTTTCACTTCCTGTAAGAGGTGTGTTAAGTGTCACTATAATACTATAAGGATCACCCGGTTTTAATGAAACAGCACTGATAATTACAGATGTCCCGTTTACAGTAACTATAAACTGATCCTTTTTTCCTGTCGGATCATCCATGGGTTTATCGAATTGTATTTCTATGTTTCCGCTTTTGGCAGCAAGCAGAAAATTAGGGATCCCCGGAGGACTGACATTTATTGTAATTGTCGCTGCAGGAGAATCGCCAGTGTTATCGTGAATATAAAACCTAAAATTTCCAGCACCGTTACCAGCTGCCCCATCGGCAACATAAATCAGATTCAGATCCGGATCGGTCAGGGTGGAAGGTAAAGAGGTTATCTGACTGCCTTTTGTACCTTTATTGTACTGATAAAGAGATCCTTGCGAAGGCAGGGTAATTATTCCTGCTGTCTTTGTGCTTTCATCACCACCGTTGTATTGAAGCCTTATCACGCTCTCTTCGTCCTGATCTGTCCAGATTGTCTGGGGAACTGCTGAAAGAGGAGGAGATGCACTTGTGGTAAAACGATAGATCTCGGACCATGTGGTCCCCGTGGAATTTGTTGCAAAAACCGCCCAGTAATAGGTCGTATTAAGAGCAAGGTCTGAAATATCGTAAGTGGTGCTTGTTCCTGTATTATAATCAAACGAGCCGCTGATATCAGAGTTGGTAGATATTTTCAAAGTATAATAACTGGCATTGCTTGAGCTTGTCCATTCAAACGTCTGTGATGTTCCGATGATGCAATTATTTGCCGGATTTACCAGCTTTGGTATTCCTGGCTCAGGCAGATTGATATTCTTAGTCAGATATACCCCATCATAAACAGCTGAAGAGTTCATTATATAGGTTGAACCCGACGGATGGAACAATATGGCTTGTTCAGATGATATTGCGGTTGAATTATGGTATGAGTACTGAACTCCTGAAGTTCCATTTGAATTTTCTATCCCGATTGAAGCAGAACTTCCATGGGATCTTGCTGATGTGTGGTCGATGATGCTCCTGTACTGAACCTGGATATTATTTGATCCCTCATACAGAATGACCGAAAAAGTACCCATAAGCACAGTGCTGGCATAGAAACCCATATTGGTCCACTGGATAATACATTTCCTGTTAGGCGATGCACCTATTGTTGTATAGAGTATTTTTCCTGAAGGATTTATAACTATATCATCCCAGAAAGCAGCAATAAAGTTATTTGGCGATGAAGTGAAAGGAATGGGATCTTCCGTGTAGTCGTTGGAGCCCGAACCAAATACTACAAGTCCGTTTGATGTAACGTAAAAACGATTGTATATGTTCCCGTAGAAAGTAAAATTAAACCCGAGATTTAAAGGACCCCAGGAACGGTCATCATAATAGCCTTCATAGACAACTGTTGCGGGATAGATTATTTCAGGAGGCTGACCTTTAACGGCATTGCTTAAAAGAAACAGAAAAAACAATATTGCATATCCGTATTTCATTTCTGCAAATATTCCTTGTTATTTTTTAACTATCACTTCTCTACCTGTAAACTCCGTGATCTTTTTAACAAGGAATAATCCTTCCTGCCCCGACGTTAGATTCTCAGAGTGTATTACTATTTTAAATTCCTGTTTAGTTATACTCTTCCATTCACTGAAGTCACCTGAAAAATTTTGGATGTTTTCAGGAATAATATTTATTTCATCAAATATTATCGATCCCTGTTTTGTTAGTAAAAAGAGATGAATCTCGTCATAATTCGATTCCTTAAGTTCCTTCGCGATGAGCTTTAGCGGATTACCCTCATCGGGTAAAGTAATCACTTTTTGCCCCTGGTAAGTGCTTGCAATACCCCTGATCTCATTTTCCATAATGGGATCTATTACTATAAGACTGAGGGGTTGTCCAATAATGTTAAGAGTCGAATGGACAATAATAATTATAATTAATACGCTTATTTTATGTATTTTATGAAATAATATCATAATTAATAAATGGTTGTTAATAGTATAACGGAAAAACTCTGCTTTAATTCATTCGAAATGGTATTTTATCCTTTCCTCTTTCAGCCTCTACTGGCGGCAGACTCTAATTATAAACGTGATATTCAATTCAATAATTATGCGCCCTTAAATAATAAATTTAAAAAGTGATGCCTCCAGTATTATATCAATAATACGGAAATTAAAATAAGAGTAAAATCTCACCACAAAAGGATTATATTTTTAACCTGAGATATTTGTTATTAACACTTTCCTTTTCGTCTGAAAGCGGCGTAAGGAAGGTTCGGGACTTACTTCCCAGAACGGTATGCGGTGTGGGGTTGGATGTCTTTTTTATGTCCCTGACATTAAGACTTATCGAAAATGCACCTAATTTCATACTTTTCCTTTTTAAATTTAAATTATTAATTTTTCCTGATTACAGCTGTCATCTTCTTTGCCTTTCGCTTTCTCAAATGCTTCCTTCCCCTCAGAAACTGAAAAATAAATTAAACCAGCTGCTCCGATCAGATCAGCATATGCAAATCCTGTAATTTCATATATCAGACTTGATAAAAGCAGTACGACTGACATATATACACACACCTATGTACAATTGGCATCTGCAATAATCGGCCCCGAATCAAGCTGTTTTCCAAAACGTTTCTTTGAATTCATCAGCCAGGTCATCATACCAATGGATATAATTGAAATAATAACTCCCCATAATGTAGTTACCGGCTTATGGTGAGAAACAATATTAAGGACTATTCCTGCCAGAAGACCTGCCGACAATAAATAAAAAGCGAAGCCTGTAGTCATTAATGCCCTTATTTCGAATTTACTTTTTGAACTTTCAGGATTTCGCCTGATGCGAAAGATCATCACTGCGATACCGATTCCTGACATCACTTCAATAAAACTATCCGCTCCAAAGCCAAACAAAGCGAGGGTTTCATCCGAGTAACCTAGTACCATTGAGACTACACCCTCGGCAATATTATAAAGGATCGTAAAGATGCTTAACAGAAATGCTTTATTGTAAAATACCTGTTCATCCTGAGGCTGCTGTAACATTATTTATAATCTATAAAAATTTGTATTTAACGTCGTGCAGAAAAATAGTCAGGTTGTTTATTCCAATACATGAATTGCAGGATCAATATTAAAATCAGGAAGAATTTTTTTATTCACTTTCTGCTGAAATGTTGGAGCCATTGGTCTTTGACTTCCGGAATTTTAGTCTGGTTTTTATTTTATCAAAAAAACTTCGTCCTACAATAATCAGACTTATATAGAACAATATTTCGCCTGCAATCAGTAAACCTGCTGTGATTCCCGCAATCTGACCTGCCGAAAAATCAAACCAGGGAACAACAGGTATCAGAATAAACAGAATGCAGGAAACTGATAATATTATATATCCGGTTATCTTAAACAACTCACTTTTTTTCTTCATAAAGCTTGATTGGACTATATTCTGTCATTATTAAACTGTATCAGTAATATAATAAAAGAGATGACACCCGCTTTTGTTCATTTTTTTACCGGATAAATATTGTTTTTTTGATCCCGGGAGCCTTTTCCGATAATTTAATCCATTTATTTGTGAAGTAATATCCTGAATATTCCTTTACAGCATAGTCGGGAACACCCGTTTCAACGGGTATCGCGGTACAAAGTAAGCACAGGTACTGTGTTTATTCTAATCGTAATTCGTAGACCAGAGTGCCAGATCCTCCGGTTGTCCGGATTGAAAGGATCTTACCGTCGAAATGATAATTATATTTACCATTCAAAACATAGACTGGTCCATATATTGCTGGCATTAAAAGTATTACCGTATCAACGAAATCAATCGTTGACTCATTCACCAGGAGCGTGCCAGCCCCGTAACCATAAGGCAAGCTGGTATGACAATCATAAAAATTCTCAGCAGTCCTGAGTGATATTGTCCCCAGATCAGAGTGAGAATCTAAGCGTTTGAAGGTACCGGAGAAACTTAAAGTGTCATTTTGTGTAAGGACCAGTCTTCCATGCTCTTTTTCGCAACTGCTCCCAAGCAGCAATACCGCGAACAGGAATAACGAAAATGTTTTTGGTAAACATGACTTTAAGGAGATCATAGAGGAGAAAAGGATTTAGTTTTTTACCAGAACGCTATACATTACCATCTGTACAAATTTCGTTCCAGTTTTGTGTCGTGCTTATTTACTTTATTGTCCGGTTAGCGGCCCTTTATTGTTTTTTTGTTTCAGGCAGTTTCACTTATGATTCTTCGACAGGTTTTCTTTTACTCTGAATTTTACAATTCGCCCGATAAGTTCAAACGGAACTGGTTTATCAAGCGGAAACTGAACTGATCCAAAAGTATCTGAACGCTCTCCGGAAATGATTCAATGTAATTATCAACAGTCATTTTTATGAATTCAGCTTGTTGTTTTATTATTTAAAATAATATGTCAGGCCTATCTTAAGGTCAATAAATTCAAGCTCACTTAAATCGCCGGTTAAATAATATCCGTAAAACTGTGAAATAAATATTCCTGCTCTATTGTTAATCTTCAGACTTTCAATTATTCCAAAATCTATTCCTGCCGAGAAAGTGGTCCCTTTATATCTTTGTTCCTGACCATCATAGCCCGGATTATAATATTAGTTTACATGAGTTATAGTTCCTTTAGGACCGGAAGCAATAAATATTTTAAACGGTCTGGTATTTAATAGTTTAAACCTGATATGAACAGGGATGTCCAGATAAATATCCCTCGATTCATTATGAATGGGACCGGAATAACCAAATTCACTCATAATGAAAGAATCTACGATTCGTTTTCCGGTAGTTCTGAACCCGATCCCAAAATCAGTAGAAAACCTTTTACTCAAATTATAGGTTAATTCTAATCCAGTGCCATAGGGAATTATAGTTTCCCCTTTTTTAAAATGATACCCTCCTGCACTCATGGACGAAAGAAAATATGAAAATCTAATATCAGAAAATCCGGTTATTTTTTCTGAAGTCTGAGATCTTAATGTAACAGAACATATTGTGACAAGGAATATGATCAGCAATTTTGTTTTCATGATTTTAGTTTTAGGAGTTATATCACAGTTGCAGGTACCAATCTGAGTCGTAAGAATTTTTTTCATTGGTTTAAGCAGTATGGCGAAATAAAACGCAGGTTAAAAGGTTGTTTTTCAAGATTATGACATCAAAAATCATACCACGTGAACAGGTTTCGTTGGGATTCTGCTTACGGTTAATGGCCCGAAAGTATAAGTGGATCGGCCGGCAGCCCTATTGTCTTTGTCTGGGTAGCAGGAGAAGTCACGGTACAGAAAGTTTGATAAGTGGGGTTAAATTTGATCGTATTGACATTTGATTTATTACAGAGCTGTCCGGGCTGCCGAAGGCAATTACCCATACCATCCGTGTTGCTGGCTTTTATTCCTGTCTCGGCACCAATAAATTGTCTCGTTATAATTCTTTTGTTTTATTGTCAAGTCTAATCAAGATTATTATCATATCGCAGAATTAATTTCTAGTCAATGGAGGGAGAAAAATTTTAAAATCCTATCCTTTCTGGTTTGCAAGCTCTTTGCCAAAGCTTTAAGTGAAGCCATGTCAAGTGAGGCTTTGGTCCTGATTTAATCGGGATGCTTGCAAATAAAGCTGGCTTTGTTCTTTTAATTTGAATTTTCCAGTAGTTTCCTTTTTTATGACGCAATTGACGCAATTATGACGCAATTCAAAGGAGTGTATAAAATGCGCCTGCTCCTTTCTGTCCGCTTGATTTTATAAGTTGTCTGTCAATCAGCTCTTTTAGGTCTCTTGTTGCTGTTTCTCTCGAAATATCATTCAAATTCTGATAGTCACTAATGACAATTTTACCCCCATTGACATTCGCAAAACCGCAAATCCACTTAAGATACTCATCTCTCCAGGATTCTTTGTATTCGATATTTTGATCTTCAGGCATATATCTCTTTCGTAAGTTTCTTATAGTAACGGTTCCTTTGTTTGAACATTTTTTCAAAATAATCAATTTTTGAATCACGGTAATCAAAAATAACCGGAGGATTGCCTGAATGCTGTATTCGTCCAATATACTGTATTAGTTTTCCTTCAAATGCAAAAGGATAAGCAATGATAAGACATTCAAGGTTATTTAAATCGATTCCTTCACCAAAATACTGGCCGGTTGAAATTACTATCTTAAAATGCCCCTGTTTTAATTGTTCAATTTTACTTCTTCTGCTGCTTTCGGAATCTTCTCCATGAATAGTAATGGTTTCATATTTATCCTTAAGATAAAGATTCAGGATATCAACATGAGCTTTTCGCTCCGTAAGTATCAGGAATGTCTTGAATCGACTGGAATTTTTTTCGATATCATCAAGTATCAGAGAATTCCGGTTAGTGTCATGAATGAGAATCCTTGAAATAGTTTCGTATTTATCGATTTTGTAATCAAAAGGAGCATATAAATTTGTCTCTCTGATATTTACCTCAATCTTAGTTTGTTTTTGCCTGATCTGATCAATCTGATCTGCATTGTATAAAATATTCCCAATATAAACATATATCAGCTTTTCATCATTGTTCTTGCGTTTAGGAGTTGCAGTCAGCCCATACAAATAAAATGAATTAAAATTTACTATTGCTTCCCTGAATGATTTTGCTGGAATATGGTGACACTCATCCACTATTATAGTTCCGAAACTACCGGAAATCTTTTCAATCTCCGCATTCCTTGAAAGAGATTGAATCATTGCCACAGTAATCTCTTTGCCGATTTTAAATTTCTGATTTCCAATTTGTCCGATGTCTTTCTTCGGTATTTTCAGAAAACTTTGGATCCGGTCTAACCACTGATCAAATAACTGTTTCCTATGGACTATTATTAATGCAGGCTGTCGTTTTTGGGCAATTATTTCAAGACCTATTATTGTTTTTCCTGATCCCGGTGGAGATACTATTACACCGAAGTCTTTATCGTTGGTTTTTTCAATTGCTGCTTCCTGATTAGGCATTAAATAGATTTCTGATTCATAATCAACCGGATCGAGTTTTCTTCTTTTATCAATAATTTGAAAGGGCAGGTTTTCTTTTCTGCAAAATGTAATGAGATTTGCAACGAATCCTCTTGGCATTATAATCCCTTCCTGAGTTTCTTCAACTAATCTGAAATATTTTTCAAGATTAAATGTTGACTTCCCCATGTTTTTCTTTACCAGGTAATCAGAATTAAGGAAATTCAGGTTCTCCCTGATATATTCTATGACCTTTCTGTTTAGGTGCAGACGTTTTAAATATATCTGTCCATTGATCTGAATTTCAATTAAAGGTTTAGAATCAAAATCAAAACTCGATTTAAAAAAATCTTCAACCTTCTCATTGAAGATATCCTCATATAAGGTTTTAAATTTCTGCCTGGTTAGTTTGTGAAAACTCTTAATTATTTTGTACTGCTCTCCATATGGTTCAAAATCAACAGGATTTAGAAATGTTGAATTGTTTTCTTTGAGAGCTTTACCATTTAATGGTAGTGCTATTAGGTTCCCCATACCCTTTCCTGAATGGAAGTCCTGATTAGGGAAGAGCCTGTCAAAACTCGATTCTTTCTCAAAGTGCGAAATAATGGAAGCTTCTCTTAATAGTTCATACATTAATTTACGTGTTTGTTCGGCCGGAAAGTTTTCCTCAAAAAAGATCCATAAGTGAGCCCCATTCCCAGAGCGGGAACGCTCAATATATGCTGGTATTTCATACTTTGTGCAAACCAAAAACAACCTATGAATAGATTCTTTCCAATTCTCGTCATCAAAATCAGCAGCAATAAAGAATGAACTATTATCTTCAAGAAGAGGGTATATTCCGATGGTTTCAATTCCCTGAAGGTGACGTATAATTACTTCATCAGTAAGTGGTTGATACTCTTTTTTCGAATAGTCCTTAAAACTTCCCCCCCCTGCTTTATGCTTGTTATAATCGCTCCAGTCAACCTTAAAGGCAGGCATATAACCTGTTTTCCCATCTTTCTCCCATCGAATAGCGTAGATATCTTGCCTGCCTTGAAAAAGTGTTCTAATGTATTTGATATTATCTAATGAAATATCCATGCGTTTTGGCAATGATG
>Ga0299915_10001961_pt1 | contig 15044 bp, 14 predicted proteins | sample RVTome_13_FD_200263 | JGI IMG/M metagenome (GOLD analysis project Ga0299915, IMG submission 200263) | Soil microbial communities from uranium-contaminated site in the Upper Colorado River Basin, Wyoming, United States - RVT92D227 (version 2) ... | reverse complement strand
TACAGGTACTCGCCCTCCAGCAGGCGCCGGAAAAAGTCCTGGGCGATGCGGTGGTGGTTCTCGGTGTCGGTGTGGGTGAAGAGATCGTAGCTGATGCCGATGGCGCGCTGAGTTTCCAGGAAGCGGTGGTGGTAATGCTCGAAGAGCTGGCGGGGAGGCAGGCCGCGCTTGTCGGCCTCCACCGTGATGGGGGTGCCATGCGAATCCGAACCGGAGACCATCAGCACCCGGTTGCCCTTCAGCCGGTGGTAGCGGGCAAACACGTCGGCCGGCAGGTAGGCGCCCGCCAGGTGGCCGACGTGCAGGTCGCCGTTGGCATACGGCCAGGCGACGGATATGTGAATGAGCTCGCTCATCCCTGACCTCGGCTGCAGGCCTCGGGCCGTCGGCTGCTTCAGCGCGCACTGCACAGCCGCAGGCGGATGGCCGCAAGAAAGTGGATTGTAGCACCCGGCGCAGCGGGGAATCGCAGAGCGCCGCCACCCCGAGGCTGGCGAGGTGGAGGGTGGTTAGGTCAGGGCAATGCGATCCAGAAGGCGAGGCCCTCGAGCGTCCAGTCGGCCAGCACTTCGAAGGTCGCTGGCGTGAGCATGGCCATTTTGGTTGGAGAGGTTATCCGATCGCCGGCCGAGGCGGCCAGCAGGAACACCTCCCGACCATCGATTCGGCGGCCGACCGAGAGGTCCCAGTCCTCGAAGTCGGTGACCATCTCCAGGTTCGCCGCGTCCCAGACCTCGATCGAGCCCGTGAGCCCCCAGTCCAAGATCAGGTAATGGTGGTCCAACGAACTGCGGATCCGGCTCGCACTGCTCTCCCGGGTTGCCAGCTCACGCCCTGTGTCGGCCTCAATCACGGTCAAGCCAAGGGAGGTCTCGTTTGCGCTCCACTCCCCATTGGCATCTGTGACCAGGTTCATGGTTCGGCCGACCGAGAATACCCGCGTGCCGTCCCTGGACAACACGCCGCTCCTCCAGCCGCCCTCCGGCCAGTACTTGGCCTCGGCCACGTCGGCGGTCAGGGCCAGCAGGCGTTCGAACCATGTCTGGGCTGCACTGATCTTGAGCGTGCTGGCCCTGCGCGCCTGAAGATCGATGGTGGTCAGGCGGTCCTCGTCTGCATGGAGGATGTGCAACCGGTTCCGCAGTGGGTCAAACATCACGGCTGGAGACCAGTAGACCATCCGAGTGTCTTCGTTCAGTTCCGCACAGCTCTCCCGGCACCAGGTCCCGTCCAGAATGGCGGGAAGCTGAGTTCTCCATTGGACCTCCAGCGTCGCGGCGTCGAGCAGCAGCGCGCTCGGAGGGTCAGGCTGCGTCATCCCTGGGGTTTCGGCAACGGGCGAACCATAGACCGCCAGCGTTGACCCGTCCGCCGAGAAGCCCATCAGCCGCGGCCGCACGTCCAGCGGCTGCTTCGCGATGAGCGTCCCGGTCTGGGCGTCAAATAGGGCCAGGGTCGTAAAGGTGTGGTCGTGATAGGCCAGCGCCAGCCGCCTGGCATCCTGGCTGAAGACCAGATTCGAGGCCCAACCCTTGAAGGGTGGGTTCGCCGGGGGGAAGCGGGCGGCGAGCTCGGCCTTGACCTCGCGCCAGGTGCGGAGATCGATCAGGCGAAGGGTGTCAGCGCTCGGCCAGCAGGATAACAACCCGCCGGTGGAGGATTCGCAGGCCTTGCCCACGCCCGATATCACCGCCAGCAGGCCCCCGTCCGGAGAGAGGGCAATGCTCGGGGCGTAGTCGGCGGCCCCGCCAAATGCAATCGCCGGACGCTCCGGGAATGCGTAACCCGTGGCCGGATCGACAAGCTGCAGCTCGTACCGCAGATCGCCGGAATCCCAGACGACCAGCGGAACGCCCATCTCCGGCGGGACCAGCGAGGCTGCTTCGATACTCGCTTGCTGCTGGGGCTCTTGCGACTCTTGAAGCGGCTCCGGCAAAGCGGCCTCGGCGCTGGGTGAAGCAGAAGAGGACAGATCGTTCACACCGGTATCCGTTGCCCTCGGCTGGCCGGCAGTGGCCGTGCAGGCGGCAGTCAGGACGAGCAGCGGTAACAGTGAGCTGAGTCGCATGGAGGGCCTCCGGTGCCGAGGGGGGCTGTCTGCAACCATATACACCGCTCGGCCCGCGCCGGTTTCCTCCCGCAACTCGAATGGGTGGGATGCTTGGCGTTACTTGGAGAGGCGATCCACCCGGGCGGCGAAGACGAAGTCGGCTTCCGATAGGCCGTCGATGCTGTGGGTCCAGATGCTCACCGAGGCCTTGCCCCAGCCCAGGCAGAGATCCGGATGGTGGTCGACCGACTCGGCCAGTTCACCCACCCGGTTGGTGAAATCCAGGGCCCGCTGGAAGTTCTTGAATTTGAATTGCTTCTCCAGGTGGCGCTCGTCGATGACCTGCCACCCGCCCCCCAGCATCTCGTGCAAGACCTGAAGCTCGGCACCCTTCAAGGGGGCCGCTCCGCCGCCGCGCGGAGGCTTCAGCTCTCGATCGGCCAGATCGCTCATTCAGCCATCCTCTCACTGGAGGGGCCTAGTATACGCCGAGTCCAACCCTCAAGCGCGGCTGGCGTGGGCCACCTTCGGCGACACGGCTTCGATAATCTCCGCAGCCAGGTCGTAGCGGCCGAAGGGCGGCATGAGGTAGGCGCCCTGCACGAAATCCGCCAGTTGCTCCAGCAGCTCCACCGCGATGCGGACGCCCTCCTCCGGCGCCCGCTCGCCGGCGCCGTCAATGCGCTGCCGGATGGCGTCCGGGATGCGGACACCGGGAACCTCGTTGTGCAGGAAAGAGGCATGCCGTTCGCTGTAGAGCGGCAGCACACCGACCAGCAGCGGCGTCTGAAGCTCGCCGTAGCGCGACCGATAGTCCTCCAGAAAGGGGCGGAGGCTCATTGGGTCATACACCGGCTGGGTAAGGATGAAGTCTGCACCGGCCGCCAGTTTCTTGCGCAGCACCCGAAACTCCCGCTCCCGGTCGGCCGCGGCCTGATCCAGCGCGCACCCGACGAAGAAAGAGGTGGCCTCCCCGATGTCGGCCCCGGCGTGGTCCACGCCCAGGTTGAAGCCCTGCTTGATCAGTTTGATCAGGCCGGAGGGGACCACATCATAGTTGTCCATCGCCTCCGGGTAGTCCCCGATAGAGGTCGGATCGCCCATGACCACGAAGATGTTGCGCACCCCGGTGGCGTAGGAGGCCAGCAGGTCGCCCTGCACCCGCAGCAGGTTGCGGCCGCGGGTGGGAAAGTGCAGCACCGAGTCGATCCCCACCTCGCGCTGGATGAGCTGGCACACCGCCCAGGGGCTCATGCGCATGCGGGCCATGGGGTTGTCGGCCACGTTGATGGCGTCCGCTCCGGCCTCGGCCAGCAGGTGGGCTCCGGCCAGCAGCTTGTGGATCCCGAAGCCGCGGGGAGGGTCCACCTCCACCGACAGCACGAATTTGCCGGAGGCCAGCCGCTGTGCCAGCTGGGTGGGCTCCTGGGCTGGCGCTTCGGCCTCCTCCCGCTCGACCCGCGGGGCGACCGATATCGGGGCTTTGGCCGCTTGCCCCAACGTGTCCAGCGCCCGGCGCATGGCCGCGATATGCTCCGGCGTGGTGCCGCAGCAACCGCCGATCAGCGAGGCGCCGGCCCGGGCAAAGGCCACCGCGTACTCCGCGAAGTACTCCGCGGTAGCGGGGTACATGATCCGACCGGACACTTGCTCCGGCCACCCGGCATTCGGCATCAGGGACAGGCGGATCTCGGGGGCCACCAGCCGCATCTGCTGCGCCAGGCGCAGCAACTGCGCTGGCCCGCCGGAACAGTTGGCCCCGATGACCTCCGCCCCCGACTCCAGCAGCAGGCGGGCGGCCCGTCGGGGTGAGTCCCCCAGCAGAGTGCGGTCGTCGCGGGTGAAGGTGACGGAGGCCACCACCGGCAGCTCACAGACCTCTCGTGCGGCACGTACCGCCTCCTGCAGCTCGTACAGGTCGCTCTGGGTTTCGACGATGATCAGGTCGGCGCCGGCTTCGGCCAGGGCGGCGATCTGCTCCTGGAAGGCTTCCCGGGCCTGGGCCGGCTTCACCCGGCCGAAGGGCGCCAGCCGCACGCCCAGCGGCCCGACGCTGCCGGCCACCAGGGCCTCCTTGCCGGCGGTCCGGATGGCCTGCCGGGCCAGGGCCACCGCAGCGGCGTTGATCTCCCCCACCCGGTTTTCCAGCCCGTGGGCTGCCAGCTTGAAGCGGTTGGCCCCGAAGCTGTTGGACTCCAGAACCTGGGCGCCGGCCTGCAGGTAGGCGGCATGGATCCCGGCCACCAGATCGGGCTGGGAGCGGTTCAGTTCATCGAAGCAGGCTTCGATGGACACCCCGTGCGCATGCAGCAGGGTACCCATGGCGCCGTCGGCCAGGATCGGCTTGCCGGCGGCCAGCCATTCCTGGAAGAGGCCGGTCTCAGCCACCGAAGGATCTTCCGGCGGGGACGGGCTGCTCGAGCTCCTGACGCAGGTCCCGCACCGCTTCCACGATGTGGGTCAGGGAGGGAAGCACGTCCTCCCAGGGACGGGTCTTGAGGCCGCAATCCGGGTTCACCCAGATCTGCTCCGGGCGTAGGTGTTTGAGGAAGACCTGCAGCCGGGACTTGATCTGGGCCGCCTGGGGGATGTTGGGGCTGTGCACGTCGTACACGCCCGGGCCGACCTCGCGAGGGTAGGCGGCCGCCGCCAGGTGTTCCAGATTGGCGTCGCCGCTGCGGGTGTTCTCGATGGAGATGACATCTGCATCCATCCGCTCGATGGCGGCCAGCACGTCGCCAAAGTCGGCGTAGCACATGTGGGTGTGCACCTGGGTGGCATCGCGGGCGCCGGCGGTGGCCAGGCGGAAGGCGTCCACCGCCCAGTCCAGGTAGGCCTGCCAGCGCTCCGCCTTCAGCGGCAGGCCCTCCCGCAGGGCCGGCTCGTCGACCTGGATGATCCGGGCGCCGGCCTGCTCCAGGTCGGCGATCTCCTGGCGCAGCGCCAGGGCCAGCTGGAAGGCCACCTCCCGCCGCGGGATATCCACCCGCACAAAGGACCAGTTCAGGATCGTCATCGGGCCGGTCAGCATGCCCTTGACCGGGCGGGTGGTGAAGGTCTGAGCCTTCTGAAACTCCCGCACGGTCATGGGTCGCGGCCGGTTGATATCGGCCCAGATGATGGGAGGCCGCACGTAGCGGTTGCCGTAGCTCTGAACCCATCCGTGCTCGGTGAAGGCGAAGCCGTCCAGTTTTTCGGCGAAGTACTCCACCATGTCCGAGCGCTCGAATTCGCCGTGCACCAGCACGTCCAGGCCGAGCCCGTCCTGGGCCCCGATGGTGTACCCGATCCAGCTGTCTATGCCGGCCTGGTAGGTCTCCAGGTCGATGTCCCCGCGCTTGAAGCGCGCCCGCAGGCTGCGGACCGCCGCGGTTTGAGGGAAGGAACCGATGGTGGTGGTGGGAAAGGCCGGCAGCTGGATCTGGGACTGGCGGCGCACCGGGTATGGGCTGGAGCGCGCGAAACGCTCGGGGGTCAGGGGGCCGTCGTCCGGACGGGTGGGCCCCTGCTGGATCAGGTCGCCCAGCGCGGTCCAGGCCTGCCGGATCGACTGCAATTCCGAATCGGCCGGCTCGCTGCTCAGCGCCCGCGCCAGCAGCACCACTTCGGCCAGCTTCTCGTCGGCGAAGGCCAGGCCGGCCTGCAGCGCCGGGGGCAGTTGGGTCTCACGGGCGGCGAGGTAGGGTACGAACATCAGCGAGCAGGAAGGCCCTAACCGCAAGGCGGGCGTCGACTGGGCCAGCTCCTGCAGCAGCGGCAGGGCCTGATCCGGTTGCATGCGCCAGACATTGCGCCCGTCCACCACCCCGGCGGCCAGGGCCAGACCCTCCGGCCAGCCGTGGCTGCGGATGAGTCCCAGGTTGTCGCCGCGGGTGAAGTCCAGGCTGAGGGTCGCCACCGGCAGCTGTACCGCCCAGGAGTAGACCGCTCCCAAGTCGTCGAAGTAGGTCACCAGATTGAGAGGGACGCCGGAGGCGTTCATGGCCTCCAAGGCGAACTGGTAGGACCGTTCCGACTCTCCGGCCCGGCCCAGGACCAGAGCCGGCTCGTGCAACTGCACCTCCGGCACACCCAACCCCGCCAGCTGTCGCAGCAAAGCCTGGTAGGCGGGCAGAACTCGCTCGAGGGCTTCGGCCAACGGCAGCTCCAGGCGGGAGAGCGCCAGCAGGGTGACCGGCCCGAGCACTATGGGAACCGCCCGTTGAGCGACCCGCCGCTGCGCCCTGCGCACCGACTCCAGGAAATCCCCGAAGTCTGTCTGGGGCTCCCAGTCCTCCGCGACCTCCGGGACCAGGTAGTGGTAGTTGGTGTCAAACCACTTGGTGAGCTCCAGCGGCTGGATCCCATCGGCGCCGCGAGCCATGGCAAACCGCAAATCCAGGCCGTGCAGATGGCGGAAGCGGGCGGGAATGATGCCCAGGCGATGGCTCCAATCCAGGACGTGATCGTAGAGCGTGGCGTCGCCCACCCCGATCAGGTCGATCCCGGCCAGAGCTTGGGCCTGCTCACCCTGTTCTTCGACCGACGCCAGGACCTTCAGCAGCGAAGCCTGATCCGACTTCCCCCTCCAGAAGCCCTCCAGGGCCTGCTTCATCTGACGATCTCGGCCGATGCGGGGATATCCAATGGTTTGGCTTAGGGTGGGTGTCATAGTCGGCTTCCCTGGTAGGCTCCTTTGGCACGTGTGACTATTGAAAATGCCCCTTCAGGGTGAAGGGGCATCTCGATGACTGCTCTTCATCCCTCATCTTCCAGACCTGTGGCGATCCCGTCGCACAGTCTGCCGGAGTTGGCACCTTCCGCCAGCATAGGCTGACAGTGGTTGCCGAGGCTTCAACGGGCCGGTCCCTCAGCCTCTCTGGATGAGTGTAGGGCAGCGCTTACTCAACTGCCCGTTGTGGGGCGGGAGTTTACCATGCCGGGAAACGACCTGTCAATCACAGGCGTGGTTCTCAATGGTCCGTATGTCGGCGAGAGACAGAACCCTGTCGTCGCCCCAGGCATTTACCATTGACAACATCGAGGCCTCGGGCTCGGAACCCGCCTGGCGGGACCTCTACTCCGTTGAGCAGTCGATCACCAGGCCCATGGTCCGGGCCACGGCCGAGAGGTAGGCCGAGCGGGACTGCATCAGCACTGGCCTTGAGTTGATCCACTCGTGCTCCCAGGCGGCGCCATCGCGATCGAGCATGTTTGCGGCTGGGCACGCCAGCCTCATATAACAGGTCAATTGGTGATCCTGGCCGTGGTTTCAATCCGATAGCCGCTCCGCAACACATCCTCTTTCGAACGCAGAGTCTGGTTTCGGTAATCCCTCGGGACAATGACATAGTTGTGCCGCCACAGCGGGCTGTAGCCTGGGTCACCCGGCTTGGAGTCGTAGATCGTGTATTGCCCCTCCACCCTTTCAGGTTGACCCTTGTCGCCGTCCATCGAGTAGACGACGATGAACTCGTCGGCCACCTTTGTTTGGGCTGGGTCGATGACCACAGGCCCACACGGGATGGACCACACCACTTCGCCTCCCGCCCAGCGAGGATGAACAACCTGCCGATGGGGATTGCTGTATTGCAGGCCGCCATAGTGAACCGGTGTCCGCACATCAGCAGGAGAGGGCAACCCTTTTTCAGTCATCGTGAGCTCCTTTTGGCCGCTCCAAGGTGCGCTGAGCCCCTTGGGCGAAATAGGAACTACTGCGCCCAGTGGGCGCAGTAGTTGTCCTGGGAAAGCTCGCTTTAAGTATGATCGCGACGCCCCTCCTACCGTCGGCGGCGGATCCCCGAGAGGATCAGCAGGAGCAAGACCGCGCCGATTACGGCGGTGAGAATTGACCCCACAACACCGCCGCCCAAGTTGATCCCCAGCTGTCCGAACAACCAGCCCCCGACGAAGGCGCCCAGGATGCCCACCACGATCGCCTCCAGCAGGCCGAGACGCACGCGGGGCACCAGCCAGTCGGCCAGGACGCCAGCGATGCCTCCCATGACGATCCAGAGTACCAGTGTGTCGAGTGTCATGCATTTCCCTCCAATGTTGGATGTCTCCGGTCACCGGCACACATCACGTATGCTTCACGCTTAGGCGCGGATCTCCTCCAGGGCGCTCTGCTTGCTCAGCTTACTCCTTATGGGGAATGCGGCAATCGGTGCCGTTCTGGGATCGGTGTAAGACCGCCGAGTACTCGAATGTCGGCATTTGTCCTACGCCCGCGGCTGAGAGGAGAGGGGACGACCAGCGGCCGCTTTGATCTATCCGAACAGATTACGTAGCCAGCGCCAGAAGATGCCCTCCTCCCGAACGGGCTCCACACAGTCCGGCGGAATGCAGGACTGTGTGGGAGAGGGGGTCACGCTGGGCTCCTCCGGCGTCTGGGTGGCTGTGGGCGTTTGGGTCGGGGGCTCAAGGGTGGGCGTTGGCGTATCCGTGACGGGTGCAGTCGCGGTGGCCGTGGCGGTGGGAGTCGGAGTAGCGGTCGGCGTCACCCGTTCATAGGAGAACTTCACCCTGGCCTTGCCGGATCGCTCATAGTAGTCAATCTGCAGGTCGGTCTGGCCGGACAGGTTCATCTCCACCGTGTAGACCTCGGAGCCGCTGCTGTCGTGCCATTCGTTGATGACCCGGGTGCTGTTCACGTACAGCCGCACGCCGTCATCGGCCCGCAGGTTCAGACGATAGCGCCCGGCCTCGAAGGACATGCGCCTTGTCCAGCGGGCGGAGAAACTGTCGCTGGGTACCGCCGAGTCCGGCGAGCCATTGCCCCAGTCGAAGTCCACGTGGCGGTCGTTGCGCACCAGGATCGGCGCGCCGCTGAGATCGCGATTGAAGTAGTACTCCCCCTTCCAGTCGGGGTAGGAGGAGGACCCCAATCGGGTCCAGGTCAGCCGGATGACCGCGTCCTTGTTGTGATCGTAGTACTCCAGCTTGAGGGTGTGATTGCCCTTGGAGAGAACGTGGTCGTCATCGATGGTGCGCGAGTCCTGATCCCGCCAGGCGTCGATGATCAGCTTGTCATCCACCCACAACCGCACGCCGTCGTCGGCCAGGGCGACGAACTGGTAAGTGCCCGCCTCGAAGTGCACGGTGGCGGTCCAGCGGACGGAGAAGTTGTCGGCCGGAATGCCGTCCAGGGGAGCGCTTCTTCCCCAGTCGAAATCGATCTTCTCATCGTAACGCACGGTCTTGGGTTGGCCGGAAAGGGTGCGGTTGTCGTAGTACTCGGCGTACCAGCCGCCGCTGGCGGAACCCGGCGTTCCGACCAGGATCTGCACCCAGAAGACGTCGTTGGCATTCGGGCCGATGCCAAACAACACGCCGGCCGGGCTGCGCAGCATCCAGTTGGCCCGATAGGTCCCGGTCGCCTGGGGCGCCCGCAGATCCACGAAGACGTCCACGGTAGCCCCGGGGGCCACGCTCACACCCAGCGGCATGGGTATGGCTCCCCCCAGGTTGTGTCCGCTGGCGAACGCCAGCGCGTAATCAGGGGTCCAGGGACAGGTGCCGGCATTGCGCAGGCGCCAGGTCTTGCGGAAGCTCTGGCCCGGGTTGAGCCGGGTGTTGTCGGGGACGGAGACGTCGCTGACGAAGGCCGCCTGATTGGTGCAAGGCAGGCTGGCCGGGGTGGGCGTGGCTGTAGGAGGGGCGGGCGGTTCATCGACGACCGGCAGCAGGAAGTAGTCCCAGCCGAAATCGATGAAGGCGATGGTCTGGCCCTCCGCCAGTTCCACCCCTCGATAGACCGTATTGGCCCCGACAAACCCTGGCGGGCTGGTCCAGTAGCCGGGGACCATCTGCACCGCCGGCTGCGCCTCCGCCGACACGGAGATGCAGTACGGGCCGGCGGTCAGCTCTGCAAACTGATAGCTGCCGTCGGGGTTGGTGGTGGTGGTTGCCAGACCAGCGCTGGGGCAGGGGCCGGCCCCTAGTTGGACCAGCGCGCCGCCCAGGCCGGGCTCGCCGGGTTCGAAGTTCCCATTGGCCAGGTAGTTGCCATCCGGCAGCTGCACGCAGCCCGGCGACGGGGCCAAGGCCTGATTTCCGTGGCCGCCGCCGACCGCACACAAGTCGTGCCACAGGCTGCCCTGGATGAGGCCAGTCATCGGGATCGGTTCGCTGGATTGGGTGGGGGTGGGTGGGATGGGTTCTACGGGTTCCGGGGTGGGGCTGGGCCGAGGCCCCAGGTAACCCAGGGCGGCAAAGGCCACCAGACTGAGTATGGCGCCGGCCACCAGTGCGCCGGCCAGCGAGACCACAATCCAGATGTGGGGTCGGCGTAGCATGCGGCGAATTATATCGTCCCCAAGTTGCCCCTGCGTTGACGGAGCAGGCCAGCTATGCTATCCTGCCGCCATCATCCCTCGGCTAGGGACTCGCCCAGCTCTTCCTCTGGGGCCGTGGGCGGCCTGAGAAATCGTTGCCCCGGGATGAGGGTCTACTCGGAGGAGAGATGGCATGGACGCCAATCGCAAGATGGGGACGGTGAAGTGGTTCAGCCGTATCAAAGGGTACGGTTTCATCGCCCCTGACGATCAGGAGAAGGAGATCTTCGTACATTTCTCCGGGATTGAAGGCGAGGGGTATCGCAATCTAGAGAAGGGCCAACGGGTTTCATTTGTCATGGAAGATACGGCCAAGGGCCCGCAAGCGGTGGCGGTCCGCGCGGAGGCAACAGAGGAGGGCGGGGTGCCGACCATGGAAGTGGCTGGGGCCGTGACCCTCGAAGGTGACGCTGGCCATGACTTCGACGACGAGATGGATGAGAACGGCGACGAGGAGCCACCCGACCTGGTAGCCTGAGGCCAGCGACGATCTGGGCAACCCCAGGCGGCCCCGCGGCAGCAGCCGCCGGGGCCGCCTGCGCGCCCGCTCTGCTACAATTCCTCCGTGGGCACCCTTTTCCTGGTGGCTACGCCCATCGGCAACCTGGAGGACCTCACCCTCCGGGCGCTGCGGATTCTGGGGGAGGTCAGCCTGGTGGCGGCGGAGGATACACGCCGCACCCGGACGCTGTGCGAACGGTACGAGATCCGCACCCCGCTGCTCAGCTACCACGAACACAACAAGACCGCTCGCCTTCCCCGCCTGCTGCAGGCCCTGGAGGCCGGCGATGTGGCCCTGGTCTCGGATGCCGGGACGCCGGGGCTCTCCGACCCCGGATACGAGCTGGTGCGGGCCGCTCTGGCGGGCGGGCACGCGGTGACCCCTATCCCCGGACCCTCGGCCCCGGTGGCGGCGCTGGTTGCCTCCGGCCTACCTAGCGATTCCTTCGTCTTCGTGGGATACCTACCCCGCCGGGCTCGCGAGCGCGAGCGGGCCCTGGGTGAGCTGGCCGGGGAAGCGCGCACCCTGATTCTCTTTGAGACACCCCACCGGCTGACGGCCTCGCTTCAATCCATGGCGGAGCAGCTTGGCCCGGATCGACAGGCGGCGGTCTGCCGGGAGCTCACCAAGCTGCACGAGCAGATCCTGCGCGGCACGCTGGCCGAACTGGGGGAGCATTTCCGGCAGCAACCGCCGCGCGGGGAGATCACGCTGGTGGTCGCCGGGCGACCGCCGGCGCCGCGCTGGGGGACGGCCGAGGTCAGGCGGGCGCTGACCGAGCGTCTGGAGGCCGGAGAGCCCGCCGCCCAAGCGGCCCGGACGGTGGCCGCCCGCTCGGGCTGGGCCCGCGGTGAAGTCTATCGGCTGGCCATGGAGGAGGAATGAACCTCGACGATCTGGAGCGCTTCAAGCGGCTGGATCCCGCCGGTATGCTGGAGCAGATCGATGGGCTGCCCGGCCAGCTGGCCCAGGCCTGGGAACTGGGGCAAGGGCTGCCGCTGCCGGACACGTCGGGCGTGCGCCAGGTGCTGATTGCCGGCATGGGCGGCTCAGCCATCGGGGCCGATCTGGTGCTGGCCTATGCTTCCCCGCTGGCCAACCTGCCGATGACCGTCTGGCGCGACTATGGGCTGCCAGCCTACGTGCAGGGGCCGGAAACGCTGGTGATCGCCTCCTCCCATTCCGGCGACACCGAGGAGACCCTCTCGGCCTTTGCCGAGGCTGAGGAACGCGGGGCGCGGCGGCTGGCGCTGACCACCGGCGGTGAGCTGGCGGCTCGGGCACGCCGGGCCGGAGCGCCGCTCTGGACCTTTGACCATCGCGGCCAGCCGCGGGCGGCGGTGGGCTTCTCCTTCGGCCTGCTGCTGGCGGCCCTGGCCAGGATGGGCGGCCTGCCGGATCCGCGGACGGAGCTCCTGCAGGCGGTGGAGGCCATGCGGGCGCAGCAGCCTGGCCTGCGGGCGGAAATGCCGGTGGTCAAGAACCTGGCCAAACGCATGGCCGGGCAGTTCATGGACCGCTGGCCGGTGGTGCTCGGGGCGGACTTGCTGGCGCCGGTGGCCCGGCGCTGGAGGACGCAGATCTCCGAGCTCGCCAAGGCCCCGGCTCAGTTCGAGCAGCTGCCCGAGGCGGACCACAACCTGGTGGCCGGCGTCGAGAATCCAGAGAAGCTCTTCGAACGCACCCTGGTAGTGTTCCTGCGGTCCACCTTCAACCACCCGCGCAATGCGCGACGACTGGAGGCAACCCGGGAGATCATGATGGTGTCGGGCTTCAACACCGACCTGCTGGAAGCTCAGGGTTCCTCCCGCCTGGCGCAGCAGTGGACCAGCCTGCACCTGGGCGATTACATCGCCTACTACCTGGCCATGGCTTATGGCGTCGATCCCACCCCGGTGATGGCGATCGAAGACCTCAAGCTGCGGCTGCGCGAGGCCAAGTAGGGGGATTGGGCACCCTGAAGCTCGGTTCGAACCGCCGGCTGCCCTCGGTCTGGCTGGGCGGCGGAGGGCTGGCCCTGGGGCTGCTGATCGCGGCGGCGCTGGCCTCCCCCCGGGTGGTGGAGTTCCTGCCGTCGGCTAACAGCCGACACGTGGGCACGATGTCCCCCCTGCGGCTGACCTTCAGCCGCCCCATGGATCAAGCCTCGGTTGAACTACGGCTGAGCGTCGAGCCGGGCCTTCCCGGGCGGCTGGAGTGGGAAGGGAGCACGCTGGCGTTCTATCCATTGCAGCCCTGGCCCATCGATGGCCCGGTGCAGGTGCGGTTGGCACCCTTCGCCCGCTCGACCCAGCTGCTGCCTATGCTGCGCGGCATGTCGTGGACCTTTCAGGTCGATCCGGCCCGGGTGATCTACCTGTGGCCGGCGAACGGAACCGCGCAGCTTTACGCCCTGGATCCGGCCAGCGGGGACCGCCAGTTCCTGGCTGGGGCGGAGGCGGGGGTCGTAGACTACGCCATCAGCGCCCACGGGGAGCGGCTGGTGTACGCCGCGCTGCGGCCGGACGGCGGAGTCGATCTTCGCCAGCTGGATCTGACCAGCGGCGAGGATACTCTGGTGTTTGCCTGCCCGGAGGGCATCCGCTGCCAGGCGCTCGACCTGGACCAGGACGGCGAACGCCTGGCCTTCGAGCAATCGAGCTGGGTGACCGGAGCAGGTGGGCGGCAGATCCCCGGGCCCAAACAGGTGCTGGAACTCGAGCTGCAATCGCCGGCCGAACCCACGCTCCTGGGTCCCGCCGAGCATGACACCTCTGCGCCGAATTGGTCGCCGGTCGGCCTACTGGCCTTCTACGATGCCAGTCTGGGCTCGATGACCGTGGTGGATGCGCGGCAGGGCCCGCCGCCTGCGACGATCAGCCTGCTGCCCAATGAGTTGGGACTGCTGGGATCCTGGTCGGCCGACGGCTCGTCACTGGTGCTGGCGGAGATGCTCTTCCAGGAGGGGAGCAGCAGCGGCACGGGCGATCAAGCCGCATTCTACAGCCACCTGTTTGCTTTCGACGTGCTCACCGCCGCCACGCAGGACCTGTCCCGGGAGGGCGGAGAAGTGGTGGAGGACGCCTCCCCGGCCGTTTCGCCCGACGGCCAATGGGTCGCCTTCGCCCGCAAGTATCTGGATCAGCGCTGGACCCCCGGCCGCCAGCTGTGGGTGATGCGTTTTGATGGAAGCCAGGCGCGGCAGCTCACCTTCGAGCCCGACTTCAACCACTCCGGTCTGAGCTGGTCGCCGGACTCGGCCGGCCTGGTCTATGTCCGGGTCGACCAGACCAGCCTGACCGCCACGCCGGATATCTGGCTGATCGAGTTAGAGCAGGCCGAACCGCGCCTGCTGGCCGAAGGCGCCTATACGCCGCGATGGATCCCCTAGCCCGCCCCGGGCAGGCGGCTCCTGACTTCGAGCTGCCGGACCTGGAAGGCAATCTGTATCGACGATCCAGCTTGGTGGGGAGAATCCTGGTGATCAATTTCTGGTCGGCGGACTGCCCGCACTCGGTTCGGGCCGATAAGCGGCTGCTGGAGTTGAAGAGCCAGTGGGGGGACCGGGTGGCGGTGTGGTCTGTGGCGTCCAATCGCAACGAGCGCGTGGTGGATTTGGCCCAGGCGGCGGCCGAGCGCGCGGTAAAGCCGCTGCTACTGGATCCGGATCAGGCGGTGTTCGATCTGTACGGCGCCCAGGCCACGCCGCACATGTTCTTGATAGATGCCGCTGGGATCGTGCGGTACGCGGGGGCTCCCGACGACGTAACGTTCGGCCGGCCGCAGCCCACCCGCAGCTATATCGGAGCGGCAGTGGCCGCACTGCTCGCCGGAGGGGGGCCGCCGCTGACCGAGTCGCCCGCCTACGGCTGCGCCATTGTCCGGATGGCGGGCTGAAGCGGGTGGCCGAGCTGGTTTCACTCGGGCTGCAAGCCTCCGACGGTCGGCCGCTGGCCCACAAGTTCTACCGGCAGGCTGGCGAACCGGTCGGGCTGCTGATCGCCTTCCCCGGGAACCACTACGGCATGGACGGCCCGCTGCTCTACTATCCCTGCGAAATGCTGCAGGCGGCCGGCTGGGATACGTTGGCGCTGAGCTACGGGTTTCAGACCGCCGTGCAGGAACTCGGCGATGAAACGCTGCCTGGATTGATCGGTGAGTGCACTGCGGCGCTGCATACGGCCCTGAGCGCCAGGTC
>Ga0299915_10001959_pt1 | contig 15065 bp, 10 predicted proteins | sample RVTome_13_FD_200263 | JGI IMG/M metagenome (GOLD analysis project Ga0299915, IMG submission 200263) | Soil microbial communities from uranium-contaminated site in the Upper Colorado River Basin, Wyoming, United States - RVT92D227 (version 2) ... | reverse complement strand
CCAAATTGAATCACCATAGGCAGATTTACCGGAATCCATGCCAACAACCATTAATTTTGCATTTTCCCCTCCGTTCCCCCAAATAATTTTATTTCCTATGAAGTCATATTTTTTCATACATAAAGAACATAAAGATAATGAATCCCTTAAGTTCGGGAATAAATGATTGTATTCATCGTTACTCATTTTAATTACTCCATCTTTTACTATGAAATAATTTCTTGGAATAAATCATTCACCGATAATCTTCACCAGCACCCTTTTCCGCCGCCCGCCGTCGAACTCGCCGTAAAAGATCTGCTCCCAGGGGCCGAAATCCAGCCTCCCCCCGGTGATGGCCACCACCACCTCCCGGCCCATGATCTGCCGTTTCATATGGGCGTCGGCGTTGTCTTCCCCCACGTTATGGCGGTATTGGGTCACGGGCGCGTGGGGCGCCAGCTTTTCCAGCCAGACATCGTAGTCGTGGTGGAGCCCGGATTCGTCATCATTGATGAAGACGGAAGCCGTAATGTGCATGGCGTTCACCAGCGCCAAGCCTTCGGTGACCCCGCTTTCCTGCAGGCACTGCTCCACCTGGGGGGTGATGTTGATGAAGGCCCGGCGGCCGGGGACCTGGAACCAGAGTTCTTGCCGATAACTTTTCATAGCAGGTTCTTTTTGAAGTTTTTTATGTAACTTGCCATTGGTGGAGTTGATTTGTCAAGGATACCTGGGGAGAGAAGAAGATGATGCGGCTTAGCTAATGTTCCGGTAAATTACTAAGGCCCGGGAGCTGGGGAAAGAGCCAGGATGGAATTGGACGTGTACCTGGAAATCGCCGCGTCCCGGATATGCCGGCCATCGAGTTTGCCGGTCTCAGAAGATATCGGTTTTCCCCAAGCTAATCAGGGGACTTCCCCTTCTTCCCAGGTGATTTCTTTCAATCCCTGGCTTTCCGAAATTTTTTTGACGATCTGCCCCCAGGGTCTATTTTCTTTGCTTTGCAAGCGCATCCGATAAGTTACCGCTTCGGAAGGAAATTCTACTTTATAATTGATGAAATGGACGGAGACCGCGTAATCGTTGAGAATCTTTTTTACCTGGTCCAGAGGCTTATCCATTTTGTCATACTTTAAAGTCAGAACGGTGTGTTCGTCCCGGGGAAAGATGGCCTTGATGCGGCGGAATCCGTAAAGGATCAAGAGGCTGATGGCCATACTGAAAACCGCGGGGAAGATATAACCCGCGCCCACCGCCAGTCCCATGCCGGTGACGATCCAGAGGCTGGCCGCGGTGGTCAGGCCCCGGACGGTCCCCTTGCCGGTGATGATGGCTCCGGCCCCGAGAAAACCCATACTGGCAATGGCATAGGAGGCGATACGGGCGGGGTCCAGGCGCACCACCGTTTGCTCCATTTCCAGGTGGCGGTGGAGCGCCTCCATGTGCAGGGAAAGCATCATCAACAGGCAAGACCCCACGCAGACCAGGATATTGGTGCGCAGCCCCGCGGCCTGGCCGTGGGTTTCCCTCTCGAAGCCGATGGCCGCGCCGATCACCGCGGCCAGGGCCAACTTGCCGAACATCATCTGCCAATCCAGCATCTGCATTTCCTTACCCTAAAATATTAAGTTCCGGTTGCCTCCAGGCATAGCAGAGTACTGCTAAAAAATAAATGGGAATTAATCCGTTACTTCCAGGAGTTGAGGGGCGCCCTAGGGGAGTCTGCATGGCCAATTAGGCACCTAAAGAGGCCGCCTCCATCCACCTGGGAGAAGACGAATTTTCGGTAATTATGGAAAAAATAAGTAAATGGGCCGCAAATATACCAAAGCCCTTCATTCCTGGGCAGGTTCAGCCCGGGGCTGACTATCCCTCCCCAGAAGTTCGGCCACCACCTCTTTCAGGAGATGGGTGTCTTCCCTTTTTTCTAGAAACGCCGCGGCCCCGGGCAGATGCTCCTCGGATTCCGGGGGAAAGGAGTGGATCACCACCGGCAGGGACGGCAGCCGCTCCTGGAGGAGTTCCATAACCTTCAGTTCCGCCAGGTAAGGCAACTCCAGATCCAGAATCAGGAGGACCGGGGGATTTGGGCTGTTGATCATCTCCAAGATCTCCCGGCCGTCCCGGGCCACCTCCACCTGGTAGCCCTCGGTCATCAGCTCCCGCCGCAGGAAATCCCGGACATGGCGGTTGCGGTCTGCGATGAGAATCTTCCCGGTAGCGTCCACGGATTTCACCCTTAGTATTAGCCACCCTCAGCAATGGGCGTGCCAAAGAGAGAGGGGCAGGTGAGCAGCCTAACTATCAGGGGGAATAAGGATTATCTGCCGACATCAGGGTTCCGGTCCCTGGCTGTAAGAGTGGGGGGGTGTCGATATTTTTTACAGTCTGTAAAACCTGGCGGCACCCAAGCCTCTCACCGGAATGAGCAAGGAAAGCGCCAAGATGGGAGGCGGGGGGATCAGGGCTGGTCGGTCTTGATGGAGGTCTCCACCTTCAGGCGGTATCTCTCGATCTTGGAGAGCAGGGTGGGCCGGGAAATCCCCAGGAGTTTGGCGGCCCGGGTGCGGTTGCCGTTGGTCAGGTCCAGGGCTTCGCGGATCACCAGGGAGGCGAAGCGGTCCATGCAGGCTTCAAAGAGGCTGTCTCCGGCGCCGGTGAGCAGGGTCTGCCGCACCCATTGGCGGATGGTCTCCTGGGTGCGGCCGTCGTCGGCCTGGGGGGCCGCGCTTTCGCTCCCGATGGCCCGGGAGATATCTTCCGGGTGGATGGGGTAGCCCCGGCTGAAAATCAGGGCCTTTTGCATGGCATTGGCCAATTCCCGGACGTTGCCGGGCCACGGGCAATTATTGAGCATCTCTTTTCCTTCCGCGGTCATTCCGGGGTTGGGTAGGTCCATCTCCCGGGCGAACCGGGCCAGGAAGTATTCACCCAGCAGGGGGATATCCCCCACCCGGGTCCTTAAGGGGGGAAGCCAGAGGGTGACCACCTTCAGGCGGTAATAGAGGTCTTCCCGGAAGCGGCCCCCGGCCAGGGCCGCTTCCAGGTCCCGGTTGGTGGCCGCGAGGATGCGCACGTCCACGGGGATGGGCTCCCGGCCCCCCAGCCGCTCGATGCTCCTTTCCTGGAGCAGCCTGAGGATCTTGGACTGGATGCTGAAGGGCATGTCCCCGATTTCGTCCAGGAACACAGTGCCGCCGTGGGCCTGTTCGAATTTCCCCACCCGGCGGTTGACCGCGCCGGTGAACGCGCCCTTCTCATAGCCGAAGAGTTCGCTTTCCAGCAACGTCTCAGGGATAGCCACGCAGTTGATCACCAGGAAGGGCTTGTCAGCCCGGAGGCTGTGCTGGTAAATGGCCCGGGCCGCCAGTTCCTTGCCGGTGCCGGAATCTCCCCGGATAAGGACGGTGGCGTCGGTGGCCGCCACCCGGCCGATGGCCTTATAGACTTCCTGCATGGGCTTGCTGTTGCCGATGATGGCGTCCCCGGAGGTGGCGTCCGGGGGGACGTTCATTTCCACCCGGGAGCGCATGAACCGCCCCGCGTCCAGAGCCTGGGCGATCAAGGCCAGGATGTCCGGAATCTCGAAGGGCTTGAGCACGTATTCGAAGGCCCCCAGTTTGGTGGCCTCAATCGCGGTCTCCGTGGTGCCGTAGGCGGTCATGATGATTACCGGGAGCTTGGGCTCGATTTCGTGCATGGCCCGGAAGGTCTCCAGGCCGCTTTTGCCCGGCAGGCGCACGTCCATGATTACTAGGTCGGGGAGGTCAACCAGGACCATCTCCAAGGCTGCTTCACCGCTAGATGCAGTCCTCACCCGGTGGCCTTCCGCGGTGAGGAGCTTTTCAAAGCTCTGGCGGAGCTGGGGGTCATCGTCGACGATTAAGATGTGGCCCATGCCTCTTCCTCTGGACAAGGTAAGGTAATGACAAAAGTTGCCCCCTGTCCTTCCTGGGAGTAAAGGTCAATTCTCCCGCCGTGGTCTTTGACGATGCGGTGGGCGATGGACAGGCCCAGGCCGGTGCCTTCCTCCTTGGTGCTGAAAAAGGGTTGGAAGACCTGGGTCTGAATAGATTCCGGGATGCCGGGGCCGGTATCCGTGACCCGCAAGATGGCCACCCGGCCCAGGTCCTCGGCCTCTCCCGCCTCTTCCTGGATGAAGAGGGAGCCGCCTCCCACCATGGCCTCGCAGGCGTTGACCACCAGGTTGACCAGGGCTTCCCTTAATTGCTCCGGGTCGGCCATGATCTCCGGCAGAGGCTTTTCCCGGATCAGGTTTGCCGTCACCCCATAGAGCTGCAAACGGTTTTTCAAGAGCTTCAGGGCCTGGTCCACCACTTCGGAAGGGCTGATCCTTTGACTCTTCAGCTTGGGAGGCCGGGAGAACTGGAGGAAATTGGTGACAATGGTGTCGATGTGGCGAATCTCTTCGGATATGGCCTCCAGGTCCTCCCTCTGGTGGACATTCAGGTCCAGGGAGCGGTTCATGGACCAGAGGCGCATCTTCACGGAAGTCAAAGGGTTACGGATGCTGTGGGCCGCGCCCGCGGCCAGTTTGCCCACCAGGGCCCATTTCTCCGCCTGGGCCAGATGCTCCTGGCTCCGCTCCAGCTCTATCTGGGCCTGGCCCATCCCCTCCATGAGGCTATGGACCCGGTGGCTCAACGCGGTAACCTCATCCGGCGCCTGGGAGCCGGGGTTGGCCGGCGCGGTCTCCAGGGCCAGCCGCCGGATGGGGCCCAGGATCTGTTTGAACAATATATAGGCCAGCAAGACGCCCAAGATGCCCACCGCGGGCATAACCGCCAGGGCAAAGGCGTTGATGAAGCGCGCCCGGGCCTGGCTTTCGGTGCGCGCCCGGGAAATGGCGTATTCATGCATTAACTTGTAGCGGGCGCAGAGATTGAGAAGCGCAGCAAATTGCAGGCGCACCTCCTGGTGCAGCCTGGCCCCTTCTACTTTTCTACCTTTCTGGTATAAGCCGATCACTTCCTGGCGCGCCTTGATGTATTGCTGATATTCCCCTTCGATTTGACCTATGAGTTCCCCCATGGACGCGGTGTAGGCCGATTTTCGGGCCTTCTGGAGCCATTCGTTGAAGGCCCGTTGGTTCTCGTCGATTTCCCTGATCCATTCCGGGTTGCCGTCCAGGAAATAATAAGTCAGGAACCCCTTCTGCCGCAACAGGGAGGTCTCCAATTCCTCCGCCGCCTGGAAGGAAGCCACGTTCTTGTCGATCAAGGAGGTGAGAAGGGTGTCCATGGCATCGGTATGCCACAGGGTCACCAAGCCCCCTCCCAGGGTGGTCAGGACCAGGGCGGCTAGAAGCAAAAAGATGCGGGCGCGCAGGCTGAGGCGCTTCCACATGTGCTTAGAGATTCTCCTTCATAATCGGAGGCCGCGGCCTGGGAATCATGGTCACGGCGGTTGCTGGAGTTCTTTTAAATCCCATATCCTAGGCGGGGAAAATTGACAAGTGATTTAATCCCGGCGCCAAGAAACTGCGAGAGCTTTCTAAGAGTGATTTTGAGTAAGGGGGTTAAGGGCCGTGGGCCCGCATCCCCTCCCCCCACCTCCTGCCTACAAACTCAAAGCCGGGTAGCCGAAGACGCGGTTGACTTCTTCCGTCAGTTGGGGGGAGGGGGTGAGGTGCAGTTCCGGTGGGAGGGCCAGGACTGCGCCTTTCCCCTGGGGGGCCAGGAGGTGGAGGAACGCGGGCACCGGTCCCCGGTGGCGGTTGAGGATGTCCTTGAGGGCCAGGAGTTGTTCCCGGGTGGCGGTGCGGGTTTGCAGGCGCAGTTCCAGGCGCTCCGGCAGGCGGGGGAGGGCGCTTTCCAGGGGGGCGATCTCCTGGGCCACCAGTTTGGGGCCTTTTTCTTCCTGGACCAGCGTGCCTTTGAGCCACAGGGCCAGGCTGGGCTGGTGCAGCCAGGGGGCGACCCGGTCGTAGAGTTCGCCGAAGACCAGGACTTCCGCGGAGCCGGCCAGGTCTTCCACGGTGAGGATGGCCACCCGCCCTCCCTTTTTGCTGACCTTCTCCTTCACCTGGGTGATGACCACACCCAGGGCCACTTCCTGGGAATCTGGGAGGTCCGCCAGGTCCCCGGTGGTGACCTTGAACAGGGATTTCAGAAGGTGGCGGTGGGCGTCCAGTGGGTGGCCGGTGAGATAGACCCCCAGGGCTTCCTTTTCCCGGGCCAGTTTCACGGATTCCTCCCACTCGGGGACGTCCGGGAGCCAGGCGTCATCGCCGTTGGCGGCCAGGCCGGCAAACATGGACATCTGCTTGGTGGCCTGGAGGCGTTTTAAGTTCTGGGCCTTTTCCAGGGCCCCTTCCAGCCCCGCCAGGAGCCGGGCCCGGTGGGGCAGCAGGGAATCGAAGGCTCCGGCCTGGATGAGGGCCTCCAGGACTTTTTTATTGACCCGGGTGAGGCTGATTCTTTCCAGGAGGTCCCAGAAACCGGTGATGGGGCCGGGTTTCCGGGCCTCCAGGATGTCCATGATGGCCCCCACGCCCACGTTCTTCACCCCGGCCAGGCCGAAGCGGACCTTGCCGTCTTCCACGGTGAAATCCCGGTCGCTCAAGTTGATATCCGGGGGCAGGAGTTCGATCCCCTGCTCCCGGGCCTCCATGATGTGTTTGGCCAGAGAAGTGGTCTGGTTGATTTCGCAGTTTAAGAGCGCGGCCAAAAACTCCAGAGGGTAATGGGCCTTGAGATATGCGGTCTGATAAGCGATGAGCGCGTAGGCGGCGCTGTGGGACTTGTTGAAGCCGTAGCCCGCGAACTTTTCGATGAGGTTGAAGAGGGCCTGGGCCTTGTCCTGGCGCACCCCTTTGGCCTTGGCCCCGGAGACGAAGCGCTCCCTTTGGGCCGCAAAGACCACCGGGTCCTTTTTCCCCATGGCTCTTCTTAAGATGTCGGCCTCGGCCAGGGAATAGCCGGAGATCTCCGCGGCGATCTGCATCACCTGTTCCTGATAAAGGATGATGCCGTAAGTCTCCCGGAGGAGGGGCTCCAACCGGGACAACAGGTAGCTGACCGGCACCTCCCCGTGCTTGCGGCGCACGTAGTCGTCGTGCATGCCGCTTTCCATGGGCCCGGGGCGGTATAAGGCCACCAGGGCGATGATGTCCTCGAAGGTGGTGGGTTTGAGGCGCACCATCAGGGCCCGCATGCCCGCGCTTTCCAACTGGAAGACGCCCGCGGCGTTGCCGGATTGGAGCAGGGTAAAGGTGGCCGGGTCATCCAGAGGAATGGAGTGGATATCGAAGTCGGGGAGGTGGCGGCGGCGGATCAGGCGCACCGCCTGGCTGATGACCGTCAGGGTGCGCAGGCCCAGGAAATCGAACTTCACCAGCCCCACCTTTTCCACGCCTTTCATGTCGAACTGGGTGACCAGCTCCCCCTTGGCGCCCTTGTAGAGGGGCAGGTACTCCACCAGGGGGCGGTCGGCGATGACCACCGCCGAGGCGTGGGTGGAGGCGTGGCGGGGCAGGCCCTCCAGGGTGGCGGCGATGGTCAGGATCTCCTGGATCGCGGGATTGGTGTCCCGGAGATCCCGGAGACGGGGCTCTTGTTGCAGGGATTGCTCCAGGGTGATGTTCAGCCTCTCCGGCACCAGTTTGGCGATCTTGTCCACCTCGGCGTAAGGCACTTCCAGGGCCCGGCCCACGTCCCGGATCACCTGGCGGGTCTTCATGCTGCCGAAGGTGGTGATGTGGGCCACGTTTTCCCGGCCATAGGTGTGGATCACGTAATCAATGATTTCTCCCCGGCGCTCGAAGCAAAAATCCACGTCAATGTCCGGGGGGCTGACCCGCTCCGGATTGAGAAAGCGTTCAAAAATGAGGCCGTAGGTTAGGGGGTCCAGGTCGGTGATCCCTAAGGCGTAAGCCGCCAGGCTGCCGGCCGCGGAACCCCGGCCCGGGCCCACGGGAATCCGGCGGTTCCGGGCGTGGTTGACGATGTCCGCCACCACCAGAAAATAACCGGCAAAGCCCATCTCCCCCAGGACTTCCAGTTCATATTCCAGGCGTTGCTGATAGTCCTGGGGGGAGTGCTTCCCGGGGAGGGAAGCGGCTTGCAGCCGGGCCTCCAGCCCGGCCCGGGCCTGGCGGGCCAGCAGGGCCTCCATGGAGTCCCCCTGGGCCGCAGGGAAGACCGGAAAACGCAGGGTCCCCAAATCCAAAGTGACGTCGCAGCGGGAGGCGATCTCCGCGGACGCGGCCAGCAAAGCCGGGTAGGGAAAAGTCCGGGCCATCTCTTCCGGAGTTTTGAAATAGAGCTGGTCCGTGCTGAACTTCATGCGGCCGGTGGTGTTCACGGTTTTGCCGGTCTGGATGCACAAAAGCACATCGTGGGCTTTGGCGTCCTCGGGCTTCAGGTAATGCACGTCATTGGTGGCCACCAGGGGTAGGCCCCAGCGAGGGGCCAGGTCCAGTAGCGCCTCGTTTACCTTGACCTGCTCCGGGAGGTTATTGGCCTGGGCCTCCAGGTAGAAACGATCCGGGAAGATCTCGGCGTACTCCCGGGCCGCGGCCTCTGCGCCTTTGGGGTCATCTGCCGACAAATGCCGGGCCACCTCTCCGTGGAGGCAGGAAGAGAGGGCGATGAGGCCCCCGTTCAGTTCCTGGAGCAGCTCTTTGTCCACCCGGGGTCGGTAGTAAAAACCCTCCAGATGCGCCCGGGTGACCAGCTGTATCAGATTATGGTAGCCCTGGCGGTCCATGGCCAGGACCACCAGATGGTGGTTATCGCCTTTGCCTGCCTTGCGGTCATGGCGGCTGCCCGGGGCCACGTAGAGCTCGCAGCCCAAAATGGGCTTGATGCCCGCGGCCCGGGCCTTCTCGTAGAAATCCAACACTCCGAAGAGGGAGCCGTGATCGGTAATGGCCACCGCCGGCATTTCCAGGGCCGCGGCCCTATCCAGCAGGTCCGGGAGCCGCACCGCGCCGTCCAGCAAACTGTAGGCGGTATGCACATGGAGGTGGATGAATTCTGAGGGCGCCATGGTTTTTCTCTAAGAGTTCTGAAAATGGATTCTGAGGAAGGGCGGGATTTCACGTCCACGCCCCTAAATTCCTGACCCTTTGGCTGCATCTTACCCGGAAAAACCCCTAGTGGCAAGTGGGACTAACATGCGGTTATTACTAATAATAAAATGTGGACAGGAATTGGGCCTGCACCACCGCCGGAAGTTGAGCTGCGCTTTTTCAGAAATATCTTCGAAGCCGGGATTCCTCTCCCTGGTTGCCCTCATCTTTTCCGTTCCTCAACTTTGTCTAAGGTAAATCCGCCGGCCAACTTTCTTTCCTGGCGATTGCTTGAAAAACCGGAGGGATGGTGAAAGCCGGCATCCTTGACAAGCCTGGCGAAAAGATAATAAGATGCAATATTTATTCGGTTTATCAAATTTCGGAAAGATCAACATAATTAGATAGATGGGGGTAGAGGCAACTTTCCGGTAACCTGGGTTGCCGGCAGTCCCAGGGAAATCTGCCGGGCAGAGGTGCCCTGGGGCCCGGTGGTCCAGGTGGAGAAGGCCCTAAATGACGCAGGAGGGGTGAAAAAATGACCCCGCTATCCCAGGAGGGAGAGAGATGAGGCAAGCAAACTGGATTCGGTGTCTGATGGTGCTGGCGGTGGTCCTTTTCTTGGCGGCCTGTGACCCTTATGCTTACTACCCGGCCAGGAGCAAAGCCGTGACTCCGCCACCCGGAGAAACCCCGGCGGCCCAACCGGCCCCGGCTCCGGAGCCTCGTCTCGACCTGGCCCAGCAGGTCCAGGCCCTGGAGGCCCGGGTCCAGCAGTTGGAGACCAGGCTGGCCCAGGCGGAAGCCCAGCGCCCCGCCGCCCCGGCCCCCCGCGCCCCGGAGCGTCCGGCTGTTAAAGCCCCCGGCGCCTCCCCGGCCTATCCGCCTCCGTCCGCGGCCCAGGAAAAGCTCTATGTGGAGGGCTACCATCTCTATCAGAAGAAAAAATACCCCGGGGCCCGGGATAAGTTCGCCCAATACCTGAAAAACCAGCCCCGGGGTCCCAAGGCGCCCGAAGCCCGTTACTACCTGGCCTATAGTTTCGCGCATGAAGGAAAACCCAAAGAAGCGGCGGTGGAATTCAACAAACTGGTAACCCAGTTTCCCCAAAGCAATCTGGCCCCCGCGGCTTTAAAACAGCAGGCTCTGGCCTATAAGAGCGAGAACCAAACCAAGCTTTACCAGAACACCTTGAGAAAACTGGTGCAGGCCTATCCTAAGAGCCCGGAGGCCCAGGAGGCCCAGAAGTTGCTCAAAGAGAGCGGCAGGTAATTTTTATGTTGAAATGGCTGCGCAAATATTCCCGTTCCTGGTTCATCGCCCTGGCCATCGGCGCCATTGTCGTGGTTTTCATCTTTTGGGGGGTGGGGGGCCTCAAATCCACCCGCCTCCAGGAGGTGGCCTCCGTCAACGGCGCGCCCATCCTGATGACCGCCTATATAAAGCAGTATGATGATTTGGTGAAGCAATACCAGGAGTTTTCCAAAGGGGAGTTGACCCCGGAGGTCATCAAGGCCATGCGCCTCAAAGAGCAGGCCCTAAACCGGCTCATCGATGAGGCGCTTCTCCTGCAAGGGGCGGAGCGGCTGGGAATTCGGGTGAGCAACTCGGAATTGCAGGCGCAGATACAGAGCTACCCCTTCTTCCAGGAAGGGGGACGGTTCAATGAGCGGCGCTATCAGCAGATATTGGCCCGCTCCCGCCTGAGTCCCGCAGATTTTGAAGCCCAGGAACGGCACCGCCTCCTGATGCAAAAGATCATCCAAACCATCACCTCCTTTGCCAAGGTTGCGAACGCAGAACTCCAGGAGTTTTTCCGGATAGCCCGGGAGACGGTGGAGGTGCGCTATGTGGCGGTCCCCGAGGCGCGTTTCCTGGCCGGGCAGCACCCCACCGAGGGGGAGATCGACAAGTACTACCAGGAGCATAAGGACCAATTTCGCACCCTGGAGCGGGCCCGGGTGAAATATCTCCTCTTTAGCCTCAAAGATTTTCAGGAAAAGGCCCGGCCCACCCCCGGGGAAGTGGCGGAGTACCTTAAGGAGCACGGAGAGGAGTTCACCCGGCCCCGGGTGATACAGGTGCGGCAATTGTTGTTGAAGGTGCCCCCCAAGGCCACCCCGGCGGAGCGGCGCCGCATCGAGAACCAGGCCCAGGCTTTATTGCGCCAGGCCAGGATGGGCGCGGACTTCGCCCCCCTGGCCCAAAGATATTCCCAGGATGAGAAAACTCGGGCCAAAGGGGGCGATCTGGGAGAAGTGAAGCGGGGCCAATATCCCCCGGAGTGGGACAAGGTGGCCTTTTCCTTGAAAAAGGGGGAGGTGGGCCTGGCCACCACTCCCCAGGGGTTTCACCTCATCAAGCTGGAAGAAGTCAAAGAAACTGACCGCCTGCCGGAAGCGGAGGCCCGCAGCCTGGCCTCCCAGCGCCTGCTGGCAGAAAAAACCCATCTTTTGGCCCGGGAGGCCGCGCAGCGGGCCCGGGGGGAATTGAAAAACTCCCCCCTGGCCGAGGTGGCCAAAAAGTATGGGGTTCCGGTCAAGGAGACACCCCTCCTCACCCTGGTGGAGCCGGTGCCGGAGCTGGGGTCCCAACCCAATTTCAGCCAGGAGGCCTCGACCCTCAAACCCCAGGAAATCAGCAAGGTGGTGGATCTGACCTCAGGATTTGCCATTTTGCAGGGCCAGGAGCATCAGGACGCCCAAATTCCGCCTCTGGAGAAGTGTAAGGGCCAGGTCCGCCAGGAGGTGATCCGGCAGCAGGCCAGGAATCAGGCCGCCCGGGAAGCGGCCAAGCTCTTGGAGCGCCTGGGGAAAGGAGAGCCCCTGTCCAAGGTGGCGGCCCAGGCCAGCTTACCCCTTCAGGATAGCGGCCCTTTCACCCGCTTCCAGGGCTTTTTGCAACAGCCCCAGGCCGAGCTCCTGACCAGCGCGGCTTTTCAGCTTTCCAGCCGGGATCCATATCCTCCCCGCCCCCTCGTCTTCCAGGGTAAATATTACCTCCTGGCTTTTAAGGCCCGGCGGGCCCCCTCCCCGGAAGATTTTCAGAAAGAGCGGGATAAACTGCAAGCCGAGTTCCTGGAACACAAACGCTCCGTCATCTTCGGCGCATGGCTGAACGGGGAGCGCCAGCGGGCCAAAATTAAGATTTACGAGATACCTTAAGAAAGCCGAACCGGGAAAGCACCCTTACCCGGGCTGTGTCTCCCCAAGCTGTCCGCCCGATGGCCCAGGGCCAAACTCTGGAGAGGGAAACACCCTCAGAGGAGTGAGAACATGTGGAATTTCCTGGTTAATACTCTGTCCATCGCCTATGTCCAGTTAGTAATTCTGTGTCTGTTCATCTGGTATTTCCTCAGCCACCGCAAGGACCCCCGCATGCCGGTTTCCCGGGTCGGCATCATCCGCATGGTTATCCTGCTGCTGATTTTTCTATATTTTCTCATGAGTTGGGCCAGTGGCATCCGCCAGGCTTTAGCCGAAGCCGCGGTTTTCGGCATGTTCCTCATCAATCTGTTCCTGTTAAATCAATTGATTCTGTCCAGAGTGGAGCGGCCTTACCGGGACGCCCTGGACGCCTATTGCCGGGACCCCCAAAACCCGGAAAATCTGGATGCCATCTGGAGCGCCGGCAAACGCTTTTATTATCTGCGCTATGTCTTTTCCTCCATATTTAGCGGAGAGACCCCCACCCGTTTCCTCCACGAAATTGCCGCGGGCCGCATCCGGGACGACGTCCAGGACTCTTTGCGGCAACACGGCCTCACCCAGCACTTTATTTCCCTGAAGGGGATGATCGCTTATCTGGAGGGGCTTCTGGCCCAGGATGAATTCCTTCCCCAGGAATTTAAGGACCTGGTGCAAAAGGAACTCCAGGAATTCCAGAAGCACCCCTGGGTGGAGGGCCAGATCAACGAATATCTGCGCTTATCCCTGGAAAACCCGGAAAAGATCCATAACCCTGAATGGTCGCAGCTTTGGGAGAAGACCAGCGCCACTAAATAAAGAGACCTTATGGAGGGGCGGGGCCAGGGGCCCCTGGCCCCGCTCCTCAGCATAACTTTTCCAGACCTCTCAACAGGAGTATCCGTGTCCGGTCAGGCCATCCGAGCCGCCACCCACCGGGCCCTGGAGGCCCGGGAGCGCCTGCTCCAAGGTTACCCCCATTGGGAAAAATGGCGCCGGCAGGCCCAGGCGGTGAAGGCCGGGGCCGTGGCCCGGCTGGATGAACTCCTGGGGCGTCTTGAAGAGCAGGTGGAGGGCTGGGGGGGCAAGGTGCTCTGGGCCCGGGACGCCCGGGAGGCCCGGGAGCTTATCCTCCGGGTGGCCCGGGATCACCGGGTGGAGGCGGTGGTCAAATCCAAGTCCATGACCACCGAGGAGATCGCCCTGAACCCGCATCTTACCGCCGCGGGCCTTCGGGTCCGGGAGACCGACCTGGGGGAGTTCATTATCCAACTGGCCGGCCACGCCCCGGCCCATCTCACCGCGCCGGCCCTGCATCTGGACCGGCGGCAGATCGCCGCCCTCTTTCAGGAACATCTGGGGGAATCCGGCCCGGTGGAGCCGGAGGCCCTGACCCGCCAGGCCAGCAAATTCTTAAGGCCTTCCTTTTATGAGGCCCAGATGGGCATCACCGGGGTCAATTTCGCCGCGGCCCGGGAAGGAGCGCTGGTCCTGGTGGAAAACGAAGGCAATCTGCGCCTCAGCGCCAACGTGCCGCCGGTGCACCTGGCCTTGATGGGCCTGGAGAAAGTCATCCCTTCCCTAACTGACCTGGAGGTGTTCTTGCGCCTGCTCCCGGCCAGCGCCACCGGGCAACGCCTCACCGCGCTGGTCCACTTTATCCGGGGTCTGAAGCCCCACCCCCAGGGCCGCCAGGCCTTTTACCTGGTGATCCTGGACAACGGCCGGCGGCGTCTCCTGGCGGCGGAGGCCCCCCATGCAGCCCTTCACTGCCTCCGTTGCGGGGCCTGCCTCAATGTCTGCCCCGTCTTCCAGGAGGGCGCGGCCCACCTCTACGGACGGGTCTATCCCGGGGCCATCGGCATTCTCCTGGCTCCCTACCTGGCCCCGGTGGGAGATATCGCCGACCTTTGCACCCAGTGCGGCGCCTGCCAGGAAATCTGCCCCGCGGCCATTCCCCTGGCGGAAGAGATTATCCAGGTGCGCCGCTTTAGCCCCAAATTCCGCCGGGCCCGGGCCCTCTCCCGGTTAGCCGGCCTGTGGCTGAGGTGGCCCCGGCTCTACCGGGGGAGCGAGGGGATTTTGCGGCTCCTCCCTAAAAGCGTTCCTATGACTGCGGTTCCGGCCAGGCATAGCTTCCATCAGAGTATGAGCGTTGTTGGGGGAGAGGGCAAGGGGTCGCAGACCCCTGCCCCCTCCCCCAAACCTCCTCCCCCAACCCCTTATGGGAGTCGGGGTGTGGAAGGAAGCCAGGACGGGCGGGAAAACCCCGCCCCTACGCTTCCTGACCCTCCCCCCACCCTCCAAACCCGCCTCCAGGAGGTGGGGAGTTCCCTGACTGAGGTGCAGGGGCCGGCGGAGTTGGCCCGGTATCTGGCAGCCCGGGCCCCAGGCGCCTTGTGGCTGGAGGAGCATCCCTGGCTGCGCCGGGCGGCCCCGGAGTTGGAAAAGTTGGGGGTGAAGGCGGCCTTTGGCGGCCAGTCCTGGGCGCCGGACGCGGATACCGTGGTCACTGTGGCTTTGGGGGCCATACCGGAGACCGGCAGCGTCATCATGTCCGGGGGTGGGGGGCCGGCTTCCTGGCTGCCCTTTCGGGCCCGGCGGCAGATCGTCCTGGTTCCCCATAATCAGGATAGCTTGAGCCTTTCCCAGGCGATAGAGCAGGCGGGCAAAGAAGAGACGGGCCTGAGCACCTGGCTCACCGGCCCCAGCCGCACCGCGGACATCGAAAAGGTTCTGGTCCTGGGCGCGCAAGGACCGGAACAATTGGACGTGATTATTTACAACCCTAAATAATCTTTCTTAGAATTCGGCAATATATTTATTAATAGGAGCGGGTAAAAATTACTTGCCCCCCCACCAAA
>Ga0299915_10001957_pt1 | contig 15077 bp, 12 predicted proteins | sample RVTome_13_FD_200263 | JGI IMG/M metagenome (GOLD analysis project Ga0299915, IMG submission 200263) | Soil microbial communities from uranium-contaminated site in the Upper Colorado River Basin, Wyoming, United States - RVT92D227 (version 2) ... | reverse complement strand
AGTGGAGCCTGTGCGGCACCGACGTGGGCTAGCCGATCAGGACGACCGCTTCGGAATAACGCCATGGCGCCACACGACGCCAGCAGGAAACGCCATCAGAGCGATCGATCTTGGAAGCCGACCGAGAAGCACCTCGGCTGGCGTTCTTGATGGCGTCTCGTGGCGTTGTGGCGTTCGATCCGACGGCGGTCTCGTCGATGCTCGTACTTCGTTCGGCTGGTCGCTCGCCGCAGCCGGCCTGTTCCAGCGCTCGATCGTGCACGGTCGCGAGGACTCGACGTGCCACACGCGCAGTATGCTCGTCGGCATGAAGCGCCTGGTCGTCGCCGCCGTCGCCGCGTGTAGCGCGCCCGCGAAGCCGGTGGTCGTCGCGAACACCGGGCGTGCCCCCGTGTCGCTCGCCGGGGCCCTCGAGCGCGACATCGGTGCAGGCATGCCGGTCGCGATCGTCCCGGGTCCGGACCTGCGTGCGATCTCCGCGGATGGCAAGCGCGAGCTGGTCCTGGTGCCCGGACCGGTGCCATGGGCGCTCGTCGATCAGCGAGCGCATGCGATCTGGTTCGGTAACCGGAACAGCTCGACGATCTCGGTGATCGATCTCGACGCGATCGATCCGCAGCCCGTCACCGTCGCCAGCGATATCCCCGTGGTTGCGGGCCCGCTGAGCGTGCGGCTGTTCTACCCGGAGCCGGCCTCGGAGGAACCGGTCGGCGACGAGCTGACGTTTGGCCACCCCCAGCATCCGCAGGTGATCCTCCGGCTGGGACCCGAGCCGAGCGTCGACGTATTCGGTGGCCTGCTCGAGATCGTCAACGATCGAGAAAAGCTCGACGCGCTGAACGCCGAGATCAAGCTCGCGAAGCTGCCGGACCGCGAGCTCCTCGTCGAGCTCGCCCGGCGCGGCGCGGGCCGCACCACGAGGCCGCCCTACGCCGGCAAGCAGCACCGCGTCGAGGGCGTCGATCCGGCGGAGTGCTTCGACGCGACGCTGTGTGGACAGGCCGAGACCGTCGTCGGTACGAAGCTCTGGCGCGTCACCGTCGGGCACTCGTGCGGCGATGCCTGCTACCTGGAGCAGCGGCTCTACGATCCGCAGACCAAGCAGTTCCTCGCCGCCGACTGGGCGCGCCGGCTGCAAGATGCGTGGGTCTCCGCCGACGGCACGGCCTTCCTGTCGAGCGGGGTCGTGATCCGGTTCGCGAGTGGCCCGCTCGCCGCCACGCCGATCTCCGACGAGCTCCAGGGCGGTGGCTGGCTCGGCACGAGCTACTACTACGGCCTCTGACGAGGTCGACCAAGGTCGCTCGGGTCATCTGGCCTCACCGGCGACGGACCTCGGTGCGTTCCCTGCGGCAGCCTCCCTGGCATACAAGGGGTAGTCATGTGCGAGCGCGGCCTGGACGGACGGGCGCTGCTGGATCCGTGTGACGTAGGAGCCTAGCGCTGGATGCGCGTCGAGCGAGATCCCGCCGTGGGGTGCGACCAGCAGCGCCCAGAACAGATAGATGTCGGCGACCGTGAAGCGACCGCCGACCAAATAGTCGTGCTCGGCGAGATGTCGTGCGGCGTGGTCGAGCGTGGCGGTCGCGTTCGCGCGGGCCCAGACCCTGAGCTCGGGTGACGTCTTCGAGCTGAACACCATCCAGAGGAGCTTCTTGTGCAACTCGGACGTGATGAAGTTGAGCCACTCCATCAAGCGATACCGCTCGAGCGTTCCCGCTGCAGGTGCCAGCTGGCTCGCCGGAGCCAGGTCCGCAATGTACTGGAGCACCGCGACGCTCTCGGAGAGCCATCCACCTCCGGGCAGCGCGATCACGGGCACGTTGCCTTGCGGCGCGATCGCCCTGTAGTCGCGCCCATCGTCGAGCGTCTTCGCCTTGCGATCGACCCGCTGGAGGGTTGGAGTGAGCCCGGCCTCGAGGCACGCGATGTGAGCTGCGAGCGAGCACGACATGGGAGAGATGTAGAGGTCCATGCAGCAACAATGGCTTGCCGCGCATCTGCACAACAGCTCATAGTTCCCATGGTAACCATGCAAACTTCGCATATCGAGGTTCGTCACCTCCGCCTCGTGGTCGCGATCTTCGGCGAGGGAAATGTCACCCGCGCCGCCGGCAAGCTCCGCCTCTCGCAGTCCGCGGTGAGCCATCAGCTGCTCGATCTCGAGCGCGATCTCGGGACGCGTCTATTCGACCGTGTCGGCAAGCGAATGGTCCCGACGATCGCCGGCGCACGCATGGTCGCGGATGCCGGCCGCGTCCTCGGAGAGCTCGCCGAGCTCGAGCGCAGGGTCACCGAACAACGACCCGACGCGAGGATCCCGTTCCGGATCACCGCGAGCTGCTTCATGTCGTACAGCTGGCTGCCCACGGCACTCGCACACTTCGGCGAGCGTCGACCCAACGTCGATATCGACATCGTGCTCGAAGCCACGCGGCGCGCCGTTCCCGCGTTGATCGCGGATGAAGTGGACCTGGCGATCGTCACCGAGCCGCCACGCGACGAGACCTATGCGTGCGCCGAGCTCGCCGTGAGCGAGCTGGTCGCGATCGCCAGCCCCGACCATCCGGTGATCGCGCGCTGCAAGAACGGCACATTGCGCTGGAGCGCGCTGCATGACTGCGAGCTGCTCGTGTTCGACATTGCCGATCCCGATCTGGTGCGCCTGGACCGGGCGATCCGCGAGGCCCATCGGACGCAGACCGGTGAGCGTCTCGCGTCCCCGCTGCAGGTCCGCAAGATCCCGGTCACCGATGCACTCCTCGAGCTCGTGCGCAACGGTCGCGGCGTCGGCATCGTCGATCGCTGGGCGGTTGCACCGACCAGCCGGACCATCCGGGTGCTGCCGCTCGTGCCTCGCGCGTCGCGAACGTTTCACGCGGTGTGGCGTGAGGCCAACCCGCGCAAGCTTCCGGTCGACGAGCTGGTCGCGGTGATCAAGCGAGCCGGGGTCCGCGCCGTTCGCTCGGCACCCCCTCGCTGAGCTCCGCGAGCGATCCGGACCGCGCGAGCTACGGACAGTCGGCGTCGGTGAACACGCTGTTGAACACGACGTCGTGACCGAAGCCGACGTCGAAGAAGAAGCGCGCCTTGCCGTGCATCGAGCCCTGGTAGTAGCTGATGTTCGCGACCGCGTTCGAGGGCGCCTTGTTCGCGAGCGCGAGCCTCCACAGCGCGACCGCGGTGCACCGCGGCGGCGGCACGATGCGCTCCTTGCAGCGCGACTTGAACGTCGCCCGGATCTGCACGCCACTCGGATCGCCCTCGACCCTGAACTCGCAGGCGAGCTCCACCGGCACGCCGACCGGCGTCTTCGGATCCGGCTTGCTGTGCGACGGCGAGATGAAGCGCAGCTCGATATCTCCGTGCTGCGAGGCCAGGGTCGGTAGCTCGAGGTTCGCGAACCCATCGGGCGTGACGCCGGTGACGCCGATGCGCGTCAGCTGCGCATCGGGGACGGCCTTCCTTGCCTCCGCGATCGCGAACTTCACGAACGCGGCGACGTCGACCCGCTTCGGGTTCCAGCTCGGCGGCGTCAGCGAGCGGTCCTCGACCCAGTCGCCCGAGGGCGGCGGTGATGGATCGGGGGGCAGCGGGTCGCCGCCGCCTCCCTTCGCGGCTTTCGCGGTGATGTTGGCGGTCCTCGCGAGCTGCTTGGCCGCGCTGGTCGCGTCGTCGACCTGCTTCTTGAGGTCGGGCGGGAGCGCCTTCGTCACCTTCGTGAGGTCGCTGGCGACGGCGGACTCGGCCTCATCCTCGGCTCCCGGTGCCGGCTTGACGGGTGGCTTCACCGGCTCGACGGTCGTCGCCGGCTCCGCCACCTTGGGCTCGGGCTTGTCACCGGCCGGGGGTGGCGGCTGATCCGCGGCGATGGTGGTGTCCGGGCGCTCGCCGTTGCGGTTGACGACCGCGACCGTGAGGCCACCGCCGACGAGCGCGACCGCGGCGAGCGCGATCCAGAGCGCCTTGCGCGACCGCTTCGCCGGTGCCTGCTTGTGGACCTGCCCCGAGCTCGCGCTCACCGTGGACTGGTGACCGATCCGCTCGAGCGGCCGCTCCGAAGGACGGGGCGCCGCGCGCGATCCGGCCCAGGTCGAGGGCGGCGTCGGTTGCCAGCCGCCGCTCGGAACGGCGCGATGCGTACCCGAGCCGACGATCGGCGTCCATTGATCCGGCGGCAGCTGCGCGGTCGCGTGCTGCAGCGCCAGGCTCATCGCCTGGGCATTCGCGAATCGCTGGTCGGGCGCCTTCGCGAGCGCGCACAAGATCAGCTGCTCCATGTTCGCGTCGAGATCCCCGCGGATCGAGCGCGGCGACGGCGCAGGCTCCTCGACATGCTTGCGCAGCAGATCGAACAGCGACTCCGCGACGAACGGCTTCTGGCCGGTCGCGCACTCGAAGAGGATCACGCCGATCGCGTAGATGTCGGCGCGATGATCGACCACGCGTCCCGCCGCCTGCTCCGGCGACATGTAGTGCGGCGTCCCGAGCAGCGAGCCGGTTCGCGTCGAGCCACCACCGGAGCCCGGATCGCTGAGCTTCGCGATGCCGAAGTCGAGCACCTTCGGGCGGCCCGACGGCGTGACGAAGATGTTGTCGGGCTTGAGGTCGCGATGGACGATGCCCTTCGCGTGCGCGGCACCGAGGGCGTCGAGCACCTCGACCGCGAGCCGCGCGAGGCCACCGAGCGGCAACGGCTGCCGGGTCTGGACCGAGTGCTCGACGATCGACGATAGCGGCGCACCGTCGAGGTACTCCATGATGATGTAAGGCCGGCCGTCCGGTAGCACGGCGAGATCGAGCACGTTGACGATGCTCTCGTGGCGGATCAGGTTGACCGCCTTTGCCTCGGCGAAGAACCGATCCACGAGATCGCGGCGATCGGTGCACTCGCGCGACAGCACCTTGATCGCGACGCGGCTGCCGATCGTCGGGTGCACGCCCTTGTAGACACGGCCCATGCCGCCGATCCCGAGCAAGCGCGCGACCCGATACGCGCCGATCGTCGTGCCGAGCAGGACATCCTCGCCGATCGCAGAGACGCGCGTGCCATCGGCATGGCAATGGCCATCCACCGGTTGCGTCGCGCCACACTCCGAGCACACGAACATCGTCCGAAGGTATCACCCTGTCCGTCCGGATGCCGGCCACGTCGTCCAGCCGGCGGACAGCCGCGCTCGCAAGCATGCGAGGTCACAGCGCCTCCGCGCTGGCGCGTCGCTTGCTGGCGAGCAGCGCATGGAAGACGTAACGACGTGCCCGACCGAGCAGGCGATCGAGTCCGTGCTGCACGGCCCGGTGATCGATCGACCGCGTGAACGTGTGTGGCGATCCGGAACGCAGACGATCGGCGACGCCGAGCTGCTCGCGGTCGTCCTCGGATCCGGCGTGAAGCATCACCCGGCGATTGCGGTCGCGACCGAGCTCGTACGATCCGCGGGTGGCGTCGCGGCGCTGTCCCGCGCCTCGCCTCGCGAGCTCGCGCAGGTGATGGGCGTCGGTGAGGCCCGCGCGACGCGCGTCGCCGCGGCCTTCGAGCTCGGCCGGCGCGCGCTGGAGCTCGAGCAGTTTCGCGAGATCGTCGGCCGCCCCGAGGACGTCTTCCGGTGCGTCGCGCCACGCCTTGCGGGTCTGGCGCAGGAGGTCTTCCTCGTGATCGGGGTCGATATCCGCAATGGCTTGCTCGACATCGTCGAGTGCGCGCGCGGGTCGGTCGCCGGCGTCGAGGTCCATCCGCGCGAGGTGTTCCGGCCGCTCGTGCGCATGGCGGCCGCCGGTGGCGTCCTCGTCCACAACCATCCGTCGGGCGATCCGACGCCGAGCTCCGAGGACATCGAGCTGACGCGCCGGCTACGCGACGTCGGCCGCTTGCTCGGCATCCCGATCATCGATCACGTCGTCATCGGCGATCGGTCGTTTCGATCGATCGCCGAGTGGATGGGGACCGAGCTGTAGGCGCGATCACGCGATCCAGACGATCGGCCCCGCCGCGACCCCTCGTGGCGGGTCGAGCACCCGCGCATGCCAGCGCGCGAGGTCCTTGTGGGCCGCCACCGCGAAGACGAACCGAACCGGCGTGCTCGACGCGCCCACCCCGACGCGCGTCCCCGGCCTGCCGATGATGTTGAGCAGACAGGTCGGCCCGTCGGGCAACCGCGACGTGATCGCCACGTCGCCATCGAGCTCGAGCACGTCACCGACGTCGGTGAGCCACGCCGTCGCCTCGCCGGTCGACAGCCCGATCCGCGCCGGCTCGAGCAGCACGGACCATCGCCGGTGGCCGGCAAACCGCGAGAACGGCCCCGGCTGCGCGACCTCGGCGACACTCACCCGAACGTCGTAGTCGTCGACGTCGGGCCAGCGCACGACCTCGCGCGTGACGCCACCGCCGTTCTTCCACGGCTGCGCTCGCCACTCCGACGGCAGGATCACGCGCGACACGAGCCAGTCTCCCAACTCTGGCAACGCGATGCCACCTCGACATGGTTGACGATGAGGTGTTGTCATATATGATGAACCCTCATGATTGAGGCAATGTCACATCCGAACCGCCGCCAGCGAGGAACCGAGCGCACCCAGGCGCGCTTGCTCGACGCGGCGACCGCGGTGTTCCTCGCGCACGGCTACGACGACGTCGCGCTGGCCGAGGTTACCAAGCGTGCCGATCTCGGAACCGGGACCCTCTACCTCCACTTCCGGGACAAGCGCGCGCTCTACGAGGCCGTCGCCCGGCGCGCGCTCGCCGGCATGTACGAACGCTGGCAAGCCACCGTCGCCGAGGACGATTCGCGTTCGGAGCGTGTGCTCGCGATGGTCCGGGTCGCGATCGAGTTCCTGACCGCACACCCGGAGCAGGCACGGTTGTTCCTGCTCGACGGTCCGGCGGTGGAGAGCTGGCTCGTCGACGAGGTCGCGAAGGTGATCGCGACGTTCCTCGATGGCGCGCAGCGCGAGCTCCGCGCCAGCCTGATCATCGGCGCCGCGCTCGCGGCCGGCCGGCACTACCTCCGCAACGCGCAGCAGCCGACCGCGCGGGTGCTGCTCGAGACCACGCTCGCGTTCTGCGCGGGTGGGCTCGCGACGTCCGACAAGCGTCGTCGCAAGCGGGTGCCGTGACCACGCTCCGAACGTTGCTCGCGCTCGCGACCTTCGCGACCGCCTGCGGGATCGCCGACCCGGTGGCTCCCGAGGAAGTCGACGGGTCGGCCGACGCCGGCTCGTCGAGGTTCACGCCGGTTCGCTTCGACGGCCACTACTACGCGCACAGCTGGCTGCGGAACCGCTGCGATCGGTTGCTGCGCCTGACCGGCAGCGAGCCGGTGGAGGCGGGTCGCTACCCGGTCGCGATCTTCCTCGTCGGGACCAGCGGCGATCACGACTACCCCGGCATCGTCGACAACGTGCTGCCGATCCTCGCGCGGCACGGGTTCGTCGCCGCATCCCTCGAGTACGAGAACGCCACCGCGTTCGGCGCCGCGCAGAACTGCAACCTCTACCGTGACAACGCCTCGTGCATCGTTGGCAACGACGCCGATCACGTCGGTGGCGAGCGCCGGAGTGCGATCGCGCAGCTGTGCGGCCGGGCGAAGGCCGATTGTGGGCAAGGCGTGGTCGTCCTGGGGCACAGCCAGGGAGGGCTGACGGCGCTGCAGACGTTTCGGTTCGCGCCGATCGCACCACCACCGCCCGAGCCGATGCCGAGGCTCGTGGCGGCGGCGCCGCTGGGGGTGGGCCCCGCCGGCTATGTCGCGGGGCTTCGTGTCGTCGATCTCCACGATTGCATGACCACCGAGATGCTCGCGATCGACCACTCGAGGCTGCTCGTCATCAACGGCGAGCACGACGCATTCTTCAACGGCCCCGACGGCGATCAGGCCGGCGGTCAGGCGGCCCTCGAAGCAGTCACCGGCCGGAGCTGTGCGGCCCCGTCGTGGGATTGCCGTGCGCCGAGTGGTGACGGCTACCTCCTCGTCAAGAGCGGCCAGATCTCCACGGGCCGTGCGGAGCACGAGTTCATGAGCGCTTCGGGCACCAGCTTCGGCGAGCCCCACTGGATCTCGCCCGAGACCACCGACGCGTGGGGCCTGTTCGCGACCGCGCGCTGGCTGAAGGCGCAGACCGGACCTTAGTCGCCGACCACAGAGAAGATGACCGGTCCACAGCGTCGACTTTGACATGGTCGTCGACGGTGCCGTCAAAGGCGACGCCAACGTCAACCCATCAGGTACTGGTCGCCGAGGACGCCGACTCGCAGGCGAACACGGGTCAGGCGTGGGCGGCTTCGGGATCCGTCGCGGCCCGCGGGACGAGCTGCCGGAGTTGCCAGGCCTGGACCTGGACCATCCGCTGGGCGGCACGCTGGTTGCGGGCCTGGGCCCGCGACATCGCGATCGACATCGCGAGCATGACCGCGACGTAGGTGGTGGTCGCCGCGAACGCGATGCGCCCGTCGAGGTGAACGGCCGCCGTGCGGAGGATGACATCGCCGTCGACGACGAACGTCGTCGACGACACGGCGCCGACGACCTCGAGCAGGAACGGCCCGAGCACCGCCGCGGTCATCGTCACCCACAACACCCACGCTCGCCCGCTCGTCACGTGCATCGCGTACATCATCCCGATCACGACGCCGAGCGTCGGGGCCACGAAGAACGGCGTGGCGATCCGCGAGAACACCGCGATCAACGCCGCGTTGCACGCGATGGTCACCGGCACGAGCCAGGCGATCGGGCGCCTTGCGAACACCCTGGTGAACACCACGATCGTCGTGGCGAGCAGCGGCCCGAGGACGAAGAACCAGGTATGCCGAAACCCGGCCCAGTAGAGGATCGGGAAGAACGCGAGGCAGGCGACCATCGCATACGATCCGAGCGCCGAGTGCGCGCGCAACGCGTCGACCGCGATCCCATCGAGCTCGGCCTCGACCTCGGGCGGCACCTCGGCCGGAGGCTCCAGCATCAACTTGCCGACGAGCTCCGCCGGTTCTCGCGAGGCCGGATCGAGCGCGAGGGCGCGCGCTGCGGCACGCATCGCGGCGCGGCGATCATCGCGGGCGAGCGCGGCATGCGTGGTCTCGAGCTCGGATCGCGCGAGCTCGCGGCGGAGCGCGACGTCACGATCGCCATCGAGGTAGCGCTGGACGGCATCTCCGAGCTCGCGCGCGCTCGTGGTGCGGTCGCGGCGATCGAGCTTGATCGCCGCCAGACACACGGCGTCGAGCTCGGGGGGAATGTTTCGATCGGGAGCGCGTACGGAGGGCAGCTCGTCGACGCCGGCCAGCGCGGTCGCGAGCCCCGCGAGGCCGCGGGGATGCAGCGGCTCGTTGGTGAGGATCTCGAACAGGGTGCACCCGAGCGCGTAGACATCGGCGCGCCCGTCGAGATCGGCGTCGCCGCGGACCTGCTCGGCCGACATGTACCCCGGCGTGCCGAGCGTGGTGCCGGCCAGCGTCGCCCCGACCTCGACGGTGTCGACGTCGGCGAAGTTGTCGCGCGCGACCTCGTCGTCGATCCGCGCGATGCCCCAGTCGAGCACGTACACCTCGCCGAAGTCGCCGAGCATGATGTTCGCGGGCTTGAGGTCGCGGTGGATCACGCCGCGGGTGTGGGCGAACTCGATCGCGAGACAGACCTCGGCGAACGCGCGCAGCAGCCGCTGTCGGGTGAAGATCTGGGTCGCCGGGATGCGATCGGCCAGCACGTCCGCGAGCGTCACGCCGGTGAGCTGCTTCATCACGAAGAACGGCTGGCCGTGGTGATCGCGGCACATCTCGTGGACCGGGACGACCGCGGGGTGCTCGAGCCGGCCCTGGATCTGGGCCTCGCGCAGGAACCGCGTGGTCGCATCCCGCGAGGGCTGCGCGAGCCGTAGCCGCTTGATCGCGACCGCTCGCCCGATCTGTTCGTCGCGCGCCGACACGACCTCGCCCATCCCTCCCTGGCCGATCGACGCCCCGACGAGATAGCGCCCCAGCAGCAGCACACCCTCGTCACTCGCCGCCGCCGGCGACACGACGCCGGGCTGGGTGGGAGCATCGCTGACCGTCGAATCGTGCTTCGGTGGACTCGCGTCCCCGCCCTGGGTCGGGAGGGTCTCACCATCACTCGTGCACTCGCGCTTCATGGCCCCAGCGTAGCTCCGGCTGCGCGGCGAGTCTTCGAAGTGGTGGGCTCAAGCGCCGAGCGCGGCCTCGAGTTGCTCGAGCTGCTCGTCGGTCCCGAGCGCCAGCACGTGGTCTCCTCCACCGAGGACGAGGCGGTCACTGGGTAGGGTCACCGCCCCGTCGGCGCCGCGCAGCACGGCCAGGATCGTCGCGCCACCGCCGCGGATCCGTAGCGCATCGAGCGACTCCCCATCCGCACGCGAGCCGGCGGGTACCTGGAGCTCGCCGATCGCGATCGTCTTGCTACCGCGGTGCAAGGCTGTCTCGAAGAAGTCGACCACGCGCGGGCTCAGGATCAAGTGCGCCATCCGCCTGCCGCCGATCGCGTACGGGCTGACGGCACGGTTCGCGCCCGCGCGCTCGAGCTTCGGAACCGCGTTGCTATCGACCGCCCGCGAGACGATGAACAGCTTCGGTGCGAGCAGCCGCGCCGACATGACGATGTACAGGTTCGAGGCATCGTTCGCGGTCGTGACGATCAACCCACAGGCCCGCTCGATGCCGGCCGCGCGCAGGACCTCGTCGTCGCTCGCGTCGCCCTTGACGCTCGGCCATCCTTGCTCGGTGGCCGCCGCGACGTTGGCCTCGGCGAGGTCGATCACGACGACGTGCTTGCCGCTCTCGCGTAGCTCTCGTGACGCCTCTCGACCCACCCGTCCGAACCCGGCGAGGATGTAGTGGTCCTTCAGCATGTCGATCTGATCCGTCATCTTGCGTCTCCTGCGTGCGCTCTGGACCTCGTCGCTCGACAGCCAGTCGAGCGTGACCGTGAAGCTGTAGAACAAGCTGCCGATGCCGCCGGCCGCGATCGCCATGGTCAAGGCGCGTCCGGCGCCGTCGAGCGGGTGGACCTCGCCGAACCCGATCGTCGCCACCGTCGTGAACGTCATGAACAGCGCGTCCCCGAACGTGCCGCCCTGGTCACGCCACAGCAGCCAGTAGCCCAGCGTTCCGATGACATGCGTGATGACGAGCGCGATCAACGGGATCGCGAGCCGCTGCCTCAGCACCGCCCACGCCGAGGATGGCACCGGGCGAATGCGCTGCTGGACCATGCCCGCGACCGTACGAGATCGCACCGCGCGAAGTCGATCGCGGCTCGCGGGAAACTCCGAAGCGACGTCTGACCGCAGACCCAGGGACGCTTTACACTTTCACAACTTTCTCCGATCGGTCCGGCGTGGCCCGAGATCGAAAGTTGTGGAAGTGGAGAGCGTCCCTGATCTCAGGGGGGCGGAAAGTTGTGGAAGTGGAGAGCGTCCCTGATCTCAGGGGGGCGGCGGCAGCGGGTCGGGGGAGCGTTGCGCATCGCGAAGCTTCGCCTCGAGCTCGGCGATCTTGCGGCGAGCCTCGTCGCGCTCGCGCTCGACGGCGCTGCGAGCGGTGACCGCCGCATCGCGCTCCTTTTCAGCGGCACCCTGCCCGTCGCGGGCGGCGTCGCGGATCTTTTCGGCCTCGGCCTGCGAGAGCTTCGCGGACTCGCGCTCTTTCTCGGCGGCTTCGCGGGCGGCGCGGGCGGCGTCGCGCTCCTTGTCGGCGCTGTCGCGAGCGAGCTTGGACTGATCGCGCTCGCGCTCGGCGGTCGCCTGCGCGGCGCGCGACGCATCGCGGATCCGCTCGGCATCCGTCTGCGCGACCCTGGCGATGTCACGCGCCTTCTCGGCCTCCTCCTTCACCTTCATCGCTTCCTGGAACCGGTTGTTCGCTTGCTCGGCGGTGGCCTTGGCCTGCTTCTCGAGGTCCTCGGCCTTCCGGCGCTTCTGGTCGGCGCTCGCGCGCAGCTGGTCGGCCTTGCGGCGCAGCTCGTCGGAGCTCTTGCCCTCACGCTGCGCCTTGTCGGCGAGCGCCTTCGCCTCGACGGCCTGGCGATTGGCCTCGTCGGCTTCGCGGCCCTCTTGCTCGGCCTCCGCGCGCGCCCCCGCGGCCAGCTCGCGAAGCTCGGCTTCCTTTTGCGCGCGGCGCGACAGCTGCGCCCAGACGAGCGCACCCGCGATCACGAACACGACGAGCGAGGACATCGCCACGGTCGCCGCGCGATGCCGGCGCGCCCATCGTGCGAGGCGACCGGTGATCGAGTAGCGATGCGAGAACACGAGATCGCCGGTGAGGTATTGCTTGAGCGCACGCACCAGCTCGTCGGAGGTGAAGCGCTCGCTCGCGTCGTGCGCCATCGCGCGGGCGATGATTCCGGACAGCTCGGGATCCTTCGGCATCGCCGGCGGGGTCGGCTCGCCGGCCTTGAGCCAGTCGAGGAACAATATCAGCTGCTTCGATCGCTCCGTACCGTCGGCGGACCTCCACTCGAACGGGGTCTTGCCCGAGACGACCTCGTAGAGCGTGATGCCGAAGCTGTAGACGTCGAAGCTCGGATCGGCCTGGCGCCCCTGCGTCTGCTCGAGCGGCAAGTACGGCGGGGTGCCGGCGCTGATCGTCACCATGCGCCCGCTCATCGACGGCGGCTGGTCGTTGATCGTCGCCGCGTCGTTCGTGAGGCCCGGGGCATCGAGATCGCGCGCGATGCCCCAATCGATCAGCGTCGCTTCGCCGCGCTTGCCCAGGAGGATGTTGTTCGGGGTGCAATCGCGATGGACGACATTTCGCTCGTGGGCGTACGCGAGCGCCTCTGCGATCGCGACCAGGTTCGACAGCAGCTCGAGCCGCTCGCGCGTGCACGGCCGGCCGGTCTTGTGCTCCTCCTCCGCCAGCTCGTCGAGCCGATCGCGCAGCGACATGCCCTCGACCCGCTCGAGCACGCAGAACGGCCAGCCCACCGTCGACTTGCCGAGCTCGTGGATCGTCACGATCGCGGGGTGCTGCAGCTTCGCCAGGATCCGCGCCTCGGCGGTCACGCGGCGCTGGAACATCTCGGCCATGCCGGGCGGCAGGTCCTCGCCCTCGCGCGGCGCCTTCAGGATCACGGTGCGCCCGAGACGCTTGTCCTCGGCGGCGAAGATCTGCGCCATGCCACCACGCGCGATCGGATCCGCCGGCCACTTGAACGCGTTCTCGCTGACGAGCCCCTTCGGCAGGTCGAGCGCGATCGGGGCCGACAGGTCCTCGTCGGCCCGCACCACCGACTGGCACTGCGAACAGGCCGCCAGGTGCTCGCTGACGTGCGGATGTGAGCCCTCCCGCAGCTCTGCGATGGTCGGGTGCTTCACTCCCGAGAGCGACATCTGCGTCGGGTCGGTCTCCATGGCGCCGAGTCTATCGCCGGACCCGACCACACGCCCGCATCCTTCCGCGGCAACTCAGTCGCGACTGAATGCCAGTTTTGCGCTCACTTCAGTGGTCGTGATCGCAGTCGGGACCGTGCACGTGGCCCTCGGCCTGGACATCGCTTGGCGTGCCGCTGTCGGGCACCGGGGTGCCGGGCTGCGAGAGCTTCTCCACCTCGGTCACGTTCGCTTTTCCGACGAGGAATTCGAGCACCTTGTCCTGGCGCAGCGAGTACGTGACGTTGTCGATGCGACCGTCACGCTGCCACTCGGCGCGCAGCTTCGCGGCCGCCACGTTGCGAGTCTTCGCGGTCGCCTCGATGTGCTTGCCGAGCTCCTCGTCGGTGACTGCGATGTTCTCTTTGTCGGCGATCGCCTCGAGCAGGAGCTGACCTCGCACCTCGTCGGCGCCGGCCGGCCGCAACTTCTCGCGCAGCTCGTCGTTCAGGCCCGGATTGCCACGCTCGGGCTTCATCCCGAGCATCTGGCGCAGCCGCTGGTACTGCATCTCGACCGCGCGCTCGACGAGCGACGAGGCGACCGGGATCTGGTTGACCTTGATCAGCTCGCGCAGCACGCCCTCGCGCGCCTCGCGATCGATCGTCTCCCGCTCCTTGTCCTCGAGCTCCTTGCGGAGCGCCGCGCGCAACCCGTCGAGCGTGTCGGACTTGCCGGTGTCCTTGGCAAACTCGTCGTCGAGCGCGGGCACTTCCTTCGCGCGCGCCTCGAGGATCGTGACGGTCAAGCTCGCGGTGCGGCCACGCAGCGTCTCGTCCTTGTGATCGTCCGGAACCGTGATCTCGATCTGCTTGTCCTTGGTGTCGATCGGAATCCCGGTGAGCGCCAGCCGCATCCCCGGCAGCGGCTCGCGCTCGTCGTCGTCGAGATCGACCGCGAACTGCGGCTGGTTGATCTCGTGCTCGCCGATCTTGCCGGTGACCGACAAGCCGACGATGTCGCCGGCAGCCGTCACGTCGCGGCCCTCGATCGGACGCAGCTCGGTGTGCTCGCGGCGCAGCTGCGAGAGCGAATCTTCGACGGCGGACTCGGGGATCGCGAGCCGGCGCTTCTCGATCGGGAGCCCGGTGTAGCTCTGCGGCACGACCTCGCCACGGACCTCGATGATCGCGGCAAACGTGAACGGCTGGCCCTTCTTGATCTGGGCGGCTTCCTCGACGCGCGGCTCGGCGACCGCCGCGAGCTGGTGCTCCTGGTTCGCGCGGAAGAACGACTCGCGCACCAGCTCGTACGCGACCTCGGCGTTGACGCGCTGGCCGTAGACCTGCTCGAGCACCGGGCGCGGGACCTTGCCCTTGCGGAAGCCCTTGAGCGCGACGCCCTTACCGAGCTCGCGGTAGGCGTTGCCGAGCTTTTGGCTCACCGTCTCCCACGGGATCTCGACAAACATCTTCTTCTCGACGGGAGACACGTCTTCGATGCGTACCTGCATGGCGGCAGGCGGGCTTACCACATGCCCGAGGCGGAAGCCTACCGTCGCAGGCGGTACGTTGGCTCGCCACCCTGCGGAGTGCCGGGCTCGATCAGATCGAGGTTGAAGCTCTCGAGCTTGTGCGTGAGCTCTTCCATGTACGAGACCGCATCGGCGAGATCCAGCATGTTGCCGATGCCACGGGCGGTCATCTCGCCGTCCCCGAGCGCGTTCAAGACGCGGCGCTCGCCCGGATCGATGTGGAACT
>Ga0299915_10001956_pt1 | contig 15079 bp, 12 predicted proteins | sample RVTome_13_FD_200263 | JGI IMG/M metagenome (GOLD analysis project Ga0299915, IMG submission 200263) | Soil microbial communities from uranium-contaminated site in the Upper Colorado River Basin, Wyoming, United States - RVT92D227 (version 2) ... | reverse complement strand
TCCCCGTAAATGGCGACACGCACCGGAAAACCGGATGTTTGGGAGACCCATTCTACAAATCCTTGGATAAAACCTGTTGTCATGTGCTGAACGATCAACACCGGAGCCGAAAAGTCTTTGGGAAGCCTGGAGAGAATTTTTTGAAGCACCATAGGCCCTCCCGTCGATGCACCCATGGCGACGAGTCTGATCTTCGACGGTATGATGGGCTTTAAATCAGATTCAGCCCGATGCCGAATCGAGGGACCCGGCTCTTGCCTTCGAATTCGAGACCAGCGCCTCACCACCTTCACCTCCGACATCAGTTTCACCGTCTCCAATAACTCTTTTACCGTTGCTTCGTGGTCTGGATGGCCAATACCCGTTGGTCTCCGAACACCAATGAGGGCTCCGGCCTCGATTGCCCGGAATGTCGTCGCTACCTCTTTCGTATCCCAATTCCCACTGACAATAACGATAGGTGTGGGATACGAACCCATAATTCTCCGCGTGGCTTCAAATCCATCCATCTTTGGCATATTGATGTCCATGGTGATGACATCAGGCTTCTTTTGCTCTACAACCTTTAGGGCTTCCTCCCCATCGTTTGCCGTCCCTATTACTTGAATCTGTCCATCGGAGCTAAGGACATGGACTAAAAATTCCCGCACCACAGGTGAATCTTCTACCACGAGCACCTTTATCGGGGATCGGGGATCGGGGATCGGAGGTCGGGAACCAGGGGGCAGATGATGATTTTCAGTCATGATTTGCTTCCTGTTTTCTGCTTTTTTTTGAGGTTTTCGAGTGACCTTCTCAAGCCATTGAGCATTCGCCCTAATTCTGCTGTTTTTCCAAGCAGCTTCGCTGACAGCGAGCTATCGATATACTTCAGTCTTTCCGCGATGAGGATGTGAGTTTCAACTTCAGCAAGAGAACCATAGGCTATGGACAAGCTTTGCAGGAATTCTTTTGTATGTTGGCGGGAATGGCCTTCTGCAATATTCGCCGCCATGGACACGGCTGCACGCTGTAATTGACTTGCCAGACCAAAAGTCTCAATCTTAGGGAAAGTTTCGGTTCTTTTATAGCATTCAATGATTAACTCCATGGCCTTCTGCCAGACCTCTAAATCCCGATAACTTTTTATGTTCATGCTTTTCCTTTCTAATCCCTACTCTTCCCCAATCCCTGACCCCTGACCTCTGATCCCCGATCCCTATATTAGTCTTCTAATCACTTCCAACAAATTGCTCTGATCAAAGCTGCTCTTGACAATATAGGCGTTCGCCCCCACATCGATTCCCCTTTCTCTGTCTTCACGGGATTCCAGTGCGGTGACCAGGACCACGGGGAGTTCCGCCAGCTTCTTGTCCCCCCGGATCTTTTCCGTGAGGTTGAAACCATTCATCCTCGGCATGTCCACGTCCGAAACCACGGCGTCGAATTTCTCCGTTTTCAGTCGGGTCATGGCGTCGATGCCGTCCACGGCGGTCACAACCAGATAACCGGACGTTTCAAGGATGTTTTTCAACAACATTCTGGAGGTGATGGAATCTTCGACCACGAGAACGGATTTTTTTGCCGCCGCAACCCCGGCTTCCGGCTTTGCCGCCTTTGCCGGCCGGCCGGCGGCTATCGCGGCCGATTTGATTAGGTCGGAAACGTTGAGAACCGGCACGACCTTTCCTGATCCGAGAATGGTTGCCGCCGCGATATTCCTGATCCGGGAAAGGGGCCGGTTTATATTTTTTATGAGGATCTCCTGCTCATCGAGGACCTCGTCAACGCAAAAACCGATTCTCTTCTCCTGTGACTTAAGTACCAGGACAGGGATGACGGCCGGCCTTCCCCCATTTTCTGAAAGTTCGAGAATGTCGGAAAGCTTTACCAGAGGAACCGTAACATCGCCCAGGGAAAGGATATCCCTGTTCTCGACGGTCTTGATTTCCTCCCTGATGATCCGGACCGTCCTTTCCACGTTCGTTGTGGGGATGATGAATGGGCGTTCGGCGGCCGTCACCAAAACCCCTCTGAACGTTGTGACAGTGAGCGGCAGGGTCATTCTGATGGAAGTTCCCGCATGGCGGCGTGTTTCGATCGATACCCGCCCGCCGAGTTTTTCTATTTTCTCCCGGACAATGGCCAGCCCGAGACCCCTGCCGGAGATATCCGTAATGATCGGGCTTGTGGAAACGCCCGACTGGAAAATGAGGGACAGCATATCCTGGTCGGTAAGCTTCTGGAAGGCTTCCGTCGTTATGATACCGCGTTTTATGGATGTTTCTTTCAGGGCCTGCTGATCTATGCCCTTCCCATCGTCGGAAAAAACGATATCCACCTTGTTGCCTTCCATTCGGGAAACAAAGATTTTGATGATCCCGCGGGGCGGTTTCCCATTTCTTTTTCTTTCCTCGGGCTTTTCGATCCCGTGGTCGATCGCGTTTCTCAGGAGATGGATGAACGCGATCCTCATCTCTTCCATGATCCGGCGATCGATCTCGATTTCTCCTCCGCTGATCGCAAGTTCCACCTCCTTGCCCTGGTCGCGGGAGAGGTCGCGTAAAAGCTTCGGGAAGGCCTCGAACAGTGTCGAGAAGGGGAGCATCAGGATTTGTTTCACATCCCCGAGCAGATTGTCCACCATCAGTCCAGTGGCATAACGATCATGGTCGGATGTTCTTCGGAGTTCTACCAATCTGCTTTCCAGGGCTTTCATGTTGTCACGGGTAAGCTCTCCGAACTCCAGGAGTTTGACGAGCCGGATATCGTCTTTTCTTCTTTTCCCGCCCGGCTTGTCGCTTTTTTCCTGCAGACGGCGGAACTCGCAGATGACCGGGTATATCTTTGACCACTGCTTATCCCACACCTCGAACAGATGGGTCAGCGTGAGTATCTCCTCCAGATGTCTGTCGGCCATCAGCTTTAGGGAGAGTAGCTCCTCGCTTTGCCGTAAAAGAGAATCCAGTTTCTCCATGGAGATGCGGACCTTATCGGACGGCTCTTGCTTCTGCGGTCGAACGGGTTCAACGGTTTCCAGAGCAGGGGGTTCCGGCCCGGACGGAGTAGTCACCGGTTCGGAAATCTGCGGGGACTCCCGGTGGACCGGCATGGCATCCTGAACAGCCTGCTCTTCTCCTGATTGTCCGGCGGCTATTTTTACCAGTCTTTCTGAAATCATGGAAATTTTATCCTGATCGGCACCGGTCTCCTTTGGAGAGGAGAAGATTATTGTGTTGAGCATGTCCACTGCCCGGTGCAGGATGTCGAATAGCGAGGAAACCGGATCAATTTCCCGTCGTTTCAATCCGGAAAAAACGCTTTCGAGGGACTGACAGAGGGTCTCGATATCGGTCAGGTTGACGGCGCGGGCAGCTCCTTTGAGGCTGTGGGCTTCGCGGAACACAGTTTCAATGATCCCCGTTTTCACCTGCGGTTCCAGGTCTTTTTCCAGCTCGATCAGCCCCGCCGTGATATTTTTTATGTGTTCATCCGCTTCGACCTTGAAGGTCGACAGGAGCTTTTTCATGAAAGCATCATTCTTCCCGGCCATTTTCTATTCCCTCGTGTTCACACCCTGTAGAACTTCACGATGTCCTGCAGTCTTAGCCCCAGGTTATGGAGGTCGTGAGCGGATTTCTCGGTCTGCTTCGTGCTGGCCGCCATCTGCAAGGCGGCCTCCCGGATGTTTTCCATGGCCGAAACGACCTGGTCCATTCCGATGAGCTGCTGCTGGCTCGAGGCGGCAATCTGGATGGCGGCATTGGTCGATTCGGTGACGCTTTGGGCCAGGACATCGATCGCTTCCCCTGCCTGCGAGGAGAGCCGTACGCCCTCCTCGGCCGCCTTGTTTCCCAGCTCCGTCGCCATGACGGCCGAACTGATCGCCTTCTGGACGTCGAAGAGGATGTTGCGCACCTGGGCGGTGGCCTGTTTCGACTGCGCGGCAAGACTCCGGATCTCCTGGGCGACCACGGCAAAACCTTTCCCCTGCTCGCCTGCCTTGGCCGCTTCGATCGAGGCATTGACGGCCAGGAGGTTCGACTGCTCGGCAAGGTCGTTCACCGTGGCGATGATCTCCCCGATCGCCTGGCTCTGTTCGCTCAACCGGACGACCATGTCGGCGATCGATTCCACCTGCTCCTTGATGCGGTTCATGCCATTGATGGTATCTTCAATTGATTTCAGTCCTGTCCGCGATATCTCGACGGACTTCTGGCCGAGTTCGGCGACGTGTTTCGCCTTTTGCGAGCTCACGTCTGTGGTTTGTTTGACCTCCTCCACGGTGGTCGTGGTTTCGCTCACCGCGGTCGAGGTCTCAGCGGCGCCGGAGGTCAATTGCGACACGGAAGCCATAATCTCGCTTCCCGATGACGCCAGGACATCGACGCCGTCCCCGATCTCCTGGATCTGCTGGCGGAGCTTCGCCACCATCGTCGAGAAGGCGTTACCCAGGGCATCCGCATCGGAGAGGGGTGCCGCCTCGACGGTCAGGTCGCCGCCGGCGATCTTTTGGGCGATCTGCGCCTTTTCTTTGAGGGATTGGATCATCCCGGTGAACGCCCGGGCGAGCGTCCCGATTTCATCCCGGCGGGTCTCGGAGGTCACCTCGACGGCCAGGTCGCCGCCGGCGATCTTCTGCGCGGCGCCCACAAGGTGGATCAGGGGCCGGGTGAGGCTCCTGGCAAAGAAGAAGAACAAAAGAGAAGCCAGGATCAGGAAGATCAGGCCGATGGTAATAATCACGTTACGGGTGTAACGGGCTGGGGCGTATAACTCTTCAACAGGAATTGAACTCACCACACTCCATCCAGTTATTTGAACCGGTGAAACTGCAGCCACTTTCCGCATTCCTTCCATTGTATATTCCATGATGCCTGATTTGCCCTGTTTTACCAGTTCCGCTACAGCTTCCATGCCTTTAATTTGAGAAATATTTTCCTTCAGGATTTTATCTTTCACTGGATGGGTGATATAGAAACCATTCTTGTCCACTATGTATGCAAAACCGGCCTTGCCTATCTTCATTTTGTCAAAAATATCTGAAAAGTATTTAAGCTCTAATGACATCACAGCAACCCCGGTAATATCTTTGCCGGTTGAGGAGTATATTGGAGAGGCAGCCGTGCAGACTATCCTGCCCGTCGAGACTGAAACTACCACTGATCCAACGTTTGGCGTACCATTTAAAGCTTTGATAAAATATTCCCTTTTAGAGACATTCGTGCCTTTAAACGTTTTTATGTCTGAAGATACAAGGAATATTCCATTTTTGCCGACGAGATTGATGCTTGAAAGACGATCCCCTTCGGCTTTTTTTATTTTAATGAGCTCTTTTTCGGCAAGGACCATCTCTTGCCGACTTTTCGCCTCACCCACTTTCGCCACTTTTTCAGCAGCAGCAATAACACTATTTGAGTAAGAAATAGTTCTTATCGTGACAAGCTGTTCATACATTCCGATTTCTAAGGCGCCTGCGAGGCTATCTGAAATTACTGCCATATCCTCTTTTTTGTCTTTGAACGTACTTTCAGAGACTTGGTAAACCGAAACCATCCCGATAACGATAATAGGAATCGCAACAGCCAGGATTCCGCCGATCAAAAGTTTGGTTCCTAATTTCAGATGCTTCATATGACCTCCTTGTCATTTGCCAAGCATGAATTCATGTCCCTACCTCCTCATGGACGATGAGCTGCCTGTCGCTGAGAAACCTTTCCATATCCAGAAGGATGAGGCCTTCTCCGGTAACCCCCTTTATATACCCGGCGTGGATGCCGGTCATTGTCGGAAGAGGAGGGTTTAGACCGCTCTTGGGGATATTCCGGATCCCGTTGATCTCATCGGTGAGAATCCCCAGCTCCATGTCCTTTTCCTGGACAATAATGACCCTGTTTAGATTGGTGACCCCCTTCTCCGGAAGATCAAAAAACTTCTTCATGTCGATGATCGTGAGGATCTGCCCCCTGATATTGATGACGCCGAAAATATAATCCGGCGTACAAGGCACGGGGGTCAGCTCCGTGAGGGGGTAGACTTCCCGGATGAAGGCGGTCTCGATGGCATACGTCTCGTGGGCGAGAAGAAACGCCAGCACCTCGAGACATTTTTCTTCCGCCCCATCTTTTTCAGCCTCCTGGGCGAGCATCCTGGCCCTTGAACGGAGAATCTTTTTTTGGTCTTCGGGAGATGCTTCAACCTGCACGGAAAGGGCAGTTTCGTGATTTTCCGAAGTTTTATGAGATTGGATGCCGGCTTTCTTCATAATTTCTCCTACAGCCTGGATGCAGCGATGATTTCCGCAAGCCTGCCCGCCGTGATCCCCTCCGATTCTGGAAGAACGTCATCCGGTTTATATCCCGAAAGGATTTCAGCGGAGTGGCCGAAGTGTTTTCGCGCGTCGGCCATTTTCCCCGAGCGCAGGGAAAGATTGGCAAGGGCAAAGTGGGCCAGGACGAAATCGCGGTCGAGGTAAAGCGCCTTTTTCAGGGAAACCCTGGCCTCTTCGACCCGTTTCTGTTCTTCGAGAATGGTGGCGAGCAGGTAGCGCAGATGGGCATTGCATTTGTCTGCCAAGACGGCCTCTTCGCAACAGCCGAGGGCTTCTTCGAGCTTCCCCTGATTTGCCAGGACCCTCGCGAAGAGAACACAGGATTCCTGATTTCTGCCGCCGTTTGAGATGAGTTTGCGAAGTCTGTCTTCCGCTTCCAGATACAGACCTTTCCGGTACAGGGCGGCTGCTTCCTCGTAGAGCGCCTGTTCTGTGTCCTTCGGCTTCTTTAATTCGGCCTGCCTTGTGGGCCGCGATGGTTTTTCCGGCTGGCGGCGCTTTGCGGTTTCCGGGGGTAGCGACGGATAAGGGATGCTTTCCTTTTCGACATGTTTGGCAACTTTTTGCACGGCCTTCGTCTTATGGACATCCTTTCTGTAAAAAGTCGAATCCTGAAAGCGGACCGTCACGAACGGCGAATGGGTCAGGAGCGCTGTCTCGACGGGGCTGACGATCAGACAGCCACTGTTGAGAAGGGACCGGTAGAAGCGTTCGGCCGTCAAGCCGATCTGTCCGGGTGCAAAATACATCAGGACGTTGCGACAGAAAATGATATCCATGGCATTGGTGCAATTTGAAAGGGAGGGATAGGAATCTTCAATTAAATTGAGATAGGAAAAGGTAACCATATCCTTAATGTCGGGCAGAATCTCAAGATGATCTTCCTTCGCCTTCCGGAAATACCTTTCCGCCACCCAATGTGGACAGCCACGGAATGACCATTTGCTGTATATCCCCTCTGACGCCTTGTGAAGAAAACGGGGGTTGATGTCCGTAGCCAGAATAGAAATATTCCAGTCCTTCAAATCGGGGAGCATTTTGGAGAGCAATATGGCGATGGAATACGGCTCCTCACCTGTGCAGCATCCGGCGCTCCAAATACGAAGACGCTGTTCATTTCCCCGCCGAGTTTTGATCAGTTCCGAAAGAATTCGCTCCTCCAGAATCTTAAAAGCTTGCTTCTCCCTGAAGAAATAGGTCTCCCCGATCGTGAGATAACTGGCCAGTATCTCAACCTGGTTCCTTTTCAGCGGCAAGGCCAGGAGCCACTGGATGCATTTTTCAGGATCGGTAAAGCCGAACTCCTTTGCCGCAGAGACAATGCCCCGTTCCAGGTCACGCCAGCGTTCCTTCGGGAAATGCAGACCTACCTGAGAGACGACGAATTCGCTCAGTTGGCCCAGTATGGATTCAGGGATCTGGGGTCGGTCGCCAGTTATTTGGTATCGCCCATCAATCATTTTTTTCCCCTGATCCCTGATTTCCGAGCCCCGATAACTGGTCACTGATAGCTTTTTCTTCTTCAAGGGAAAGAAACTTCTCCAGGTCGTGAATGAGAATCATACCGTCTTCAAGTTTCACCACGCCATCTACGTATTCGAGGCCGGAGAGAATCTCTTCCTTACCGATTATTTCGTCATCAGAGAGTTCAAGGACACCGGTTACTGTATCTGCAACCAGCGCAATAGTCCGCCTGGAGGTGTGGGCTATGATTAAGTGATCACTTAAATTCATTTCCCGCTCCGGCAAATGGAACCTCTTACGGATGTCCACGACGAGAATGATCTTTCCCTGCACGTTGACCACGCCCAAAACGATATCCGGCGCTTTCGGCAGTGGCGTAATTTCAACCACCCCTACGACTCTTTCGACAACGGAGAGGTACAGAGCATAACGCTGTTCGTCAAGGATAAAAACGGCAAGGAGATTGTCTTTGTTCATAGAAAGTTTTCCGCCCCCTGATAAGAATTATTAAATGGACGAGTTATAGATTTTTTCCCCCAAGAATATTTCCACGATCTGGGGATCGAATTGTTTCCCTTTGCTCTTCTCCAATTCTGCGAGCGCATCTTCCCGGGACATCTCTTGCCTATAGGGCCGCAAACTGGTCATGGCGTCGAAGGCATCGGCGATAGAAATAATTCTTGCCTCCAAAGGAATGCTTTCCCCGGCCAATCCATCGGGATACCCACTGCCGTCAAAGCGCTCATGATGATGGCGAATCATGGGGATCTCGTCCTTAAAAGAGATGCCTTCCTCCACAATCTTCACTCCGATCAGGGGGTGCTCCTGAATATGCTGATACTCCTCGGGACTGAGGGGATCCTGTTTTTGGAGTACCTCATCCTTGATGCCGATCATGCCGACGTCATGCAACAGAGCCCCCAATTCTAGACTTTCCAGTTTCTTCTCGCTAAAGCTCAATTTCCTCGCCATGGGCACGCTCCATTTTCTTACCCGGTCGGAATGGCCTCGGGTATATGGATCTTTGGCACTGATCGCCCCCGCCAGAATCTTCACTGAATCAAGATGGGTTTCCTTCAACATCTCATAAGCCCTTCGAAGTTTTTCTGTCCTTTCCTCAATCAATTTCTCCAGGTGTTGATCATAGCCTTCAATCAAGTCTTCTAACCGTTTCTTTTCCAACGCCCTCCTGACGCTAAAGACCACAAGGTCTAAATCGAAGGGTTTCAAAATGAAATCATAGGCCCCGAAACGTAAAGCCTCCACCACCTTATTGATCTCCAAATGACCCGTCATCATGATGGCTAATACCTGGGGGCATAGGGTCTTCATTTCTTTTAGAAGCTCGAGGCCATCCATTTCGGGCATTCTAATGTCGGTAATAACCAGGGAATATTTCCCAAAATACAGAAGATGGAGCGCTTCTTTTCCATTCCTGGCGGTTGCCGATGTGTATCCTTCCATTGTAAGTCTTTGGGCAATAGCACGACAAATTGCCTCTTCATCATCCACAACGAGTATTCGATCCTCCACGGATTACCCTCCAATCTTCCGATTATTGAACTTCCCCCCCTCACCTTTCTCCTCTCCCCCCAAAAGGGGGGAGAGGGCGGGGTGAGGGGGAATAGTAGACCGGATGAAGTCTCATTACTTTTGTGAAACTCGATAATAATCATGGAACGTTTATAGCGAATTTGCTTTTAAGGGTTTGGCAATTAAATCTTGGCAAACCTCAATAACCCGTTCAAATTCCGTTGATTTATCAAAAAAGAAATCGGCCCCGGCATCCAGGCACTTTTTGCGATATTGAGGATAGGGGTAATTCGTCAACATAATGATTACGGGGGAGGATTTATCTTTCTTGATATTTGCCAATACTTCGATCCCATTTCCATCCCGCATTCGAATGTCCAGTATCACTACATCAGGTTTCAATTTGCGGATGGCAACTATGGCTTGCCGAGTACTTTTAGCTTGACCAATGACTTCAATCTTTTTTAAATCAGAAACCAGGATTACCAATCGATCCCGGACGATTTTAGAATCGTCAACAATAAACACTTTCATCGTTTTTCCCCTTTGCGCAGCAGACCTTTTCGCCCGTAAGGATAAACCTTGTTCTATACAGCGTCGTTAGTCACAACAACGCCCGTCATTCCGCGAAAGCGGGAATCCAGAAAGACACTGGATTCCGGGTCAAGCCCGGAATGACAAACCGCATAAGATTAATATCGTCATGTATATCTTATAAAAATATCGGTAAATGGCTGATTTTTTTGTAGGGGTTTGTCTGACAAGAAAAAGAAAAAAGTAATCAGTGATCAGTAATCAGAAGGCAGAGGAGAGAAGGCAGTAGGCAAAAAGCAGAAAGCAGGGAAAAGTGATCAGTAATCAGTCACCAGTAATTAGTGAGGAGTAATCGTCAGAAGATTCGCGAACCTCAGATGAATGTTCATCACAGAAAAGGTTCGCTTTATTTATCATTGAGTTAAGCATCCGGCCTATTTCAGATAGGTCTTCATTCAATTTATTTGCTTGAAGTTGTTCCAAATACCCACAATCTAACGCTGTGTCGATCCAATGTTGTGTTTCCTGCTGCTCACCGTCTGCGTCAGTAAGTTTGCTTATAAAATGTTTTTTGTACTGTCTTTTAGCCCCCTCCGGGTCAGAGACCCATAAATTTGTCTAAGAGTTCCTTAGATCTTTTTAAGGATCTCTCAATCCATCTTGCCTCTGAATGAGAAGAGTATTTTTTGTATGCAATTACTTCCCAAGGCACTCCTGATTTTGTAGATTTGACGCGTCCAGCATTATGTTCTTTAAGCCTCTTTCTTAAATCATTGGTATAACCTATATAACGCTTTTTAGTGCGACCATTATAGAGGACATATACGAACATTACTCCGCCCCTCTGGGTCGGAGACATCCTTCGGCAATTTGTGCACCGATGGACCGTGAAGAACGCCGCACCTGATCGGTCAGAGAATACATTTCTTCTCTGGGAAAGGACTTAGTTACCTCAAAAATTATCTTGGCTACCGCTTGGGCTTTTAAATAAGCCTTCAGATCTCTGAAGCTGTTTGCATGCCGCAATTTTTCCATATCCCATTTCCTTTTTTACTGATCACTGATCACTGTTTACTGATCACTGGTCACTGGTTACTGATAACTGATTACTGATTACCGATCACTAATCCTTTAATCAACGAGCTTATTCTTTATCGCATAGTGCATGAGTTCGGAATTGGTCTTCATCTTCATTTTATCGAGAATGCGGGATCGGTAGGTGCTGATGGTTTTAACACTTAACGATAACTCCCCGGCAATTTCGCTCACCGTTTTTCCCGAAGCAATCCTCAACATTACCTGGTACTCGCGGTCGGAAAGAGTTTTATGCGGCGGTTTATCGCTTTTTGACGATAATTCAGAGGCTAATCTTTCAGCGAGAGTTGGGCTGATATATTTCCCGCCTTGAAATATCTTTCTGATGGCTCGGATCAATTCTTCCGGTATGCTCTGTTTGGTTAAATAACCCGCGGCACCCGCCTTTAAAGCCCTTACGGCATATTGATCTTCAGGGTGCATGCTTAGGATCAGGACAGGAAGTTTAGGTCTTCCCTTTTTTATTTGCTTTAAAATTTCCAGCCCGCCTCCATGGGGCATGGTGATGTCCAGCACCGCCACATCATAATTGTTTTTCCATACTTTCTTCAGTACTTCCTGGCCATTGATCGCTTCATCCGCCACAACGATGTCGGTCGTTTCAGAAAGAATCTGTTTCATTCCTTCACGGACGATGGCATGATCGTCCGCAATAATGATTCGGATCATCGCAGGTTCCCTATTTCAGTGGAATAATAACCCTAACGGTAGTTCCTTGGCCTCGAATGCCGTGAATATCTATCTGTCCTTGCCAGGGAAGGATTCGTTCTCGCATCCCAACGAGTCCTAATGATTTAGAATCGAAAATTTTATTTTGGCCGATCCCCTTGCCGTTATCCTCAACCTTTAGCTCTAACTTTCCATTCTTTTTTACCAAAGTCGTTTTAACCCTCGTAGCCTTGGCATGGCGAATTACATTGGTCAAGGTCTCCTGAAAAATACGAAAAACGGCGGTGGAAAGATTTCGATCTAAATCGATTTCTTTCAAATTAAGTTTTAATTCACATTTGATTCCGGATCGCTTTTGAAAGTCCTGTGCCTGCCACTCAATGGCAGCTACCAGACCGAGATCATCCAATATCCCTGGTCTCAATTCAGAGGAAATTTTTCGCACCGATTGGATGGCCTCGTCGATGAGCTTCATCATCGATTCCGTCTTATTACCCAATGATTTATTGGTTTTTGGAAGCTTCTTTGACAGCCACGAGAGATCCATCTTGAAACCAGTCAACTGCTGCCCCAACTCATCATGGATCTGACGGGCGATTTGCGTTCTCTCCTCTTCCCGGACAACTTGTAAGCGGGCAGCAAGAGCGCGAAGCTGCTCGCGTGAATTATTTAAATGGTCTTCCCACTGTCGGCGCTCGGTAATGTCTCGTATGACACCATGATATCCTAAAATCTTTCCGTCTTTAGACTGCCTCAGAGACGAAGTTAGCAGACAATATATTTTTGTGCCATCCTTCTTGGAAAATTCTACCTCGTATTCTCTAACAGATCCTTTTTTTTCAATTTCCCGTTGAAACCTTAATCGGTTCTTAGGATGTGCATATAAATTCTTGGTGTTTAGTCGCATCATCTCATCTTTCGTATAGCCAAATAAATCCAATATCGCATTATTGAAATCAACGAATTGGCCCTCTCGAGTGGTAATATAGACCGCATCTCTGGATCCATCGAATAGGGAGCGGTATTTCTGCTCGTTCTCCCGCAGGGCCTCCTCCGCCCGCTTGCGCTCGGTGATGTCGCGGGCGACCGACAACACTGAGCAGACGCTGCCATCGGAAGTCAGTTCGGGTACGAGCCGCGTATGAAAGAATCGAATGCCCTCGGGTGTGGGAAAGGCATCCTCCACCTCCCCCATTTTGCCGGTCCTCAAGACCTGCCTTATTCGCTGATCCCACATCGTGGCTACTGGCTCAGAGACTCCGGATTCAGTAATCGTTAAACCGACATATTCGCTTGCTGATAACTTCCCCGCCCGCGCCGCCGCGGAGTTGACATATAAATGCCGCAGGCAAGTATCAAAGCGGGCAATCAGGTCTGGCGAGTTCTCCGCCAGCATCCTGTATTCCTGTTCCATTTTTTGCAGCATCTCTTCTGTTTGCTTGCGCGCGGTGATGTCCAGGGCAAGCGAGATGACCCCCACCGCTCTCCCTTCGCTGTCCCAGAAAACTGCGTTATTCCATTCGCACCAAATTGGTTCCCCGTTCTTCTTCACATTTTCGTGGATGATGTGACGTTCGATTTTGCCTCTCATCAAGTCTTCAACAATGCCTTTGACACGTTGGCGACCTTTCTCCGAAATTATGAGATCAAAGAAATTTTTGCCAACCGCCTCATCGTGTGCCCAGCCGAACATTTCCTCCGCCTGTTTGTTCCATTCTAAGATGCGATAATCCACGCCCCAGACCACAAAACCCAAGGGAGCATAATTGCACACTTTGCGGTATTTCTCCTCACTTCTCCTCAGCGCTTCCTCCGCCTTATTGCGCTCCGCGAAGAGTTGGGCATTGGCGATGGCGCCAGCTATCCGATTACCGACTCTTTCAATAATTCTCAAATCCTTTTCCGAATAGGCGTTGGGCTTGGTCGATCGAAGATGGAGGACGCCTATCACTTCATCTTTTGAAATCAACGGCCCCGATATCATAGAGCGAATTCCATTTTGAAAATTGAATTTAAGAGAAGGAGATCTCTCTAAAGCCTCCCGAATCTCCTTCGGATCTTCTGCCTGGAGGAACAGGCTCGACCGAGTGCGCCGGACCTCTTCCGTAATGGAACCGGCCAAAGGATAAGCTTCCCCCTTATTGCGGCCTGCTACCTCAATCCCAGAAACATAGATGACGGTGGCTGTATGATCTTCAGGGTTGATGATGGTGATCACAATCCGATCAAAGGAAATGATTTTTTTGACTTCTTCGGCGAATCGCCCGTAAACCTCCTCAATGTCCAACGAGGAACTGATAATCCGCCCAATCTCGGCTATGATTTCATTCTCTTTGGCAAGTTGGCAGGCAGTCTCCATACTCCTTTGGAGAGCTTCCTCTGCCCGCTTGCTCCTACTGATATCGCGGACGCTGGACCGGTGCCCCAAGGATTGCCCGTGTTGATCGAAGATCGGGTCCCAGGAGACAGCGCCCCACCGCACGGTGCCGCCTTTATGCACAAACCGGAACTCCTGATGATCGCCGCGACCGCCCCGGTGGGCCTCGCTCAGCTCTTCCACGACTCTGGCCGCGTCCTCTGGGTGGATGAGTGGCAAAGGGAAATCCGGCATGACCAGGCATTCGGCCGGCGTATAGCCCAAGATGCGCTCCACCGACGGATTAATCCAGCGCAATCGCCCGTCCGTGCCAAACCAAGCCTCCACATCCGACGTGTAGTTGGCGATGGCGCGAAATGTCTCCTCGCTCTCCCCTAGCGCCTCTTCCGACCGCCTGCGCTCGGCGTTTGATATTTCCAACTCGGTAATTTGTTGGCGTAGATGCCGCAATTCGGTTAGGAGTTGTTCTTTTGATTTGTCTTCATCTTTCATAATTTGGGCCTCCCCCAAATTGAGGATTTCAACTTTGGTTCATTTTACTTTCCAATCAAATTCGGGATAAAGTTTCTCTCGGCACTCCGGGCAAATGCCATGAGTGAATTCCGCCTCGGTATGCTCCCGAACATAGGATTCAACCTGGTTCCAATATCCTTGATCATCCCTGATTTTTTTACAGGAGGCACAGATCGGCAAAATCCCTTTTAACGTCTTGGCCTCGGATAATGCTTTTTGAAGGTCATGAACCAGTTTCTCCCGTTCTTTCTCGGCCTGCCTCCGCCCAGTGACGTTGCGGGTAACCCCCCGAAAGCCGATGCGCTCACCTTGGGCATTTCTCATTAAAGAAATGGAACTTTCATGGATTATCTTTGTGCCATCCTTTCTTGTGAGCTCCCAATCATATGCTTTATAAGATTCCCCCGTGGTGTATACTCGATTGAACGCCTGATATACTTCTTTAGCAGTCTCTTTAGCCATGTACTGCCGATTGTTCATCCCCATCATTTCCTCTTTCGAATATCCAAGTTCTCTACACAAAGAATCATTAAAAAAAGTGAAATTTCCGGCAAGATCTACTTCAAAGTAGCCCTCTTCGATGT
>Ga0299915_10001955_pt1 | contig 15081 bp, 7 predicted proteins | sample RVTome_13_FD_200263 | JGI IMG/M metagenome (GOLD analysis project Ga0299915, IMG submission 200263) | Soil microbial communities from uranium-contaminated site in the Upper Colorado River Basin, Wyoming, United States - RVT92D227 (version 2) ... | reverse complement strand
GGCCGCCTATGGCTCTCGACTGAAGGCCGAACACCGGCCGGTCCGCCGGCAGACTCCTCATCAGATCATAGTAGATGTGGACCAGCCCGGCCGCTGGATGAAAACAGAACAGCGGGTCTCGCCCTCCCCCGGCGCGGAGCACGACCAAGCTTCCGGCCGCAGGTTCCGGGGCGGGTGGCGCGGCCTTGACCTCCCCTTCTTTTTTCGCCGGCGGCCCCGGTCGGGCGCCGTTCATCAGTTCAAGGATCGTGGCGGCCAGGGTCGCCACAGACGTGCCGGCCGTGAACTTGCCCGGCGGCAACGGGACTCCCAGCTGTTTTTCGATGCGAAGCCCGAGTTCAACAGCCATGAGCGAATCAAGGCCGAGGTCGGTCAGAGGCCGTTTCACATCCAGCTTGTCGGCGCCGATCCGGATGACTTTGGCCGTTTGCTCGCGCACGTATCGGATCACAAGCTCCAACTTCCGGTCGCCGGCGGCCGATAAAACCGACTCCCGAATTCCATGGCCTTCCCCTGGAGGCTGATTTTCCTGCTGCCGGGCCAACTCCGCGTAGCGCGGCGAGCGCAACCCAAGCGCGGAGGCCGACCACTTTTTCCAGTCTACGTTCACCAGCCCGACCTGGATGGCATCGCTCTCAAGCAGAAACCCCAACGCTTCCGTGGCTTGGGCGGGAGTGATCCCGCTCATTCCCAATCGGGCAAGGTGTTCCTGGACCCCTGCCTGCCGGGCCGCGTAGCCCACCTCCCCCAGGAGACCCCAATTCACGGTCAGGGCGGGCCGGCCGAGCGCCCGGCGGTGGTGGGCCAGCGCATCCAAAAATGAATTGGCCGCCGCATAATTCCCCTGGCCCGGATTTCCCACCAGAGAGGTGATCGAGGAGAACATCACGAAGAAATCGATGGGCGAATCGACGGACAGCTCATGGAGGTTCCAGGCACCGTGAGCTTTGGGCGCGATCACGCGCCGGAACCGCTCCCCGTCGAGAGAAGTGAGCAACCCGTCGTCGATCACCATCGCCGCGTGGATGATCCCGCGGAGCGGCGGCAAATCTTTTTCGATGCGCCGGAACACCCGGCTCACCTCGGCGCGGTTGCCGACGTCGGCTTTCCACACCTTCACCTTGGCGCCCAGTCGGCGAAGCCGGGCCAGGCCGGCGCGCGCTTCGTCCGTCGACGCTCCCCGGCGGCCGACGAGCACGAGCTGCCGCGCTCCGTTTCGGGCCATCCAATCGGCCACGGCCAGGCCGAATCCGCCCAGGCCGCCCGTCACCAGGTAACTGGCCTTCGGGGCAAAACGAAGGGGATGCCGTTTCAGCTCCGGGACCGGCCGGACCTTGCCCAACGGCATCGAGACCACAATCTTGCCCACATGGCGCGCCTGCGACATGTGGCGAAAGGCGTTGACGATTTGATCGATGGAAAAGACTCGGTGCGGCAAGGGAGACAGCTGGCCGCGCGCAGCCCATTCCATGATCTGCTTCATTTGGGAAACCAGCAGGGCCGGCTTGTCCTGCATGGCCTGGGCCAGGTCAATGACAAACAGGGCGGCGTTGTTCCGCAGGGGACGCAGGCCGATCCGGCTGTTCTGGAAAACATCCCGTTTTCCTATCTCCAGAAAGCGGCCGTAGGGCGAAAGAACGGACAGCCCCTGGGCCAGGGCCTCTCCGGCCAGCGAATTGAGGACTACCTCAACGCCGCGGCCGCCGGTCAGGCGGCGGATCTCATCGGCAAAGGTGAGCGACCGTGAATCCAGCACATGAGGAACGCCCAGGGCCCGGAGCAGTTCACGCTTTTCGGTGCTGCCGGCCGTGGCGAAAATTTCGGCTCCCGCCAGCCGGGCCAATTGCACCGCGGCCAGGCCGACACCGCCGGCGGCTGCTTGGATGAGCACTCGCTCACCCCGTTTCAGTTGTCCGAGATGATGCAAGGCGTAACAAGCCGTCATAAACGCGACCGGCACCGTGACGGCTTCTTCAAACGTCATCCCCGGCGGTTTCCGCATCACCGCCGCCGCCGGCACCGTCACCTGCGAAGCGAAGCAGCCTGAGCCCATGGCCACAACCTCCGCGCCGAGGCTCAAGCCCTTCACGCCCGGGCCTACCGCCGTCACCCGGCCGGCGCACTCGTCGCCCAGCAGCTGGTCCTCATCCTTGTCCGACGGATAGATGTGGAGCGCTTTCATCACGTCGCGAAAGTTGAGGGCCGCGGCCTGGACTTCGATTTCCACTTGGCCGGGGCCGGGTTTCCGGCGCGGGCAGGAGCGAAAGGCCAGATGGTCGAGCGTTCCACTGGCTGCCGTTTCCAGCCGGTAGCCTGGGGGCCGCCGCGCCGGCCCTGGCCGCGGCGACCGGCGGACCTCGGAGAATTTGACCAGCCGGCTCACATAGCGGTCGAACCCGCGGATGGCGACCTCGTCTTCGCTATCCTCGAACAGCAATTCGTCGAATAGAGCCTGCCACTCGTCCTCGTCCGCGGCCGGGCTGAGGTCGATCAGCCGGCAGCGGAGGGAGGGCTGTTCGTTGATCAACACACGGCCCAACCCCCATAGCATCGATTGGGACAGGCTGACTTTCTGTCCGGACCAAATGGCCTGGGCGCCGTTGGTAACCAACCAAATTCTGACCGGTTCGGCGGCGCGGCCGGCGGCCAGAGCCTGGACCAGGTGCAAAACGGAGTGGCAGGCGAGGGATTCTGCCCGGTCGAGCTGAGAGAGTCCGATATGGTCGAGCCCGTTCGTCTCCAGGGCCCAGCAATGGACGAACCGCGCTACCGGCCCGTCTCCATTGGCCGACAGGTCCGCCAGCAGCCGGGTCATATCGGCAGGCTCAGCGGCCCGAATCTCAAACCGGTCAGGACCGCAGCGCCGATATTCGGCCCCCGGGTTTACCATGACCACGCGGTCAGCCTGGCCGCGCAATTTGCCGGCCAAAGCCTCAGCCGTACCGCTTGAATCGGCAAAGACAACCCAAACCGCAGCCTGCCTCGCTCGAGGATTGGCGGGCTGAGCGGTGAAAACATTCGCAGCGCTCGGGGCCCGGGCCAGGAGAACCCTATGGCCCAGCCCGGACGATCCGCCGCCGGCGAGCGAGACAGCTCGGCCGCCGGCAAAATCCAGCTCCCGGAGGAGGGCCAGCCAGCTGCCCTGGTCGAGCGCTGCCCTAGCGGGCTGGGCAGCCTTGTGGGCGGGCAGCTTCGCGCCGTCCAGCAGGCCTGATACCAGAGAAAACCATCGGCCCGGCAGCTCGCTGTGGAGCATGATCAGAAGCCCTTGCCCGGCCAATAGCTGCCGGACCTGGTTCAGCCTTTCGCGGAGGTCTGGACCAGCGGGCCGCGCCTGGGAAGCCAATACGATATCAAACGAATGCGGCTCGAGTCCCTGTTCCGCGGACGGTGTCTCCAGGCCGAGCGTCCGGTATCGTACAAAAGGGTAATCAAAAAACTTCTGTTCCGCCCGCGAGAAAAATTCATTCGACACGTCGGTAAAGAAATATTCTATCCGGCCGGCGGGCAATCGGGGCAGGACATAGGCCGTCAGGCCGCCGGTCCCGGCGCCGACTTCGAGGATTCGCACCCTGCGCCCCGGCCCCAGCCTGTCGATCACGGCCCCGACGGCTTCGGCCGCGTACAGGTTGTGATCCTGGAACACCCAGGAGTCTTGATAGAAATGTTCGATCAAAGGCCACCACTCACTGGAAAAAAGAATGCTCCCCGGGTCGAGGCCGCCCCCTAAAACCCCGGCCAGCCGGCGCCCGCCCTGGCGCAGGAGGGCCAGCACCGGATATGACGCCGGGAATCGGCGGAGTATCTTCCGCCAGAGGGAATCCGTGTCGGCCGGCGGCCCGGCCCGGCGCACGGTCCAGCCCGGCCCGGTCCGCTTCAGGATCCGATCTTCCTCGAGGTACTGTAAGAACCGCCCGGCGGCCTGCCTCTGCCCGGCCACAATGCCCAACTCGTCCATCCAGGGACCCGGCTGGAGGCGCTGTCCGACGCGGAGTTCTCCCCCCAGTTGCCGGAACGCATCAAGGATATAGTGCCGACAGAGGGCGTCCAAGTCCGGCACCGCGTCGGCCAGCCGCCGGCTGAGCCGGGTGTGCGCTTCACGGCGGCGGGCCAGCCGCTCCAGCCGGCCGGCGATCTCGTTCAGGCCGGCGATCTGACGCTTGGGGAGCGGCCGGGCTTGAGATTGAGGCAAGGGGCAGGGCTGCCATACATTTTCGTACAGCCAGTCGTCCAGGCCGGCCGAAGTTTCCCGCCGAGCGGGCGCGGCGGCCCGGCAATGGAACCCCTCCGCCGCCAGCAGAACCTGTCCTTCCTCATCGAGGAGGTGGATGTCGCCGACGATGAGGCGATCTGCCCGGCGAACTAAACGCGCATGGCTCCAGGCCGGCCGGCCGACTCCGCCGTACCATTGAAGACGCTCAATTTGGACCGGCAAGAACAGGGCATATCCGTCCGGGTTCTCCGGCAATGCCGCGGACAACACTTGGAAACAGGCATCGAGCAGCGCCGGGTGAATGACGTATTTGTGCTGCTCGCTCTCAAGATGGGCGGGGAGTTGCAGGCGGCCGATGGCCTCATCCTGGCCCCGCCAGGCGGCGACAATTCCCCGAAAGCCCGGGCCAAAGCTGAGGCCGGCCTCACTGAATCGCCGGTAGATCAAATCCGGGGGGATGTTCCGGGAGCAGCGTTTTCGGATTTGAGCGACAGGTTCGGCCGGGGTCGGAACCGAATTGGGGAGCGGCCGGAGGCGCCCGCTGGCATGCTCAACCCACTCGGCGCCGGTTTTGGCCGGACAGCTGGAGATGGTAAAGGTAGATTCCTGGGGCCGGTAGGTCAGCTGCAGGCGGAGCGGATCTTCGCCTTCCGGAAACATCAAGGCTTTGTGAAAATCCATCTCCTCCAGGCTGACGGCGGACGACCCGGAAACCGCCCGGCCGGTCGCCAGGGCCATATCCACGTAAGCAGCGGCCGGCATGACGACGCGTCCCAGCACTCGATGATCTTGAAGGGCGTTCAGGCTGTCTTTGTCAAGCCAACTCTGCCAGGTGGGTTGGGCCGCCGGCAGTTTATGCTCCAGCAAGGGATGGAGGGGCGGGTTCAGTCGGACCTCCCGGCACTCCCCCGCTTCGCTCCAGTAGTGCGCCTTCTGCCAGGGGTAAGTGGGCAGGTCGGCCATCTCCGCTCCGGGGAACACTCCCCGCCAATTGACACGGCAGCCGAGGGTATGGAGTGCGCCCAAGGAGCCAAGCAGGGTCAGCCGCTCGTTCTCCTGGCGGCGCAGCGAGGGCAACACCGTCCCGTCCAGGGAATGGTGAACCAGGCATTCGGAAATTGAACCGGACAGCACCGGATGGGGGCTCAGTTCGAGAAAAACGCGATAGCCCCGCTCGAGGAGCGCCTCAATGGCCGGTCCAAACAGGACGGCCCGGCGGATGTTTTCCCACCAATAGGCCCGTCCGAAATCACCCTGGCCGGCTTCCCCGCCCCGCACCGTGGAAAATAACGGTACCTCGGGCCGATGGACATCGAGTTCACGCAGTGAGGCTAAAAAGTGATCATGGACCGGGTCCATCTGCTGACTGTGGAAAGCGTGCCGGATATTGAGAAAACGGCAGAAGACCTGGCGCTTCTCCAGCGTTTCAGCGATGGCCTCCAGCACCCGGCCGTCTCCGGACAAGGTGACCGACTTCGGGCTGTTGACGGCAGCCAGCGACACCCGCTCCGCGTAGGGGGCCATGAGGCGGACGGCCTCCTCGCACTCCAGGTCGGCGGCCAGCATCCGGCCCTGCCCGCCCCAGTCTTCCATCGAGCGGGCTCGTTCGAAGATCGCATAAGCGGCATCATCCAGGGTCAACAGGCCGGCCACCTGGGCGGCCGCCGCTTCTCCCACGCTGTGTCCGACCACTGCTGCCGGCTGGATTCCCCAGGACCGCCATAGCGCGGCCAGGCCCACCTGCAGAGCGAATATAGCCGGCTGGGCGATAGCCGTGCTGGCCAAGCGGGATGACGCTTCATCCCGCATCAGTTCTTCCATAAGCGACCAGCCGCCGAGCTTGGCCAGGAGCCGGTCACAGTCCTCCAGGGCCCGGCGAAAGACAGGTTCCTGGGCCAGTAGTTGCCGGCCCATGGCCCACCATTGCGGGCCTTGGCCGGAAAACACAAACACCGGCTGAGGGTTGGTGTCTTCGGCCGGGCTGCCGACATAAGTTCCCGGCCGGCTTTCCTCCTTCACGAACTCCTTGATCGATTCGATCAGCTCCTGACGGTTTGCCGCGGCCAGGGCCAGCCGATGGCGATGGTGGGTCCGCCTGTCGCCGGCTGTATAACAGATATCGTCCAGGGAGAAACCGGACCCGTTGCCGGCTCCTTCCAGGTAACTCTGGTAGGCTTGGGCCGTGGCGAGCAGGGCTTCCGGGCTTCGGGCCGAAAGAGCCAGCAGCACCGGCCGGCCCGATTCGGGCTGGCGGACCGCGGCGCGCCGGTCCGGGGGAGGGGCTTCCAGGATAGCGTGAGCGTTCGTGCCGCCGAACCCGAACGAGTTGATGCCCGACAACAACCTTCGCTCGGGATGCGGAAACGGCTCCAGCCTGGTGGGGACGCGCAGTTTCAGTCCGCTGAAGTCGATATTGGGGTTCGGGTTCTTAAAATGCAGGTTGGGAGGTATCTGCCGGTGCTTTAATATCAGCGCCAGCTTGATCAGGCCGGCCAGCCCGGCCCCCGCTTCCAGGTGGCCGATATTGGTTTTGACCGAGCCGATAAGGCAGGGATTGTCCAGAGTCCGGCCTGCTCCCAGCGCCTGGCCCAGGGCCTGGGCCTCTATCGGATCGCCCACGGCGGTGCCGGCGCCATGGGCTTCAACATACTGAATCTCGGCGGGATCGAGGCCGGCCTGGCGGCAAGCGTCGATGATCAGCTCCCGCTGGGCGGTGCGGCTGGGAACCGTGATGCCGCCGGTTCGCCCATCCTGGTTGACGGCCGTCGCCAGAATGACGGCGTAGATCGGATCGCCGTCCTTCTGGGCGGCCTGGAGCGGCTTGAGCAAGACCACGCCGACGCCCTCGCCGCGCACGAACCCGTTGGCCGCTGCGTCGAAAGCCTTGCACCGGCCGTCGGGCGAAAGCATTGACATCCGGCTGAACGAAATGAAGGGCGTGAACCCCAGCAGGGCGTTGACGCCCCCGACCAGGGCGGCCGGGCATTCGCCGCTTCTCAGGCTTTGACAGGCCAGGTGCAGCGCCACCAGCGAAGACGAGCAGGCGGTGTCCACCGTCAGGCTGGGGCCCGACAGGTTCAGGCAATAGGAAATACGGTTGGCGGCAATGCTCAGGACGCTGCCCGTGGTGGTGTAGATGTCGATCTTGTTGAAATCGTGCAGCGTCGACTGCAGCAGTGAATAGTCGTTCGTGGAAATGCCGACGAAGACGCCCATGGGCGATTTTTTCCCGGAAGGCAGAACATGGCCGCCGTCTTCCAGCGCCTCCCAGGCGGCTTCCAGCAGCAGACGCTGCTGGGGATCCATCGACTCAGCCTCCCGGGGAGAAATCGAGAAGAAGGCCGGGTCGAACTGCCCGATGTCATCGATAAACCCGCCCCAGCGGGCATTGGTCTTGCCGGCCCGGCCAGGGGCCGGGTCGTAATAAGCCTGGATATTCCACCGGTCGGGCGGAATTTCGGTGATGCCATCGACGCCGGAGCACAAAGCTTGCCAAAAGGCCGCCGGATTTTTGGCCCCGCCGGGAAACCGGCAGCCAATCCCAACGATGGCGATCGGATCTACAGTCATCTTTCGTATACAAACCTTTTGAGGGCGCGCGGGCCAGGCCCTGAACTCAATACGAGAATTTTGTTTTCGGCGGCGAAGGCCGCGCGCGTCTTCGCAGCAATTATTCTACTCTTCGGTCGTGAAAGATAGTAGCTTATGGCGAAAAGGGATGTCAATCCGGGCTTGAGGGCGCGGGGATATGTCTCGGAAACAGTCTGAGGCGCCGAAAGAACCACAAATCATCTAGACCTCTCCTTCCAGTTAAAAAGGAGATCATGAAGAATATTCGGCCAAAGCCTCGGCGGCCATTAGTAGCTCTTTATAATCAACTCTAGGTGGCGGAAGTTTATCTATGACAAACGTTATATTGATAGAAAACTACCATTTTATTATAGGGCGGTCCCGTCTTCCGGAAAGAAACTGCATAACGTTTTATCATTTTAACTTTGCTGAACGCCAATTTTTTTCCTTGCATCGCCATTCAATAGAAGATTTAGATATGATATCGTGTGGGGTATATATACCCCGCACGATTGTACATTAAACAATTGTATATTGCTACGATAATACGGAAATCACTCCTGATTGCTCCTCATAATTCAATAAGTTATTTATTAACATATGTTTACAGCGATTAGCAAGGAATATCGGCATCAGCAGTCAGCTGGCATCATGAAGTATGTATACTTCATGATGCCAGCTGACTCATAATGGCCGAATACAAAAATCAAGAGAGAACTTGTAATAGGCAACCAGCTCGAAGCATAAATTCAGCTTGACATTTGGCATAACATGAAGTATATATACTACATGTTATGACGATCGCCCATGAACAAGACACGAATCCAAATCGCTAAAGCAGACATAACCAGGTATTTTGATCAGTTTCCACAGAAGGTCCTCAAACTGACCGATATCGCAGCCATTCTCCGGGAGCAACGGAAGTATTGGCGCCTCACACAAAATACGACAACCCAGGCCTTTGTAAAGTTCTTGACGGACCACACAAGACTCAAACGCCTCGATTTCCCCTTCCCTTACCGGAAAGAGCATCGCTATGTATGGGGAGATGTTCACATCCTCGAGGTCCTTATCACCATAAAACGGCAATCCTACTTTACCCATTACACCGCGGTGAGAATGCATGGACTGACCGAGCAGATGCCGAAGACAATTTACCTCAATCACGAGCAACCCCCTCATGCGCAGGACTCGGAGCTTGAGCAGGGCCGGATAGATGCCGCTTTCAGCCGAGCCCCTCGGGTCTCGCAAAACGTTATCGAGTATGGTGATGTCCGAATTTGCCTCATCAACGGTATGCACACCGGCCAACTTGGAGTCGTCGAGGAGCAAGTCACTTATGACACGGCCAATCCCGTTAGGATCAGACTCACCAATATCGAGCGGACACTCATTGATATTGCGGTACGGCCCATCTACGCCGGCGGCGTCTTTGAAGTTCTCAAAGCCTATCGCCTCGCAAAGGAGCGGGTGTCTGTGAACCGGCTGGCGGCCGTGCTGCAGAAGCTGCGATACATCTACCCTTACCACCAAGTCATCGGCTTTTACTTTGAACGGGCCGGGTATAAGCCTTCGTCGATCGAACTTTTCCGCCGGTTCCCAATTGAGTTCGATTTCTACCTGGCGCATCAACTGGGCAAGACGGATTACGTGCAAAAATGGCGACTACACGTCCCAAAGGGGTTTTAGCTGCTCTATCAAGTCCAAAACGTAATTAAAGTAAAAGTCGAAACTCTGTAGCTTCACCCCCGCTTTGATTGTATCTTTAACGGCAGGGAAATCTGCGCTATGAAACTCACGATAGTTTTTGATCCAGTCCAAGTAGGACAGCGGCACCTTCTTTGCTTTAAAAATCGCGGAGAGGAGCTCTTTGTTCTTTTCCAATGTCATATCGAGCTTCCGCTCAGTTATAAGCGTATGGATGTCTAGAAAATCACGAGCTCTTGCACCGCCTGACCGGCTCCGTTTCACTACCGGCCCATATTCCGGCATTTGTTGACAGATAGCCCGGAGCTTCTCACACACTATCATTTCTGCCGAATAGACGAAGATTCGGTAACCGTCCAGGTACTGCGCTTCTTTGCCCGCTATGTACTCAAACCTGCTGATGTCGATGAGGAACTTCTGCCCCTGCCCAAGATGGACCGCATATTTTCTAAGCTGGAAGATATTTGCGGAGTGTTGGTCGTACTTATCCTTTTCAATAAGCTTGAATTCGATACAGTACCCGCCCCAGAACTGGGCCAGTTCGGGAGTGACTCCCGGAGGCCTATCTTCCATTTTAAGATCAAAAACCTCGTAACCCGCTTCCCGGAACGTCACTCTTAGAGCTCTCTCTACTCGTTGGCGGAAAGACTCTCGCTCTCCCTCGGGAAAATCATTCTCCATTGAAAAATCCACGTCTAGAGAGGCACGAGTACTCATGCGGTGGATAAGGTCAAGAGCATTTCCGCCCTTCAATACGAGACAATCCATCAGCTCATCATCAGAGAACATCGCGATAACGACAAGCTTCTTGATGCGTTCTTGTTGCGTAGATTCCGATTCTACAGGTCGGTGTTTCTTCCCTTTCATGTAATCACCAGCGACGCGGGCGAATGCAGCTTAGCGCCTCATAGCTGACGCATGCCGGCCACAGTAACTTGCTCAGGACTGGTTTATCAAACCATCCACTCATAAAGGTATAAGAAATATTTTTATCAGCGGCGAAGGCCGCGCGCCTCTTTGCTGCGATGGAGCCACTCTCCTGCCAGGGCCGATAGTAGCTCATGGCCAAAAGAGATGTCAACTTGAGTCAAGGAATGGTGATGTATAAAATGTGAGGAAAGGAAGAGTCCTAAGATAGTGTCGATCACTCTGATCTTTTCGGCCATAATCGCCCCGGCCCTGTTCTGGACCGGATATTTCTACTATAAAGACCGTTTCCAGCCCGAACCGTTGCTCAAGTTCGGGTCGGCTTACCTGCTGGGCCTAGCCGCCGGCTTCGGCTGCCTGAAAGTCTACGACCTCTTGTCGCTGACCGGGTTGGCCCTGGACCCGGAGACTCTGGCCGGGAGCCTCAGCCGCTGGTCCTTCCTGGCCATTAACCTGGGGATCATCGGCCCACTGGAAGAGCTCTTCAAATTCTTGCCCTTTTTTCTGGTTGCCCTGCGCTTTCGGGAGTTCAACGAAAAAACCGACGGCATCATTTATGCCGCGGCCGTGGCCTTGGGGTTCGCCTCCTTCGAAAACCTGGGCTATTTGTCCGCCCTTCAAGGATTCGATCTTTTCGGCCGGGCCTTCGCTTCACCCCTGACCCATGCGGTTTTCGCTTCGGTATGGGGCTATTCCGTGGGGTGTGCTTTTCTTAAGAAGAAAAACCTCATTCTGCCTGCCCTGGTCGGAATCCTGCTGGCCGGCCTCTGCCACGGGCTGTTTAACTTGCTCACCGTATCCTCCAAGTTGCGTTTTTTCGGAGCCCTGCTCATCCTTGGATTGTGGATATGGGTCATCCTCAAGCTGGAAGGTCAAAAGAGCAAGAAGCGGAGCGATGCCTGCTAGGGATGGGGGATCAGGGGGCTATGTGTTGTCTTTCGGCGAGGACCGCTGCCGGCGAGAATAGGCGATAGAATCCAGGATTTGCTTGAACCGGGGAAGGTCCCGAAGGGAAGCCAGCAGGGGGGCGCGCCGGAACCAGCCGTCTCGCTCGTCGCCGTTGCGGACCGCTTTCTCCAGCCAATCCAGGGCCTGCTGGGGTTCTCCCTGGACCGCATAGAATTCTGCCGGCGTCAGGGTCGACCAGATAGCCAGGGCGGCGTATTTTAGAGATTCAGCATCCATTTTTTTCAGAGCCTCGTCTTTCTTCCCCTCTAAGGCCAACAAGAGCGCCCAAGTCATATTGACATCGTAGCTTGGCCGGTTTCCCAGGGGAAGGCTTTCAAGGCACAGGCGCGCCCGGCGACGTACTCCATGGCGATGTAAGGCGTTCCTCCTTCCTCGCCGATTTCATAGATGGTGCAGATATGAGGATGGTTGAGGGCCGAGGCCGTCTGTGCTTCTCGGAGGAAGCGTGCCTGATGGCCCGGCTCTCCGAGCAGTACGGAAGACAGGAATTTTAGGGCGATCGTCCGCTTGAGCTTGGCGTCCCCGGCTTTGTAGATCACTCCCATGCCTCCCCGGCCAAGCTCTTCGATGATTTCGTACTTTCCGGCGATCAGGCTTCCCTTGGCAAATTCCGTGACCTGTTTTTGGATCGTCCGCGTTAAGGAAAAAGGCATGTCGGCGGAGGCGTTGAGCCGGGAGCCGCATCTCCCGCAAAAAGAGGTGTCGGCGGGGTTGTCAGAGCCGCATTGAGGGCACTGCATTTTGATGGTAAGAGAATAGCAAGTGATATAAAAAGAGTCAATTTCGGCCTTATTTGCTAAAATAAGTGCATGACCCCTTACCTGGAAGTCTTGATCTTTCTGGCGGCCATGGCCTGCGCCCTGGCCTTCTACCTATTCCTTCGTCTCCTGGTGGACCGAGCCTTCGCCTCCCGGGGAAAAACCGCCGGCCTTTTTCTATCGCGGCTTATCCTACCCATCGTCCTTCTGGCCGCCACCATGGCCTTCAAGATCAGCTTCATCCGCCGGTCCTTTGCCTTTAGCCGCAAGTTTGACCTCTTCCTAAATGCGGCCCTCATTTTCTTCGTCGGGTTTCTGGTTGTCCGCCTCCTCAACTCGGCCGTAGTGGCCTGGTATGCCCGGCGCAGGCGGCCCTTCCCCCTGCCCCGGGTGCTTCACGGCTTGTTGCTGGCCGTCCTGTATCTCATCATCCTTTTTTCCGTGCTCCGGAACATCATGGGCATCAATATCACGCCCTTCCTGACCACCTCCGCCATCCTGACCATGATCCTCGGCCTGGCCCTCCAGGGCGTTCTATCCAACATCTTGGCCGGCATGTCCCTTCACTTCACCAAATCGTTCAAGCGGGGCGACTGGATCAAGATCGGAGAAAACGAAGGGGTTGTGATCGACACGACCTGGCGAGAGACCCGTCTCCTGGACCGGAATTCTAACGTGATCATAGTCCCCAACAACGTCATGGCCTCGGAGACGGTCTCCAATTTCTCCCTGCCCGATAAGAAGACCGCCCTGAGCTATTCGGTTCGGGTGAGCTACGACGCGCCGCCGCCGGCGGTCCAGGAGGCTCTCCTGGAGGCCGCCCGCGATGTGCCCGAGGCCTTGCCTTCTCCCTCACCCCAGGTTCTCATCCGGGGCTATGATGATTTGGGGGTCTCCTACAGCCTGAAGTTCTGGGTCACCGACTTCGGCCGCAAGGACGACATCTTGGCCAAGGCCGCCCGGCTCGTTTGGTACAAATTCAAGCGGCGCAACATCACCATCCCCCTGCCCCTGCGGGAAAGCTTGGCCGAGGCCATCGGCGCGCTGAAATCCAAAGAACAACCGGCCGCCGCGAAAACGGAGAAAGCCAACACTCGGGACCTCATGCATTCCGCTTTTCTGCGCGCCCAGGAAGGAAAAAAGCTCGGAAAGCCGCTGGTTTCGGCGCGCGAGGTCGAGGCCCTGGCGGCCCGGGTGAAAAGGGAAACGTTCGCCGCCGGCGAAGTGCTTTTCCGCCAAGGCGAGAAAGGCGAGACCTGCTACATCGTATCGCGGGGCCGGGTGCAGGGCGAAATCGTCTATGAAGAGAACGGCAAGCGGTATATCTCGGAGTTCAAAACCGGCCCGGGCGGCATCGTGGGTGAGATGTCGCTTTTCACCGGCCTGCCCCGCACCGCCACCTGTTCGGTAGAAGAAGAGTCCGAGCTCCTCAAGGTCACGGTCGCAGATTTTGCGGCTCTTCTGGCCGGAAACACTCATCTGGCGGGAATGATGGCCGGTATCGTCAGCGAGCGGAACCTTAAAAATCAAGAATTTCTGGCCAAGATCAAGGAGCTTTCAGCCCAGGATTTGGCCGCATCCATCAACAAAAAAACCATCCTGGCCCGTCTAAAAAAATTCGTCCAAATGTTCAAACTGCTCTAATGTATTGTCAATTCTATAATTAGAGACAGAGCCAAGGGGCCTTGAAGGTATAAGCGACCGGCGCTCTAATTATTTTGATTTTTTATAATTTAATTATTATCAATAAATTACAAAAGATTCCCGGGTCCCCTCCCCAACGCGGGCGATTGACTTGCCGTTTTGAAATATGCTATAAGCATGCGCCCTTCCTGAGCGGTGTCAAAAGGGGAAGGAATGACATAAATAGGCCGGGATTGGAGCGCGTCCGGTGACAAGACTCATTATCAACTGCAAGGACCTCCACAGGTTCAAGAGGCGCGCCAGCCGCGGCTACCCCCGGGAGCTCTACGGCATCCTGCTGGGCAGGAAACTCCAAAACGGCACGCTCAAGATCCTCCGCATCGCCATCCCTCCCGTAAAAGAATCCACCTATGATTATGTCATCCCCAATTATAAAGAAATCGCCCGCATCATCTCCCAGAGCGGCCTTCAGTATATCGGCTCCATCCATTCCCACCCCCAGGCTCCGCCGACGATCTCCTACCACGACTACGCTTACTGGGACAACGGCAGGATCATCGGCATCCTGAGCGTTCGCAAGCGCAACGCCTATAAGGTCTCCGAGCTCAAATTCTGGAAAAAGAATTCTCCCCTTCCGGTGAAATTCAAAACGTTCATCCCCGGGGATAACTGAAGCCCCGAAGCGGCATTCTAGGTTCTTATCAGGGCGCATCCTTACCCCGCCCCTAGCCCAGGGAAATCTACTTGGAGATGAACCTCCTGAAGTTCAGTAGCGACAGCGAGGTCAGAACTACGGCGATCCCGCCCAAGGCCAGCAGGTCCCGCCAGAAGAAGGCCGGCCCGTTTCCCTTGAGGAAGATCTCCCGGATGATCTTGATCAAATAACGCAGAGGGTTGATCTCGGTCAAGACCGCCAAAGCCGGGGCCCTGGCCCAGATGCTCTCCAAAGGAGTCAAGAACCCGCTGAGCAGAAGAAAGAGGACCAGGGAGAACCAGCTAAAGAACATGGCCTGCGACTGATTGACCACCACCGTGGAAATAATAAGGGCATAGGACAGGATGGCCGCCAGATAAAGCAGGGAGGCCAGGAAGAGATAAAAGACGCTCCCCCGTAAGGGAATGTGGAACCAAAGGATGACCACGCCGATGCCCAGCACCATGTCCAGGAGCCCGATGAGCACGGCGGGCATGGCCTTGCCCACAAATATTTCCATGGGCCTCAGCCGGGACATGAGCAAAGTGTCCATGGTGTGCTGTTCACGCTCCCGGACGAAGGAAAACGCGGTGGTGAAC
>Ga0299915_10001954_pt1 | contig 15085 bp, 29 predicted proteins | sample RVTome_13_FD_200263 | JGI IMG/M metagenome (GOLD analysis project Ga0299915, IMG submission 200263) | Soil microbial communities from uranium-contaminated site in the Upper Colorado River Basin, Wyoming, United States - RVT92D227 (version 2) ... | reverse complement strand
CCTCCTCTCCTCCTCTCTAGGCCAGCAAACCCCCTGGTATCGGAGGCCCCTCGATGAAGGGACAAATCCCGACCGTGTGGTGAGCCGAGACGTAGATCGTGACCGGCCCGACTTCGTCCTTGTACGTCACGACCAGCCGCCCGTCCGGCTGGGACAGGACTTCAGGTTGGACGTCCGCGGTGTACCAGATCGTGTCCCCGCCCGAGCCGTCGAAGATCCGGATCCTCCATCTCTTTTTCATGTTTTCCTCATATATGAGATCCGACTCTCTGGAAGCATCAGATCAACCACCAGCCCAGCAGAAAGAAGTGCATCCGGCGTCCGCACCGGCAGACGAAGCACGCGGGGATATTCCCGTCCCTCCCGACCCAGTCGGCCGAGGCGTCGTTCAAGCTCCCGCAGAAGGGGCAACCGATCCAGACGCGAGGAAGGCGCCTCTGGGTGTCGATCGCCCACAGCCCCCGCCGGGCCTCGCGATCGGCCGGCATCTCCTTCGTCTTCTCGATCAGATAGTGGTTTCTGGAATCGGTTCTGAATTTCGGATCCATAAGCCTCTCCTCCATGGTCACCTCACTCCATGCGGCCTCGGCCCGCCGCGCACCCGGCTGACCGACCTTCCGCAGACCCGGCAGTAGATCTTTCCGTCTTTCGTATTGATGACCAGGGCCCCCAGGGGATGCCTGCACTTCTTCATGGAGCCTTCTCCTTCAGATCCGGACGATCTTCCACTTGCACTTTCGAGCGACCCGGTCATTCGCGATCCTCTTCCTGAGGAAGTCCTCGGCCGCCTTCTTCGACCGGAACTTGAGCGGATGGTACTGGCTCGATCCCCTCTTCGACGAGATCGTCGGGCTCCCCGCCGGCCCGTACTGTTCCTCGGCGTAGTAGACATCCATGTCGGGGTCCTTCAAGGCCCACTGGATCTCCATCTTTCCTCCTTTTGGTCACCCGTCTCCCTCCATCTCCCTCAGCTTCTCGAGAGTCTTCTGCCGGATGAGCTCCGCCGCCTCGGCCACGCCCTCGGGCCTGAGCCGCGCGGCCTCCAGGTGCTGGACGATGACCGTCCCGACCAGGATGTCGATCTTCCGGCCGATCAAGATCGCCTCGTTCGCGGGCAGGCACTCGCAGATCCTCTCCATGGTCTCCTTGTGGATCGAGAGGCCCTCGATGAGCGGATCATCTTCTTCGATGGCCCCACTCAGGAACTTCTCGTAATCACGACCGTTCATGGCCATCAGGCCCTCCCCTTGTGCTCCGGGCAGTAGTAGTACCAACAGCAACCGCATTGCATGGCTTTTTTCTTCCACCTCTCAGGGGGCTCCTTGTCCCGGACCACCCTGCCGCAGTAATTGCAGATGTAGGAATTCCTCCCGTCCCAATGCTCGAGAACGGGAAAGTAATGGGCGCCGCAGTTCAGGCAGATGAAGCAGGGATTGACTTCGCCAGTTGAATCGATACCGTGTCTCGAGATGTCGTTGATCGCATCGCAGGACTTGCAGGTGACGTAGATCCGGCCTTCGAGCTCCTGCCAGACACACTCATGTGGGAGGCGGTCCGACTGGATCCGGCCCTTTTTGACGCAGACCGATTCCGATCTTAAGGGAGGATGCCTCTTTTCGATCTTCATGCCCTCCCCCTCTTCTTCCAGCACCGGTCGCACCACTGGGGGATGAACGGTTTGGTCTCGTCCTCCGTGTTCGTCTCCCCGAAGTGGATCTCGCCTTTGATCTCTTGGCCGCAGTCGTCGCAGGTGGCGCTCTCGACCGTGGCGTCGAAGTGCCCGCCCTTCCTCTCGGCGGCCTCGATCTCCCGGTCGGTGCCGACGGCGATTCTGATCGTATGGTCGGTCGTCCCGAGGGCCGAGGTCCTGACCCCGCCCGGCCGGACGTGCTTCTCGAGAAGCCGGTCAATGTCGACGACCTCCCCGCGGCGTATCTTTTTCCTGATGATCTTCATGATTCTCTCCTGTAGAATAACTCCATGATGGCCGGCCCCATCAGCGTCGTCGTCCCCCTCTTCTCCGACAGCCGGACCTACGTCAACCGGCTGCCGCTCCAGAGGCGGCAGTGGATCTCGCTTCGGAACCAGACCGACCCGAACTTCGAGCTCATCGGGGTGGACAACCAGAGCCACGACGACGTCGGAGGGTTATTCAGGGAATACTTCCCGTCACAAGTTTATATTCGCCACGAGTTGCCCAACAACAGACCGGGGGTGCGGCTCGCGGGATCTCTGAAGGCGAAGAATCACTGGGTCGTGACCTTGGATTCCGAATGCGTCGTCTTCCCTCATTATATCGAGAATTGGAAGCGGTTCATCGCCGAACATCAGGAGGCGGTCGGAACGGGGGGCTGTGCTGCCTACGTAGGTCCGATCCTCTCCGGGAGGGAGTTCATCCTGGGGACTCCTGGGAACGAGAAGCTCGATTATGTCGAATTCGAGAAATTCGCACGCGGCCTCGGGATCCAGAGCATCGCCGGACACTTTGTCCCGCCGTCCTTTGCGGATGCCGATGTGAAGGGCATCATCGCCTGGCCCCACAACTGGGCAATCGGGTTCTCCTATGCGAATGCGGCCTTCCCCAGGAAGGTTTTGATCGACGCTGCCACCCCGGACGCCCACATGTGCGGCTATGGATACGAGGACAAGCTGATTGGCCTGCGGCTCCAGCATGCGGGGATTACTGCCTTTGACGTCGCCGGGGTCCCTTACATTCATCAATGCCATCGCCACATCAATGAAAGGTCCGGCATAGAGGACTGCGCCAACATGGGCAAGAACTTCAAGGTCGTGCAGGAAGTGACGGACCAGTTGTTCCCGAAGAAGAAGTGACCCGCTACAGGGTGTTCAGCTCCTTCAGGGCCCGGACCAGGATCTTGGAATAGGGACATTCGTTCTTCAGGAATTCGCGCCCCTGCTTGGCGATCCGGGTTCGCTGGGCGTCATCGGCAAGAAGCTTCCGGAAGAAGTCCGGGTCCTCCTGGTTCCAGAGCCTGTAGTGTTCCCCGTCATGGAGGGGGTTCCAGCCGTCGATCTTCTCGCTCACGAAGAAGCGCCCCGAGGAGAGGAAGAAGACCGGCACCCTGATCCCCAGGGAGCACCCGTGGCTCGTCACGTGGAGGTTGAGGTTGATCTTGGCCTGGGCCACGGCCACGTCGCGGTCCTTTCCAAAGAGGCACTGACTCGCCGTCACAGAGGCCTGTTTTTTGATGGCGTCGAGCAGGACCACCCGGCGGCCCGTCAAGGCGCCGAAGAAGAGCACGTCGGTCGTCTGGGGAAGGACGATGTCGCTGTGGTCGAAGGACTCGTGGTAGCCCCCCGGGCAGTGGGCAAAGGGCGTCTTCAGGCCGAGCTTCTGGAGGTGGGCCTTTCCGGCCTCGATATTGTCCGGGGCCGTGTCGAGGAACCCGTCCACCAATGGGGCAAGGTCCTCGATCTGTTTAATCGACTGGGCCCTCCACGGCTCGGCGAACTGATCTTTCGTAAGGGGCAACATTTCCATGTTGAAGAAGACGACCTTTCGATCGGTTCTCTTGGGCCAGAGCGGGATGCCGTAGACCTTGAAGCCGTTGCCGAAGATGATCTCCAGATGGACCCCGGGGGCTCCGGATTGGGTCATCTCGAAGACCTCATGCCCAAGAGACCTGAGCACAAGCGTCGTTGCCCGGGCCATCTCGACGAAGAACCCGGCGGTATTGATGTAGTTGACGACGGCGATCTTCATCTGAGGATTAGGTGTCCCGGTCTTTCTTGATCGCCAGGACATCATATGCCCCGGGGCATTCGGGTGAGATCCCCTTCCGATCCCGTTCGAAGAAGGCGTCAAGGATCGTGATGGGCATGGTCGCCGCGGCGGCGTGGAATGCCTTGACCGGGACGATGGCCCAGGGTTCCGGGTCGTGGCGTTTATTTCCTTCCGCGCCGAAGCAGATGATAATGAGACCCCCCGGCCGGATCCAGTGGAGATTGTGGTCGAATCCAGCCCTCCAGTTGGGATCATGCTCGAAGACGGACAGATATACAAGCGTGTCGAACTCTTCCACCTTGAAGTGCGTGTCGATCGCATTCGTGACGATGTCTACGCAGGGGCCTTTCGCGACGTCGACGCCGACGTAGCGCTTGACGTTCAGGAAGTAGTCCCGCGCGGTCCCGTTGACGTTGTAGGCTCCGATCTCGAGAACCGAGCAGCCCGTAAAGTGCGCCGGATATTTCTGCTGGAGTTGCTTCAGCCAGTCCATGTTTCCCGGATGCACGGGGCCTCCTTTGAAGTTGGATCTATCATACATTGCCCCGTGTAAATTGGTATACTTGAACTCAGATTGGAGATTCCTTGAGCTCCTGCTATATCGTCTCTTCTTGGGGGGGTAGGAGACGGAAGAGAGACAATCCCAAGGCCCTGGCAGACGGGGCCTTCTACCTGCGCGAGCACATCGGAAAGTTGGCCTCCTGCAAGAATATCGACCGCATCGTCGTCGCTGCCCCCAAGTGCCCGAATCCCACCAAGGGGTACGAGGAGTACCTGAGGGAACTCGAGGCCAGAGGCAAGACTGGACTGATCCCGGTCGAGGTCTTCCGGCGGGCGAACATCGGCCTCGCCTACGGATCGTACAACGACGTGTATGGGCGCTACCGCACGCAGTTCGATTCCTACTTCGTCGCGGAGGATGACTACATCCCAGCCGTGCCCGGCCTCGATGGGATCCTCCTGGGAATGATGAAGGCCAGCCCCAAATGCGGTTTCCTCTGCGGTCTGGTCTGGCCCGTCAAGGGCGACTACTATGGCTGCGCAGCAATCTTCCTCGGGGTCCTGCGAACGGCCACCCTCGAAAAGATCTGGGCCCGGCAGAAGTGCCTGGCCCGGTTCACCGGTTGCGAATACCTGGAAGCCGAAGAGGTCGGTCAGCTCGGAATCTCCCGGGCCATCACCGCCGCCGGGTACGAGATCCAGGATTGGACCGCGCGCTACAGTTCCCCGTTCTGGTACGACGGAGTCGTGAAGGTCTTCGGGAACCCCGCGCTCCCACCCCTCTACGCTCTGGGGCAGACGCTCGGGCCTCATCCTTGAGTTCCATCACGACCTCTTTGAAACGGAGGACTCTTTCTAGTATATTCGAATCTGATGACCATGCCGACGATTTCCGTCATCATCCCGACGATCGGACGTCCGACCCTTTCGAAAGTGTTCACGACCATTCTCCCCCAGCTCGGGTTCGGGGACGAGGTCATCGTCATCGGCGACGGCCCAACTCCGGCGGCCCGGGAGATCGTCCGGAAGGCCGCCTGCCCGATCATAAAGTATCTCGAGCATGGGCCGATCTGGAACTACGGCAACCCCCAGCGGAACCTCGGCATGGAACGCGCAACCCGGCGGTTCCTCATGTTCATCGACGACGATGACGATCCGATCCCGGACGGCATTGCGACCGTCCGGACTCTCATTGCCAGGTCTCCCGACAGGCCCCACATCTTCCGGATCTCGGTCCCGTGGGGGTTCATCCCCAAGACCAGGAAGGTCTCGTTCGCCAACGTCAGCGGCCAGGGTTTCATCCCGCCGAACGTCAAGGGGCGGCTCGGGAAGTGGAGCGGCCGTTACGAGGGCGACTACGACTTCATCTCCGGCACCGTGGCCTTCTACGGACCGGACGCCGTCGTCTGGCATGAGGAGGTCATCTGCCACGTCGTTCCCGCCGGGCGCGGGAAGATCGGCCACGATATCAAATAGGCTTGCGCCCGGATGTAAACGCGGCATAATGCGCTCATGAATCATGACGGCGAGTCTCCCATCAACGTCTTCGTCCCGTTTTACCGCACCGAGGAGGTTCTGGAGGAAATCCGCGAGTGCCTGGAGAAGAGCTGGACGGGGCTCGGGTTCAAGACCCTCCAGTTCGAGGAAGCGTGGAAGGAATATACCGGGCTCCCGAACGCCCACTTCGTGAGCTCCGCCACGGCGGGACTGCACATGGCCGTGGCGCTTCTCAAGAAGAGCCGCGGTTGGGGTGATGGGGCCGAGGTGATCACGACACCCATCACCTTTGTCAGCACCAACCATGTCATCCTCTACGAGAACCTCAAGCCCGTCTTCGCCGACGTGGATTCCACTCTTTGCCTCGATCCGATGTCCGTCGAGAAGAAGATCACAGTCAGCACCCGGGCGGTCATGTTCGTCGGATATGGCGGAAGCTCCGGGAGCTTGGACGAGATCCGCGAGATCTGCCGGAACCGGAACCTCGCCCTCATCCTGGATGCTGCCCACATGGCCGGGACCCGCATCGGCGGCCGTCATGCCGGTTACGGCGTCGATGTGGTGGTTTTCAGTTTCCATTCGGTCAAGAACCTCCCGACGGCCGACGGCGGCATGATCTGCTTCGCCGACAAGGATCTCGATGCTGAGACCCGCAAGGGAAGCTGGCTGGGAATCAACAAGGACACCTTCAGCCGCATGAGAGATGCCGGAACCTACAAGTGGCTCTACGACGTCGAGTTTACGGGCTGGAAGTACCACGGCAACTCGATCATGGCGGCCATGGGCCTGGTGGGTCTCAGGCACCTGGACCAGGACAACGCCTACCGTCGGCAACTGGCATCCTGGTATGACGGACTCCTCGGCGTCCAGAAAGAGGTCGGCCTCGTTCCCGTCCCGCTCGGATGCGAGATCTCGCGGCATCTCTACCCGATCCAGGTGGACGCCCGGGACGAACTCATGGTCTTTCTGAACACGGCGAACATCTTTCCCGGAGTCCACTACCGGATCAACACCGACTACCGGATGTACGACTACGCCAAGGGGTCCTGCCCGAACGCCGAGAAGGCATCCCGGAGCTTGATTTCCCTGCCTCTGCATCTCAAGATGACCCGCGCCGACGTGGAGCGGGTGGCGTATTGGATCCGGCGCTTCTTCTCGAGACGGGCCTCGTGAACCGAGACTGGAAACTCTGGGACCGCCCGGTCTCAGATCAGTGAAGTATAGTACCACATGGCCCGTTCGACCGTGAACTTGGAAAGGTCCTTATGGGCCGCCCGTGCGACGGCCTCGAGCGGCAGTTTGAGCGCCTCCTCAAGCCTGTCGATGAACGCTTCCATGTGGTCTTTCCGGGCCATCGGAAGCGCAACGAAATGCTTCTTGTGGACGGCAGGCCAGGCATCCTGACTCTCCGTGATGAACGCCGCCGAAGTCGACGGGATCTGCGCGATCCGGAATCCGGGGGCGCTGACTTCACGGGCGTGGCCGACGTGGAGGATGGCCCGACTTCTTTCGCAGAACCGCTTCCTCCGGAGCCCATAGGTTCCGACAGGGCAGACCAGCAACCTTTTCCCGAAATGACGCCGAAGAGCCGGAAGGATCCATTCCCTCCGGCCGTACGGAGCCCCGTAGAAGACGAGGTCGAGGTCCTTGCGCTGCTTCCAGTCCGGAGCCCCCATCACTTCAGGCTCGTATCCGACCGGAGCCCAGCCGATCTTCGGGCACCAGGGTCTCAGAAATTCTGCCTCCAAAGGAGATCCAACGAAAACGGCGTCAAAAGACTTGAAGGCCTTCTTGAAGCTGTCGAGAACGCCGACCTGTCCGGGGTCCAGGTCCTTGTCATATCCGATGGACTCCGAGTAACGGAGGACCAGGGCGGCCGACCTTTTTTGGGGGACCATCCGGAAGATATGGGGAGGAGAGATGTACCCCCAGAAAATGACCGCGCAGTCCGGATCCCTCCACTCGGGACGCTCGGCCGACCAGGTGCTCCAGAGCTCGACCGACATCCATCCCATGCGGGCGGCCGCCGCCCGATAGCATTCGACCACTTCCAGGTAATGCGCGACGGGAGGGAAGACGTGAATATAACGGCGATGAGCCAATGTCCCCCCTGAAAGAGCCCGGGCTTCAATAAATCCTGAGGGCCTGCCCCGTCGGAAGATAAATGGCCTTCTTGGGAGAGAGAAATTCGTCCACGGCCTGACGGGCACCGGGGCAGGACAGGTAGCCGTAATCGTCATCGATGATAACCCCACCCGGCGACATCCGGGTCGAGAAGTACTTCATGCACGCTAGGGTCGAGCTGTACGTGTCCACATCGATGTGGACGAAGGAGAATGGCCCCTCAATACCTTTGGCCGTGTCCGGAAAGATCCCCTGATGGATCTGAATGCGGGGGTCGGTTTCGAAGGCCTTCTTCAACGCCTCGAAGTCCACGTCGGAGAAGTTCCCGGCCCTGTGGAGATCCCTTTTCGGATCTGCCGAGGGAATTCCCTTGAAGGTGTCGAAAAGATGGATCTTGATGTTCTTCTTCAGGATGGCCTTCTGGAAGATCCGGGCGCTTCCGCCGCGGTAGACACCCACCTCGGCGACGTCCCCGGGAACTCTCTCGGAGGCATCCCTGGAGAACTGCCAGAGCATGTAGAGGCGCACAGGGTCGATAATCGTAAATCCGAGGGCCGACTGAAGCGCAGACCCGTATTCCTTGTCCTCCTCCCACAGCGGAAGGGGGCCCGCTTGAGGGCTCATGTCTTCTCCCAGACGGCAGAATGGGTCAAAGGAGGGGCGCCCATCTTGTGCTCCTTCAGGAAAGGCCGGAGCTCCTCCATCTCCCGGCAATCCGCCTCCTTGAAGATGAGAGTCCAGATCTCATGAGGAAGAAAGTTCTTGTGGTGCTGCTGGAGGTGGTACCACTGGACCTGGATGTTGGTCCAGATGTACCGGCGGGACACTCGGGCCAGTTCCCGGGCGGCATGGATGAGCCGGTCCGCCGGCAGGTGGGAAAGCACCCCGAGACAAAGGATGAGGTCGTAGCTCCGGTCGTCGAACGGAATCCGTTCGGTGAGGTCTCCCTGCTTCGCCTCGCACATCGAGTACTTGACCGCGTCCTGGGAATATTCCACCCCGTCGGCTTCGAGCTTCAGGTTCCTGAGGTGCCGAACGACCCATCCCCGGCCGCAACCCACATCCAGGATTTTTCGGATTCCCAGCCTGTCGGCCAAGAGTTTGGCCGTCGCGGCCGTTCCGTAGAAAATGCCGTTGTCCTCCCATCGATTGACGGTAGGAGGATCCATGGGTCTCTTGAGGTACTCGAGCCCGTAAAGGCTCTCCGCGTTCTTCTCGCAAGGATTGACGCTCGAGGGCCCGACCGGATCGATGTTGGAAAATTCCTGCTTCTCCGCGCCCACCTATTTTCTCCTCAATATGTGGAGGAATGAATAGTCGGCAACCATGATGTTCCGGACAACCACCTCCATCCCCTGAAGCTGCTCCAGGTACCACTCGAAAGTTTCGGGGACGATGTAATGCTTATGGAAAGGGTTCCTCTCCTGAGGGCATTTGGGATTATAGACATACCGCCGTTCGTCCACGTTGTAGAGGATGAGGAGCCCTCCCCCGGGCTTGACGAAATTGCACCAGTAACGGAGCGTGTCGAGGATGGGGGAGCGCAGATGCTCAATTACATGGGAACTGAAGACCGCGTCATAATATCCGCCCTGCGCCCTCTCATGGAGGAAGTCCAGTTCTTTCGAATCCGGGTCAACCTTGGCCCGGATGTCAACGCCCTTGGGAACTTCCTTCCAGTCACTGCCGTCGTCCACGCCCACGGCCCAGGGGACGACTTTCTTGGCCCCGCAACCCAGGTCGAGGACCGTCTTCCCTTCAAGATAAGGAAGAATCATCGGTACGATTTTTTCAGACTCTGAAATCATACAGGTCTCCCGGCACAAGCGGCCTCGGCCGCGGCGATGACCTTGGCCGGATCGATCTTCTGCATGCAGACAGGGTTCCCGCGCAGGCACATGCTGTCGACCCGAGGGGACGGAAGGAGATGGTGGCACCCCAGGCACTCGACCCCATCGGCCGTCACACCTCGGAACTTCGGGTCTCCCGGCGGGAGCCGGTACTCCGGCGAAATGCACCCGAAGACGGCCGTGACGGGGATGTTCGCCGCGACCGCCAGGTGCATCGGCAACGAGTCGATCCCGACGAAGAACTTCGCCCGCTTGAAGAGCGAATAGAGCTTGTGGACCGTCGTCAGGTTGCGGAGATCCATATCGACCTTGATGGCCGGGGTCGCCTGGTTTCCCACCAGGACGGTCGCGTATCCCTTGGCCTGGAAATAGTCGGCCACTTTCTGGAACCCCGCCGCCGTCCAGTTCCGACCCGGCCAGCAGGTGATCCCCGTATGGAAAACCGCAAAGGGCTTCTTCAGGCGGGGAACAAAGGAATCGGCCCAGGACTCGTCGTCGACCGAAGGGAACATCTCGGGCCGGTAGTCGGTGACTTCGACCCCGCAGAGGTCGGCATAAGCCTTGACGATGTGCTTCCTGGGGAACTTCTCGTAGCCCAGGTTGAGGTCGTAGACCCGGTCGTAGAAAGAATCGGGCTTCGTCCGCTTGGCCTCGAGAAGCTTGGCATTGGGATTCCGCGCGAGGGTCTGGCCGTACTGCGAGACGATGTGGATGTCGAAGGTCGGGTTCTTCTGGCGGAATGCCTTCAGGATCGGCGTCAAAAGAAGCACGTCTCCCATCGCCCCCATCCGGTCGATGAGGATCCGGTTCGAGAGGGTCCTCCTCTCCAGGTAGCTTCTCCACTTCTCGTAGAAGAAAAGCCGATTGCGGAGCTTGATCCCGTCGAGATCGATCTTGCCCGCAACGATGTTGGCGGTCGCCGACCCGGCATGGGTGACCGCGAAGTCCGCCTTGGCGATCCCGTAGCCGATCTGCCGCATCCGGAGAGAGAGGTCGGAGTCTTCATACCATCCGAACTTGAACTCCTCCGAGAAGAGACCGTACTTCCGGGCCAGCTCCGTCGGGATCATGAGGCACGACCCTTCGATGTAGTCCAGAGTCGGGCCCCCGTAGCCGGTGCCGTCGGATCCCAAAGTCTGGCACCCGCCCCTCGGGCCCACGACGGCCATCTTGGGGTTCCCCTGGAACTTCTTCTCCAGCATCTCGAGCCACCCGGCGGGAACCTCGACGTCGTTGTTGAGGACGACGAAGTACTGGCCCGAGGCGAGCTTGAGGTTGCTGTTCTGGGGCCGGATGAACCCCACGTTCTCGGCGTTCCGGACGGTCTTCATGGGGCAGGGCCACTTCGTCCCGCCGAGGTACTCCCAGGTCCCGTCGGTGGAGGCGTTGTCGGCCACGATGATCTCGTAGTCGGTGCTGTTGCGGATCACGGAATCCAGGCACTTCTTGGTGCAGTCCAGGCGGTTGTGGCAGACGATGGAGATCGAGAATTTCACCGTCTTATTTTATACTTTTCAAGGGCCCCAGGTCAACTTCAGCAAGCCGGACGAAGAGATGCCGACGGCATTCCGCGCACCACACCGACAACGTCTCCATCCTCTTGTCCCACAAGAGGCCCATCGTCCGATGGCGAAGGGAATCAAGGACTTCCTTGGGAAGGGCATTGATCTTCCTGCACCAGGGGCAAGTGAAATAGACGCCTCCCCCTTCCCTCTGCCAGATCCCTCCATGCCTTTCTCCAGTGGAGATCTTGCCCCGCTTGAGGACGAAACAGGCATCCCCGAAGTGATCCTCCGTCTCCACAGAACCGTCGACGATCTCGTGTCCAACCTCCACGGAGGTCTGCTCTGGATTCTTCCTGTACGTCTTAACGCTTTTGCTCATGTTTTTCTCCGGGCGGCCAGAGTCCCTTGGCCTTGAGCTTCCAGTAGTCCCGATCGTCCTCGGCATGGATGAAAAGATTATAGAGCTCCGCGACCATCTTCTTGTCCCGAAGGGTCGTCTGGCGCCGGGCCAGGGCCCGGATCTTCTTCGAATACTGACAAGTGGGACAATTACAGGTCTTCCTCCACTTCATCAGCTTCGCCATCGCCTTCGCCTTCATCGCCTTCCTCCTTCTTGTGATCGATCGACAGCCCCTCGCTCGTCATGGCACCTTCCACGAGGAGCTTCAAGGCCTTCTTGAATCCCGCCTTGGATCTCGATCCGACCAGGACCATCAACTGCTCCGCCGCCACGACGTAGAAGTCGAACGGCATTTCAGGATCCGCCCCGATCGTGGCCTCGGCGCTATCGTCAGTGAACCAGACGCGGAGCATGATCTCTCCATAGCCATGAGCCTCTTTGCCGCTCGGGGCCACATCAGGATCGGGTTTCGACCTTTCCATGTTCGTCGCCCTCCAGGATGTCTTCCACGGCCTGGTCGAAGAACTTCTTGTACTTCTCGACCGACCCGAGGAAGTTCTTGATCTTCTTCCCTTCGAGGATCGTCTCTTTTTCGCCGAAGATCTCGACCGCCGCGAGGGCCAGAAACCGCGCCCAGATGCGCTGGGGAGTTCCCTCCTCGATGTCCTTTTCGGGATCGTCCCAGACGACCTTGGCCTTCAGTCCGACACTTGCCATTCCCCCTACGTATGCGTCTGCAAAGGCCCGGCTTTGAAATGCCGCCTTGACGTACCATTTGCCGTCCTTGGCCTGGACTGCGACCCCGTAGGGCAGGACTGTCATTTCCACATCGCAAGGGCCGTCATCGGGATCGGCCATGTTCCCTCCTATTAAAGAGAATCGCGGATCTTCATAAGGAGCTTGCCGAGGTGGTTCTCTCCCTTGCCCCGGCAGACTCCCCAAAAAATGTCCCCCCAGTCATTTCCTTCCACAAGCTCGCTCCCGCACGTCTCGAGGAGCTTCTTTCGAAGTTCAGGATTGGAGAACTTCTGCCGGAGAAGATCCTCCATGACCCGAAGCTTGACCGCATCCCAGTCCCCGCGGATGGGGATGGTCTTTCCCAGTCTCTTGGCCGCCCCCGGGGTCGCAGCCCGGCAGATCGCCGAGAAGTCTTCGCGCCGGACGGCCTTGGCGGCCTGGAAGGCGTGTTCGAGCGTCGGGACTTTGGCGAACCCCTGATCCCACTCGGCGACCATCTCGCATGGGTAGAAGTTGCTCAGGAACCCGTACTCCCCGCGGAAGCTGTCGATCCGCTTGGGCATAGACCCTCCTTGGCATCAGCGCCGACTATTCATCCAATCCGGGAGCAAGAAGAAAATAATCCACCAGAGAATGTAGCACCCGAAGAAGGCGAGCATCGCAGCCCCTGTTCCCCAGACCTTGTAGGCCAAAGCTGCTCCCACAAGCCCTGAGGCATACCATCCTATCACCACGAAGAGCTCCCATAGAATTTTCAAATTGTCCATCATGTCACTTCCTCCTACCTGCCGGTCGCAAGCCTGATATAATAGGGCATATCCCTCGGAGAGCCCGACAGATTTCGTCGGGTTCGGAAGGTGGGTGAGGGAAGTTTCGCAGAGAAGGGGGCGGTGGACCGGAATAGGGCCCACCGCCCCCAGGCGTCGCTTTTCTCAGATGCGGATCTTCAGGATCTTGTCGATCGCGTTCCGCATGTCCCTCAGGTGATCCAGCCGGCTCTCCAAGTGGATGATCTCGGCGTTCACCTTGTCCCGCAGGGAGGCCGCCCCCTTGAGCAGGCCCCCCGTGCCGGCGGATTCGAACGTCATCTCCGGAGCGGCGACCCCGCCCCAGGCTCCCTTCCTGGGCGGCACGATCTTGGTCATGGTCGGGCTCCCGCCGGAGGCGAGGTATTCCTTCTCCGTCAGGCGCTTGCCGTTCGGGCAGGTGCCGTGGCTCTTGTGGCCGCCCCACCCGCGCCCGTAGATCGGCCCGCCGTGGATGTTGCAGTAAAAGATCCGCTTGCGCTTGGCCATTGTACCAATCTCCAAAGAAACCAAACCGAACACGCCGCGACTATGACATTAGAACTCCGCCGGAACGACCCGTCTTCCATGTGTTTTTTATGTCTTTCGTTGGTGAAGACGAGCTGCCGGAACCAGTACTGGAGCATGTAGTCCCGATGGGACTCCCGAACCCAGTAGAACGCGGCCACCAGGTTCAGGCCGCCGAGGAAGGCCTTGACGAAGGGATCCCACAGGGTATCAAGAACGACAAACCACCAGGGCCATGTTGAAGAAGAACATGAGCATCGGGTAGACCGCCTTGGCCATGGGCGACGCCCGCGCCTCGGCCAGGGAGTCGAAGTCCTTAGGGTTGGGCTCCTCCATCCTGCCCCTCCTTCTTCTTGGGAACGATGTCGAGAACCACGTCGCCCGTGCTCTCGACGTTGTAGAACTCCTTGACCTCGTACTTGCTTCGGTCGAACTTGATCTCGAACTTTCCGGCCGACTCGCGGACGCGGAAGATGTCCCCCTCGGAATTCCGGAACATCAGCCACCCGTCCTCGTCCTTCCCGAACGGTTCGAGGTCGATCCCTTTCCCTTTCATTTTTTGTCCTCCGAACGGGTTTCGAACCGGCGGGTCTGGCTCTTCTGGACGACGTCGAAAAGAGCCTGGCGGGCGGCGAAGTACTCCTCGACGACGGCATGGCCCTCGGGGGTCCAGTCCTTGGAGCGCGAGGAATGCTCCTTCGGCGGCAGCGCGACCCACGCGCCGGACGCCCTGCAGAACCGGACGGCCGCCGCCACGATGGGGTTCTCATGGGTCGCCAGGAAGTCGTTCACGGCCTTGAAGAGGGCTTCTTCGGCCCGATTGAATTCCTCCATGCCCCTCGTGCATTCGTCGCTCACCGCCCGGTAATCATCGACGGAGTACTTCTCCGCCTCGACGAGCTTCTGGGGATTATCCTTGACCCGGTTGTGGGCGGCCGTGTAGCGGGAGGCCGCGGCGAGGATGCTTTCCTGGCCCATGGGAACCTCCTTTGAGATCATTTTAACTTCTTGGGCCTAGTCTCCGGCATTGATCTTCTCGACCGTGTCCTTGTCGTCGGCGAAGTCGCGCCCGCACTCCAGCGCCTCGTCGACGGCCGCGTAGGCCATCTCCTCGGATGCGGGCCAGCAGCGTTTGGCCAGCTTCATGATCGCCACCGTCATCACGTCCAGGGCACGTCCTTTCCTCTGGGTAGCCTTGAACGTCTTCTCGATGGCTTCCTTGGACAGCTTGTGGTAGTTGGGCATGGCTACTCCTCTTCCTTCCCTTCGAATTTGAGACTGGTGATCTTGTCGGCCTTCTCGGCATCGGCGATGACCGAGCCATCGTCCGTCGGGTCGAGATGCGCCTGGTAAAGCTGCTTCGCTCCCGGCGTGGCGTACAGATATTTTACCCGCACGATCGATTCCTTCTT
>Ga0299915_10001951_pt1 | contig 15108 bp, 16 predicted proteins | sample RVTome_13_FD_200263 | JGI IMG/M metagenome (GOLD analysis project Ga0299915, IMG submission 200263) | Soil microbial communities from uranium-contaminated site in the Upper Colorado River Basin, Wyoming, United States - RVT92D227 (version 2) ... | reverse complement strand
CGGGATTTTTCACATATTCAACGTGATGTGTTAGACAATAGTGATTTTTCATGTCCAATAGAAACGATGGAAATGATTTCAGCATATATCAAAAAAGAACTAAATTCAAATTGAAGGTGTATTTAAATTATAATTGGAGGTAACAAGGCTTGTCGAAAATGCAGACTAAATTCAAAAAACTTACACCCGATTTGATGGTAGATAATGTTGCTGATTCTGTTGTATTTTATGTAACAAAATTAGGATTTGAGTTGGACATGGTTGTTCCGGAAAATGAAGAATCAATAGAGACGAAACTATCGTCAAATAAAAAATATGTTTATGCAATGATACATAAAGATGAAGTTTTTATTATGTTTATGCAAAAAGATGTTTATATACAAGACCTACCTGCGTTAAAAAACTTACCAATCGGGGCATCCGCTACTCTCTATATAGATGTAGAAAATTTAGAAAAATTTTATAATAAAATAAAAAACAAAGTAGAGGTTATCAAAGAGTTTTTTACGACTTGGTATGGAATGAATGAATTCTATATTAAAGATAACAATGGATATATTCTGGGTTTTGCCGAACGAAAAAAGTAATTATGAGAAAATTTCAAAACGGATAAGTTTAAAAATTTATGGGGGGATGGGATTTGAACCTTATTTGTTGGTTTGAAAGTAAAGTTAATTCTGCAATGTATTTTTATAAAATTAATAAATTTAATAAAGGTGACAGGCAACGAAATGATCTTTCTCGACCTCTTTGAGCACTGGTTCTTTATCTGAGCAGGAGACGCCATCACACTTTGAACAACGGGGATGGAATCGACATCCAGTAGGGGGATGAATCAAACTAGGAACTTCACCTTTCAACTCCACTGCTTGTGTTCTCAGAAGTGGATTAGGTACTGGGATAGCAGCAACCAAGGTTTTCGTATATGGGTGAAATTGTTTTTTAAAAAGTTCATCGGTTGGCGCTAATTCGACTATTTTTCCGGCATACATTACAACAACTCTATCGCTTATTTGTTTTATTACACTCAAATCATGAGTAATAAATAAAAGAGTGAGTCCAAAGTCCTTTTGTAGATCCTTTAACAAATTAATGATTTGAGCTTGTATTGAAACGTCTAGAGCAGATACAGGTTCATCAGCAACTATAAATATTGGATTTGTCGCCAAAGCTCTTGCAATTCCTATTCTCTGTCTTTGTCCTCCGCTAAATTCATGAGGGTATCTATTGATTTGATCTGGTGTCAATCCAACTTTTTCCATCAGTTCTATTATCCTGTTTTCTTTTTCTTCTTTTGTTGAAAATAATTTATGGACTTCCAAAGGTTCAGCAATCGTCGCTCCTATCGTCATCCTTGGGTCTAGAGAACCATATGGATCTTGATAGATAATCATCATTTTTTTTCTATCTTCTTTCATATTCTTTTGTTTTAAATGAGATATATTGTGTCCCTCAAAATATATACTACCTGCAGTGGGTTCTATTAATCTTAAGATAAGTTTTCCACAAGTAGTTTTACCGCATCCGGATTCACCAACGAGGCCTAAAATTTCTTTCTTTTTTATATAGAAACTTACATTATCAACGGCTTTAATAGCTTCTTTTTTCTTGAAAGGTCCGCTTCCCATCCAGAAGTATTTCTTAAGATCCTTAACTTCCACCAAATTTTCCATTTATTTATTGCCTCCCACTAAATGGCATCGCACCAGATGATTTTTTTCTATGTTTATCAATTCTGGCATTTTTTTAGTACATAGTTCAAAACAGAAATCACATCTTGGGTGGAATGGACATCCTGGAGGTAAATCTAGAAGATTTGGTACAAGACCTTTTATTATTTCTAATTTTTTAATCTCTGAATCGAGTCTTGGTATTGATTTCATTAATCCTTTTGCATATGGGTGTAATGGTTCTCGGAAGAATGTATAAACATCGGTGTATTCGACGATATATCCTGCGTACATTAACGCAACATTGTCGCAGGTTTTTGCAATTACACCGAGATCATGGGTAATCAATAAAACAGAGGTGTTGAATTCTTTTCTTAGGTCATCGATTAATTTTAAAATCTGAGATTGGATGGTTACATCTAAAGCGGTGGTGGGTTCATCTGCAATAAGAAGTGCAGGATTGCATGATAATGCCATTGCGATCATAACTCGCTGTCGCATACCTCCAGATAATTCATGTGGGTAATCGTCTATTCTTTTTTCTGGATCTGGGAACCGTACAGTGCATAATGATTCTATCGCCTTTTTTTTGGCTTCATCCTTTTTCAAATTCTGATGAAGTTTTAGTACTTCAATAATTTCAGAGCCAATTGTAAACATTGGGTCAAGGGATGTCATCGGTTCTTGGAAAATCATTGATATCTTGCATCCTCTTATTTTTCTCATTTCTTTTTCACTGAGATCTAGAAGATTTTTTCCCTCAAAAAAGATTTTACCACCTACGATTTTTCCAGGGGGGCTTTGTACTAATCTCATGATGGATAATGCAGTAACACTTTTACCGCATCCTGATTCTCCGACAAGGCCTAAGGTTTCTCCTTTGTTGATGGTTAAACTTACTCCATCGACCGCTTTGATTGTTCCTTCATAGGTTAAAAAGTATGTTTTAAGATCTTCAACTCTGAGTAGTTCTTCCATTTTTTTCATCCTATTCTTTTAGTCTTGGGTCTAAAATATCCCGTAAACCATCTCCTAATAGATTTAGTCCTAATACCGCAATGACAATTGCAATTCCCGGGAATGTTGCAGCCCACCATGAACCACTGACTAAGTAGAAACGACTCTCAGAAAGCATAGCGCCCCATTCCGGGCTAGGAGGTTGTGCACCTAATCCTAAGAAACCAAGCGCCGCTGCATCAAGAATAGCCCCTGCCATCATTAAAGTCCCATAGACAATGACTGGTGAAAGACTATTAGGTAACACATGTCGAAAGATTATTCTTATATTGCTAGAGCCGATTGCTTTCTGGGCTTCTATGTATTCCATTTCTTTAATGTATAATACTGAACCCCGCATGACCCGTGCCATCTGAGGAGTGTATTCAATACCAATCGCTATCATGGCTTTATCCAATCCCTGTCCAATCACTGCGACAATGACAATAGCGAGTAATAACGATGGGAAGGCAAACAAAATATCAGTTATTCTCATAAGGATATTATCAATCCATCCTCCATAATATCCTGCAGTGATTCCAATTAAAATACCTAGACCTGTCGCGATACCCACAGCGATAAAACCTACAGTTAAACTAATTCTGGCGCCATGGATAATTCTACTTAAGACGTCTCTTCCCATTAAATCTGTTCCGAGAGGGTATCCAGGTATGCTTTCATTACTCCAAAACCCTGGTTTCAAACTATTTTCAAGTTTTGGGGGTGAGGGTGTTGGGTCTTGGGGGGCAATGAAAGGTGCAAAGATTGCTAAACATACGAGGAATAGGATAAGAATGAGACCAAAAACCGCTGATTTATTGTAACGAAATCGTCTGATGAATTCATGGGTTTTTGTTTCTCTTTTTCTTGTCATTCTTCACCTAATCATAATGGATTCTTGGGTCGATATAGGTGTATAGGAGGTCTGTTATCAAGTTCACAATAACAAACACTATAGCAAACACAAGAATGCAACCTATAACCAAAGGATAATCCCGGGCGTACACTGAATCTACAACAAGTCGACCGACACCAGGCCATGAGAATACGGTTTCTGTCAATATAGCACCAGATAGTAACAAGCCAAAATTCAATCCTATGACCGTAACCACTGGGACCATCGCATTTCGAATTGCATGTTTATAGATGACTTTTCTTTCTGACAGACCTTTTGCTCGTTCCGTTCGTATAAAATCCTGACGTAGAACTTCGAGCATACTTGACCTAGTTGTCCGTGCAATAATCGCCATAGGAATTGTGCCTAACGCAATAGCGGGAAGAATCAAATGACGAATAACACTAATCAGCGCTGCACCATTTCCTGTGATAATACTATCAAATACCATGAAACCGGTGATACTTTGGAATGGAATAAGAAGATCGATACGTCCTCCAATCGGCAGCCAACCTAGGATAACTCCGAAGATCATCATCAGCATGATCCCCAGCCAAAAGACAGGCATAGAAATCCCAAACAATGCGACTCCCATCATCGTATAATCAGCGGCAGAGTATTGTTTTGTTGCAGAGATAATACCCGCAATAACACCGATAATAATCGCGAAGATCATCGCAGCGATTGCAAGCTCAATGGTGTTTGGAAATCGTGACGCAATCTCTGTGGTAACTTGTTCATGAGAAAGTATAGAGCGACCCAAGTCACCTTGCAGGACGTCACCCAGCCAGATAAAATACTGAACATATAAAGGCTTATCCAAACCATATTTCATGCGGGTATCTTCGATTTCCTGTTGCGTGGCGTGCTGCCCAAGCATGGTTCTAACTGGATCACCCGGGGCAAGATGGATTAACATAAACGCGATGAGGGTAACTCCCAGGATAACTGGTATAATCTGTAACAGTCTTTTAATGATATACCATTTCATTTTTAATCAACAGAATATCTTAACTCTCTCTCTCTTTTTCTTTTGTGCATCAGAAAATCGGAGAATATCCTGTATGGTTTTATGTTAGGTCAACAGGATAGAAGATATACCGTCCTGTTGGGTATAAGACAAATCCCTGTACATTCTTAGTTAAGACAATATTTTGGTTCGCATGTGCCAGATACACAAATGGTGCGTCCTCATGGATAATCACTTGTGCTTCTTTGTAGAGTTGTGCACGCTCATTTGTATCATAGGTTTGTAAAGCAGCGGTTAATAAATCTTGTACTTCAGTATTGTTGTAAAACGCTACGTTTCCTGCAGCTCCTAAAATGCATCCGTTCGCGCCGTATAACACGTTCATGAAATTATCCGGGTCACCATTGTCTCCAGTCCATCCAAGCAAACACATCGGATGTTCTCCGGCCATTGTCTTATCAAGATACGTCGCCCAATCGATCTGGTAAATCGTGACATGAATATTCACATCCGCAAGATAGCTTTGAATCGCCTCCCCGATCTTAGCTGGGTCAAACATATATGGCCGACTCACTGGCATCACCCAGAGTGTGGTGTTAAATCCATTCGGATATCCTGCTTCCGTCAACAGTTCTCGTGCCTTGACAGGATCATAGGGGTAATCAACAATAGCATCGTTCCATCCAAGCATGAATGGTGGCATCCCGTTCACTGCAACGATCGCTGTTCCTTTATACAGATTCTTAACAATTGAGGTTTTATTAATTGCATAATTGACTGCCTGTCTTACAGATCTATTTGTGAATGGCGCGAAATATCCAGGGGTTTTCACCCATGGTTCATCTTGGTCATTTACACCGTTCTTATTGGTGTCATCATAACCATAACCGTTGTTCATCGCCAGATACCCGACAGTCAACCCCTCTTTCGTCAGTAACTGCAGATTATTACTAGCTTTAATTGCATCAAAGCTTGCAGGATCAGGGAACTCCATTCCCTGAACTTCACCTGCCTGTATCGCCAGCAGTCTTGCAGAGGGATCTGTGATGACGCGGTAGATTACTTTATCTAATTTTGGGGCTCCACGCCAATAATCCTCAAACGCTTCTACGGTGATATGATCATCTTTTACCCATTCCACAAATTTAAAAGGACCAGTGCCACAGGGATGTTTAAACGCATCTTCTTTCCAGGTTGCCGCGTTGGTTGGGCTGACAATAGCAACCGTGAACATTGCTAGGCTTGTCATTATCGCAGCGTTCGGTCTGCTTAACACAATCTTCACCGTGTAATCATCGATTTTTTCAACTCTCTGTATGTCACCGAACATCCATGCCCAATACGGCCATTCACCATATTGATTATACGGATGACTTGTGTTGTACTGCCGTTCAAATGAAAAAACAACCGCATCAGCATTGAAGTCAGTATCATCGTGGAACTTCACACCCTTTTCCAGATTGAAGGTGATGTTCTTACCATCTGCTGAAGTAACCCATGATTTCGCCAAGCAAGGCTGTATCTCTGCCGTACCTGGTTTGCATTCCACTAACCCTTCAAAGATGCTATCTGTTCTCGCTGTAGATTCCCCATCGGTGACATCCGCCGGGTCGAGCGATGTAACATCCCCAGCGCACGCAAAAATCAGTATCTTTTCTTTTACCTCTGGGGTTTCCATACATCCACTAAAAGAGAGTACGATAAACATCGCGCATATAACGATCGCAATTACACCAGCCTTCTTATTTACAATATTATCTCTCATCATATTTAATACTCCTTTTCCACCCTCTAAGTTAAAAGGTTGTAATTGTATCTTTTATAATATTTAATTACTTTTCTATTAAATTTTAATTACATAGAAAGATATTATAGTGCATCTTTTGACTAGCAGGAAATATTAGTAAAGGGTAATCATAGAGAGTTTGTATCTTCTTTATTTTTTTCCTGAGTTTTTTTATATTTTTCAAGAGACCAACGTCCATTTTTTCCCCATAGCTGATTATAGATGCGTATTTCCACATACAAAAATATGCCAAGGGTGACGAGGGTTAATATTATATTGATTATATCGGGTAGATTCTTATAAATTTCTAGTGGAATCAATGTATCAACAAGTAGTACAACGACTAGAAACAGTGATTTTAATGCTTCTTGATATAATGGTCTTATCATACTTTTTTGTATGTTTTCTCGTTTTCTTTTTAAAAGATTGTTCATTAAGCTCTCAGTTCTTTCAACATATGATGTTATTTGATTCATTCTCTGTTTCATAAAAAACAATTTCTCTTATTATTTTATTTTATAATAAATTTGTGGATGAGTATCCTTAATAGAGGTGACAGGCAACGAAATGATTTTTCTTTACCTCTTTGAGTACTGGTTCTTTATCTGAGCAGAAGAGGTCTACGCACTTTGAACAACGAGGATGGAATCTACATCCTTTGGGTGGTGTGATTAGACTCGGGACTTCTCCTTTTAAATGAATATGTTCTCTTTTTTTCCGAGGGTCAGCAATAGGTATTGCAGAAAGTAATGCTTTCGTATATGGATGGAACTGCTCTTGGAATAGATCTTTGGTGGGGGCATGTTCTACTATCTTACCTGCATACATAACTGCGACACGGTTACTAATGTATTTAATCACACTAAGATCATGTGTAATGAACAAATAGGTCAACCCAAATTTCTCTTGCAAATCCTTAAAGAGGTTAAGAATTTGAGCTTGTACAGAAACATCAAGTGAAGATGTTGGTTCATCAAGCACAATAAAATCAGGGTTTAATGCAAGAGCTCGTGCGACACCGATACGTTGTTTTTGTCCACCACTGAACTCATGTGGATATCTATACATATGTTGTTCATCAAGACCAACTGTTTTTAGTAATTCAAGTACTTTTGTGTTCAATGCTTCTCCTTTGAATCTCTTGTTAATTTTCAATGGTTCGCCGATTATGTTCTTAACTGTCATTCGAGGATTTAATGAAGAGGAAGGGTCCTGAAAAACGATTTGCATATGAGGTCGTAATTTTCGAAGTTCTGACTTGTTAATCGCAGTGAGATTAGAGTCCATAAACAGTAAAGTACCTGCGGTAGGTGGTATTAGATGAATGAGGATACGACCTAGGGTTGTTTTTCCGCAACCGGATTCACCTACAATACCAAAGGTTTCACCTTTTTGTATTTCTATGTTAATATTGTCAACTGCTTTTACGTTTTCTTTTGTTGAGGAGAATATTCCTTCCTTTATAGGAAAATATTTTTTTAGATTAGTCCCTTTTACAATAGTCTTTTCCATTTTCCTCCCTCGAAGTAATCGAATATTTCACGGTTTCATAATGATGACAAGCAACTTGATGATCTTTTTCTACCTCTTTGAGTGGTGGATCGCATTCTTTACAGATATCGGTGCGATATTTACATCGTGGATGGAATCGACACCCAGATGGTGGTACAATTAGATTTGGAACAGTTCCTGGAATAATATCTAATCGTCTTCGGTCATCTGTGATTTTTGGTATAGCTCTCATTAATCCTCTTGTATAGGGATGATCAGGGTTATCAAAGATTTTTTCTGTTGTTCCTATCTCAACTATATACCCTGCATACATAACACCTACCCGATTACACAACTCTGCGATAATACCAAGATTATGGGTAATCAACCAAATCGCGGTGCCTACGCGTTGTTGTAATTCTTTCATCAGATCAAGAATCTGTGCTTGAACTGTGACATCCAATGCAGTTGTTGGTTCATCAGCAATCAATAAATCAGGGTTGCATGCTAACATCATTGCTATCATTACTCGCTGTCTCATTCCTCCACTAAGTTCATGAGGATACTGTTTTGCAACTTTTTTTGGTTCAGATATTTTAACAAGATCAAGGGTATTTATTGCTTTTTCAAATGCTTTCTTTTTTATACTCTTTTTTATTTTCCGTTTTTTCCATAAATTATACCATTGAGTTTTCTGATTTTGTTCTGGAAAAGATTCATGTAATAAAATAACCTCTGCTATTTGATCTCCTACAGTGTATACTGGATTTAATGCAGTCATTGGTTCCTGAAAAATCATGGAGATTTTGTTCCCACGTATTTTTTGCATTTCTTTTTCTGTTTTTTTAAGAAGATCTTCTCCTTTGAAAAGAATGCTTCCTTTCATAATCTTTCCTGGAGGTTGTGGGATAAGTCCCATAACTGAGAGAGCAGTAACGCTTTTTCCGCATCCAGTCTCGCCTATTAACCCAAATGTTTCTCCCTTCCAGATGTTGAAACTGGTTTCTTCAAGTGCTTTGACTACTCCTTCGTAGGTGTAGAAGTAAGTTTTAAGGTTTTTTATCTCTAGTAGTGGTTCATTTTCTATGATATCACCTTCTTAATTTTGGATCTGTCACATCTCGTAGACCATCTCCGAGTAGGTTGAACCCTAGGACAACTAGTAGTATTGCAAGACCTGGGAAAGTTACGTACCACCAAGCATGGAACATATGAATTCGACCTGATGATATCATTAGCCCCCATTCTGCAGTTCCTGGAGATGCGCCTAGTCCAAGGAAACTAAGTCCTGCAGCTACCAAAAGAACAGCTCCAAGATCTAATGTGATTTGTACCAGTAATGGTGCATAAGAATTTGGAAAAATATGACGGAAGAGGATACGGAAGTTACTTGCGCCAACGCTTCGTGCTGCTTCAACAAATTGTTCTTCACGGACTGCGAGTACTTGCCCTCGCATTAATCGAGCATATGCAGGCCACCAGACAAGAATCAGAGCTTGCATAATATTGTCGATACTTCGCCCTAATGCTGCAGTTACTGCCATTGCTAAAATAAGGTATGGTATTGCGAGGAAGACATCGGTGATTCTCATTAATATTTCATCAATAATTCCACCAAAATATCCTGCGATACCCCCGAGGATAATCCCTAGTAATGTTGATACTGCGACGACGATAATACAGATACGGAACGATGTTTGAGACCCGTAGACAACCATACTAAAGATGTCACGTCCATAATCATCGGTCCCGAAAAAATGTTCTGCACTAGGGGGTAGTAATTTTTGATCAAAATGGATATCCCATCGTTCTTCGGTAACTGTAGTACCCACGTCAGTACTTACTCGTACATAGGAAGGGTGTTGATTTGCTATAAATGGTGCAGATAATGCGACAATTATCAATATAAGAATAATTATCAATCCAATCATTGATAAGAGACTTTTTCGGAAGAGGTGACCCATGAATCTCAGATCTTTAATTTTTGATTCATGTTTTTTTAAGAAATCATCCACGACCTTAACATGCGACGGTATCTTATCCACCTCCGCCGAGTCTAACTCGTGGATCAATCACTGCATATAGGACATCAACAATAAGATTCGCTACAACATAAATAATTGCGACGAGTATTGTAAATCCCATTACTGCGTTGAAATCAAAGCCCAAAACCGCATCTGCTGCAAATCGTCCCATCCCAGGCCAATTGAAAATCGTTTCTGTTAGTACGGCACCACCAAGAAGTCCACCAAATGCCAGACCGGTGACCGTAACTGTTGGTATCAAAGCATTTTTTAAGGCGTGTTTATAGATAACGGTTCGCTCTGATAGTCCTTTTGCTCTCCCGGTACGAATATAATCCATCCCCATGACTTCCAACATACTGGATCGTGTCATTCGAAGAATTAATGCAAGTGTTGCAAATCCTAATGTGAACGCTGGTAAGATGAGATGATATAAAGCAGCTCCTAATGTGTTGAGATTTCCTGTTAAAATACTATCAATTACGTATAAACCTGTAATAGATGATGGTGCGGTCATTCCGATTGATAAACGTCCTTCTAAAGGTAAAATCGGTATTTGATATGCGAGAACATATTGTAGCATGAGTGCTAACCAAAAAATAGGTAAAGAATATCCAACGATCGCGATGATTCGTGTGATATGATCGGATAATTTATTTCGTCGTATCGCTGAAATAATTCCTCCGACGATGCCTAGAGGTATTGCAATTAACATTGCAAAAATCGTCAGTTCTAATGTCGCTGGGAAATATTGACCTAGACTCTCAGCTACTGGTCGGCTTTCTAAATATGATTTCCCAAGGTTAAAATGGACGATATCATTTAAATAATAAAAATATTGAACCCAGATTGGTTCATCAAGATGAAGTTCTTTTGTGATTCGTTCGATAACATCAGGTTGTGCTTTTGGTCCTCCCGCGAAGGCTCGTGCAGGGTCAGCTGGTATAACATGGGATACGGTAAACGTAATAATGGTAACTCCAATAATAACTGGTATCAGAAGGAGTAGTCTTCGAACTATGAATTCCCATGTTTTCATAATTTAAAAAAAAAGAAAGAGATGGTTTTATTCGTAGGCTTTGTAGTAATCGTAGAAGTACCATTCACGTACTGGATTGTATGAATAGCCTTGTACCCAATCTCTCCATGGTCGAATGTATTGTCTCTGCTGTAGGAAGATGAACGGTGGCTCTTGTATGTAGATGTCAAATGCGGCTTTATATGCAGCTGCTCGTACCACAGGATCCGCCGAGTATTTTCCTTCTAATAATTTTTCGTCAACGGTTTCATTCTTATATCCTGTATTATACGTATCTCCGTTAACATCAGCAGATGCGATAAATGGGAATATATAATCATCTGGATCATTATAATCTGGTCCCCATCCGATAAACATCAGATCCCAGTCATCTGTCGTATACATACGATGTAGAAGCTGTGGCCATCCTTCTGCAATAATCGATGAAAGAATACCGATTTCATCAAGTGCTGTTCGGAACATCATCGCCATCATTTCTCTTTCTGAGTTCCCAGCATTATAGAAAATTCGGATGGTTGTCCCGTTAAACCGATAGAGGACATCATCGAACTCAAAAGATTTGGTATATCCAGCCGCGTCAAGTATTTGTTCTGTTTTTGCGGGATCATAATTATAAAACGGTACACCATTGTTTTGTGTATCGAAATACGGCATTCCGTTTGGTATTGCTCCAGCATATCTGCTTGCATATCCATTCCAAGCAGTGTCAATCGCTGTTTCATAGTCGAACGCATAACTTAATGCTTTTCGTACTTCACCATCCGCTAAATACTCATTATTACTCGCTTTTGTGTTCATCACGCACATTACGATATCATAGCTATCGAATGGGTGCACAACAATCTGTTCATCACCTTGGATATCCTCGAGGTTTGTATAGGGGATATATGTAAAATCAGCATCCCCGTTTTTCAACGCTAAAATTCGTGTTGCTGGTTCATCAGCATATTTAATTACAACTTTTTCAGGATGTTTTCCTTCCCAACCGCCCCAATAATTCGGGTTTTTGTTTAAGACAATTTCCGTTGCCCGTGTCCAATGGTCAAGCATATAAGGACCGGTACCCATCGGGTTTAATTTCATCCATTCATTTTCTGTCCCTGCGACAACACCACCATGTTCTTCTACATAGTCTTTATCAACAATCGCGGCTACCGTATATGGTAAAAGAGCTAAAAATCCACCATAAGGATCTGTGAGTTTTATTTGAACAGTATAGTCATCAATAACTGTGGTGCTGTTCGTATCCATACATTGTCCAAGAATCCAGCTTACTCCAGATTCCGGAGCGTCCATAATTAACACTCGATCAAAAGAATATTTTACATCTTCTGCGGTAAAATCATTTCCATTAGAAAATTTTACATTATGGCGTAATTTAAATGTCCATGTTAATGAATCATCTGATACTGACCAGTTTGTAGCAAGACAAGGATAAAACGTTAGTGTATCATTTCCCTTATATGTAACGAGTGTGTCGTAGATTTGAAAGATTGGTTCAGAAGACCCAGTATCATAGGCATCTGCTGGATCAAGCGTCTTTGCGTCACCGATATCATATCTGACAATAGTATTCGGATTTTTTATTTCCATCTTCGTTCCATCTTGTTGTTCTGTACATCCACTAAAAGAGAGTACAATAAACATCGCACTTAGAATGACCGCAATTACACCAGCTTTCTTTTTTAAAATATTATTTCTCCTCATATTTTTTATTCTCCTTTTCCATCCTCTATGTTGAAAGGTTAAAATTGTATCTAGTATAATATTTAATTACTTTTCTATTTAATTTTTATTTATATAAAAATATTTTAGAGAGCATCTTTCACTAATAGGAAAAAATTATTGATAAAGTGATTTAAACCTAAAGTTCAAATCATTCACCTTTTAAAGGTTTTAATCCTGTTTAATGAATACTAGAAGTGAGATTTTGACTTCATTTTAGTGGTAAAAATTAATGTTTTAAGCTTTATTTATTAACCTTTATTGGTACTTGATAATTGACTAAAGAAAAAAAAGTAGGTTATCCGGCTTGCGAGAGATACTACAAAACAAATTACGATAATATGACTATTATATGTGCTATTCTACCAATTTCTTTTCCCTTTTATAAAGTCCGTTTTTCCTTTTTTCTTAATGATTTTCAAATTTTTTATATGGGCATTATCATGGACTGGTTTTAAAAAATCAAGTTTATTACATGTTTCAAATTCGGTACATTCCCAGCATCCTTCATAACCTTTTTTTTGACAACAGGCTCGTATCTTACAAAAAGGTGGTCCTCCTCCGTTTTTGCATCCTTTTTTACATCGGAACTTCACCATGGCACCAAGAACTTCGTAACAGGTATCGTAATCCTTGAAAGTTTTACCAAAACCTTGATCTGCGATTGAATGAGCAAATTTATCATATTTATATGCTCTAAGTTCTTTTCGTAAATCTCGTGCTAAATCAGGGATTTTCCCAGTAAAACCATGACAATCTAAACAACATAATCCACAATAAGTGATTAGTGATTCCTTGTTTTGCATAAGTTTTTGTTAAATAAATTTGATATAAATAACTTTTTAAAAAGCGGATACGAGTTTAACACAGGATTACTGTTATATAAATGATTGACTCTCGAGAGGTATAAAAAAAATTCTTAAATTCTTATTGAAATAGTTATTCAACTCCTGGTTTTATATTATCAATAGAGTTTTTAACAACTTTGGATATCCTTTTTTCCCTTGTTTCTTTAGTCTTTGCATTTTTTACCCAACCAATATACATATTTCTATAACTATTAGCAAAGTTTTGAAAATTATACCATGCTGTTTTATTTACTACGAGAGCCTTTTTAAGATCTGGAGGTAGTCGTTCTTTTACTAGACTAGTGTAAGCGGTATCCCAAAAGCCTTGTTTTTTTGCTTCTTCTATTTTATCAAACCCTGCCTTTGTCATTTTCCCCAAAGAAATCATTTTTTCTGCATTTTTTTTATTGATTTTTGACCATACACTTTTTGATTTACGGGGGGAATATTTTAAGATGAATTTTTCTTCACCGATTTTTTTTAATTTACTATCAATCCATCCAAAACATAGTGCTTCTTCAACAGCATCAAAATGATTTAAACTTTTTTTACCTAATGATTTTTTATAATGTATAAGCCATACTTCATTAGATATAGTATGATTTTTTTCTAACCAAGAACGCCATTCATTTCTATTTTTGAAAAATAGAGCATTAGCCGATTCTATTTCAGTCATTTTAATTATTCACCCGTATAGTATTTTTTGTTTTCTTTATATGTTCTTTTATCTGTTATCATTAATGATTAGCATGAATAGTTATGATATGACTATAATATATGATACTCTAACAATTTCTTTTTCTTTTTTGATAAAATAAAAACATAAATTAATATTTCTTAGTGACTAAATTATTTGAAACATAATGAATGAAAATGTAAAATATTTATTACAATTTATTTTGTAATTTAAATAGTATTATATATTAAGTTGGCATTTAGTTGTATATGGCAAAGAATAGTGTTAAACAAATAGAAAAAGATGAAAAAAGGATACTTGAAGAACTAAGAAAAAATGCTAATAAAAGCATAAACGATATTGCAGAAACATGTGGTTTTTCAAGACAAAAAGTATGGCGAGTAATAAATAACCTAGAAAAAAACCATACTATCTGGGGATATGCTGCTGTAGTAGATGAAGAAAAAATAAACAAAAAAAGCTACATAATGCTTATGAAAAGAACAAACAAACCAATTACAAAAGAAATAGTTAATCATATAGTAAACAGAGATTTAGCAAATAGAGTAAAAAAAATGGGGGTAGAGTTCAAAAACAGTATATTTACGCATGGAAGTTTTGACTGGGTAATATGTTTTAATGCAAATGATATTAGAGACGCAAAATCAGTTGTAGAAATATATAACTCATTATATGAAGGATTTGTATCAGAAATTCAGTTATTAGAAAAAATGTTTTGTACAGTAAGTTGTGGGGTAACAAATCCTGATATCAAAAAATTTGGTGATTTCTTAACTGTTTAAAGTTATTATCTGTAGCATTTTATTGTATTATTTTAAACTTTATTCCTTTCATATAAATTAAGAAAAAAAATATATTAGTGAGGTGCTTTGTGTCATTATTTTTTTGAAGAACTAGTCAATTGCATCCATATGGTGATGGGATGCAAAAGACTAATTCAAAGCATAGAGAATGGATGAGGTATAAA
>Ga0299915_10001950_pt1 | contig 15112 bp, 13 predicted proteins | sample RVTome_13_FD_200263 | JGI IMG/M metagenome (GOLD analysis project Ga0299915, IMG submission 200263) | Soil microbial communities from uranium-contaminated site in the Upper Colorado River Basin, Wyoming, United States - RVT92D227 (version 2) ... | reverse complement strand
TCGAGCACCCGTGGTTTCAGCGCCTGAGAAACATAAAACAACTGGGTCTGACAAGCTTTGTCTATCCCGGAGCCAATCACAGCAGATTTCAACATGGTCTGGGAGCCCTTTATCTTATGGATACGGCAATAAGAACCCTTAAAAGCAAGGGTGTAAATATTTCAGACGAAGAAGAGGAGGCTGTTCTGATTGCCATTCTTCTTCACGATATAGGTCATGGTCCCTTTTCTCATGCGCTCGAAACTTCATTGATAAACGGGATTAAACATGAAGATCTCTCCCTGCTCCTGATGGAAAAACTCAATGAAGCGTTTAGTGGAAGACTCGGTCTGGCAATCGGGATATTTAAAGGCAGCTATACCAGGAAATTTCTTCATGAACTGATAGCCGGACAGATGGATATGGACAGGCTGGATTATCTCAGGAGGGATTCATTTTTTACCGGTGTCATTGAGGGATCGGTAGGTTCAGACAGGATAATAAGGATGCTTAATGTGGTGAACGACAGCTTGGTAATAGATGAAAAAGGGATCTATTCTCTGGAAAAATTCCTCATAGCACGCAGATTGATGTACTGGCAGGTTTACATGCACAAAGCAGTTCTTTCATCTGAAAGCCTGCTGGTGAAAGTACTGAAGCGGGCAAAAGAATTAGCCATGCAGGGTGCCGATCTTTTTGCCACTCCGGCACTCAGATTCTTTCTTTATAATAACATAGGACCTGAAGAGCTTGGTGATTCAGGTGTTTTTTCTCCGGGCCTTATAGCTTCGAATTTTACACGTCTGGATGATACAGATATCCTTGCTTCGGCAAAATACTGGGCCGACCACAATGACCCTGTGCTTTCAGACCTGTCAGCCCGGCTGATGACCAGGAAACTTCTTGCCGTCGAACTTCAGAATGAACCTTTTTCTGATGCAAGGATAGATGAACTGAAAGAGCAGGCAATGAAGAATATGAAGATAAACCGGGAGATGGCAGATTATTATGTTTTTACCAATAGCATTTCCAATCTTGCTTATGCACCTGATGCTCCTGAAGTGATGATATTGCTTAAAAGCGGGAGCATAGCCGATATTACAACTGTGTCGGATATTTTTGACCACCGGTTGCTTTCCGAAATGGTGACGAAATATTTTTTGTGTTATCCCAAAGAATTCAGATAAATACAATAAAGAATATGGAATTTAATGCTGCAACACTAGCCGGATTCCTGAAAGGTGAAATAGTCGGGGATCCTGATATAAAGGTTAATACTATTGCAAAAATTGAGGAAGGTCATGAGGGAGCGCTTTCATTTCTGGCCAATCCCAAGTATGAACACTATTTATATACCACAAGATCGTCAGTTGTTCTGGTAAACAAGAGCTTTGTGCCATCAGGTAAAGTGGAAGCAACTCTTATAAGGGTTGAAAATGCCTACGAATCATTTGCTTCACTGCTCCGGATGGTTGACAAGTCAAGACCCCGCAAAAAAGGAATACATCCTTCGGCCGTCATTGAATCAACGGCAACTGTCGGCAAAAACGTCTATATAGGACCCTATGTCTATATCGGCGAAAACTGCAGGATCGGAGATGATTGTGCTCTCTTTCCCCATGTCTTTATTGACGACAACACGCAGATAGGTAAAAAATGTACCTTAAATCCCGGTGTTAAAATCTATCACGATTGTATCCTGGGAGAAAATTGTGTAGTACATGCCGGAACGGTAATTGGAAGTGACGGTTTTGGATTTGCCCCCCAGTCCGATAGCGAGTTTATGAAGATCCCGCAAATAGGAAATGTCGTTATCGAAGACAATGTTGAAATTGGTGCGAATGTTGCCATTGACCGGGCTACAATCGGATCGACGATTATCAGGAAAGGTGTAAAGCTCGATAATCTGATCCAGATAGGACATAATGTCGAAATTGGTGAGAATACAGTTATGGCAGGCCAGACCGGTGTGGCAGGATCATGCAAAGTGGGAAAAAACTGTATGTTTGCCGGGCAGGTTGGCCTGGCAGGGCATCTTAAGGTTGCTGACGGAACAAAGATCGGGGCACAGTCGGGCATCCCGGGCGATGTCAAAAAAGAGAATTCAATTCTGCTGGGTACTCCTGCACTTGACCACAAGGATTATCTCAGGTCTTCGATAGTGTTCAGGAGATTGCCGGAGCTCAAAACTAAAATTGATGAATTGGAAAAACAGATTGAATTGCTTAAAAAAGGGTAAATTGCCTGATCATTGATACTGAAATCTGATATTATAAGTGCATAAACATTTGATTGTTCGGTATTTTTTGATTTTTTTGTAGCCGGAATTTAAAAATTGTCCAAAGACAGATGAGTGAGAAGCAAAGAACGCTTGCAAAAGAGGTTAGTCTGAGTGGGAAGGGGTTACATACCGGGCTGAGCGTAACAATCACATTTAAGCCGGCCCCGGCAAATCACGGATACAAATTTTGCAGGACAGATCTTCCGGGCATGCCGGTAATAGATGCTTTGGCTGAGAATGTTACAGAAACTTCAAGAGGCACCACGCTGGTACAGAATGGCGCATCAGTTTCAACAGTTGAACATGCGCTCTCCGCGTTGTACGGATTACAGGTCGATAATGCAATTATTGAGCTTGACGGACCTGAAGCTCCTATAATGGGCGGTGCCGCCTCGAAATTCACTGAAGCGATAAGATCAGTCGGATTTAAGGAACAAAAAGAGGAAAGAAACTATTTTGTGGTAAAGCAAAAGATAACATATTCCGATGAGGAGCATGGTGTCGACCTCATTGTTTATCCTGACGATCATCTCAGTATCAACGTCCTGATCGATTACAATTCCAGGATACTTGGTAATCAGTATGCAATCCTTGATTCCATTGACGATTTTGAAAAAGAGATATGCAAAAGCCGCACCTTTGTATTCTTCCATGAGCTTGAACCTCTTCACAGGATTGGCCTTATAAAGGGAGGGGATCTTGACAACGCGGTGGTCATTCTCGAAAAAGAGGTTGAACCGGAAGAGATAGACCGGATAGCAAAACTCTTTAACAGACCGGGGATAACCAAACATACAGCAGGGATCCTTAACAATACCGAATTAAGATATCCCAATGAACCGGCAAGACATAAACTGCTTGACATCATGGGCGATCTTGCCCTGGTAGGTCAGCCAATAAAAGGGAAAATAGTTGCCACCCGCCCGGGCCACTTTGCCAACACACATCTGGCAAAACTTATCAGGCAGGAGATCAAAAAGGCTCATTCCAAAATAAACATTCCGGTTTATGATCCGGAGGTACCACCTGTTTATACTCTTGAGGATATTAAAAAACGATTACCTCACCGGTATCCTTTCCTGATGGTCGATAAAATTATTTCGCTTGATGAAACGACCGTGACAGGTATAAAAAACGTGACATTCAATGAACCTTTCTTTCAGGGTCACTTTCCCAATGAACCTGTAATGCCGGGTGTTCTCCTCGTGGAAGCCCTGGCACAATGCGGAGGAATTCTGGTATTGAGCACAGTTGATGAACCTGAAAAATATTCTACTTATTTCCTTAAGATCGATAAACTCAAATTCAAGCGCAAGGTAATTCCCGGTGATACTATTATCCTCAGGATGGAACTGATAGAGCCTATGAGGAGAGGAATCGTAATGATGTTCGGGCAGGCATTTGTCGGAAATCATCTTGTGGCTGAAGGAGAGATGACCGCACAGGTAGTTAAAAATAAATAGCTGACATATGATCTCAGATTTAGCATATGTTCACCCAAATGCCAGATTGGCAAAAAATCTAATTATTGAACCTTTTGCTTATATCTCAGAAAACGTGGAGATCGGTGAAGGAACCTGGATAGGTCCTCACTCAACAATACTCGATGGAGCAAGAATAGGTAAAAATTGCAGGATTTTCCCTTCCTCCGTTATTTCCGGTATCCCGCAGGATCTTAAGTTCAGGGGAGAAGATACGACTGCTGAAATAGGTGACGGCTCGACTGTCCGTGAAGCTGCCACAATTAACCGGGGAACTGCATCTGCAGGGAAAACCATTATTGGCAGTAACACCCTTATTATGGCTTATGCACATGTCGGACATGATTGCATAATCGGAAATAACTGTATTCTTGGAAACGGGTCAGGTCTTGCGGGTGAAGTTAAGATTGATGACTGGGCAATTCTGAGCGCATGTACCCTGGTGCATCAGTTCTCAAGGATCGGAGGACATGTAATGATAGGAGGCGGTTCGAAGGTAAGGACAGATGTTCCGCCATTTATAAAAGCCGACAGGGATCCGCTGACATATATGGGTATTAACACCATTGGACTTACCAGGCGTGGCTTTGAAAAGGAAAGGATCGACTCGATCCATAGTATTTACAGGGTGATCTATCAGAACGGCATGAATATTACTCAGGCTCTCAATCATATCGAGAAGGAAATAAGCCCGTCGCCTGACAGGGAGTATATTCTTGAATTCATTAGAAATTCAGTAAGGGGCATTATCCGCGGACCCAGGTGAACAGCTTCATAGAACTGCCTTTCATTGCATAAATATCCGATTGTGACTTATGCCGTTATGCCTTTACGCCATAATGCGACATCGCCTGTTATACATTATAAATAAAAAATCAGGTATGAATTATCTTTCGTCCGAAAGGATTGATCGCAACTTCTGTGAGTTTGAAATGCTGATTTCCGAACGGAATTCCGATAATTGTGAGGTAGAGTAAAACGCCAAAGAATGCATGTGTTATTGCAATCCAGATACCACCGCAAAGAAGCCACAGGACATTCATGAATACATGGAGACAGCCTGAAGCTCCTGGTTCTACTCTGCTGGTACGTCCGAAAGGCCATATGGAAAGCGATCCCATTTTGAGTGTCTGAAGGCCAAAGGGGATTCCCACAATAGTTATCATAAGGATCAGGCTTCCGATGAAATACTCAACCGCAATTATGATCCCTCCGAATATCAGCCAGACAAGGTTTCCAAGGATTTTCATTTGTAATAATAAGTTTACTCGAGTATAATGGTTTTATCTTTTGGAAATTTCACAGAATATGTCAGGATCATCTCCCTGGTCTCTTGCGGCTTTATCTCAAGATCCCATCTTATTTCACCGGTCAGTGAATTATGTTTCCCCCGCGACAGTTCGACTGCATCGACCTCAATTCCGCTGTTTGAGGAGATTGGGATCTGATCATTAACTGTTATTTTGACAGGATTTCCCTTATTATTTCTGACAGTTATCAGGTATGAATAGGTTTCAGTTTTATTCGAGCCCAGGACTCTTTTGCTTGTAAAGTCCTGCCTTTTCTCCCTTTTTACCAGGATACTGTTATCGGTACCCAGCGAAACTGTAAGAGTGTCTTTCAGCTGGTTTACATTAAGATATGATTTGCCAACGAACGTATTTTCGAAATACAGAGTTGCTTCGCCACCAATAAGATTCTGCTTTGCCCAGTCAGTGATATTCCCGGTCAGGTAAGCCAGGGGTGATAATTTTGGAATTGTTACATATTTGTATTCAGCAGGGGTAGTTGTCCGCTGTATTTCAATAGTCTGGACTTTCCCATCGGATAGAATGGAGTAAGGGGCTGTAATATCAAATGTTACAGTGGTTTCTCCGACTTGTTTTTCGACAGTCACGGGAGCAGCTTCCATTTCTTTTGTCTTTATTTCAAAATTTGTGACTGCCACATCCTGCAGCACCCTGGCTTCTGCGCGCTCTTCACCTGAACCAGTTCCCCTGATCCTGATGGCGGGTGCAGGATAATAATAGTCGATGAACCATGGATCAAGTACCGGGACATCTCCTGCAACCCAGGGTGTGGCATTAGAAAAGCTGAGTTTCACATCTTTCCATGTTACCCCGGTATTCTGAAAAACATTTGCCTTGTAGAATATTGTAACAGGTTTCGTTATATCATCCACCCTTATATCATATGATGGGTACCAGCCTGCATTGCTGACTACATAGCTGAAAGTCATTCTGCCTGAAACAGGTTTTTCACAGCTTACAGAAACCGAGATCTCGCCCGATGGCAATTGCTGTTTTCCGAATCTGTCGGCAATCTGTTTCTGAAGGGCTGCTATCTGCTTCTCATATTCTCTTATCAGCCTGTTTTTCTTCAATATGGAATTTGTCACCTGATCCATATTGTTGGTATACAGTTCCATTACACTCTTCAGCTGTTCCACCGAGAAAGTTGTTTCCTTAACCAGTATAGCCCTGTTGGCGACAAGAAAAGCCTCCTTCTCTTTCAGAACCGAGATAGCTGCTCTCTCGTCTTCAACCTTCAGCTGCAGAGCTTCGATCTGACTCCTGATATCTTTTACTTCAGGCCGATCTTCAAGATTTTCAAGATAATTGTTCCGCTGATTCACTGACATTATGATAAAATCACCAGTTCCCCTGACCTGGATGCTCTGGGCATCAATGTACGGTGACAGGCCGCTGAGTTTGAGCACAGTTTTGCCTGCAGGGAGTTCAACGCTGGCCTCGTGGCTTATCTGCGCCCTGTCGGGATACACTGTAACGTGCTTAATTCCGGCTTTTATCTCTTTTTCAGTATCGGCGAAAAGATCAAAATATCCGGCCATGACAAGTGTTAAAACCAATGCAATATTTTTCATGATTAAGAATTTTAAAACAATAAAGGTAAGATTTTCTGAAAGATTTTGGAGAGGTGATTTCTATTTCACAATATCAAAATACCCGACAGTTCCCTGTCCCGCCTCTTCAGCTCCCTGTCCTGCCATAGGACATCCCGGTACCGGGCAGTTAATTATCTTATGCTCTTTGTTATCGGCAGGTTCCCATCCAAGTAAAAGATATAAGGCGAAGAATCCAATAACATAGGCAGCAGCCACATGCCAGCCGTTTTTAATCCACAAAAGTACGTTACGTCCCTGAGGAAATTTGTTGGTAATGGCAACTCCTGCCGATGAACCGAACCAGATCATTGATCCTCCGAACCCTACCGTATATGCCAGCATGCCCCAGTCATAATGACCCTGGTCGAGGCACAGCTTTGTAAGAGGTATATTATCGAATACTGCAGAAAGGAATCCTAAGGCAAATGCTGTTACCCATGAAGCGTTTGGAAGTTCTTCAACAGGCATGAGTGATGCACAAGTTACAAGGCATAAAAGGAAAATTGTTCCTTTAATGGCTCCGGGGACCTCTTTCCATGGCGCACGACGAAGGAAGGCTCCAAGAAATATGGCGATCCATACGCCCAAAGCCGGCATGTCGTAAAGAATATTGGAAATGATTGCACCTGCAAGGATCAGGGCTACATTAAATATTTTAATCCAATCTATTTTTATATTTAAATCAGCATCCTTCTGAATTTGCTGGTAGTTATCCTGCTGATGAGCTGCGAACCATGCGAAGAAGATCAAAGCCGTTCCGGCAGCAACATAAGCATGCAGAACATTCAATGCTGAAACTCCGTCGATCCACATCATTGTGGTGGTAGTATCACCAACCACACTGCCTGAACCGCCGGCGTTGCTTGCAGCCACCAGAGCAGCAATATACCCAATATGTACCTTATTTTTAAAAACAACCAGGGCAATCGTTCCACCGATAAGGGCAGCAGCTATGTTATCGAGAAATGATGAAAGGATAAAAACAAAGACCAGTAACAGAAAAGGACCTTTCCAGTCATCCGGAAGATACCTGGGAAGGATATCAGGCACTCCTGATTCCTCAAATATCTTTGAAAGAATTGCAAAACCCAGAAGTAGTCCCAGCAGGTTCAGAATGATACCCCATTCCCCCTGACGTAATTCCTTGTCCATTATTTGCTCACCCATGGGGGTCGTACCAAAAAAATGTTCAAACAAGTTAAAGCCGGGATCAAGCAACAGTTTAAATGTCAATAGTACACTTAATCCTATTACGGCCACCCAGAACGTTTGCTTGTGAAATAATGCCACTCCAAGAAGGATAAGTCCGAATATTATGAACTCAACACGGACAGGCCCTAGTGAAGGGACTTCACCCCCTGCGCCAAAGAGAAAAACAGGGGTAATTAAAATAGCAGCCAGGAGAAAGATCCTTTTAAAGTTTTTTCTGGCGAGGAATAATAGGGGCAGGTTGTTCATGAATCAGGTTTTGTGATAAACGCAGTTAAAAAACAAAACAAGCCGCCAAATTATAAATATTTTCGGGTTTTGTTTAAAACATTTGTCTGGCTTTTGAATGATCTAATTCATTTACTCATCATCTGCTGATTTTCAGATTGAATCTTTCTTGAAATCCTGATTTTTTAATATTTTTGAGTGTTTATTTAGATTAAATATAATTAACAATTCGTTTTTCAGCTTGTTAATGGTATAGGTCTTACAGGTATTAAATAAAAAAAATGGAAAAGGGCCAGGATAAAATAATTAATGATGTTACGTCGGGCGAATACAAGTATGGCTTTTATTCAGATATTGAGACGGAAAGCATCCCAAAGGGATTAAACGAGGATATAGTACGTCTTATTTCTAAAAAGAAAAATGACCCTGAGTGGCTTCTCGAATTCCGCCTTAAATCATTTCGTTACTGGAAAACAATGAAAATGCCGGCGTGGGCAAACCTGAAGATACCCCCGATCAATTATCAGGATATTATATATTATTCGGCTCCGAAACAGAAAGCTTCACTTGAGAGTATTGATGATATTGATCCCGAGCTGAAAAGGACTTTTGATAAGCTCGGAATTCCTCTTGAAGAACAGAAACATCTTTCTGGTGTTGCAGTTGATGCTGTAATGGACAGCGTTTCGGTCAGGACCACTTTTAAAGAAACCCTTGCCGAGCTTGGAATTATTTTCTGCTCATTCAGCGAAGCGGTAAGAGAATATCCTGACCTTATAAAAAGATTTCTGGGAACAGTGGTGCCTTATACCGATAATTTCTTTGCTGCACTTAATTCTGCTGTTTTCAGCGACGGATCGTTCTGTTATATTCCAAAGGGAGTAAGGTGCCCGATGGAATTGTCGACTTATTTCAGGATCAATGCCGCAAACACGGGTCAGTTTGAACGCACACTGATCATCGCTGACGAGGAAAGTTATGTCAGTTATCTGGAGGGTTGTACTGCTCCGATGAGAGACGAGAATCAGCTTCACGCTGCTATTGTTGAGATAATCACTGAGAATAACGCTGAAGTAAAGTATTCGACTGTCCAGAACTGGTATCCCGGCGACAGGAACGGGAAAGGCGGGATATTCAATTTTGTGACAAAAAGAGGATTATGCAGGGGAGAGAATTCGAAAATATCCTGGACCCAGATCGAAACCGGATCGGCAATTACCTGGAAATATCCTTCGTGTATACTCCGCGGGGACAATTCGACAGGAGAATTTTATTCTGTTGCTGTGACAAACCATCATCAGCAGGCTGATACAGGAACAAAAATGATCCATATAGGGAGAAATACCAAAAGCACTATCGTATCAAAAGGTATTTCAGCCGGACAGGGGCAAAACAGTTACCGCGGACTTGTCAAAGTACTTAAAAATGCTTCCAATGCCCGTAATTTTTCACAATGCGATTCATTGTTGCTCGGCGATAAATGCGGTGCGCATACGTTCCCGTATATTGAAGTTGATAATCAGACTGCTGTTGTGGAACATGAGGCCACGACCTCAAAGATAGGGGAGGATCAGATCTTTTATTGCAACCAGAGAGGCATATCAACTGAAGATGCTGTTGCATTGATAGTAAACGGATATGCCAGAGAGGTGATAAATAAGCTTCCAATGGAATTTGCTGTTGAAGCTCAGAAACTTCTGCAGATAAGTCTTGAAGGGAGTGTTGGTTAGAATGAATTTAACGACAATAATATATTATGCTGATTATTAAAAATTTAAAAGCCGGCATCAACGGTAAGACAATACTTAAGGGAATAAGCCTTGAAGTGAAAGCGGGCGAAATTCATGCCATTATGGGACCGAACGGATCAGGGAAAAGCACGCTTGCTGCTGTGCTGGCAGGAAGGGACTTCGTGGAAGTATTGGAAGGATCTGTATCATATAATGGGAAGAATTTGCTCGAAATGGCTCCCGAGGACCGATCCAAAGAGGGTATATTCCTTGGATTTCAATACCCTATAGAGATCCCCGGAGTCAGTATGGTTAATTTCATGAAAACGGCTGTAAATGAACACAGAAAACATAAAGGTCTTGAACCACTCTCTGCATCGGATTTCCTGAAGCTAATGCGCGAGAAAAAAGAACTTGTTGAAATCGATTCAAAACTTGCCAACAGATCAGTCAATGAGGGTTTTTCAGGCGGCGAGAAGAAGAAGAATGAGATCTTTCAGATGGCGATGCTCGAACCGAAACTGGCAATTCTTGATGAAACCGACTCAGGTCTTGATATCGATGCCCTGAGGATAGTTGCAAACGGGGTCAACAAGCTTAAACGGCCTGATAATTCTGCAATAGTCATCACCCATTATCAGCGCCTGCTCGATTACATTGTCCCCGATGTGGTCCATGTTCTATACGACGGCCGTATTGTAAAAACTGCCGGCAAGGAATTGGCGCTTGAACTTGAGAAGAAAGGCTACGACTGGATCAAAAAAGAGATTGATAATCAAGATTGAAATGGATAGAAAATCTGAAGTAACGGGATTTTATTCAGAACTCTTTACTGATAATATCAGCAGGATCGCTCAGGATTCGACTCCCTTTATTAATTCATTCAGGGAGAAGGCTTTTGAGATGTTCAATCAGCTTGGTGTGCCTACAAGAAAAAACGAAGCATACAGATACACCAATCTGGATCTGTTCTTCTGCCACGATTATAAAAGCTATTTCATCCCTGAAGAATCTGATTTCAGGAAAGCAGAGGAATTCAGGTGTGACGTGACTGACCTTGATGCCCATGGAGTTGTCCTTGTGAACGGCTTTTATCCGACGATAAACGGGAAGCTCCGCCAACTCCCCGGGGGCGTTACCATTGGCAGCCTGAATGTAGCTGCAAGGCAATTCCCTGATCTGGTGGAAAAGCATTACGGCAGATACGCGAAAAGCAATTCTGATGGTCTGATCCATCTGAATACGGCAATGGCTTCCGACGGCGTATTTATTTATGTACCGCGCGGAGCAGTTCTTAAAAAGCCTGTCCAGGTAGTCAATCTTGTTGATTCACAAGAAGACACTTTCAATCAGCATCGCAACCTTATTATAGTTGAGGATAATGCGGAATTTACACTTATCATCTGTGACCACACTCTTTCGCCGCAAAAATTCCTGACAAATGCAGTCTCGGAAATCCATGTGGGTGAAAATGCACATTTTGATATTATAAGAGTGCAGAATGAACACAACAATGCCTGCAAGATCACACATACTTTCATTCACCAGGAGAGGAACAGTTATGCTTCTTCAAATAATATTACTCTGCATGGCGGTCTTGTGCGCAACAGTACTTATCATTATCTGGGAGGAGAAGGAGCAGAATGCAATTCATACGGTCTCTACCTTTCTGATAAATGGCAGCATATTGACAACTTTGTAAATGTCGAGCATGCCTTCCCGAACTGCACGAGTAACCAGCTTTTCAAGGGAGTACTGGATGAAATGGCCACCGGTGCATTCAACGGCCGGATATACGTTGCTCCTGATGCACAGGGAACCCTGGCATACCAGAAGAATAATAATATCCTTATGACAGATGATGCCAAAATGGATACCAAACCTCAGCTTGAGATCTATGCTGACGATGTAAAATGCAGTCATGGAGCTACCGTAGGCCAGTTGGACGACAATGCCCTGTTCTATATGCAGTCAAGGGGAATTGATAAACGCCAGGCCCGGCTTATGCTTATGTTCGGATTTGCCCACGAGGTGATCCAGAATATCAAAGTCGAACCTCTTCGTGAAAGAATGGATAACCTGGTAATGCAACGGCTGAAAGGAGAGCTTTCGCGTTGCGCCAGCTGTATGGTCAAATGCGGGTAAACTGAAACTCAGATGAAGGATATTTCAGAAATAAGGGCTGATTTCCCGATACTTAACAGGAAGGTATATGATAAACCGCTTATCTACTTCGATAATGGCGCAACCACTCAAAAACCTTTTTGTGTTCTTGATGCTGTAAGAGAGGTATATACGAATTACAATGGCAATGTCCACAGGGGAGTACACGCAATGAGCGATCTTACCTCCGAAGCTTATGAAAATGCCAGGGAGAAAGTCAGATCATTCATCAATGCCGGCAGGAGAGAGGAAATCGTTTTTACTTCCGGTACAACAGGCTCAATCAACAGTATTGCTTTTTCATTTGGTGAGAGATATATAAAACCGGGCGATGAGGTTATCTTAAGCAACCTGGAGCATCATGCCAATATCGTTCCGTGGCAGATGATGTGCCTGCGTAAAGGAGCACTTCTGAAGATCATTCCCATCAATGAGAACGGAGAAATAATTTATGACGAGTACCTTAAGCTGCTGTCACCCAAAACCAGGATAGTTGCAGTTACTCAGGCATCAAATGCCCTTGGGACAATCCTCCCGGTACAAAAAATAATTGAAGCAGCCCACGCTGAAAATATTCCCGTCCTTATCGATGGCGCTCAGGGTATCCAGCATGGGATTGTTGATGTAACATCACTTGATTGTGATTTCTACGTTTTTTCGGGTCATAAGATATACGGGCCGACTGGTACAGGCATTCTTTACGGGAAGGAGAAATGGCTTATTGAATTACCTCCTTACCAGGGTGGCGGCGATATGGTCGAAAAAGTGACTTTTGAAAAGACCACATATAACGCTCTTCCATTTAAATTTGAGGCAGGCACCATGAACTATGCCGGAGCTATAGGCCTTGGCAGAGCTTTGGATTATGTAACAGATGTCGGGAGAAAAGAGATTGCCGCCCGTGAACAGATGCTTCTGGATTATGCAACCCGGCGATTGTCGGCTATAAAAGGGCTCAGGATATATGGGAATTCAGCTGATAAAATTTCTACTATCTCATTCCTGCTAAAGGATATACACCAGTATGATACGGGAACTATACTCGACAAACTGGGAATTGCAGTAAGGACAGGGACCCACTGTGCTCAGCCCGTGATGGACCGATTTGGAATTGAAGGCACAGTGAGGGCTTCAATGTGTTTTTACAACACAACCGATGAGATAGATGTTCTTGGCACGGGAATTGAAAAAGTGATCAGCATGTTTTCAAAATAAATCTCATGACTATTAATGAAGTTCAGGACAATATAATTGATGAGTTCTCGCTGTTCGATGACTGGATGGATAAATACAATCTTCTTATCGATATGGGGAAAAACTTGCCAATTATCGATCCGAAATTCAAGGTAAAGGATTTCCTGATCGAAGGATGTCAGTCAAAGGTGTGGCTATATCCCGAATATGATGGTCACGTAATTACCTTCAGTGCCGACAGTGATGCAATTATAACACGGGGGATAGTCGCCCTGCTTATTAAAGTACTTACACACCGGACTCCTGAGGAAATAATCGGGTCAGAGCTCTATTTTATCGACAGGATAGGTCTGAAACAGAATCTTTCTCCTACCCGGTCGAACGGATTACTTGCTATGGTAAGGCAAATGAAACTATTTGCATTGGCATATAAAGCTAAAAGTGGGTAACTTAAACTACAAAAGATGGATCCTACGGAACAACTGGAAATAGAAACCAGAATAGCAGGAGTTCTCAAAAGCATTTATGATCCTGAGATCCCTGTTAACATTTATGATCTCGGTCTTATCTATAATATTGATCTCGGTGATGATCATATAGCACACATTACGATGACCCTTACAGCACCAAACTGTCCGATGGCCGAAGATCTGATTGAGGAGGTAAAATACAAGGTCGCCGGGACAAAAGGTGTTAAAGACTGCGATCTGAAACTTACTTTTAATCCTCCCTGGGATAAAAGCATGTTAAGCGATGAAGCAAAACTTGAATTAGGTTTTATTTAAATTATTGAGATGGCTGACATCACAAAAGAACATTTTTCGGCAGGCATAAAAGACAAAGCTCATGGACTCGGTTTTGATATCTGTGGAATTGCTAAAGCCCGTTCACTTGATGAGTATGGTCCGCACCTTAAAACCTGGGTGGAAGCCGGGATGAACGATAAAATGGGATATCTTGCAAGGAACATCGAAAAACGGCTTGATCCTGAAAATTTGCTTTCCGGTGCAAAGTCAATGGTAGTTACCGGGTTAAATTATTACTCCGAAAATATGCAAAGTGATCCGGAAGCTCCTGTACTTTCGAGATATACCTATGGAATGAATTATCATGATGTTATCAGTGCAAGTCTTGAAGAACTATTTGCCTGGATAAAGCGCCAGGATCTGAAAGCAGAAGGAAGAATTATTGTGGATTCCGCACCGCTTCTCGAAAAAGCATGGGCAAGAGAGGCTGGCCTGGGGTGGCAAGGCCGTCATTCCGTCGTCATTAACAGGAAAATAGGATCATTCTTTTTCATAGGCACATTAATTTTGAACATCGACCTGGTTTATGACACTCCTTTCAAGTGTGATTATTGCGGGGAATGCAGATTATGCATTGAGGCCTGTCCGACACAAGCAATCAATAACAACCGTACAATTGATGCCAGAAAATGTATTGCCAACCTGACCATTGAGAACAGGGATCCCATTCCCCGGGAAATAATACCACTGCTGGGGAAACGGATCTATGGCTGTGACAAATGTCAGGAAGTGTGTCCATGGAACAAAAAAGCTAAACAAAATAAAGTGCCGGAGTTCGCCATAAATAATGAGGTTGCGGGCATGAGTACCGAAGACTGGATGGACCTTTCCAGGGAACAGTTTGAAAGACTTTTCGAACGATCGCCGATAGGCAGGGTTAAATATGAACAACTGATGAGGAATATCGAAGCAGCAATTAAATCAGGAAGCTGATAACTGCTAGCTGTCCCCCATTACTGTCACCACAATTTCCCTCTTATCCCGGGGACCGTCAAATTCACAGAAAAAAATATTCTGCCAGGTGGAAAGCCCCGGTTTGCCGTCAATTACAGGTATGCTTTCAGAAGGACCTACTAGTCCTGCTTTCAGATGGGCATCCCCGTTATTATCCTGCCGGTCATGTTCCCAGACACCTG
>Ga0299915_10001949_pt1 | contig 15119 bp, 12 predicted proteins | sample RVTome_13_FD_200263 | JGI IMG/M metagenome (GOLD analysis project Ga0299915, IMG submission 200263) | Soil microbial communities from uranium-contaminated site in the Upper Colorado River Basin, Wyoming, United States - RVT92D227 (version 2) ... | reverse complement strand
CTATGTCGAAGAGACCGCTCCCTGGAACATCCGCAAGCAGGGCCCCGCGGAGCGGCTGAACACGGTTCTTTATCTCCTCGCTGAGGCGGTGCGAATCATCGGTGGACTGGTTGTTCCGTTCATGCCGCGGACGGCTGAAAGAATATACGGACAGCTCGGACTGCGGGACCGATTTGCCAGTCTGACATGGAAGGAACTCGCGCGATGGGGCGGGGCGCCCCCTGGAACGAAGGTCGGCGAGCCGGAACCCATTTTTCCGAAAAAAACCTGATCGTTGGCAACACAGATTCCTCGCGGTCCCCCCGTGGACGCGACGTCCCGTAGCGCAGGCGTCCCCGCCTGCATCGAACGGCACGACGCGGCGAGGAATAGGAATCTCAAAAGAGAAACAATAGTCCGAACAGAAATAACCCGAAAGCAGAGGAAAGGAGGGTCTCTATGAAACTCGGAGTATTCAGTGTTCTTATGTCAAATGAGCCTCTGGAGAAGGCGCTCGACGTGATTGCCGGATTGGGATGCCAGTGCGTGGAATTGGGATGCGGGAACTACCCCGGAACCGCCCACTGCAATCCCGACGTGCTCCTCGCGGATGGTGGCAAGGTGAAGGCGTTGAAGGAGCTCATCGCTTCAAAGGGTCTGGAAATCAGCGCGTTGAGCTGCCACGGCAACCCGCTGCACCCCGACAAGAAATTCGCGGACAGCAACGTCGAGGCTTTCAAGAAGGCCGTCCGGCTTGCCCCGAAACTCGGAGTGGATGTGGTCATCAATTTCTCCGGGTGTCCGGGGGGCGGGCCCGACGACAAGACGCCGAACTGGGTGACGTGCCCCTGGCCGACGGATTTCTCTGAAATCGTCAAATGGCAATGGGAGAAGAAGGTCATCCCCCACTGGAAAGAGATGGCGAAGTTCTGCAAGGACAACGGCGTCAAGAAAGTCGCGTTTGAGATGCACCCGGGCTTCGTCGTGTACAATACGGAGTCGCTGTTGCGTTTGAGAGCGGAAGTGGGAGACATCATCGGAGCGAACTTCGATCCATCGCACCTGTTCTGGCAGGGAATGGACCCCATTCAGTCTGTGCGGGCGTTGAAAGGAGCCATCTGGCACGTCCATGCCAAGGATTGCCGCATCTATCCGATGAACTCTGAGGTCAATGGCGTCCTCGACGTCAAGAGTTACACCGACGAAATTCGCCGGAGCTGGATTTTCCGGACCGTCGGGTACGGGCATGGAGCCGATTTTTGGAACGATTTCGTCAGCACGCTTCGCATGTGCGGATACGACGGCACCCTGAGCATCGAGCACGAGGACAGCCTCATGAGCCCGATGGAAGGGCTTCAGAAGGCCGCGGCCTTCCTCAAGGGCGTGCTCATCAGCCAGGCCGCAGGGGAGGCATATTGGGCGTAGGGTTTGTAGATAGCCATCTGCATCTCGACCTTTCGCTGTTCGACGAAGATAGAGATTCCGTTGTGTCCCGGGCCAGGCAGGCGAACATCGTCGCCATGCTCAACCCGGGACACAACCTGGAATCGAGCCGCAAAGCGATTCAGTTGGCGGAGCGCTATCCCGAACTGTATGCCGCAGTGGGAGTCCATCCGCACGACGCCGCTGCTGACGAGGCGCGTGTGGCAGGCTGGAAGCCTGCATCACAAGGCGAAGAGGCGATTCGCGAGCTTGCCCGCCACCCCCGGGTCGTGGCCATCGGGGAAATCGGGCTTGATTACTATCGCAACCTCTCCCCACCCGAGACGCAGCGTCGCGTCTTCCTGAACTACCTTCGCCTCGCCACAGAACTGAACCTTCCCGTCATTGTCCATTGCCGCGATGCCTTCGAGGACGTGTGTGGAATGCTTGAGGAGGTGCAGGCGGGGACGCCTGCGCTACAGGAGGAGAAGTCGCAGGACCTTCGAGGAGTTCTTCACTCGTTCTCCGGAGACGAGTCGTCCGCGTTTCGACTCCTCGATATTGGTTTTTTCATCTCCTTCTCCGGGCAAATCACCTATCCGAAAAGCGATTCCCTCCGTTCGGTCGCCCGTGAGTTGCCAATCGAGAAGATGCTCATTGAGACGGACTCGCCATTTCTCCCGCCGCAGCCTCAACGGGGCAAACGGAATGAGCCATCCTTCGTCTCGCATGTCGCGGAAGAACTCGCGCGGGTCAAGGGATTGTCGGTCGAGGACGTGGCGAGGATTACCGCCGGGAATGTCCGCCGCCTTTTCGGGATTGGGCCCGAGATCGAGGCCGGTCGGATCGCTTACAGAATCCGCAACTCGCTTTACCTCAACATAACGAATGAATGCACAAACGCCTGTGTCTTCTGCCGCCGACAGACGAATCCCGTGGTCAAGGGACACGATCTTCGCCTCGACAGGGAACCGACTTTTGAGGAGATTGTCGCGGCAATAGGCGAGCATCACGGATACGACGAGATTGTTTTTTGCGGCTATGGGGAGCCGCTGTTAAGGCTCGATCTTGTCAAACAAGTCGCGCAGTTTCTGAGGGGTAAAGCAGATGCAGGCGAGACGCCTGCGCTACTCCGCATCAATACAAACGGTCTGGCGAACCTCATCCGCGGCAGGAGTATTGTGCCCGAGCTTATTCCTCTGGTCCGCAATTTCTCGGTCAGCCTCAATGCACCCTCTGCGGAGGAGTACCATCGCCTCTGCCGTTCCCGCTACGGCGCCGCGGCGTACGAGGAAGTGAAACGATTCATTCGGGAGTGCAGAGAGAGCGGCGCCTCGGTCATCGCGACAGTCGTGGCGGTTCCGGGTCTTGACCTGGAGGCCTGCCGCAAGGTGGCGGAGGAAGAACTGGGGGCGACGTTGCGGGTCAGAGAATATAACGAAGTCGGCTAAGTGGGCCCAGCGGTTTCGGCGGCGGGCAACACAATTTCCCGCCCGGAAAGAGAAGAGCCGCGAACCGCATCGCAGACTTGCTGAGCCCGGAGCGTTTCGAGCGGGTCGGGGAATGGTTTCCGCTGACCCTGCGCGGCCTCAATGAAGGACCGGATCAACTCGTTCCAGACGCTCGCCCCTGGAAGGAACGTCGGGGTCATATCCACCAATTCCCCCTCTCCGGTGAACTCCATCCGAAACGGAGAGGTGGACCCTCGCCCCTTTGTCCCGACGACCTGGAGGCCCCACTCCTCCTGGGAAAACAGCCAATCCGTTTCAAGAAACAGGAGGCCCCTCCGGCAACGAATCAGCGCCACAGCGAGGTCGTCCGCGTCAAACTCTCGCCTCGACCCGAACCACGTCTTCGGCACGTCGGGATTCTTTGCGAACCGGCGAAACACCTGTCCGGAAACGGACGTCGGCTCATCTCCCACGAGCCACAACGCGAAGTCCACAAGGGGCTGTCCGGAAACGGAGAGCGCTCCTCCTCCCTGTTCCGCCTTGATCATCCAGAGGTCTTCGGCTGGGATGGTCTTTTTGCGTCCCCAGGCAGTACAGAAGTGAACCTCGCCGAGGTCCCCGCTCACAATACCCTGCCGGACGGTTTTTGCCTGCGACCCGAACCGGTGAGGCGCCGCGAAGACAAGGGTTCTCTCCGCATGTTCCGCCGCCTCCAGCATCTCCTTCCCTTCGTCGGCGCTGAGAGCCAGGGGCATGTCGCACAGCACGTGCGCTTCACGGGAGAGGGCGCTGAGAACGGCATTCTTATGATCCAAGGGAGCGCAGCAAACGCTAACCAGTTGCGGGCGGCGCCTTTTGAGCATGACAGCATAATCTTCGTAAATGCCCCTGATGCCAAACTGCCGGGCAACCGCCCTTGCGCGCTCTGCGTCGGTATCCGCAATGGCGACGACCTCCACATCCGGCATACTCAGGTAACCCGGGATGTGATGTTCAGCAGCGGATTTCCCGCTTCCGATGATGGCGACGGTCAGCTTCATCTCGTTTTCCGGTTTCGCCCTACTCTCTCGTTAAGGCTCGTCAGGACGAGCTCCATCACTTCTCGGGCATGGAATACGAATTTCTCGCCGCGCACCGGGCCAACCCGCTCGTGCTGTCCGTGCCGGGGCTTAGTGCTCTGTTTCATGAATTCAGTGACGTGTTACGGATGAATCCACTGGTCGAGAAGCCCGGCTGAAGCCGGCTCCGCCGCGATGACCGGCAGAAACGCGACCACCCGCTGAAGCAGGTGGCTAACGACAATGTGCCGGCTGAAGCCCGGCACAGACCGTCAGCGCAGCCGGCCTGATTCATCAGTGACACTCTGCGAGGGTTCGTCACCGTATCTATGAATACCTGAACTTAGCTCACACGTACTCCCACTCCTTCAGCCACTGGTAATCCTCGGGCAACCTCGCCCACATCTCGGTTCCCGCTTTCTCCAACTCGGCGGCTTCCTCCTTGTCGAGCTGGCGCCGCTCTTTGACCGCGAGGGCTACGTTATCCACCTGTTGGGCGCTGATTAGACCGGGGATGGGAGCCGTGATGGCGCGATTGCAGAGGATGTAGCGAATGGCCAGACGCGCACGGCGATCATCATCCTCCGCCTGCGGGTTGGCTGGGGCGCTATTCCCCTTGAAGAGCGAATTGCTGGCAAAGGGCTTGATGCCGAAGCATCCCACCTTGTACTTGATGAGGGTGTCGCACAGACTGTCCTTCCGCAGCACTTTGCTGTTGGCGGTGTACGGGGTGACCACCACGTCCACGATCTGGGGATATTTCTCGATCATCCACTGAATGTGCGGGCGGTCGTGCGAGGAGAACCCTGTGAAACGAGCTTTCCCCTGCTTCTTCGCTGCATCGAGGGCCTTCATCATCTCTTCGACCTCGCCCTCCGTGTGCTGGCCGCTTTGCTCGTGCATGGTGATTCGCCAGAGGTCCACGTAGTCGAGTCCCGCTTCCTTCATTCCCTCGTCGAGGGTTCGCAGCAGCGCCTCTTTCGTGCGGAAGTCCCCGTTTCGCATCTCGTTCTGGTACCAGGAGCATCCGAGATACATTTTGTCCCGCCGCCCCTTGAGAGCGGCGCTGTACGTGCGCACCTCTTCAATGGTGCACGCGTCAATGTGGTTCATTCCTCTCTCGATGCAGCGGCTGACCACTTCCGTGCGGTTCTTCATGAAGGCTGAGTTCTTTATGTCTGCGTCCAGCCAGCCATCCCCCTTGAACAGACCCGGCACCATCACCTCGACCCGCTTCCAGTGTCCTCCCAGGCACACCGCCGAGACCGTCAAACCCGTTTTTCCGAGAGGACGATACTCCATGTCCTCGTTGTAATTGAGAATCTTCGCCTTGTCGTCGGCCCCAAAGGCGGACGCCCCGCCCGTCAATCCGGCCGCGATTCCGACAGCCGCCATAGCACCGTCCCGGACGAACTCACGTCTCGTTATCTTCTTTTCAGCCATGTGCACAACCTCCTCTTGTGATTTGTGAGGATTCCTTGACTGCGGAAATGTTACCGCTTATGCGGGGACTCTTCAACACTTTTACACACTTTTCTTGACATTTCCGGGTTAAATCGGGGCGGCCGAAACGGTTGAACGGATTTCGCAGAAATGGTATACAGGGATGGTACGGAGTGGAAGTCCTCTAAGAGTACCGGTAATGGGAGACGCCAAGATGCCCACGAGAAAGAGAGATTTTTTCGACGAAATTGATGACATGTCGGCCGGCATGGAGCGGTTGTTTTATCGCTTTTTCCATCCGATTCTCCCGCTGAAGATGCTCAGCGAGCCGACCTGGCAGCCTTTGACCGACATCTGCGAGACCGATGGAGCCTTCATCGTCAAAATGGACCTCGCAGGCGTCCGAGCAACCGACGTGGATATTCTCCTGGAAAACGACCGCCTGCTGATCCGTGGAGTGCGGCCAGAGCAGCCTGCTGCTGGAATCAAAGCCCACCACCAGATGGAGATCAACTACGGGCGCTTTGAGCGAATCGTTCTGCTACGGGCCAGGGTCTCTCAGGACCAAATCTCGGCTTCCTACGACAATGGTTTTCTGACAATCACCATTCCGAAACGTCTTCCGTACGAAGACGTCACGCGAGTGGAAATTTTGAACAAAGAGGGGTGAGCCGCTGTGGGTGACAACAGCCTGGCGCAGGCGTCCCCGCCTGCACCTTCATCGAGAGACAAAGCAAGCAATGCAGGCGAGACGCCCGCGCTACGGGAGAGCGTGGAAGCAAAAGAGCTCTCCATTCCCGGGACACTCCCCGTCCTGGCGCTGAAGAATTCTGTCGTTTATCCGTTGACCATCAGCCCCATTGCGGTTGGCGAGCAACGCTCTCTCGGCGCCGTCGAGGCAGCGCTCTCCTCTGACCGGCTACTCGCCACCTTTGCCATAAGGCCTGAATCCCTCAACAAGGAATCTCTTTCTGAGAGTGACCTGTATCACGTCGGGACCGCCGTCTCCATCGTGAAGTTCCTCCGCATGCCGGATCGCACGATGCGACTCCTCGTCCAGGGGCTGAAAAAACTTCACCTCGATGCCCTTTCCACTCAGGCCCCTTATCTGGCCGCTAACGTAACCCCCGTCGAGGAAATGTGGCAGCACACCACCACCCTCGAGGCCCAGATGCGAAGCGTCCTCGACCGTCTCAGTCGGGTTGTCTCCATGGTGTCTTACATTCCCGAGGAGATCAACGCCATCGCCATGAGCACCGAGGACCCCCTCGCCCTCATCTATCTCGTGGCGACGACGTTCCGTTTCCAACTGCCGCAAAAGCAGGCTATCCTCGAAGCCACGAACATTGATGACAAGTTCCAGAAGCTCCTTTCCGCCCTGAACCGCGAGATCGAGATTCTCGAACTCGGCGGCAAAATCCAGGCCCAGGTCCAGGACGAGATGACCAAGACCCAGAGAGACTACTACCTCCGCGAGCAGCTCAAAGCCATCCGCCAGGAGCTGGGCGAGACCGAGGAAGGGCAGCAGGACGTCGCCGAACTCGCCGAAAAAATCGAGAAACTGAAAGCGGACCCGGAGGTCAAGAAGCAAGCGAAGAAGGAGCTCGAGCGCCTCAAGACCATGCCCGCCGCCTCTCCCGAATACCACATCATCCGCACGTACCTCGGTTGGCTGACGGACCTTCCCTGGAGCAAGGGAACCAAAGACAATCTCGACCTGCCCAGAGCCCAGAAAACCCTCGATGCCGACCACTACGACCTTGACAAAGTCAAAGAGAGAATCGTCGAGTACCTCGCCGTCCGGAAGCTGAAGAAGGACATGAAGGGGCCCATCTTGTGCTTCATCGGCCCCCCCGGCGTCGGTAAGACCTCTCTCGGACAGTCCATCGCCCGCGCGCTCGGCAGGCGCTTCGTCCGAATCTCCCTCGGAGGACTCCACGACGAAGCTGAAATCCGCGGCCATCGCCGCACGTACATCGGCGCCCTCCCCGGACGCATCATCCAGGGCATTGCCCGCGCCGGAACAAACAATCCCGTCTTTATGATGGACGAGATTGACAAGGTTGGGGCCGATTTCCATGGCGACCCCTCTTCCGCCTTGCTCGAGGTTCTCGACCCGGAACAGAACACAACCTTCCGGGACAATTACCTGGAGGTTCCTTTTGACCTATCCAAGGTTCTGTTTATTACGACCGCCAACGTGGCCCAGACCATCCAACCCGCTCTGCAGGACAGGATGGAAACCATCGAGCTACCCGGGTACACAACCGAGGAGAAAATCCACATCGCCAAGCAATACCTCATTCCACGGCAGATCAAGGAGAATGGGTTATCGAAGCACCCAATTACTTTCGATGATGCCGTCATCGGCAAGATTATCCAGAGCTACACCCGTGAAGCGGGTGTCCGCAACCTCGAGAGGGAAATCGCCAAAATCTGTCGAAGAGTCGCCAAAGCTGTCGGACTGGGGGAAGACGCCCCCCGAGCTATCACTGTTGACCACCTCAAGGACTTTCTCGGGCCCGAGACTGTTTTCCCGGAAGAAGCCCGGCGAACCTCCATTCCCGGCGTGGCAACCGGCTTAGCCTGGACACCATCCGGCGGCGATGTCCTGTTCGTCGAAGCCATCAAAATGCCGGGGAAGCGAAACGTCACCCTCACCGGCCAGCTCGGACAGGTCATGCAGGAATCCGCCAAGGCGGCTTTGTCGTACATCCGCTCCAAGCCGACGGATTTCGGCATTGACCCCGACTTTTTCGACATGTATGACCTCCACGTTCACGTCCCCGCGGGGGCCATCCCCAAAGATGGCCCTTCCGCCGGCGTGACTATTGCCACCGCGATTGCATCCATTCTCAGCGGGAGGCCCGTCAACAAGGACATTGCCATGACCGGCGAGATCACCCTTTCTGGCATCGTCCTCCCCATTGGCGGCGTCAAGGAGAAGGTCCTCGCCGCGCGCCGCGCCGGGATCAAGACAGTGATCCTGCCGGCGAAGAACAAAATAGACGTGGACGAAATCCAGAAGGAGCACCTCGAAGGGCTTGAGTTTGTCTACGTGGAGACTATAGACGAGGTGCTTGCCCTCGCCCTCGCGGACGGATACAAGAAGCCCAAGAAGCCCAGAAAACGTCAACGAATTGCAGGCGGGGACGCCTGCGCTACACCGAAGGCTAAAAAGGCCAAAAGCCCGCCGAAGAAGCAACGAGGGCGCAAGAAATAGACCGGTTGGGTGCTTTTGACCACAGGGCAGGGGCTGGGAGGTCAGAGATTTCGTCGAAGGGCACGCCTTGAGGATAACGTTTTACCGGCAGAATGCCTTCAAGATCGAATCGGCGGGGAGGCGAATCCTGATTGACCCCGGGAGAAGCCTTTCTTCTTTCAGGTCGCTTATACCGAAAAAGGAGTGGGAGGGCACGAACCTTATTCTCGTGACGCACCGAGACCCTGACCACTTCGCGTTCGTGCCGACAATAGCCTTTCGCTGCGGGTGCGCGGTGGTGTGCGGCTCCGGTTTGCGTCCGCTGATGCAGAAGAAAAGAGTCGAGAATCTGCATCTGCTCCTCGTCGGGCAAAGAATTGTCGTGCAGAAGGTGGAAATTCTTGGCGTCCCCGCCGTGCATGGGCCGGCAAGGAAACGCGACTCCGACGAAAAACGAGAAAACCGGAAAGGTTCTATCGGATTCTCTCTAAGCATCGAAGGAAAAAAAGTCGTCAACCTCGGAGACACGGTCTTTGTCGAGGAGTGGAAGGATATTCGAGCGGATGTATTGATGCTGCCAATCGGCGGGTTCTTCACAATGAACCGAAAGGATGCGGCGAAAGCTGCGAGATTGATCAAGCCAAAGATGGTAATTCCGACGCATTTTCATTGGAAGATCGGCCCGTACGTGCACCCGGCGAGAGTGAAGAAATTCGCGGATGAAATGTCTTCTCAAGGAATCGAGTGCGCCATACTAAAGAGGGGCGGGAGCATTGATGTCTGATGCCGCTGCCCGATAGGGGGAGGGATGATCAGAGAAGCTATCAGAAAGGTTGTGCAGGGTGAGGATTTGACGCGGGAAGAAGCCGTCGCCGCAATGACCGAAATCATGAACGGGGAGGCAACGCCCGCCCAGATTGGGTGCTTCCTGACGGCATTGCGGCTCAAAGGGGAGAGCATTGACGAGATCACCGGTTTTGCCGAAGTGATGCGAGACAAGGCCACGAGAATAGAGTGCAGCCGGGAGGATGTGGTAGATACGTGCGGCACGGGAGGCGATGGTCTCTCCACGTTCAACATTTCGACCTGTGCGGCTTTTGTGGCCGCGGGAGCCGGCGTCGCCGTTGCCAAGCACGGCAACCGGTCCGTCTCCAGTAGCTGCGGCAGTGCGGATGTCCTGAAGGAACTCGGCGTGAACATCGAAGCGGAGCCGCCGGTTGTCGAGAGGTGCCTCGAGGAGGTTGGGATCGGGTTTCTTTTCGCGCCGAAGCTTCATCTCGCGATGAAGTACGCCATCGGCCCCCGCCGTGAGATCGGAATCCGCACCGTCTTCAACATCCTCGGTCCGATGACGAATCCAGCCGGGGCCAAACGCCAGCTCTTAGGAGTGTACGACGGCGCCCTGACGGATACCATGGCTCGCGTCCTCAGTAAGCTCGGGAGCAAACGCGTGTTTGTAGTTCATGGCGAGGACGGACTTGACGAAATCTCCACCACGGGCTCGACCCAGGTCACCGAATTGAACGAGGGCCAGGTCCGAACGTACGTCATCCACCCGGAAGACTTCGACCTCGCCCTCTGTTCCATCGGGGACCTCAAGGGAGGCGATGCCGCCGCGAACGCCGCCATTCTCAGAGAAGTGCTCGGGGGACAGAAAGGCCCCAGACGCGATTCTGTTTTGCTCAATTCTGCCGCAGTCATCGTCGCCGCCGGAAAAGCCGAGGACCTCAAGGAGGGCCTGGAGTTCGCCGCCGAGTCAATTGACTCAGGTCGTGCTGCGGGAACGCTCGGTCAACTGATTCGCCTGAGCAACTCTGCGTGATGGGAAAAAGCGGCCACTCATGATAACTCCGGGGAAGACACTCACGCGCGGACGAGAAATGATTTTTCAGCAGATTGTCGAAAACAAACGCGTCGAGGTCGAACGGCTCAAGAAGCAGGTTCCCGAGTCGGGTCTCCTGAGGCTTCTCGAAAAGCGAACGTGCCGGGCCGATTTTCGAGCAGCACTATCGGGTGCTGAAAAAAGGGTGAGGCTCATGTGCGAAATCAAGAAGGCTTCGCCCTCCGCTGGCATCCTGAAAGCCGATTTCGATCCGGTCGCAATCGCGCAAGCGTACCAGCGAGGCGGGGCAGATGCCCTGTCCGTCCTGACCGAGGAAAAGTTTTTTCTCGGAAGCATTGACCACATTGCGGCAATCCGGAACGCGGGGATCGTGCTGCCAATCTTGAGGAAAGATTTTACCTGTGATTTGTACCAGATTCTGGAGGCGGCAGCGTTCGGAGCGGATGCTGTCCTCCTCATTATCGGGTTGATGTCGGATGCGGAAACGGAAGCCGCCATTGGGAAGTCTGCGGGGTACGGCTTAGCCGCAGTCGTCGAGGTTCACACGGAAGAGGAGCTTCATCAAGCCATTGACATCGGCTCTGAGATTATTCAGATCAACAACCGAGACCTCCGCACATTCAAAGTGGACTTGACCACAACGGAAAGGCTCTTGCCCCTGATTCCCCCCGGCGTTATCGTCATCAGCGCAAGCGGCGTCCGGGGGCCGGAGGATATGAGGCGGCTTCGGGCGATGGGGGTGCACGCCGCACTCGTCGGTGAGACGCTGATGCGACATGCCGATCCCGCCGCAGCGGTCGCGGAGCTTGTCGCGGCAGCACGGTGAGGGTAGCAAGGTTGCAGGTCCGGAAACGGTACACGCGGCATCGAAAGACGTAGCGCAGGCGTCCTCGCCTGCATTTCCTTCTGCCGCGTATGTAAGCGGCTGGAAGCCGCTTCTACGCAAAATGAGCCCTTTCATCAAGATCTGTGGCATAACCAACGTGGAAGACGCTCTGTGGGCAGCGCAATGCGGCGCCACGGCCATCGGACTCGTCTTTGCCGAGGAAAGCCCAAGAAGGATTACCCTTGGCTCCGCCGCCGAGATTCTCTCAGTCGTACCGGAGACGCTTGTGCGTGTCGGGGTGTTCGTCAACGAACCGCTTGAGCATCTCAACGACTGTGTGGCAAAGTTAGGTCTGCATTTCGCCCAGCTTCACGGAGAGGAATCGCCGGATTTTTGCAGCCAGGTGAAGGGCAAGGTCATCAAAGCCTTCCGCGTCTCAAGAGAGAGAGACCTCGAGTCGTTGCAGCAGTACCCGGTGGACGCGTTTCTGCTGGACGCCTTTGCCCCAGGGAAACGAGGAGGTTCAGGCAAAACCTTTGACTGGTCCCTTACGGTGAAAGCGAAGGAACACGGCGTGCCAATTATTCTGTCGGGCGGACTGAATCCCGACAACGTCGCGGAAGCCGTTCAGACTGTGGCACCCTGGGGCGTTGACGCCAGCAGCGGCGTCGAGATTTCCCCGGGGAAAAAGGACCATGACAAGGTCAGGCTCTTTGTTGAAAATGCGATCCGCGCCTTCTCGGCGATCTCTGCGGTTCCCCCTCGGGAGGCGCCGCCAGGCTCAGAGGAATAACATGAAGAATTCAGGCCGGACGACTCCGACAAGAAGAGTTCCGGACAAGGCAGGTCATTTTGGCATCTACGGCGGCAAGTACGTCCCGGAAGTCCTGATGGCGGCGCTTGCCGAGCTCGAAGGAGCGTATCTCAAGGCGAAGAAAGACCCTGCTTTCCAGAAGGAGTTGAAATACTACCTGAAAGAATATGCCGGGCGACCGACGGCTCTTTACTTTGCCGAGCGATTCACGGAAAGCCTCAAGGGGGCGAAGGTCTATCTCAAGAGGGAAGACCTCTGTCACACCGGCGCCCACAAAATTAACAACACCATCGGCCAGGTTCTCCTCGCAAGGAAGATGGGCAAGCAGCGCGTTATTGCCGAGACCGGAGCCGGTCAGCACGGCGTCGCCGCCGCCACCGCCGCGGCGCTGTTCGGTTTATCGTGCGAGGTCTATATGGGCACGGAGGACATGGAACGGCAGGCGCTGAACGTCTTCCGCATGCGCCTTCTCGGAGCGAAGGTGACGCCCGTGGACGCCGGCAGCCGCACGCTCAAGGACGCCATCAACGAAGCAATGCGAGATTGGTCCACGAATGTCCGAACCACGGCGTACGTCCTCGGCTCCGTCCTCGGCCCTCATCCCTATCCCATGATCATCCGGGACTTCCAGAGGATCATTGGGAGGGAGGCTCGTCGGCAGATTCTCCACAAGGAGGGGCGTCTCCCCGACCTTCTCTTAGCGTGCGTCGGCGGAGGAAGCAACTCCATCGGTCTGTTCTATGAGTTTCTTAGTGATAAGCGTGTGCGGATGGTCGGCGTTGAAGCCGGGGGGCTTGGCATCGAGACCGGTAAACATGCCGCCCGGTTTGCCACCGGCAGCCTCGGCGTCCTCCACGGGACTTACACCCATGTTCTCCAGGACAGTCACGGACAGATTCTTCCGACACATTCCGTTTCTGCCGGTCTTGACTATCCGAGCATCGGCCCGGAGCACAGCTATCTTCACGATCTACAGCGGGTCGAGTACACCAGCGTCACGGACGGCGAAGCATTGGAGGCATTCCAGCGTCTTGCCGAACTGGAGGGCATCATCCCGGCTCTCGAAAGCGCCCATGCCGTGGCGTACGCCATGAAGGTTGTTCCCAGAATGAGGAAGAATCAGCTCGTCATCATCTGCATGTCGGGCCGCGGCGATAAAGATGTCCAGGAGGCATCGAAGCTCATCGGGGGCGAGCAAAGCGTTGCGGGTGGAGGCAGCGAAAGTGAAGGATAAGATCGCAAGGAAATTCGCAGACCTCAAATCGGCTGGTCGAAAGGGCTTCATCGCCTACATCTGCGCTGGCGACCCGAGCGTGGCGAGGACAAAGCAGTTGATTCTTGAGTTTGAGAAGGTCGGCGTGGATGTTGTCGAGCTGGGCGTTCCCTTCTCCGACCCGATTGCCGATGGGGTGGTCAATCAAAGAGCGTCGGAACGAGCGCTTCAGAATCACGTTTCCCTCGCGGACGTCATATCACTGGTCGAGGATGTCAGGAAGAAAAGCGAAATCCCGATCGTCCTGTTCACCTACGTCAATCCGGTGCTCAAGTACGGGCTGGAGAGGTTCTGCGTAAACATGGGGGACGCCGATGTGGACGGGGCATTGGTGCTCGATTACCCGCCTGAGGAGGCGAGGCTCTACAAGATGTTCATGGACCTGCACGGTTTGGCGACTATCGGGGTCGTCGCCCCAACGACGCCCGACGACCGCCTCGAGCGAATTCTCGGCTTCTGTTCCGGCTTTGTTTACTACGTTTCTCGAACCGGTGTCACAGGGGTGAGGAAAGATGTTGACCGAAGTGTCTCGGGCATGGTCAAGAAAATCAAGTCTCTCACGAAAAAACCTGTCGCTGTGGGCTTCGGAATCTCGAATCCGCAGCAGGCGAGAACCGTCGCCCTGGTGGCTGATGCCGTGGTCGTAGGCAGCGCTATTGTTCAGAAAATCGAGCAGTCCGGCTCCTCAAATAAGATGGTTGATGAGGTGTCACGATTCACGGGCGAACTCGTCGCCGCCGTAAAGCGTGTCCGCTCTGCTTGCAGGTGATACGCTAAGTGGGGTGGTTCATAACTCGTGTAACATATTCTCGGATGAATCCATTGGTCGAGAAGCCCGGCTGAAGCCGGCTGTGGCCGACAAGGTTGGCGACCTCGCACCACCGCCTGAAGACGGTGGCTAAAACGGGGCTGTGCCGGCTGAAGCCGGCAGACGAGAGAATTGTTCGGCGTGGATTGTGCTGACCCGCGCCGCCGCGGTGGGTTCGTAACTGTATTCACGAAAGCCTGTACTCAGCATGCGCGGCCAGCAACGCAAAGCATGCGAAGGTGAAGGACGGAAGTTGGGTTTCCGCTTCGCAGCTCGCGCAGGGGCGGGATGTGCTGCTCCATGTTCCCCCTTTGCGCCCTCTGCGTCTTTGCGAGAGGTTTTCCTAATCATTTTGTACAGGGAGGATAGAAAGTGATTCACGCAGCCATTCTGGCGGGAGGAAGAGGGCAACGACTGTGGCCAAAGAGCCGGAGACGTTCGCCGAAACATCTTCTCCCCTTGCTCAGCGACAAGACAATGCTCCAGGAGACTGTCAGCAGACTGGAAGGCGTTGCGAACGATGAGAACATATACATCGTCACCGAGGAAGGTCAACAGGACACTATCGCCCAACAACTTCCTCACATCCCCAGAGCCAACATCCTTGTCGAGCCGGAAGGAAGAAACACTGCCGCCTCCATCGGTTTCGCCGCCGCCCACATGAGCAAACGCGACCCGGAGGGCGTCATGATTTCGCTTCATTCTGACAACTGGGTCGGGGAAGTCGAGACGTTTCGCAGGATTCTCAGCGACGCGGCTGTCGTTGCAGAAAAAACCGGGAGGCTCGGTACGGTGGGCATCACCCCATCCTATCCCGCGACGGGCTTCGGCTACATCCACGTCGGCGAGCGAATCGAAGTAGACCTTCCGACGACGTTTTGGGAAGGCCAGGAGTTCGTGGAGAAGCCCGACCGCGAGACCGCCGAGCAATATGTCGCCAGCGGGGAGCATTTCTGGAACGGAGGAATGTTCATCTGGAAAATTGGCGCGATTCTCGAAG
>Ga0299915_10001947_pt1 | contig 15127 bp, 14 predicted proteins | sample RVTome_13_FD_200263 | JGI IMG/M metagenome (GOLD analysis project Ga0299915, IMG submission 200263) | Soil microbial communities from uranium-contaminated site in the Upper Colorado River Basin, Wyoming, United States - RVT92D227 (version 2) ... | reverse complement strand
TTTCAGGCTGAAGGTTAATGACATCATTCAGACGATCATCAACCAAGTCAGCCGGGCCAACCTGCGGGCTTATGTCCAGAGCCTCCAGGACTTCGAGACACGCTATACGACAACGGCAGGCTGCGACGCGGCCGGACAGTTCATCTTGAACTATTTCCTCAGCCTGGGGCTCGAAGCCGGTTTCGAGCCTTTTACCTTCGGTGCCGGCACCTCCACCCGCAACGTCGTCGCCGAAATGAGAGGCGAAACCGACCCGGAGGAGGTTGTCATCATCGGCGCCCATTATGATTCCATATCGGGCGAGCCGGAGGTTCAGGCTCCCGGCGCCGACGACAACGCCAGCGGTGTGGCCGCCGTCATGGAAGCCGCGCGGATCCTGGCCGGCCAGCCCTTGGATTTCACCGTCCGGTTCATCGCTTTTTCCGCCGAGGAGTGGGGTCTCTATGGGAGCCGTTACCATTCGGCGGGCGCCCGGGCCGCTTCCGAGCGGATCATCGGGGTGATCAACCTCGACATGATCGGCTACCCCGACGCGATGCCCGAGGACCTGGACGTCGTCGTCAACGATGTCTCCCGGTGGATGGCGGAGAGAACGGCACAGGCCGCCGCGCTTTATACGGGGCTCGAGGTCCGGAGGATCGTCGACTCCTCCTTCATATATTCCGACCACTCTCCCTTCTGGGACCAGGGATACTCCGCTTTCTGCGGGATCGAGGATGCCGACGTCAACAATCCGTATTATCACACCACGGGAGACACGGTGGAGACCCTGAATTTTGATTTCTTCGAAGACGCTGCAAAGACGGCCTTGGCCGTACTGTCCGACCTGGCCCAGCCGGTGAGGCTGGGCTATCCGCGGACACCCGCCGGTCTGGAGGCGGAGTCCACGACTTATGCCTCGGCCTTCACGGCGATCAAAAATGTCACCCTTACCTGGCGGGCGGTAAGCGGCGGGGCCGGATACAATATTTACAGGTCAAATTTCTCCCGCGCCGGTTTCGTCAAGATCAACGGCTCGCCGGTCGAGGCGACCGCTTTCGCCGACCGGGCGCTGGAGGCCGACGCCGCTTATTTTTATGTTGTCACCGCCGTCTGGCCGGGCGGGCTGGAGAGCAGTTTTTCCCGGGAAGTCGAATCGCCGCCCGAGGCCACCCGATATGAGCAGGAGGGAGCGCAAGCGGAAACCTCGCCGGTGATCTGGAGATGGAGATGAAAATGAAAAGAGCAGTCCTCCTCGGGATCGTCTGTCTTGTTCTTGGCGCCGGTTCGCTCGCCGGGATGGACTGGGGGTTCTCGGCGGGGGCGAACATCCTCACGCTCCGGCAAAAAGACGTTCAGGATATGTACGGCGCGGGATTCCCGGTCGGCGTTCGGGCCTGGTCGGGGTGGAAAAACTGGAGGATTTCGGTCGGATTGGAATATCTCTCCGAGCGCGGGCAGGCCCTGCCCCTCAGCGGAGGCTCGGAAGAATTTCCGTTGAGGCTTCGAGTCACCTCGATCCCCATTGTTCTTTATTACCAGATTGGGATAAAAGATGTCTTTTTGGCGGCGGGCGGCGGGGCCAGCTTTGCCTGGTATGAAGAGACCTGGGAGGACCTGGACATCGTCGTCAAGGGGCAAAAATGGGGACCCATTCTCTCCTTTCTGGCAGGCTATCACCTGAGCCAGCGGCTGTCCGTTTTCGGGGAAACCCGCTATGAGCCGATACCCACGGGGAAGAGTTCGCTCCTGGTGCCGGAGGTCAAGCTTGGGGGGTTGAAGATCGGCGCCGGGGTGATGTTTTATTTTTAAATCTCCTTGAGGTGAGCATGCGAAGGATTATCATTCTCGGCGTATGGATGACAGCCAGCCTTGCGATGGGGATTGAAGCCGGGGCGGAAGAGCCGAAGTTCGAGTCTTTCTTCAAGAGACCCGGTGTCGTCAGCGAGGGTTGGGTCGTGCGCGACTGGGCTGACGTCTGTCATCCGCCGAAGTGGCCGGTGGTGTGGGAGGTCGATGCCGACGGCATCCTCTATGGGACGGGACGCTATGCCCCAGGCGCGACCGGCGATCGCTGGATTGGGACGTGGCTCATGAGCGAACGCGAGTATGGCGATTTCATTCTCGAACTGGAATTCAAGTTTAAAAACGGCGGCCAGTCCGGCAATGGCGGCGTGGCTTTGCGGGCGCCGTTGCACGGCGATCCGGCCTACGACGGACTGGAACTGCAGATTACCGACCCCCGCTATGAACTCTCCTATTTTCCAAACGCGACGCTGGAGCAGTTGTCGGGCGCGCTTTATCTCGTCTCGCCCCCGAAAGAAGAAGCCTACATTCAGGGCGAATGGAATCATTACCGGATCGAGATGCGCGGTCCGGAGGTGAAGGTGTGGCTCAACAGGAAACTCGTGCAGGATGTGAATCTGGATACGCTTACCAAGCCGGCAAAGAAACATGGTCAAGGAGAGGAATTGCTGGATGCGAAGCCGGGCGCGGAGCGTCCGCGGCGCGGTCACATCGGCCTGCAAGACCTGAGCGAAAGTGGAGAGACGCTCACTTTCCGCAATGTCCGCATCGCCGAGATCAAGTAACCAGCGATACCCCCACCCCGGGTCCGAACGCGTCGTCCGGGCCTGCCGGCGGGTTTCGGCGGTGATCAGGAATAGGCGTCTTTTCGGGGCCTTATCCGGTAGATATAGACTCGCTTTGAGGCGTCGTCAATCCGGTAGAGAACGCGATGGTCCCCTATGCGGATGCGATACCCCTCCTCGTCAGTCAGTTTGAGGGACCCGGGCGGACGCGGGTCCGCCGACAGGGACCTGATTTTCTTGATAATTCGGGAAAAGCCCGAAGTCTCCAGATTATCCAGGTCCTTCTGAGCCGCTGAGAGGAGGAGGATTTCATACACGGGGCTTCTTGAGGTATTCGTCGAGAGAGATCGCCCGCTTTTCCAGCTCGCGCAGGTTCTTCAAATCCACCAGGTCTTCTTTAAGCTCTTCCCGGGCGAGCTGCTCGAGAATGGCCTTTTCGACAAAGAATCCATACTTTAGCCCTCTCTCCCGGCAGAAGTGTCTGACCCGCTCGGCGACGGCATAATTCACTTTCACGGCTAAGATGGTTTTTCCCTCTTTCATGATATGGCCATGATAAAAAAGAAAGTTAACTTTGTCAATATAAAATAAATTAAAGTTAATATGCGAACCTGGTCGAAAAGTGTCATTGCGGAAATCCACCAACTCCGGAAGAAGCAGAGTCTCAAGGGGCAGTCCCTCAGGGACCTCATTGAAGAAGGGCGGCGCTGAATGGAAGCCGGATTTGTCGTCGACAACTCGGTCGTTATGGCTTGGTGCTTCAAGGATCAAGCCAATGCCTATGCCGATTCAGTACTGGAAAGACTCGCGGACACGGTCGCTTACGTCCCCTCCGTCTGGCCGCTCGAAGTCGTCAATGTGCTCCTGGCTGCGGAGCGCAAAAGATCTATGAGTCAAGCTAACAGTGTCCGCTTTATCAGCCTCGTGTCGGAGCTCCCTATCATCGTCGAAAATGACAATTTCGAAAAAACGATGAAGGAGCTTCTCGGGCTGGCGAGGGCCCATGACCTGTCCAGCTATGACGCATCGTACCTGGAGCTGGCTATGAGGAAAGGTCTGCCGCTGGCGACTCTGGACGACAAGTTGCGAAAGGCTGCGGCCCATGCCAGCGTGCCGATTTTGTTTATTAGGCTGCCCTAAGCATTTGGGCGGGAGAGGGAATCCCTTTTTCCTTCTTCGAATGAGCAAACCGGGCTAGAGCACCTTCTTTATTCTATCGACAGCCGCTTGGGCCTCTTCGCGGACCCCGTCCACTGTCAGCAGCGATTCAGCTAAGGCGAGCGCTCCCGGGCAGGCGAAGTCGGGCAGTGCGCCGAGGACGAGTTTCTTCTCATCGGGACGGGCGGCGAGGTCGAGGGCCGTCTTGAGGGAGCGCACGGCCGCTTCGGGCGACTGATATTTTTCAAGGCCGACCATCCGGATATAGCCGCGGAGCGCCAGAACCTGATGGGTCAGATCCTGCCTGCTCTTGGCGATCTCTAGAACGTCCTCCCGCGGCGCCGGGTCGGGCCAGTCGGCCAGGGCCCGGATGGCGGCATCCTGGATTTGGGCGTCCGGGTCCTTGAGGGCAGCCCGGATAAGAGGAAGTGAGCTGTCGTCGCCGATCTTTCCGAGCGTCCTGTAAAGAAGGGAGCGCCTGGAGATATCCGTGACAGGCGCCGACTTCGAATCCGGCGGCGGAGCCAGCAGGACCTCGACATCCTTGGCCCGCGAATCGGGGTCGCCGATTTCCCGGGCGAGCGTGCCTATCGAGTTTTCCATCTCCTCCTGTGCCTGCTCGTCTTTCAGCCCGAACAAAACCTCCAGGAGGGCGGGGATATCCGACGCCGACGCGGTAGCGCGGAGCGCCCTGGCCGCCTCCAGGCTGTTGGCGGGCGAACCCGATGCCGCCAGGGACATCAGGTTGGCCTTTGCCGCGCTGATCCGGCGCTCTCCCGCGGCCTGGATGAATTCATTCTTGACGGAATCGTTGGGAGAGGCGAGGAGCCAGAAAAGGACCGCTTCATCGACATCTTTCCCGGCAAGTGTCCAGAGGCTCGTCCGGGCGGCCATCTGCTCCAGGCCCTTGGAGCCGGCGGCGCGCTCGGCCAGGAGCAGGACGGTCGACGCATCGCCCACTTTGGCCAGGCCTCTGAGGGCGGCGACCCGGACATCCAGCGAGGCGCTCTTGGCGGCGGTTAGGAATGTCGACTGGACCGCATCCTTCGGATATCCACTGAGTGCGGCCAGCATTTGGACCTGACTAGCCTCCGGAAGCTTCGGCAGAAGCGCACATACCTGGCCGATATCGGCGTCCTTGAAAATCGTCGGCACGAGTCCGATGGCCGGTTCTTGCATTTCCTGAGGGCCGCGGGTCAGAGTATCAATAATCAGAGCGCGGGCGGCTTCCTTCTCGGCCGCCCTGATTTTCCCTTTAAGTGCTGTCTGGCGAAGGACGACGGGAGTGAGGGGAGGTTGGGAGCCCAGGATTTTTCCGCATATTTCATCGGCCGTCGCGTAATCCCGGAGGGAAAGAAGTTCGTCGGCGCACAGGAGAAGGGAAGAGGCGATCTCGGATCTGAGCGCGCCCTGGGCCTTGTCGTAAGCCGCGGAAAGGGCCGCTGCCGCTTCCTTATCGCCGATCCGTCCCAGGGATACCGCCGACGCGGAAGCGACGGCCGGTTCCGGAGCGGTGAGCAGTGCGGCCAAAGCCGGGACCGCTCCCGCCGATTTCCGGTTGCCCAGAGAGGATATAATCCCCGTTTTGACTTCGCCCATCGCCGTGTTCAGAGCATCGACGAGAACCTTGTCTACAGCCGAGCCCGGGATTTTCTCGAGAGCATAACGGGCCAGGTCGGTTGTCTCAGGCTCGAGAAGCATCGGGCCGAGCGCCGCCGCCGAATTGTCGCCCCCGATAAGACGGAGCTCACGGCAGACAGCCAGCTTGGCGTCGGGGTTGGGCGTCGAGCCGAGAAACGTCAAGAGCTTGTCTTCGCCGCCGGCGCGCGATTCTTCGGTCCCGCGGTTGTTCAAGATGTATTCCCGGAGGCGATAGAGGACCTCCTCGTTTCTACTGTAGGCGAACGAGTCGAGGTCCCTGAGAATGGCCTCGAGCGAAGGCGGGCGGAAACCCGGCCAGCGCCGCACGTCCTCGGGCGTCGTTACGTCCCGGGTCGTCGAGGGGAAATCGGCCGGGAAACTCTGCGTCACCTTTCCCGTGGCCGCCCACTCGGCTCCGCGCCGGAAGGTGGTGATAAACCCAACGCACTCGAGCGCGGGCTGGGAGCCTTCCGGCCGGGCGTGGCCGAGGACAGTGTGGAAGATGCGTCCCGCTCCGTAGGTCACGGTGAAAAGGACGGGCTCGTGCCGTCCCGTGCCGTTTTGGTCGGGCGAGAAGTAGGCCGTGGCCAGGACATTCAGGTTCTTGGCCGGCCCCCGCAGAAGCGCGTAGAGCTCGTCGCTCCCGTGCATCCAGCGCTCGGGAAGGCCCGCCGTGATCGGATGGACGGTGTCGCGATTGACGACCAGGAAGGGGTGTTCGGGGCCGTGGAAGCCGCAGATGCCCGGCCCGGTATCGCGGACTATCTGGCCGTCCTTCCAGAAAACATAAGGGCCCGCCTTGTCGGTCCGCTCTCCCCATCCGGCCAGACCGATGATCTCGTTATACTCCGGCCATTTCGGGAAGGTGTTGTTGGCCGAATGGCAGACGACGACACCGCCTCCGTTCCGGACGTAGGAGACGAAGGCCTTTTGGGTCGCGGCCGGCCAATCGTCTCCGCTGTAATCGAGGACGACCAGCCGGTAGGCGGCGAAATTCGGCTTAAAGGATTTCATGTTCCCTTTGGCTGGCGGGCTGACGACGATATCCGCCTGGAAGAGCCCGGTATCCTCGAGCATGAGCCTCAGCGCCTCGCTGGTCATCATGAAGGGATGATAATTCTGTCCGGTGACGATGAGTGTCTTGATGGGTGCCGGTTCTGTCCGCGCGCTCAAAGCCGGGGAGAATATGGTCGATAAGAGGAGAACCGCCGCCAGGGCTCCGCTCCAAACCGTTTTTTTATGCGTTTTCATATTCGTCTCCCTTCGGCCTTTCAGAGCGGCAGGACCCAGGGCTTCCGGTAGGAGCGGCTGAGAAGCCGCTCGGCTTCGGGGTCGTCGAGGACCGTCTCGGTCTCCGGCTCCCAGCGGATCTTCCGGCCGAGCTCAATGGCGATGACACTCAGGTGGCCGACGCTGGCCGAGCGGTGGGCCACTTCGGCCGGCGTGATGGTCGGGGTTCGCGTCCTGATGCAGTTGAGGAAGTTCTGGTAATGGTCGGTGTTCTTATAGAGTTGGACCTCGTTCGGGCCGATGACCTCGTTGACCATGTCGGCGGGGGATGTCTCGAACCGGCCCCGGTCGACGTAGACCCACCCGTATTCTCCGACCCAGCGCGTGCCCATATGGATATCTGGGTGGCCGCCGGCGATGACCATCGGCGTCCCGTCGCCGTACCTGGCGGTGACGCGGTAGCGGAGGGCGCTGTTGTAGATCCCTTTTGTCGGGAACTCGCCCCGGCCCTCGACTTCGACCGGCCCGGTATACTCCCAGCCCATCCCCCAGTGGGCGATGTCGCCGTGGTGGCCGATCCAGTCCATGAGCTGGCCGCCGCCGAAGTCCATGTTCCAGCGCCAGTTCATGTGGACGCGGGCCTTGCAGTAGGGAGCGTAGGGAGAGGGCCCGACCCACATATCGTAGTCAAGCCCGGGCGGAGGGGGAGTGATGGCTTCCTGCCCGAACGTCCGGGCGAAATCGTAATGGCCCTCGGGGAGACCGACTTCGATCCTTTCGATTTTCCCGATCCGGCCGTTGCGGACAAGCTCGCAGGCGGGACGGAATTTCTCGACCGAGCGCTGCCAGGAGCCGGTCTGCCAGATACGTCCGTAGCGCTTGACGGCGTCGCACATCGCCCGGCCCTCACGGAGGCTGTGGGAGAAGGGTTTCTCGCCGTAGATGTCGCAGCCGGCGCGGAGGAAGGAGATCGCCAGATAGGCGTGCCAGTGGTCGGGGACGGCGAGGGAAACGGCGTCGAGGTCGGATCGGGCGAGGAGCTCGCGGAAGTCGGTGTACGCTGAGCAGTCCGTGTTCCCGTATTTTTTGTCGACGATACCCTTGGCCTCGGCGAGGTGGTTCTTGTCGAGGTCGCAGACCGCCACCCACTGAACTTCGTCTTTTCCCAGGAAGGCCTCCATGTTGGGGATCCCCATCATGCCGAACCCGATGCCGGCCATGGCGATGCGGTTAGAAGGCGCAATGGCGCCCTGGCGGCCGAGGGCCGAAGCGGAGACGATGGTTGGGAACCCGGCGACACCGGCCGCGGCGAGCGGCAGTGACTTCAGAAATTGGCGGCGTTTCATCCTCTTTCTCCTCTCTCATCCCGGCCCGGCGGGCAAAGTCTGATCGGCCGGGCCGCTTTTCAAATTATCTTTAAAAGGACCATGGAATAGCAACCCTTTCTTGCGATTCATAGGCATCACTTCTTAATACAGTAGACAGCGTGGGAATGGAGAAGCGCTTCGGGAACGGCGTTAATCCTTTTCCCCTGAAACACCCTCAAGAATCTGCCTTCTATTCGTATTAATCCCCCCAGCCCCCTTGAGCAATCAAGGGGGCAAAATGTAGGTGTTTCCGGAAAGGCCGGAGCGCCGACGTTCCCAAGTTGTCTACCTTATTTTATTGCCACGTGGACTGCCGCCGCACCCCAGAAAAGTCGGGCGAAAGATACGCGTGAGAATCCGGCTTCGAGCAAAAGCCCCCGGAGCGCCTCGGCGTTGTAATAGTGGCTCACCGAATCCGCCAGGTAGGCATAGCTTTCCCTGCTTCTCGAGATCAGCCAGCCGAGCCGGAAAACGAAGTGGCGGACATAGGCCTGGTGCATCCACCGGACAAGCCGGGCCCGCGGACTGGGCCGGCTGGATTCGACGATAACAAACCGGCCGCCTTTTTTGAGCACCCGCAGCACCTCCGCGAGATAGCGGCCGGCCAGGGGGTTGTGATAGGTGAGGTTGCGGAAGGCGAAGGAGATGCCGATAGAATCAAAGCAGTTGTCCGGGAAGGGGAGAGCCTCGATATCACCGCAAATAAAGCCTGGCTCAGGTGTCCCAACCCTTTCGGCTTTTCCCGCCGCCTTTGTCAGCATCGGCCGGCTGTAGTCGATCCCCAGGACTTTGGTTTTTCCGCCTCCCAGGGCGGACATCGTCAAGGCCAGGTCGCCGGTCCCGCAACAGAGGTCGAGAGCTTTCTCCGGAGCATTGGCCAGGCTCTCCCTTGCGGCGATCCCCCGCCACCCGACATCCTTCCCCAGGGTCATGAGGTGGTTGATCAGGTCATAACGGGGGGGCACCATGGTGAAGACGCGATGCAGGAAGCGGCTCTGGCCGTTTTCTTTGGGATCTGCCTTCATCCGGTTCCGCGGCCTCTCAGCAACCCCGCCAGAATATAGCCGATGCCCAGCAGCAATTGGGTAAGCAGCACAACCATGACATTGCCGGCCAAAGCCGGCACGAGCTTGCTCCTGTCCTGATATTGCCGGGAGCCCCGGATGGCACCTATGGCCCAGGGGAGAGTTAAGAGGGCGATCAAACAGTAAGCCGGCATAATACCGGCGGCCACGGCGCCGATCGTCCACAGATAAACCAGGAGGGTCATCCCGGAATAGAAAAGGCTGGCCTTGGCCGGGCCGATCACTATGGGGGTGGTGCGCCGGCCGGCCTTTTTATCCGCTTCTATATCCGGGAACTCATTGAGGAAGAGCAGATTATGAACCAGGATAAAAGACGGCACGGAAGCGATGACCAGAGGCCAGGTATACCGGCTGGTTTGGACAAAATACGCTCCCATGACCGGCAGCAGTCCCAGCCCAAGTCCTGGGGACCACTCCGGCCAATAGGTTTTGAGTATGACCGGCGTGTAGAGGATGACGCACACGGCGCCGACCAGAAGGAGCGGAACCAGCGCCCAGCCGCGGGTCAGGACAAAAAAAACGCCGATGGGTATCGCCAGAAACAGACAGATGATGCCCTCCCAGAGGACCTGCTTGGGCCTGAGCGAGCCGGCGGGCAAAAGGCCGCTTCCTCCGCTGAACGGCGTCCGGGCGACGGCGAGGTCCACCCCGCTCTTGAAGTCGGAATAGTCATTGAGGATGTTGACGCTGGCGTGGGTCAGGATCAACCCGACGCAGGCGAGCAGCGCATAGCCCAGGTTGAACGCGCCATCGTGCCAGGCGATGCATGTCCCCAGAAAGACCAGGACTACGGAAAGCAGCAGAAACTGCGGCCGGGTTTCGAGGAACCATAATTTTAAGTTCACTTCTTCCTCCGCTTGGCTCACGCCTTATATACCACAAATCAAACGGTTTAGGCCAGCGGAGCATTCCGGTTGGAACGACTGCGGCCGACGGGAGTTGTCCTACTCCACCTCCGGCGCGGGCGGATAAATTAGCCCGGCGGTGCGTCGATCGCGGGTTACAGCCTGGTCTATCCTGACGCCCTGCTCATGCCCTGGTCTCTTGGAAAGGGCGCCTGGGGACGCCAACTGATCCCGGCTGGCCTGTCTTGACGTCACCTCCTATCGCGTTTATTATCCTCCAAGGTCAAGAATGCGGGCCTCGAGCCAGACAATTCGCGAAGGTCTCCAAGAATGGCTACGGTTTAGCCGAAGCCAGGCCCATATCTTCCGTCGACACCCGCAGGCCCTGTTTCCACAAGCGGCCAACCAGCCGAGTCGAACCCGAGTGATGAAGGCCGCCGCAGAGCGCCTGAGAGGCGGGCGCGAGAAGCGCCCCTGGCTGCGTTGGATCAATAAGCCCGAGCAGCTTGATCCTTGTCTTCTTATTCTGCCCGAGTTCCCCACCGTTGTGAGCGCCTGCGCGTTTTCGCCCGATGGACGCCGGATCGCCGCCGCCGCCGGCAACGAGGTTACCGTATGGGATGAGCTCACCGGCCTGAGGCTCATGACCCTGGCCGGTCATTCCGGCTATGTTCTCGGTTGCCTATTCTCTCCGGACGGGCGGTCTGTTTTTTCTGCTTCCTGTGACGACACTTTGAGGGCCTGGGACGTGACCGCCGGTTTCCCGAGACAGACGCTGACCATTGACACGGGGCGAGTGAAAGCGTTTGCTTTCTCTGAAGATCGGACCCGATTTATTGCGGTAAGCGCCGACGGACGATTGAAGGCGTGGCGGATTGCCACCGGCGAAGTCCTCCCTGCGACCCGCGTGTCCAGACGGCTGGATAGGGTGGGAAGGCTTTTCGTCTTCGGCGAGAGCATCATCTGCGTGGACTCGAACCCCGACGGTTCTGTAACGTTATGGGATGCCAGGCACGCCCGTGATGATGTCACCCTGATCGGGCCGGTCGAACGGAGAGCCCAGTGCGTGTTTTCGCCGGATGGTCTCAAAGTCGCGGCGCCATGCCCGGGCCGGGTCGTCAAAGTGTGGGATGCGGCCAACGGCAACTTGCTGGCGACGCTGATCGGGCATGGGGCTCCCGTATCCGCATGTGCGTTCTCGCCGGATGGCTCGCAAATCGTATCGGGCTCGGAGGACCGGACCGTGAGGCTATGGGAGACGACGACCGGCGCCCAACGAGCGATCCTGAGAGGGCATAGCGATACGGTGATAACGTGTTCATTCTCGAGCGATGGAACCCGCGTCGTTTCGGGCTCAGCCGTCGACGACCGAACGGTCAGGGTATGGAGCGCAGACACGGATTCCCAGTCCGAGCATGCCGCCGGCCACGAGGAGTGGGTTGTGAGGACCGCCTATTCGAGAGATGGGAAGAAGCTGGTCTCGGGCTCGGCCGACAGGGCGTTGATCCTCTGGGACGCGGCGACGGCTTCTCCCCTCGCCACACTGACCGGGCACGAGGATAAAGTGGTCGGCTGCACCTTTTCCCCGGACGAAACTCGGATTCTATCGGGATCGGATGATGCCACGCTGAGAACATGGGATGCGCGGACGGGCGCCGAGCTAGAAAAAGTGGATTGGGACGCCGGTCCGCCCTCTCCGCTCGCCACCAAGGGGCATGCTCGTCGACTCTGGCAGTGTGCGTTTTCCCCGGACGGAAGGCGGGTTCTCTCGTCGGGATGGGATGAAAAACTGAAGCTTTCAGACACGGCTACGGGCCGCGAGGTCGTGGTCGTCGCCGCGCAACGAGGGGGATTTTGGGGATGTGCGTTCTCGCCCGATGGGACCCGAATCGCCGCCGCGCCGCGCGGCTCGGCGCTCCGAATCTGGAATTCTCGCGACGGACGGCAGCTCGCCAAAGCCGCCGGCCACAGCGGAGAGGTCAGGGCATCGGCGTTCTCTCCCGATGGCCGAAGGCTTGTTACGGGCTCCGAGGATGGCAGCGCCAGGCTATGGGATACAAATACGCTCACCGAGCTCGCGACGCTGTCAGGTCACCAAGCGCCGGTAATCGCTTGCGCATTTTCCCCAGATGGACGTCATATGGCCACCGGTTCAGGAGACGGCGTGCTGATCGTATGGGATACCGTCGGCGGCGAAGTCTGTAGACATTATGCAGGGGCGGCGGTTTTTGCCGTATCCTGGAACCCATGTTATAGCGGCCGACTGGCCGCCGCCACGGAATTGGGCGTTGTCCAGTTTCTGGCTCTTGAAAACTCCTTCTCCTTTTCAGCGGAGGCGTAGGAGCTCCCAAGGGCAACCGGCACCAGGCCCGGCGCCATGGGCAGCGGCACGTTCGACGGAGAAGGGATGGCCGCCAGGAAATGGGTCATGATCGGGGATCTGATTCTATTCGAGTGCCAGGGACACTCGCTCCAAAGCCTGGTTCGCAGGAAAGTCACTCCGCGGCGTCGGTGAATGTTTCGGTGAGGCTGAAACCGCGCTTGCGCAACTCCGCCGCATAGAGCGGGCCGGGCACGGCGAGTTCGGCGGGATGGACGCCGCGGGGCGTCGCGCCCCGCGCGTTCAGGATCGCCTTGATGGAGCCGTCCCAGCCGGTGGTGCGCTGCATTGCGGTAAAGCCCGTCGCTTCATCGTAGCGGTCGATCAAATCGACGACAACCCGGGCGGCGCGGCCCTCCTTCTTGCCGACCGCCTGAATGCGGACGATGACTAGGTCCGGTTCGCCCGGCCTTGCCCGCAGCTTGGGATCAAGGAGCGTGTGGAGCACTGCGCGCGGGGAAACCTTGACGCCTTCGACGTTGATCGGCGCTGTCTCCAGGAGGCCGGCGTTCATGTAGGCTTTCCATTCAGCGAAATGCCCGGGCCAGCGAAGCGTTTTGTTCCAAAGCGTCTTGAGCCTGCCCTCAAAGGTCCAGGGCATGGTGGATGTCCCCCCGCCGGCGACAAAGGCTTCCATCCGGCCGATCGGCTCCGGAAAATCGACGGTCTCGTAGTCCTCGTCCAGGAACGTCGGCACCTCGACTCGCTTCCCGTTGCGGAGGAAGTGGGCTACGCCATAATACTCGTTGGTCAGCCCGGCGATGTTGAAGGTGAGGATGTATTTGAAGGGCGGCCGGGGATGGAGCGCATTCCCCCCGTCCCACATCATCACCTCATCTGTTTCGTCGAGAAGCGACATGGCGTAGACGGTGAGGCTCGTGCCCATTCCCGGATGATCGCGATTCCCACTTCTTTCGCCTGCGGGCTCAGCTTCAGCTGCTCGCGCACCAGGTCCGTGTTGCCTCCCAGGTCGGTCATGCAGGCCTTGGCCTCGATCGCGACGCGGGTAATACCCGGATTATTCCAGTACGGAACCGCGGAGAGGAACGAATCGACCGGGTCGAGGAATGGTTTGAGCTGATCGCGGTCTGTCACATCCACCTGGCGCGCTTCGGCAACGGGCCCGCCGATCAGCCTGTTGACGAGAGCGGCGGACCTCTGCGCCGCTTCCCGGCTGATATCCGCTATCAGGACCTTGGCGGCATCGCCGAACCTGGCCATGTCGTAGGCGGCCGCCGTTCCCTGACGTCCACCGCCGAGAACTGCGTAGATGAAACTCATTCTCGTATTCTCCTGGCCTCTGGAATGGAGTTATCTTTGGGAATAATCCGCAATGATTTCCCGGATGCCCTGGACCCCGGGCAGCGGCTCCGGGACGTGGGAAGCGAGGATCTGCCGGGCGATGTCCCTGGACTTTTCTGTCACAGGGGGCCGCCCCTTTTTGATCCATTCGTCCCAGGAGGAGCGGTCCATCACCTTGGGCTGCCAGATCTCGCGCAGGTGGGCCCGGGTGTGCGCGGCTGTCAGGAAATGGCCGCGCGGGCCGGCGGCGTGGATTACTTCCTCAGCCAGCGTTTCTAGATTGACGGCGATCCCTTGGACCGTGGCCCGGACCATATCGAAGATCTCGCAGTCCATGACGAGTTGCTCGAAGGAAAAGACCCGCGCAGCGTTGAGGAGCCCCGCGCCGCTCATCATGTCCGCGCCGCAGAGCTGGCTCACCGCGCCGGAAAGGGCATTCTCCACCCCGGCGTGCCAGTCCCCCGATTTAGCGCCTGTCGCGAACGTCCCGATGCTCGAGGGAAGGCCGTAGAAGCGGGCCAGTTGGCATCCCGCGGCCTGGAGGAGCAGGTCCTCCGGGCCGCCGCAGGTGACTCCCCCCATATGCAGCTCCATCATGGTCGCGCATGAGCCGTAAAAAGTCGGCGCTCCGGGATAGAAAAGCTCGAGGAGCGTGATCCCGGCCAGCACTTCGGCGTTGGCCAGGGCGGCGTTCCCCGCCGGCGTCGCCGGGGCGGTGCCGCAGCCGATCGGCATCACAACGAACCCTGTCGGGATGCCGGCCTCGGCGAACACAAAAGCCGCTTCGAGGGCGTTCTGTTCGTAAGAAAGCGGGCTAAAGCTGCATTGGAAATTGGAGATGATCGGGCGATCGCGCAGGGCCTTTCGGCCGCCGCCCACGTGGGCGGCGATCTCAACAGTCGCCCGGGCGTTATGCGGGTCCACCACGGTCATGGCCTGGGCGTGTTTGCTCGACTGGGTCAACATGGCCTGGAGTTCATACAGCGGTTGCACATTGGCGGGACAATCGCGAGCGCTGACAACCGGCCAGAGGAACGAGATTTCCGGCAGGGCGTCGGCGACCCGGACCGCCGCCTCCAGGTCGGCCAACGCGGAAGGGCGGACCTCGCCTGTCTCCAGGTCCACGACATCGGTACCGCTGCCGTCGAGCGAAAGGTATCCATGTTGGCCGTCCAGAAGGACATCGTTTTCCGGATTCCTAGCGCACAGGGCATAGCTGCGTGGGGCCTTCTGGAGGGCGGCTTCGACGATCTCGGGCGGAAAGTGAATCCGCCGGGCTTCCTTATCCACCCGGAGGCCCAGATCGGCGGCCTGCTCCCCGCGATCCGGGCTGAGGGGCATTGCGAGACCTGTCCGCTCCATAATCCTCAGGCTGGCTTCGTGTATGGCTTGAATTTCAGGGCCGGACAGGAGGTCCAGCCGGGTTTTCCAGGAAACGGACTTGATCAAGGGACATCCTCCTTCATCAGATGATCGAGGCCGGACGGACGACGGCCACATCCTATCATGCCCCGGACAGATTATCTATCAGTGTAATGGGCCTGCTTTT
>Ga0299915_10001946_pt1 | contig 15127 bp, 12 predicted proteins | sample RVTome_13_FD_200263 | JGI IMG/M metagenome (GOLD analysis project Ga0299915, IMG submission 200263) | Soil microbial communities from uranium-contaminated site in the Upper Colorado River Basin, Wyoming, United States - RVT92D227 (version 2) ... | reverse complement strand
AATGGACCAGAAGATAGAGTGGAATTGATACAAGAGACCTGTTATCCAGAAGAAGATACAATTTATTTGCATATAAAACCGAAGACCGCAAGCAGATTTGGTTTAAAATTTCGGGTTCCGAAATGGGCAAAGAACGGAGTAACAGTGAAAATTAATAATACTGCATTCAAAACTGAAACTATACCAGGGAAATGGGCTACAATATACCGTAGATGGAGCCCAAAAGACACCGTAACATTAACATTTGATTTGTCACCTCGAATAGAACCTTTAACAGGGTTTATATCACCAGGCGCCATTCTCTGCGGACCCGCAGTACTCGTATCAACCAGCGATCCCCGAGCAATTCAGACTAGCAGTGATTTTAAACATCCTGGCGCATGGTTAAAAAGATCTGAAAAAGGATTAACACATTCAACTTCAACACAGATTTTTAATCAAGTATTTCGTCCATTTTATGAACTAAAAGAAGCCGAACCCTATCGTATGTATTTTGAACGTCCAGATAGCATAAATATTCTACCTGATAAAATGATGTTCTATAATGCTGCTATCGGTGGAAGATGGCTTTTGGATGGAGAAATCCATTATGCCAAGGTGCCTGGTAGCTATTTTGAAACGAAATTCAATGGTACTGCCATTGTTTGGGAAGGCTACAGAACCGATGATGGAGGCATTGCACAAATAAACATCGACGACGAACATATAGCTGAAGCAGACCAATATGGTTATACTGGCGTAAAAATTGCCCCACTCTGGTTGATCCATATGGCTAGGGTCCCTCCTTGGGAACCTCCCTTCGTTTGGTCGATATCAGATTTAGATGAAGGCCAACACAATATCAAAGTAAGTATTCTACCTCATAAAAATCCAGCATCTAAAGGCACAAAAGTAAATGTAAAAAAGTTAATCGTTTATCCCTAGATGCTCAAGAACTTAGTATCTCTTTTCTTTCATTCCGGACTTGCATGACATCGAGTGTACTATATATTCCATAGTGTAATATAGTATGGGCACACAAAAATATATTTCTAGAGTTTTCTAATTATGAAGTATTTAGCTATCTTTATGAATAAATTTAGGATAGATATTTTTTCTAAAAAAAAATGTTGTGGTTTATCCGCAACTATTTAATATCTAATCTGACTCGTGGGTCGCGCGCGCGGCAGCTCCAGCAATTCTAGGTACTTAATTATATTGAAATATTCAAAAAAGGATAGACTTATAAATTATTTGTGTATTTTACAATTACTTTATTTTAATTGTAACGTTCTCTCTTCCCTTTTCATGAATACGAGTTGCTACATCTCTTAATTCTTTTACTGTTCCTTCTACAGTTTTTGCAAATCTATTGGTAGGTGATGCTCTACCCCACATTTGATGGATCTGATTTGGGCCATAAGCAAATAGAATCTGGCAATATAATTTAGTCTCTGGAGTATGGGGGATATGTGTTGTAAGGAATCCTAATTCCCCTGGAGGAACCATTGTATTGGAATTTTCTAACTTTTTAAAATCCCAACCGTCAAGATTAATCCCCAAAGTTTCTCCAGATATTGTTGATTGTCTTACTCTGTAGGTTATGGGTAGTTTATCACATATATATTTACATGTTTCCGGAGCCTCAACTTCGAGGAGTTCCGCAACAAATTTTCCACCTCGTTCAAATTCAAATTCAATCTTTCTTACCAAGTAGATCGTCTCCTAAGAAAAGTGTTATGAGGTTATGTATAATCTTTTTCATCCAAATTTGAAGTGGGTGCATAGAAGGCAAAAAACTTACGCGCGAGTTGTAGTGTTTAGGTATATTTGAAAAGATTTAAATCATCTAAACAGCGAGTGTGTCGAAATCCTTATATTTTTTTAAAAAGGTCTCTTAACTGGAATGAGATGAGATTATGGCAAGAAAAATGGAAATAGAATTTTCGAAAGGTGAAAAATTAGTAGCAGAGCTTTATGACGAAGAAGCACCTGCTACTTGTAATTATGTGTGGGATAGACTACCATTTACATCACCTGCTAAACAGAATTTTATGTCGGGTGGAAACGTTGAGGTTTATCTTTATGGTTGGACTTTCAATAAACTAGAATATGCGAACCCTGGCGTCCCAAGAGATGAAATAGGCCTTCTTTCAAGATGGATTCCACACTCTCCTGAGAATAAACCGTTCTGTAAAATTTTAGTTGGCGGTACAAGCGAGGTTCATGAATTTTTGTCTATGCCTACACCCGTGAATAGGTTCGCAAAAATTGTTGAAGGTTTAGATCAGTTAACTGTAGTAAGAAATAGATTAACAGAAGAAGGCACACAGGGCACAAACATCACTTTTCGAAAGAAGTGATAATACCCACCTCTAATATCCCTTTTTTATCGCATACGCTTTTACTCCCAACAGGAGATAGGCAAACCTCCCTTTGGGGAGAAGATAAAAGACATCGTCTATTGAAGGCTCGTGTGATGCTGTGCTCTGGGACATAGTTGTGAGATCATGAAGTGCTGTGATGAAACATGATCCTCAGCGGTATTGTGGCTAAAGGTGCTAAGGGTGGATAACAGATATAAAGTGGACTTCTAAGGCTTCTCAAGGTGCTTGGGAGTAATCGATCTTCAATATCCTTGCTATAAAAGGGACCTGTTAGCCTCAGAAAGAGTATCAGTGCTGGAGATGGCTTATAAGTAATAAATGTCATTTCTGCCATGAATTGTTGAAGCCCTGCTGCTAGGACATTCGAGGCTCAATCAAAGATCTTAGGAAACCTACATGGCCCAAATAAGTACAGTCAAGGAGATAGACTTCGAAGCCATCAACATCCATCACCTCTTTCCTCAAGAGAGGGCCAAGAAAATTCTGAGGAGCCTCAACGTTTACGAGTAAACCCCCAAAATATCGTTGAAGGTTGGCATAAGTATCATCTCAGGCTTATCGATGCAGACATTATGTTGCTCTTTGAAAGCTTCGATGGGATCATCCTCGAAGCATATCCCCTCCTGTTCGAGGTAAGCCTTCGCAAGCCTAGATGCCTCACAAGTCCCCTTCATCCAAGCTCTCTGAGAGATACTGATGCCTAAAGAGGTGTTAAGTAGAACCGTTGCATGATTATGGCCAGTTACTATAAGGTCAGCTTCTAAGAGCTTTGGGTTAGGCCCGGCGTGGCCTTGGAAGCGCGCGCCCTCTATCCCCTCTGGAACAAGTTCCTGATTATTTCTGTCATGGTTCCCCCTTGTAACACCGATCTTGCCAACCTCTTTCAGGAGATTATCAAAGAATTCGCGCGCGCGAATATCAAAGTAAGTATTCTATCTCATAAAAATCCAGCATCTAAAGGCACAAAAATAAATGTTAAAAAACTAATCGCTTATCCTTAGATGCATAATAATCATTATTGAAAGTAACTACAAACTACGATATTTTTTCCCTAATCCAAATAACTGTTTTTTGGGGCTATATATGCTTATTTAGAAAAAAAGTTGCGGTTATCCGCAACTATTTAGTATCTAATCTGACTCGTGGGTCCAAGTGAAGGTCATACCGCAACCCGAGTTGACGGTCTGCATCTCCCCCGAAGTATCACTGAAGTCTCCGCATGGGAATGACCAAGTATATCCTTCAAATGGCATCTTTATGTCCTCGACAGTTTCGCCGAACAGGTTATATACCTGACAGAAGACCTCATCCTTTTTAATTAGCTCTCCATTTTTCTTTAGGAATCGAATGAGGCCACCGCGCTTGGGACGTACTAAACCTTTCATGTAATTAATGCCACCCTTGTAGTAGAATTTCTCTGTGTGTTTCTCTACCTTCCCTTCCATCATACCCATGACTTTTAAGACATTAAGGATCCCTCTGACCCCGGTGCTTTGGGAAGGCTCAGAGATCCATCTGCCATCAATATACTCTGGGGTCACTGTATAGGCTCCTTTCCGTCTTATCAGATTTGCGAAGGTTGCAGGAGCATCGGGTCGAAGCGGACTATTGGTTCTCATCACCGTATAACCGAGAGCTTCCGCGATCTTCAAGTTCATTTCCGCCGTTTTGGGATCGCTGATATCTGCTATAGTAAACAGCAATGCTTCCGGCTGCGTATTGCAATGCATGTTTATGAAAGCATCTGCTTTGCTGCCAGCTTCTGTCCATAATGCATAATTAAGCATCTCGGTAAAGCCGCCATTAGGATTGTCTGCCCTGACTGCACCCAAGTCTAAATGGTCGACCCATGAGCGATACCGATTCGCCATAAATCCGGTGGGGTTCATAACGGGTATGCCGATTACTGCTCCTTTGAGCTTCTTGGGGTTGATTTTTTCGTTCATGCTAGTTAGAATTACCTGTATCCCCTGGATCTCTGGACCGTGCTGTGTTGATCCGAGGAGGAGCGTGGGTCCGTCCTCCACTCCGTTCATTACTAGGACAGGCACATCCATGGCCATGCCGTTGTTGAGCTCTGGTCCTTTAATGTACCCTTTTTTATATTCTCCTTTTTTAGCTACTACATTTCCTACTTTAAGTTCTGCGGGCATAATAACATCTCCGAATAACGCTCAACGAAAGAGATTAATAACTTTTTGGCTTACGGGTTCTGGTAACGCGCGCGCCTAAATATCCAACTGCGCGTGTGATCAAGTGCCGTGGCATAAGTTTTCTATTTGGGCGCGCGCGTATTCTAGCTTCTTAAAGTCCCAACCTTCGAGGTTAATCCAATGGTTCCTCCAGACATTAGTGATTGTCTAGCTCTGTATATTATGGGTAATTTACTCCATACATATTTACATGTTTCTGGTGCTTCTTCGTCGAAGAGTTCCGCAACGAATTTTCCGCCTCTTTCAAACTCGATTCCGGGCGCGCGACTTAATATTAAGAATATATCTTTTGCTTGCGCGATAATTGCGCGCGAAAAAAATAAATAATACTAGAAAAAAGAGACTTAGATTCTACATTTAATAAGTGAAGCACCATCAACTTAAAATTTAACAATTACTTTACTGAAGGAGAACCAAATATGAGAGAATAATGCCTATGAATTAAATATATATTATACATAAACTCTTAAAGAAGTGTTTTTGGGTACTACGAAAATATCTATATAATTAAAGTATCGCTTATGCGATATTTTTTTATATAAGTTATCAGATGTAAAAAGATATGCAGAGCCGAACAATATTAGGAGTTCCGGGAATTATAATTATAATATCAATTTTAGCCTTCTTATCTGATTTATGTAATAGCGCAACATCTCCGACTGTTACCCTGCTTGCAATAAAACTTGGAGCAACAGGATCCTTTGTTGGAACTATGGTTGCTATTTCTAGTTTGTCTAGATTGATAATCGTACAACCAGTTGGAATACTATGCGATAGAAAAAACCCACGATATTTTTTATTCCTAGGATTTTTTCTTTACATAATAAATTTTTTATTCCTAATTATTGCAACTAGTCCTTATCACATTCTAATAGGCAGAATAATAGGGGGTATAGGATCTGCAATGTTTTATACTGCTGCTGTTACTTTGATTCTGAAAACTGGTGGTCAGAAAAAGGGATTATTCATTGGTATTTATGCGACTCTGATGGGGTTCGGCTTTACTATAGGCCCAATGATAGGGGGACAGATAGCTGAAAAAATCAGCTATGTGGCTAGTTATCTTTTTTCTATAGGGGCTGCTTCTAGTGCGTTAGCTATTACTTTGTTTGTAATAGGGAAAGGAAGCAGGATACAGATATCTACTGAAGCATCAAAAGCACCTTCAAGTATTGGGTATAGAAAATTGTTGCAGAATAAAGAATTGTTATCCATCTGCCTAGGGGCGTTCTTTATTTCGGAGGCTATAGGGGCAGATACAAGTTTCTTTCCGATCTTTGGGAAAGGTCTGCTACTATCCGAGGGAACTATCGGCATGATACTGGGATTAAGAGCCCTAAGTTCCACGATAGTAAGAATTCCTGCAGGGAAACTTTCTGATTTATTCGGATCCAAGAGATTATTGATCGGTGCCATGGTCTTATCAGCCATAGGCTTATTTCTTGTACCTCAATTCAGAGTTGTTTGGCTCTTCCCGGTGTTTCTTAGCCTTGAAGGTATTGGATATGGGGTTTTTCTAACAACAACGAATACACGCATAGGAGAGATATCAGACGAGGGACAGAAAGGTGCAGCAGTTGGTATCTATAACACCTTCTCCGGGATTGGAGGTGTTCTAAACATGACAATTTTAGGATTTGTTGCAGACGCTTTCGGGGTAGAAAATACATTTAGGTTCACTTCCTTGATGGTCTCTACAGGAATAATAGTTATACTAGTCATTTCATGGTTGCAACGAAGAAGCAGTAAATAGTTTACATAAAAATGAGGCGCGCACGAATATATTTTAATTGATGTTAGAAAAATGAGAATGAAATTTATATTGAGGAAAAAGATGATTTAAGTCAGGCGATTACGACTCATATTTTTTATTCTTCTATGATTTCTACGTTCGCCCTTGGAACAGTCACGATCCGACCATCATCGAGCTCTACTTCTACCACCCTAACGTAAGACCTCGTCTCAACCTGTTGAAGTTCGACAGGTAAGTTGACAACTTTACAAATGGCTCCGAAGAAAGGCTCCCTGATGATACGGACGTAAGTACCGGGGATCATTCCACCCGCGAGTGAGTCATCCGAAGTCTGATCGAAGCTCTCTTCATGGGCTATGATGATTTCAGGACGCATTACCCCTGCTCTTATCTGGGTGGCCCCATTTACAGAAGCAAGATGTCCTTCGAATTGCTTCAGGAGATCGAAAGTCCGTTGAGACATTCTCATTTTTCCAAAGCCCTCGGTGGCGATGTAGGTTAGGCCTACTTCCTCTTGACCCGTGATTGCAACGCCTATAGCTTCGCCTATTAAGGTCGAGATATCTTGATATCGGACGCCACCGCTGACTAAGCACGATACCCCAACCTCAGCCGCCTTCTTGAAGACCTCTAATGTCGCCAATGACCCACAAATAAGCACGGTTCCCTTGTCTTCTGTGGTGATTTGGTCGGGCGTTAACTCATCACCTGGGCTATCAACTGCAATCTTCACTTTACCGTGGGTTTCACCACCTATGCCGAAGATCCCTTGAATAAACGCCGCATTCGTTGCAACTATCGCTCCAATATTTGGTAGAATTTGCGCTACTTTGCCGGGTATATAAGCTTTAACAGCTACTGGTATGGGTGCTCCCCTAATAACCACTTGACCAGTAATGTTGGATATAGTATCTACCGTACCGTCCACCGGAGAGGTTACCCATTTTTTAAGGAGACCAAATAGCGTTGAATATCCTGCGATCCTTTCATCTTTTGAGACTTTATCTCCAACTTTCTTTAACATATAAACTGGAAGGTCTTTTGGATTCGAGGCAAAGCCTAGGAGTGCTGCGACTTTAATAATTTCTGGGTCACCGCTTACGTATGTCCTTGCAATAATAGTATCATAATCAACTATGTCCCCTTCCTTGACGTACACCTCGCCCGGTATTGGTATCTGCCTCGTCTTGTATAGTGTCATAGCGCGCTTGACCTTTAGACCTGGGGTATAAGCATGTTCCTCCTTCGGAGCATTCTCCTTCAAAGTTGTCATCTTATATCAGCTCCTTCAATTCTTCTTCCGGATAAAGATTGAGGGCTTTAAACCACTTTAATAACAACTCTTTCCTCTGACTCTCTTCAGGCGGGAGATACAATGGACGACCCCTCGCGTCTAAAACGATCCCCACTACTCCTCCCATGGCCGTCTTCTCGACCTTATGTCCATTACCGTCTCCCACATCGAACCGTCTAGTAGGGGTAATAACCGCTTTGGCCTCCTGCCTTTCCGGGAGTTCGATATATTTTATCTCACCGAAATTCAGCTCTTCCGAAATAATCTGCCCGTTTGGCATTGTGAGTTCCACAGTCATCGCTAAGTCACCAAGGTTAGCTGTTCCTACTGGGGCGATGACTGTTCCCACCCTAACAAGACAGTCCTTATCGAAGATGTTCCAAGCTGCGTCACGATAGACCGTTGAGAGGACACCAAGGTGGGGCATCATAAAGACGCTATCCTGAAAAACCCAGGTCACCCCTTCTGGCTGGAATGCGTCAGTCATGACTAGCATAGATTGACCCCTCCAGGGAGCGTGACTTAAAAGGCCACCAGTCCCGGCAATGATATCTATGTTCATCATTTTGATATAGGTCTCTTCTATCGCCTGCTCGAACATATCCCCAACAGATCGTTCTGTACGGACCCCTTTCAGCCTCGTCGCTAAGGTTTTATGGTGATTAAGGCCAAGCCGAAGGGCTTCTCGCGCTATAGAATGTTCAACGATTAGATCTTTCAGGGTCTGAGGGATAGTTGTCGGCCTTATCATTTTGTTTGCTAGGCTACCCGTGACCTCTTCCTCGTCGAGCTTAAAGGGCAGCCACCGCATAATGTTTTGAATTCCAGCCTCCTTCAATACATTGGTGACGCTGTAGCTCATACCTAGGTTTGCACTCACGCTGCGAACGAATCTACCGTCCACAACGGAATATACATTCGTTGTGGCGCCCCCGAGGCCAACGCCAAGAACGTTCCGCTTATACGTGCTGGCGATTAGCTGCATCGCTATGCCCTCGCCAGCTGGTGTTGGCATGATAGGGACATCCGTCCACTTCATAAGCCCCGTATATCCAGGCGCGTGGCTCATCACGTGCTCCATGAAAAGTTCATGGATCGCATTGCGGGCAGACTCTGTGTTCTCAATTTCGACCTTAGGCCTTAGGTTATCCACCATATTGAGTGCGAAGCGCTCGCCCATCAGCTTCTGTATTTCATCTCTAATGTCTTTGTTGCCAGCGTAGACTAATGGGAGCTCAAATGAGGCTCCGAGCCTAGCCTTCGGCTCAGCAGTGTTGATGAGCTCAGCGATCTCCAAGACATTCTTCTGCTCTCCTCCATCCATTCCCCCAGCCAAGAGGATCATATCTGGTCGTAGATTCCGTATTAGCTGGATTTTCTGGTAAGATCGACGCCCATCGTCTCTAGATATCACATCCATAACTATGGCTCCAGCGCCGAGCGCCGCCCTGGCCGCGCTCTCTGCTGTCATCATCTTGATGAGGCCAGCGACCATCATCTGGAGGCCACCGCCGGCGCTGCTCGTCGTGCAATAGAGATCGACACCCATTTTTCCATCGTAGGGTGAGATAATCCCACTGCCATCCGGAGCCAGGATGCGATGCCCAGTGAGCGCCTCCACCTCACTCACTGCATTCATTACACCCCTAGTCACGTCTTCGTATGGCGCCTCAACAGTCGTAGGGGCTTCACCGGCGACCAAGAACCTCCACTCGCCGTCCTTCTTGTGGAAGAACCTTGCCTTCGTCGTTGTGCTACCTACGTCAGTCGCCAAGATATACTGCATCTCTTCATTGGCTTTTCTCGTAAGCATGATGAACTTCACTGCGGTAATCAAACTTAAGGTTTTTGAAATTTCATTCGAGTGAACAAAATTTCGCGCGCCCACAGGAGTATTTCACGTGCGCGCGCTTCGGTTGTGGTTTTAAGTGTTTAGTGGGCAATTTTAAGATGCTCACCCACCACAATTTTTTTATATATATATTACTATTACTATTTGATTAAAATGGGTAAAGGATTGAATAATTCTGTATCTTTATATGAAGAACTAATTAAACTTCAAAACATAAAAGATAGCGAAAAAGTAGTTATAGTTACCGAACCGGTATATGCTCGTGAGAATCCGACCATCGTATACGCATTTCAAACGGCTTTATCTAACCTAGGCACAGATTTTTACACGATGACAATACCCCCAAGAGCAAAAAATATACTTCTTGATAAGCCGGGAACCGACTTTATTTTTGACTCCTTAAAAGGTGCAAATTTCATACTTACTTTAGGCGCCATGATAATCTACGGAACCGATGAAGGATATGAGCTCCTTAAATCGGGTAAAAGAAGTCTGCATAATTCTATAGATGAGAACACTCTCCGCAGACTTTGGCCCACCGAAAGGATCATCAATAGAACCTTTGAAGGTGCCAAAATCATGCATGATTCTAAAATTATAAAGGTTACCTCAAAGAAGGGTACGGATCTAACTGTTGATAAGACAGGAAGAAAAGCGCATTCCCAATGCAGCTTGGCCCATATTCCAGGCAGATGGGACAATGCCGGCTATGGGAGAGTTGACGCAGGGCCCCCATATAACTTTGCTGAGGGCACTATCATCTTTGATAGCGGGGATTATATACAACCTATGGATAGGATTGTGGAATCCCCTATCAAATGCACAGTTAAGAATGGCTATGTTGTGAATATTGAAGGAGGAGCCGACGCGAAGATGTTCAAGATGTGGCTTGACTACTGGGAAGACCCAGAATGTTACCGCGTCTCACATATAGGATGGGGGACTAATGATGGTGCCATTTGGTACGGCAGAGGCATCACTCCTAGCGCAGATAGATACAACTATTATGGAAGCGTGACCATCGCTATGGGATCAAACACATTTAGATCAGGGGCAAAATACAGTGGATTTGACATTAAAATAGATGCTGCAGCCCACTGCGACAATATCTTCCTGAATAATAGTCTATGGCTCGACGATATTCAAATACTCGATGAAGGAAAACATGTTAACCCTAAACTAATATAATTATCGTGCGCGAGCCACGTCCTATCCCTTTATTTTGCCTCTGCAGCGATGGCACTGTTCCTTATACTACGAGGTCAGTTTTCGCGAAACCGGGACACCGCCACTTCGCATCCTGATCACTCAGCCACTCCTCGGCCTTGCTGCGCGCGCAAGCAGTCGAAGCTGAAGCCACCACAATAGGCATAAACGATGGCCCGGGCAGCGGACAGGAGATCCCTCACGTCCATATTCACGTCATCCCGCGTCGGCGGGGAGATGGAGGAGGAATAATCCAGGCCATCACCAGGAAAGGACCGGCGGGCACCAACCTCGCGGACATAGTCAACAGGATAAGAAACAGGATCACTTAGCCCCAAACAATTAAATCCGGCGCCCCCAAAACAGCCACCAGAATGATCGACTACAAGAAACAGCACGATTACCTCGTCGGTACTCTAAACCTACCGACGCCGCCGTCGCCATGAAATACTATAGGACCTATACCGAGGACCTTGAATGGCAGCTCACAGAGGAATGCTTCTACCGCCCAAAGATACCCCTCAACGTCTGCCAGTTTGTCGGCCTCGCCCGACACCACCTACGCAAGACCCTCGCCACCGCCGACGACCATGTCTGCAACATGGGCGCTTTAGCCACCGGCATGCACCCATTCGACGAATCTATGCGGAAGGGCGACGTAGCCAGGAAGGACGGCGTTAGGGAGACTCCAGAGCTCTGTGCCGAGATGTTCGCCGCCCTGCCTCGGATCCCATTCGGCGACGTCAAGGCCATCGCCTTCTCACCCCTAAACAAGATGGACCTGGAAGCAGACCAGATCATAATCTACGGTAACCCACTACAAGTGCTAAAGGTGATGAACGGCTACCTCTACTCAACAGCCCCACGCCTAAGCCTCTCCACATCAGCCAAATACGTCGTCTGCGTCGAGGCGATGGCCGCCACCTACCTATCAGGCAAGCCCAGCGTAGGCTTCCCCTGCCGTGGCGAAAGAGTCAGCAGCATAGTCCAAGACCACGAGATATTCATATGCCTACCTGCAAAGGACCTAGGCAAGATTGTCGAAGGCATAGAGAAGACTAAGCATCTACTACCTTCGCCTATCCCCTTCGGAGGCGTGGACCAGGAGCCCAGCTTCCTCCCCGACTACTACCTGACGCCCGGCGCGAAGAGACGCAGAGGCTAGAGGGCGGAGAAGAACTTCCTAAGCCTCCCCTGCATCTCGCGCGCGTCTTGTGCTCCACGCCGGGGAAAAACATTCAGCTCAACCTCCCCCCCCCCGCCTCCTAAGCGCCTCAGCCAGGGAACCACGTTCGTCTCTGTATGAATATTCGCGTCCTTGAATCGCGTGAGCGGCGACGAGCTCGCCCTCTCCTCAAAGGGGCCGAGGACCGAGTTCCAGATCAGGGTGCCGCCCAGACCACCTCCCATCAAGCCGAGCCGACCAGTATCCACGCGCGCTTTGAAATCACTTATTGCACAGCACCTGGTTTGTCATTGTCTCGAAGGCTTAGTCACGTGCATATTTATTTTCTAAATCTACAATATTTGTCCAGAATCTCTATTCTCCTTCATATACGCATGCAATCTAAAAATCCGCGCGCGCGATCGATATTCTATTAAGGATGATGCTTAGATATTAAGCTGGGAGATTAAAAATGGTTTCTCCAGGATTGAATAGAGCTAACAAAGTTATGATTGAAAACCAATTAGGGATGAAACAGGGCGATGAAATGTTGATTCCCACAACAGTGGGCTTCCTCGACGTTGCCCAGAGTGCCCAGATGTATGCAAATAGCATAGGGGTCAAGGCCTATATCGTACAAGCTCCACCGGTGGGGAGAGGTGAACCTCTCAAGGCGTTGCAGTCCATGGCTAATGAGGTTGATGGCATATATGGCCTCGGCGGGGGCTTTAATAATAAAGAAGCCTTACAGCACGGGGCGAGGGTTCTCTCAATTATCGCAGGTGAGGAACCCATTGTGAGAACGGTTGGCAACGTAGATGCCCTAAAGATCAAGGAGCAATCGTGGAAGATCGCGGGTGCGCTCAACGATGGAAATACGCTCAAGATTACGTGCCGAAATGGCTCGAATTTCACGGAGGACATTAGCGAGAAACTAGGGTCACCGGCGATGCTGTGGGCGGGCGACCCATGGGAGTGTGTCTTTGAGTTTGCGCCTATTGGCTACCCAGGCTACATGAGACACCCACCCCTTGGGACGTGCAATGGGACTCTTGTCTTCGACTTCTGGCCACCGCTGGGCATCCTTAATACGCCGATAAAATGTACAATAGAGAAAGACGTTATCGTAAAGGCAGAGGGGAGCTGGGAGGCCAGTAAATTCTGGGAGATGATAAAGAATTGGCCAGAAAGGCAGCTCGCCGAGTTGGGATTAGGCATAAACCCGAACGCAAGGATTGTTAACTACAGCGGACCCGAATGGGAAAGGTATAAGGGCTGCATCCACTTCGGCTTGGGGAGTATTATGCCATATCCCGCCTATGGTGAAAACGGGAAACTTCTGAATCCCGACTGGAAGCCTGCGACGAACCACACCGATGGCATGCTGATAGCCCCAACCCTCATGGTAGACGACAAAGTCATATGCAAAGACGGCGTACTTCAACCACCATTCGATTAATCCTACCTTTTTTTAACACTCAATCTAGAATTCGCTCGATAGCTTCTAAAACGCTAATTCCTGTGGTTAATTATGTCTACCCTCTTCCAACCCTATATGATAGGGGAAATAGAGATCAGGAATCACTTCATGCGCTCCGCCACCACCTCCGCCTACGCTGACGCCGAAGGCGTCGTCCGCCAGGAGATCATACGACTCTACGAAGGTCTCGCTAAGGGCGGAGTAGGCCTCATTGTGAAGGGCCACCTCTACGTCGCCGAGAAGGGGAAGGCCCACGTCGGCATGGCCGGCATCAGCAGCGACAGACAGATCCCGAAGCTGAAGGAGCTGACAGACGCCGTCCACCGCCACGGCAGCAAGATAATGGCACAGCTCAACTACGGCGGCTACCAGGCAGGCGCGGGGGAGCGGGCGGGTCCCTCAAACTACGAGGACCAGGACTGGACGGCCCGCGAGATGACGACGACCGAGATCTGGGGGGTGGTCGACGCCTTCGGCGAGGCGTCAAACCGCGCACTGGAAGCTGGGTTCGACGGCGTCCAGATCCACGGAGCCCACGGCTACCTGATAAGCGAGTTCCTGAGTAGGCACGCCAACACCCGCACAGACGAGTGGGGCGGCAGCCTCAGGAACAGGATGACGCTCCTGAAGGAGGTCTACGACGAGATCAGGGGAAGGCTCGGCCCGGAGGTCCCCGTCGCCCTCAAGATGAACTGCGACGACTTCAGCCCGGACGGCTTCACCGTCGACGAGGCCGCCGAGGTCGCCCAGGCCATGGCGGCCAGAGGTATCGACCTGATAGAGGTCAGCGGGGGAGGCATAGGCCAGAGGCAGGAGCTCCGCGCCAGGGCGAAGAGCCCCGACCCGGCCCTATCGGAGGTAAGCTTCGCCGGCCACTGCGAGAAGATGAGGGCGGCGACTAGGCCGAAGCCCCTCGCCCTCGTCAACGGCTTCCGGACTCTGTCCGCGATGAAGGCCGTAGTCGACAGGGGGATCGCTGACATGATCTCCATGAGTCGCCCATTTATCAGGGAACCTGACCTGGTGAGGAGGTTTGAAGCCGGTCAGTTGGAGGTCGGCTGCGTCCGCTGCGACGCCTGCGAGGCTCCCGGTGTCTTCTCGAAGGAGATGCTCCGCTGCAGGGTGAAATGACCGGGCTGGGGTCAGCAGCACCCGGTATATCCCAACGGGCCGCTCCTATAGCCGTTCGAGCCTAAGTGGCTGTACCGGGCCCGGGCTGAATCGAAAGTTAGAAATATCCTCCAAAAGAATGAGGTTTGGTTCGATGATTGATATGGCTGCTAAGAAGTTGGGCTCGCTGGAGCCGAAGGCTGTGTGGTCGATATTCGAGGAGATCACCAAGATACCGCGTTGCTCCGGCAAGGAGCAGAAGGTCCAGGACTGGCTGAGGAGGTGGGCTGAGGAGAACCACGTCAAGTTCAAGAAGGACGAGGTCGGAAACGTCCTCCTGACCCGCGAGGCGTCGCCGGGCTGCGAGGGTTACCCCGGCCTCGTCTTACAGAGCCACCAGGACATGGTCTGCGAGAAGGACGAGGCGAGCCCCCACAACTTCGACACGGATCCCATCCCGGTCAAGGTGGAGGGGGACATCGTAAGGGCGGACAGGACCACCCTAGGCGCCGACAACGGTATGGGCATCGCCATCTCGATGGCCCTCATCGCCGACCCCACCCTGAAGAAGCATGGCAAGATCGAGGCCCTGATGACCGTGGAGGAGGAGACCGGCCTCAAGGGGGCTATGAACATGAAGCAGGGCTTCTTCACAGCCAAGAACATGATCAACCTCGACAGCGAGGAG
>Ga0299915_10001945_pt1 | contig 15130 bp, 10 predicted proteins | sample RVTome_13_FD_200263 | JGI IMG/M metagenome (GOLD analysis project Ga0299915, IMG submission 200263) | Soil microbial communities from uranium-contaminated site in the Upper Colorado River Basin, Wyoming, United States - RVT92D227 (version 2) ... | reverse complement strand
CCGGCGCCGACGCTGTCCGGCGGAGAAGCGCAGCGCATCAAGCTGGCCCGCGAGCTGGGGAAACGCAGCACCGGCCGGACGCTCTATCTCCTGGACGAGCCCACCACCGGCCTCCATTTTGACGACATCCGCAAGCTGCTCGAGGTCCTGGGAGAGCTGGTCAGACTGGGCAACACGGTGGTCATCATCGAACACAACCTGGAGGTCATCAAGTCCTGCGACCATGTCATCGACCTCGGACCCGAGGCCGGCCAGGAGGGGGGCTGGGTCGTAGCGGCCGGCACACCCGAGGAGGTGGCCGCCCAGGACGCCTCCCACACCGGCCGCTACTTGAGGAAGGCCCTGGACAAGCCTGCCGCCCCTTAAGGAGAAATGATGGGCTTTGATAAGATTGTCGGCCAGGACCGCATCAAGACCATTCTGCGTCTGGCGCTGCAACGCGGCCGGTTGCCGAATTCTCTCCTTTTGACAGGGCCGGACGGGGTGGGCAAGCGGATGCTGGCCTTGACCCTGGCCCAAGCTCTCAACTGCCTGACCCCCGGGGATGATGCCTGCGGACAATGTTCTTCTTGCCTGGCCATCGCCCGAGGCTGGGAGGATGAGAAACGGGGAGGGTTCCCCGACGTCAAAGAGATCGTGCCGGGCGGGCTGGAGGAGCCGCCGGACGAACCCGCGGAGAAAAAAGATGAGGAGTCCGGCAAGAACTCGATCAAGATAAGGCAGATACGCTATTTGAAATATTACGCTTATCGCAAGCCCATGGTCGGCAGAAAAAGGGTGTTCATCATCACGGAAGCCGAAAAAATGACGCCTGGAGCGGCCAGCGCTTTTCTCAAGGTCCTGGAAGAACCGCCGCCCCTGACCCATCTTATCCTGCTGACCGCTTTTCTCGACATAATCCTGCCCACCATCCAATCGCGTTGCATGATCCTTCGCCTGGGCCAGATCCCCAGGGATGAGATCGAGCGCCAGCTCCTGGCCCAGGGTTGGGAAGAAGGCCGGGCCCGGGTCCTGGCGTTCCTCTCCGGCGGCAGCCTGGAGGCTGCGCTCAAAGCGGACTGGGAGGAGGTCGAAGCCAGGAGGAGGCGGGCCTGGGACTTGCTCCGCTCGCTCCTGGCCCGGGAAGGCGGCGCGGAGTTCGTGACTGACTTCGGTTTTCTCCGCCGAAGCCAGGCCGGCCAGGAACTGACTCAACTGTGGGAGACCATGAGCGTCTTCCTGAGGGACCTTCTCCTGGCCGTGGAAGGGGCGGACAGCCGGCACTTGATGAACCAGGACTACGAGGAAGAGGTCCGCGCCGTGACGGCCGGCCTGAAGCGACCCAAGGTCCAGGAGGCTTTGGCCGACGTGGACCGGGCCCTGGCCGGCCTGGAAAAGAACCTTAACCTCGGCCTTCTTGTCAGTTCCTTCTATTCGGATATAATAGAAAAGTAGAAATTGACCATGACCGAAATCGTCCGCCTTCAGTCCAAGCGATCCAACAAGGTCCTCTGCGCCCAGAAAGCCGGCTGCGACCTGAAGATAGGAGACCTCTGTCTGGTGGAGTCCGAATTCGGCGGCGACCTGGCCGAAGTGGTGGATGACAGCAGCGTCCTGTGCGAGCGGCAGGAGATGCTCCAGCGCATTCCCAAGGTCATCCGCAAAGCCGACCCGGAGGATGAACGCAAATTCTATTGGCTCCTGGACAAGGAGAAACAGGCCTTCACCTTCTGCCAGGAGCGGATCAGGGCCCACAACTTGCCCATGAAGCTGTCGGCGGTGAAGTATTTCTTCAACGAGAAGAAAGGTATCTTTTTTTACACCGCCGATGGGCGCATTGATTTCCGTCAGTTGGTCAAGGACTTGGCCAAGGAATTGAGAATGCGCATCGAGATGAGGCAGGTGGGAGTGCGGGACGAGGCCAAGATCATCGGCGGGCTGGGCGTCTGCGGACGGCCTTTATGCTGTTTCATCTTCATGAAGAATTTTGAGCCCGTCACCATCCAGAAAGCCCGCAAACAGCAGATCGTCATCAACCCCACCAAGATCTCCGGCTTATGCGGCCGTCTGATGTGCTGTCTGGCTTTCGAAGAAGAAAGCCGCGGCCGGATGTACGCCGGCGAAGAGCGGGTGTCCGAGGAGGAGTCCGCTCCCGATAAAAAGCCGTGAGACACCCGAAGGTGTCTCACGGGTATGGATAGAGAGGCGGGAAGGGTTTCAATTCGGTCCAGCGATCTTGAACCTCAGCCGGCTGGAAATAGCGGTCAGGGCTCCTTGAGGGGAAAACGCTTTCACCTGCCAGGAGTAGGTCTGGCCGGGAACCATCCGCTGCCGGACTTCCTCCGGCAGCCGGATGCGGCACTCTTGCGTCGTTTCCGACCACAGCCGCTGCTGGTCGAAAAGGGAAACCGTGTATTCGGCCCCCTGGGCCAGGGGGCTCCATTCGAGAAAAACCGGAGTGGCGGCAATATCTCCCCGGGGGGAGATGAGGCCAATGGCCTGGCCGCGGACAGTGTCATCGCCGCTCAGGGTAAAGGTCGGCGCTGTACGGGGCGGACGGGTGACCAGAATGACAAATACGATGAGGGCCACGGCTCCGGCGGCGGCTGCTCCCCACAGCGCAGGTTTGAAATTCAGCTTCCTGGGCCTGGTGAGAGGCAGGCCGGCCTTGTCCGGTGCCCTGAACAGCTCCTGACCTCGGCTCTTGATCACCCCCAAGAGTTCGGCCCTCGCTTTCAATTCCTGGAAGCAGGCCTTGCAGTTGAAGTAATGCTCTTCGAAGGCCGCCTTGTCCTCTTGGGATAGACGGTTCAGAAGATATTCATCTATCTCGTCTTGATAACAGCAGGAAGTCATTAAAGTTCCCTTTCAATTTTATTAGTCGAGAGCAGGGCCAAAAACAGGAAATTCATTTTTTTATTTTTTTCTTCAGCAGCTTATGGGCATAGTGCAGGCGTTCGCTGACTTTGGCCGGGCTGATGCCCAGCCGGCGGGCGACTTCTTCCCGCGACAGCTCGCGGAAATAGAAGAGTTCCAGCACATCCCGGTATTTCGGCTTGAGGCTCTGGATGAGGCCGGCCAGTTGATCGGCCTGCTCCTTCTGCTCGATGGAGGTCTGCGGATCGGGCAGGGGAGCAGGCTCCGGTCCGCTCCTAATGACTTTGGATTTTTGGCGTATGAAATCAATGATCCGGCGGCTGGTCACGGTGTAGATGAACGTCCCCAATGAGGATTCGCCCCGGAACTCTCCGCGGCGAACTTTTTGCAGGACCTGGGTCAGGATCTCATTGACCACATCCTCCCAATCGGGCAAGTCCCAGCCCAGGGCCTTGCGCACGCGGAAGCTGATGACCTGGCGGTATTGGGCCACCTTGGAATCGTCTTCACTGCTGCGATGATCCATTTCCCTTCATTATAATGAAGGCCATCCGGCCTGACAAGACAGCCGTCCTCTCCATTTTTTCCCCAATGGCGCGACTATTTATTTGCCCGTGCCCGCCCAGGGCCGGTACCGGATCGAGGACAGGACAGCGGACCATGAGCCGTCCGGCGCACGCCCCGCCCTCCTGGGCCGAGGCCGCCAAGACGATTCCCCCGGGGGCCTTCCCGGGAGGGGAGATCGTCTGGTTTCCTGCCGAGGCTAAGAACGGAGAGGGAATATGGAGACATTCCCGGAGGGTGGCCGACTACACCCTCCTATTGGCCAGAGCCCTGGCCATTCAGGAGACGGAATTCCTGCAGAGCCTGGAGCAGGGCGCTTTGTTCCACGATATCGGCAAGATCGGGCTCCCGCCGCACATCCTGCTGAAGCGGGAGGCGCTCTCCGGCCAGGAACGGAAGGCCGTCGAGGAGCATCCCCTGCGGGGTTTTGAGATGATCTCTCAAGTCGGCTTTTGGCCGGAAGCCTGGCGGGTGGTTCTTTTTCACCATGAGAGGTATGACGGCCGGGGCTATCCCTTCGGCCTGGCCAAAGGAGCTATCCCCCTTTCGGCCAAGATTTTGGCCGTGGCCGACGCCCTGGAAGCCATGACCTCGGACCGGCCCTATCGTCGCGGCCGCTCCTTTCAGGCCGCCGCCCGGGAAATCTGCCGCGGCCGGGGAGCCCAATTTGACCCGGAAATTGTGGAGGCTTTCTTGACCGTACCGCCCCAGGGCTGGCTGCGGGTCTGGCAGGAAGTGGTCACTGCCCTGCGGCCCGCTGTTTTCTGTTGAGGGGCGCCGGGGAAAGCTGTCCGGTTTCCGTCCGGGCCGCCGAACAGGCGGCCGCCAAAATCTCCGCCGAGTGCTTGACTTCGACCCGAGGGGCGGACGGCCCGAGGTTGGACTTTATTTGAAAAAGGCAGCCGGGGCAGTCCGTGACGACTGTTCCGGCCCCGCTCTCCTTGATCCTTTTTTCCTTGTCCTTCCAGAAGTGAGTCGAGAGCGAAGGATTCTTGAGTGAGAACACGCCGCAGAAACCGCAGCAGGTGAAGGGCTCCTCTTCGGTCCGGGGCCGGTAACCGGCCGATTCGAGCAGCTTGAGGGGTTCCTGGCCAAGGCGGCCTTCATGGAGGGCGTGGCAGGGATGATGGTAGAAAGCATCCTTGTCCAGCTTGACTGACCGGGGCAGGAGGCCGCGGCGGACCATGAACTCCGTAAAATCATATACCTTCTCCGCCCAGCGTCCGGCCTCAGGCCGCAACTGCGGATAGACTTTCTTGAGCAGGGCTTGCCCTGTAGGACAGACGGTGAGGATCACCTCCGGCGCTTCCCGCTCGAAAGAGCGGAGGTTCGTTTCGGCCAGGCCGCGCAAGTCATCGGAGCATCCCAGGTGGAGGCTGGGCGCTCCGCAGCAGACCTGGTCCTCCGGGCAGACCACCTGGAATCCGAAACGGGCCAGGACATCCTGAACGCTTTCCCTTACCTGGGGGAAGAAAAATTTGACCAAGCATCCCTGGAAGAGATAAACCTTCCGGAGGCCCTGCCCCGGCTTTTTTCCCGCCGCCCTTCGGCCGGGGCGAAAACGGAGGGCGGGCAGGACTCTCCGGATTCCCGGCAGCCGGATCAAATCGGCGTCGGCCCAGGGCCTAAAAATGAAGGAGGCCAGGCGCGCTCCCAGCTCCTGCCAACGGGCCCGCCGGAACACGCCGCTGAGCACCCTTTCCCAGAGGGCCGGGCCCCGGCGCAGCTTGAGGCCGAGGAGCAGGTCGCCGGTGCGGATGCCCACTGGGCAGAAATCCTCGCATTTCTTGCAGTCGGCGCAGAAATCGGCCACGGCCAGGCCTTGACCAAGAGATCGAGTGACGGCGGTCAGCAGCCCGCCGATTCCGCCCGGATAGACAGGTCCGCCGAAGTGGTGTCCGCCCACGGCTTGGAAAACGGGGCAGACCAGCATACAGCCGCCGCATTTCAGGCAGGTGAGAGTTTCTTGTCCGTCCGGCTCTTTTGCCGCGCGAAGCCGGCCGTTGTCCAGGATGACGATGTGGACCTCGCCCGGGCCGTGGACGCCCACCACCAGCTCCTTCTCGATGTCCGTAGTTTTACTCGGTCCGGTGATGAAGGACAAGTAGGAGGTCAGCTTCAAGCCCGAGGAGGAGGGGATGAGGGCCTTGAGCAGAACGACCGCCTGCTCCAGGGTCTCCACGAATTTTTCGGCCGAGATCAGGGCGATGTGGACCGGAGGCAGGGTGGTGACCAGCCGGGCGTTGCCCTCGTTGCTGACGATGGCCAGGGTTCCGGATTCGGCCACGGCCAGGTTGGCCCCGGACAGGCCGATATCGGCCTCGAGGAAGGCCCGGCGCAGCTCTTCCCTGGCCAAGCGCACCATCCCCGGGATGTCGGGCGGAACGGGCCGGCCCAGGTGGCGGCTGAGAAGGCCGGCCACTTCCTCCTTGGTCTTGTGCAGGGCGGGCGCGGTGATGTGCGAGGGCCGTTCGCCGGCCAACTGGACGATCCATTCGCCCAGGTCGGTCTCCACCACCCGGAAGCCCCGCTTCTCCAAGTGCTCGTTCAGCCCGACTTCCTCGGAGACCATGGACTTTGATTTGACGATGAGCCGGGCCTTCTTTTCCCGGCAGATGCGCTCGATGGTCAGGCGCGCTTCCTCGGGCGTGGAGGCCAGGTAGGTTCTGGCCCCCGCCTTTTCCGCTTCTTCCCGGAACCGGGCCATGAGCTCCGGCAGTCGTTTCACGTTTTCGCGGCGGATGGCCCGGGCTTGCTCCTTGATCTCCGACCAGGGAAGCTCGGCCGTTGAACGTCGGAACTTCTCAAAATGACGGCCGGAGGCCTTTTTCAGGGCGGACTGAAGGTTCGGGTTCTTCAAAGCCCGCTTGATCTTGAGGCGGCGTCCCATCAATCCACTTTTTGGGTCTTGGACGCCGTTTCGAAATAGGTTTTGGAGTCCACCAGGATCTCGCGCGGCTTGCTGCCCTCTCCCGGCCCCAGCACGCCCTCCTGCTCCATCTGGTCGATGATGCGCGCCGCTCGGGCGTAGCCCAGCTTGAGGCGCCGCTGCAGGAATGAGACTGAAGCCTGCCCGGCGGACAGGATGAGCTCCAGGGCCTTGTCATAAAGTTCATCCTTCTCCCCCAGGTCGCCCCAGTCGTATTCCCCGGTGGCCTTGATGACCCGGACGATCCTCTCATCGTACTCCGGGGCGCCTTGTTCCTTGACGAACTTGACCAGGCGCCTGACCTCGGGCATGGATATGTAGGCGCAGTGGAGGCGGATGAGGCGGGGAAAGTTGGGCGGGATGAAGAGCATGTCCCCCTGGCCCAGGAGCTTTTCGGCGCCCCCCGAGTCGATGATGGTCCGCGAGTCCACATTCTGCGGAACGCGGAAGGCAATCCGGCTGGAAAAATTGTTCTTGATGGTTCCGGTGATGACGTCGGTCGAAGGCCGCTGGGTGGCCAGCACCAGGTGGATGCCCACGGCCCGGGCCAGCTGGGCGATGCGGCCGATGCAGTACTCCACGTCCTGAGCGGCCACCATCATCAGCTCGGCCAGCTCGTCGATGATGATGACGACGTAGGGCAGGGGCCGCAGCTCGGCTTTTTCCTCCTCGGTCAGCTTTCTTCCCTTTTCCTCGCGGATCTGTTTGACCTGCTGGTTATACTGCTCGATGTTGCGGACCTTGAGGCTGTGAAGCTTGTGATAGCGGTCTTCCATTTTTTTTATGGCGTCCATCAGCACGGCGCCCGCTTTTTTGGGGTCGGTGATGACCGGGCTGAAGAGGTGGGGGATGCCGTCATACAGGGAAAATTCCAGCCTCTTGGGGTCGATCAGGACCAGCTTGACCTCGGCCGGGGTGGCTTTATAGAGGATGCTGGCGATCAAGGCGTTGAGGGCCACGCTCTTGCCCGAGCCGGTGGCTCCGGCGATGAGGAGATGGGGCATGATGGCCAGGTCGGTGACGTACACATCATCGTGGACGGTCTTGCCCACGGCGAAGGTCAGCTTGGAGGGCGAGTTGATGAATTTTTCCGACTGGAGGATGTCGCGCAGCTTGATGATTTCCCTTTTGTTGTTGGGGACCTCCAGGCCCAAAGAGGATTTCCCCGGGATGCGCTGGATGCGGACCGATTCGGCGCCCAGGGCCAGGGACAAATCCTCGGACAGGCCGGCCACCTGGCTGACCTTGACGCCCGGATAGGGATAAAACTCGTAGGTGGTGATGATCGGCCCGGGATGACATTCTCGAACCTCGCCCTCCACCCGGAACTCGCGGAGCTTCTCTTCGATTCGACGTTTTTTCTCCAGCAACTCGTCCTTGTCGATTTTTTCGGCCGGCAGGCCGGGGTCGAGCAGAGTGAAGGGCGGGAACTCGTACACGCCCGGCGGCTCGACCCCCGGCAGACGCGGTTGGGCCGTGGGCTTGGAGGCGGAAGGCTGGCTTCTGCGGATGACGAGAGGCGGACCCGCCTGGCGCGGCTGGTCGGGCTCGGTCGTCTTTGCTTCCGCCTGTCTGGAAGCCGTTTTTCTGGATACATCTCCGGGGGCTTCCGCCTGTTCCGCTCCGGCTTCGGCCGCCGGCTCCCCCTCTTTGGTTTTTTGTTGCTCGGTGATCTTGATTCTGACCTCTCGGGAGGCCAGGCGGGCGGCGCCGGAAAAAAAGCGAATGATCTTGCCGAAGGACAGGCCGGTGGCGGTCATAAGAAAGAATAGGAGGACAGCCGCCAAGAAAATGTAAGAACCCGTGGAGCCCAGGTTGCGGACGAGGAGATAGGCTACCGCGTCCCCCAACAGGCCGCCGGCTGGAAACTGGCCCCCCCGGAGCGAAATTTTCGGGAAAATCAAAGTGAAAAAGGCGCTGGATATGAGCAGCAGGGCTAAAACGGCCGCGGAGCGGAGGATAAGCTTTTTTTTGTCCAACCGGAGCAAAATCGCCAGGCTGAGATAGCCGAGACCGAAAGGCAACAGGAAGGCAAACAAACCCAGGGCCTGGATCCAGACTTCGGCCAGGGCGGCGCCCAAGCGGCCGCCCAGGTTATGGACCTTCCCCGATTCATCCGTTTTTTGGGCCGTGTCGACGGCTTGGTAGGAGAACAGGCTGATCAGGAGAAAAAGGGCCAAAAAGGCCAGGACAAGGCCGATGATATCCCCCGGCCTGACCTGTTGCTTTTTCCGGTTTCTTGACGAGGCGGGCTCCCCGCTGCGCCTCACTGCCTTGCTCATCGCGCTCATTATAGCATATATCCCGCGGCCTTTGGTTCTCTCTGCCAGCGCGGTATGCGTCTCTTTCTATGTGATTCCTTTTAGGCGTCGGGATCACCCCTGGCCATCACTTCATCATAGAAAATGCATCCTCCAGCGCGAAAGGGGCCCGCCCCAAGCGCCTCCTGCAGGAGACGCCCAACCGCGGGGGAAACAGGAATATTCGTATGAATCAGAAGGGCGGTTTTTGTTTCGGCGGGGCCGGAATTTCTATGACCTCCGGGCCGCCGGCCAGCTCCGGCTTTCTGGAGTCTAAGAAATATTCGTATCCGACCAGGACCTTGAAGACATCGGGCAGCACGGCCAGGCCTTGCCGTTTACGAACCGGCCCCCTTTTTTCCGTCTGGATGACTCCCACCCGGCCATCATACAGACGAAAGCCCGCGATTTCCCGGTTATCGGCCGCCATCAGCCGGACGAAGGGGTTGAGAACATAGCAGTCCGCCCAGCGGATCTTGCCCCCGAAAGCCTTGGAGAAAATTTCCCACTGGCCCCCCCTCTTGGACAGAATCACGGCCTGGAAGTAATCGTCACCCCGCTTGTTGGGAAAACGCGTGTAGTAAAAAAGGAAGCGCAGCCCGAACCTCTGAAGGTCCGGCACGTTCAAGCCTTCGGCCAGAAGGTATTCCTTGCGCAACAGCCCCTCCGGGGCGAACAGCCAGGGCTTGGGAGAGAACTCGAACTCGTAGCCCAGCCAGATATTGAACGGGCCGGGCCAGGGCCCGATCCGTTTTTCGGCGGTCAGGACCTCCGGATGTCCCCGGCCCAGCTCGCCCGTCCGCCACACCCACTTGAGGATTTCCCGACCGTCGGACCCGGTGATTCGCAGGTACGGATTTTTGGCGACTTCGTCGCCGCCGGAGGTCTGGCCCGGCCGGCAGACGATCCGGAGAAGTCCTCCCCCCCGCGAGGACGGCTGCAGGGCGACCTCCTGGAAGAATTGAGCGAAGTTGCCGGGGTAGGAATAATCGGGCAGGGTCGTCAAGCGATAGATTTTGATCGTGGGGTTGTGCAGGTCCACCAATTCCTCATCCCAGCGCGGCCGGAAGGTCTTAACCAGCACCGCTTTCTCGTCGAGCGACCTGTAGAAGGACGCCTCCCGGGAGAATTCCTGGGGGGCTTCCAGGAAGCGACTGTACATGATGTCGTTGACCACCACGTAGCGCACCTTGCGCAAAGAGAGCCAATCCATGTCCACCTGGCTCAGGCTGTGCCGGAGCAGGACGATGTACCGACGGGGGGAGAGCGGCGGTCCGTAGGACTCGGTGGCGAGGCGGGTGCGCGGCGGGATGTTGGCCTCGATCCATTTCTGAGCCACAACCCGGGTATCCGGACGGGTCAATTGCTGGTCGAAGCGGACCACCTGGATGACCGGGGAGATGAAAAAAATGGCCGCCAGCCCTGCGGTGAGAATCTTCTCTACACCGGGCCGGAGCCGGACTTTTATCCTGTGGGCCAGGGGGCCGACTTTGTCCAGGAGAAAATCTAGAAAGACGGCGGCCATGAGGATGAAGAAAGGAGTGATGGGCAGCAGGTAGCGGGTGGCGTAGGCTTTCCAGGTGCCGATGAGGATGAACATGACCAGGGGCATGGCCATTAGGAGAATGTCTTTCTTGCGGCGCCGGACCAGGCCGAGGACTAAGCCGCCCAAGACCAGCCACTGGGGCAGAGAGCCGATGTTGTCCTTGAACCCGTGGCGAAGATAGAACAGCCAGGCGGGAATGGCCGTGGATGTCCCGTAATGGCCCACCGAGGTCAGATGCTGGGACTGCCACAGGAAGTCGGTCTTGAACTTCTGGAAATCGAGAAGGGCGTAGGGCGTGCCCAGGAAAAAGACGGCGATAAAAACCAGGCCGGCGCCGACCAGTCGCAGGTCAAAGACCCAACTCCACAGCGGCCGTTTTTTTTCGCTCTGGCGGAAGACATGGGCCAGGACCAGGGGCAGGAAGAGGAAAAGGCCGCCGTATTTGGTGGTGAAGGCCAAGCCGGCGAAAAGGCCGGCCAGGAGATAATCAGCTACCCGGCCGCGAATATAGACCTGCCAGATGAAAAAGAAGGCCGGCAGCAGGAAGAAAATCATGGCCACGTCGGGCAGCATGTCGTGGGAGATCTTGACGTGTTCCAGGGAGAAGGTCAGGAACAGCGCGGCCAGCAGGCCGGTGCGGATGTTGAACATCTTCTTGCCCAGCAGGTAGAGCAGGATCACCGTACCCAGGCCGAACAGGACCGTGACCAGCCGGCCGAGAAGGATGAAGACTGTGGCGTTGCGCAGATAGGCCTCCAGGAAGTCGGCCGTGGAAGAGAAGGTGCCCAACACTTTCCCCCCCAGGTAGTAGAGGCCCCATACGCCGCTGACCATATATGAGTACAGGGAGGGGACGTGGAAGAAATGCGGATTCAGGTCGCCCTGGATATGCTTATAGGCCAGCCCGGCAAACCAGTTCTCATCCACATGGAAAATGTTGGGCAGGCCCCAGTCGATGCCCACCAGCCTCACGGCCAGGGCCAGGACGATGACCGTCCATAGCGCAATTCGGGAGGGATTGGCCGAGAAAGGGGATGACATGGGAAATTAATATAGCGCATTCCCCCGGGGCAGACAATACGGATGAAAGGATAGCATCCAATTTATGATCTAGCATTCAAGAAGAGGAGGGGTCCTGTCACGGCTCCTCCCCATCCGTGCTCGCCAGGCTGCGCGCGTTCGTCCGGCGGTGCCGGACGTGGGGTTCCAAGGGGGTATGCCCCCTTGGTCGCAGGACGAAGTCCGAGAAAGGGAGGCAGGGAGCGAAGCGACCGTTGGAAGGGGGAAGGCGAAGCGCTTCCCCCTCCAAGGAGGTGGGGATGCCCCTCCGCCGTGCCACCCCTCCCCACGTATCACACGTTTGGATGCTATCGGATGAAAGAAGCTTATTTACTGAGGCAGGGGGAGGGCTTCGCTCCCCGGCCGACATATCCGGAGACACCGACCTTTTGCCCCCTTAATTGCCTAAGGGGGCGACGGGGGATTAATGCGGCAATAAATAAACAAAAGGTGTCTCCGGCATGTTGTGATCCGGCCCTTCCGGCTCGGCTCCTGCGGGCCCGGCTCCTGGCCCCCCGACTATAGCAAAGGAACCTTGCCAGGAGCCTTGTTTCCTCGGAGGCCTTCGGCTTCCCTCGCCTGCAGGGCCGTCTCAGGCTGATCTCCGCATGGTCGCTACAGCCCTCCCCCATGCCTCACCATCACGAATTCTATACCGCTTCCGGGATGAAAGGCGGGCTATTTGCTGAGCAGGGTGAGGGCGTTGGAGGCCAGCATCTTCAGGTCGGTCCAGGAACGGACCTGGCCCAACTTGCGGAGCATGTAAGACGGCCGGAGGTAGAAAGCCCGGACGGCCTTCCGTCGCATCCGCCAGATTTCCTCCGGCGTCATGTCCCCCGAGGCGATGAGCGGATAATCAGTGCTGTCCCAGGAGTCCAGGTCGGCCGGGATCCAGCCCTTGGCCACAGCTTCCTCCCGAAGCCTGGTTCCCAGGTCGGGAGTGGCGATGGCGAAGGAGGCGATATCAATATTCAGTGTCTTGGCCAAGTCGACCGTCCGCTGGGCCATCTCCCGGGTTTCGCCCGGCAGGCCCAGGATGAAATAGCCCAGAATGCGGAGGCCATACTTGTTCAACAGGCGGATGGTTTCTTTTATCTCCACGATGGTGATGGGCTTGGAATATTTCTTCAGTATGGCGTCGTCGCCGCTCTCAATCCCGACCGACACCGTGTGGCAGCCCGCTTTCTTCATCCAGGAGATTTTTTCTTCGTTGAGCGAGTGGAGGTCGGCGTTGCAGCTCCAGGTGAGCTGCAGCCCGGCTTCCAGCATTTTCCGGCAGAGCTCCACGACACGATTGGTGTTGATGGACAGGGTGGGGTCCTGGAAGAGGATCTCCCGCACGCCCAGCCGGGCCAGGGCTTGAAGCTCGGGGATGACGTTATCCACCCCGCGGGCCTTGTAGCCGTAGGCCCCGGCCGTGCAGAACCCGCAGTGGTAAGGGCAGCCCAGGGAAGTGACCACCACGCTGAAGGGCAAGCGGCGGGCGATGGGAATGCGGTATTTGCGGAAGGAGAAGAGGTCGTGGCGGGGAACCGGGACCTCGAATTGACGGTCGGGGCTGGGGGCCGGGCCGACCAACTCTTCTCCGCGGCGCTGGATCAATCCGCGGAGAGGCTCTCCGCGCCGGCCGGACAGATAGCTCAGCAGGTCGGGCTCGGTGAAATCCGTCAGGCAGGCGTCCAGGCAGGCGTTTTCTCGGAGGAGCTTTTCGCCCACAAATTTCAAGATACCAGCGCTGGCGATGATGGTGGTGGCGGGCCGGGCGGCCTTGACCCTGTCCATCAGGGCCAGGTCCGCTTTCAGGGTGGCCGTGCCCGTGGTGAACAGGACCGCCTGGAAGCCGCCCGCCAGGATTCGACGCAGACAATCCTCCGGGCCGACTTTGTCGATGATGGCGTCCAGCACCTGGACCCGGAAGGCGGCGTCCAGCAGGCCGCTGAGGACGATCAAATCCTGGGGCGGCCAATAGTAATCGGCCTTGGAGGAAAAGCTGCAGTAGTAATCCCGGATGTAGAGCTTATCGCCGGGCGGGTTGAGAAGGAGGATGTGTTCCGGCATCAAAAGGCGATGACGAGACCGCCGCCGTATTCCAGTCCCCCGAGTTCGATCTTCCGGTTGTTCACTTCAGCCTGGGCCCAGGTATTTTTGATTCTGAAGTTGAGAAGGATGGGAAAACTCTTGGCAAACCTCAAATACACGCCCGCCAAAAAATGATAGCCCTGGACATAGTTGAACAGGGAGCCGATGGGGTTGGACTCATAGAAGAGGTAGAAATCCAGCCCGCCGCCGGCATAGGGCTGGAGGAAGCTCAAGGGTAGTCCGTAGCGCAGCCCCAGAGACACCGGCACGAGCAGCAAAGTGGTTTTTTCCTTGCTGTAGGTCAATTGGCCGGTCTTGTACAGGGCTTTGAGCTCCAGGTAGAAATCGATGTTGAAAAAAAGCATGGAGGACAGGATGAGCCCCTGGAGGGCCCCCCCCGGCTCATAGACCGTTTTGAACAAGGGTTCCTGGATGGTGTAGTTGCCCAGAAACAGCTCCACGGTCCCTTGGCGGTCGGCGGCTTCGGTCGCTCCGGGGCTGATGATGAGAGCCAGGGCCGCCAGGACGAGGATGGCCGGAGTTTGCTTGTTCATGATCCTCCTCACCCCTGCCAGCATAGCACACTCCGGAAAGGAGGAAAAGAAAGAAGAGCCCCCCGGGCCGGGCCAGGGGCGGCTGGACGATTTGAACCCTGCGCGATTCCCTAGAAACCGTACTGGAGTCCCACCAGGAAGTTCAACCGGAATAGGCTGGCGCGTCTGGCCAGCTCTTCCAGCATGACGTCCGCATAATGGAGCCGGAGGCTGAGGGCTAGGGAGAGATTGGGATTCAGGGAATATGTCCCGGAGATCAGGAGGCCGGGATCGATCTTGAAAAATTTATTTTCTAAAAAAGTGACCGAGTCGATGCTCACGTTCTGGCTGCCATAGGGGGGGGTCTCGCTGATCTGCATGTCCTCCAGGCTGAAGAGGGTCCCGAACGAGAAGCCGAGGGCCAAGCCCATGGAGAATTCGATTTTTTCGGTCTGAACGAGCGAATACAGGCCGAAGGCATAAACCGTCCACATGCTGGAGGATAACGATGAAACCTCTCGCGGTTCTTCTCCCGTCGCCGAGACGACCTTCATTTTGGAGGATAATGCCTCGGCCTCGAACGTAACCTCTCGGTATTGGTCGTATAAGAAAGGATGGGGCAGGCTGGCAGCCAGTGTCGGCGATGCACCCAGGAGCTGCAGGCTGGCGCCCAGGCCGATGGTCCACTTGGGGCCGAAGGTCTTGCCCAGGCAGAGGTCGAAGACGGGCCTCAGCTGCTGGTCAAAGGTCTCGGTGATGGTAGCCGTCTCACCATAGAGCTGGCATTCGGTCTGAGCGGTGAAGGACGGCTTCAGAAAAAACGTCAGGCCCGGGCCGCCCCGCACGATAAAGGAAGGCCGCTTAATGGCCGGGACGATCTGGCCCGGCTTTTCCCCGGGTTTCACTTCAGGTTTTTCAGTCACTTCCGGCTGAGGGAGGGGTTCCTGCCAGAAAGTGACCTTGACCCCATCGGGCATAGTGGTGATGCTGTGGGAGGGGGTCCGGACATCCATGTCGAACACCACCCGGGCCACGGACGATTGGAACTGGCCGGTGCGAATGTTCAGGACGCCCATGTCGTTGACCTGGATGATGGGCTGGGCATCGATCCTGGTTACGGAGCTGAAGTCGATGACTAGCCTCTTGGGCGCGGTGAGCTCGAAGGTTTCGATGAGGAAAGGGCCCTCGATTTTAATGATGACCTGGAGCTGTTCGGCGATTTCGACCTTCTGGAAGCTAACTTCCTTGAGGACGGAGACGGGCG
>Ga0299915_10001944_pt1 | contig 15131 bp, 12 predicted proteins | sample RVTome_13_FD_200263 | JGI IMG/M metagenome (GOLD analysis project Ga0299915, IMG submission 200263) | Soil microbial communities from uranium-contaminated site in the Upper Colorado River Basin, Wyoming, United States - RVT92D227 (version 2) ... | reverse complement strand
TGATGATGATGGGCTGGGACTTTGTTTCCGGCATTGGATTCTAAGCGGCGGCGGCAGGCGCGCCGGCAGGTGCGGCCTGGCAGGCCTCTTCCATCTCCTTGAATGTGGGCCTGACCTCCGGCGGGATGGTGCGCCGGGCGAACTCCGCCGCTAGAAGCGGGGCAGCGCCCTTGACGAACGAGATAATGCCGACCCGGAGGCAGTTGTAATACTGCCCCTGTTCCTGGTTTTTGCGCGCCATGTTGGCCGCCAGCGGGCTGAAGAAACCGTAACACAACAGGATTCCCAGAAATGTCCCCACCAATGCGGCCGCTACTTTGTGGCCGACCTCCTCCGGCGGCCCGCCGAGGGCGCCCATGGTGACCACGATTCCCAGGACAGCCGCCACGATGCCCAGGCCCGGCAGCGAGTCCGCCACCGAATACAGCGCCGACACCGGCGCGCTGGCCTCCTGGTGATGGGTCTCCATATCCAGCTCCATCATCTGATCGAGCTGGAACGGCTCCACTCCGCCCATGATGGCCACGCGCAGAGTATCGCACACGAAGCTGACGGCGTGGTGGTCCTGGAGGAAGCGCGGGTGCCTGGACAGCACTTCGCTTTTTTCGGGCTCCTCGATGTCCTGCTCCAGCTTGACGAGCCCGTTTTTGCGCGCATGTGCGAAAAGCGCATTGAGCATGATCAGGCTGTCGAGATACAGCTCCCGAGTGTATTTCTGAGGAGTGAATACCGACACGATCCCCTTCGCCATTTTTACGATCGCCGCGGGCGGGTTGGCGATCAGAATGGCCCCCAGGGCGGCGCCGCCGATGATGATCAGCTCGGCGGGCTGCACCAGCACCGCGAGATGTCCGTCCTCGAGCAGATAGCCGCCAACCACGGCCGCAAACACCACCAGTATTCCGATTATGACGAACATAGGAATCTCACCAGCCTCACTCCCAATCTCATATCGGCAGCAAACCGCGAACTGAATACACTGCGGCGTCGAAGCTGCTTTCCGGCGGAGGGGCCGGCGGGACTCCGGCGGCCGAACCAGAAATGAGGGCCGGCTATTCGTAGCGGAGGGCTTCGACAGGAGCGAGGCGGGAGGCACGGAAAGCGGGTAGAAAGCCGGACAGGATTCCGACCAGTGCCAGCGTGAGCGCCGCGGTCAGGAAGGCGGCCGGCGAGATGATCAGGTGGATGTCCGCCTGCCCCGTCGTGTCGTTCATGATGGCGCTCCAGAAGGGAATGACGCCGATTGCGGAGGCGGCCGCCTGCGCGAAGAGATATCCCAGCGCGCCGCCGATGCCGGCGATCACCAGCGCCTCGAGCAAAAACTGCCACAGGATGTGCCGCCGGCGCGCGCCCATGGCTTTGCGCATGCCGATCTCGCGCGTGCGCTCGGTCACCGCGACCAGCATGACGTTCATCAGGCCGACGCCGCCGATGCTGAGCGTGAGCGCGCCCATCAGCACCAGGAATATCTTCATCCCGGCGGTGATGCCGTCGAATATCTGGTACATCTCGTGCCAGGTCTGCATCCGCAGCGCATTTTTGTCATCGGGGCTGAAACGGTGGTTGCGCGCCAGTATTTCGGTGACCTGCCGCAGCGCGCGCTCCTCCATGACCGGATTGACGGTCTGCAGGACCATGACGCTGAGATAGCGCGTCGGGGTCAACGAGTTCATGGTCGTGTAAGGAATGAAGGCGTTCTCGTCGTCCAGGCCGAAGTAGTTGCTGATCGAGACTTTTTTGCGCAGAACGCCAATGACGGTAAAGGGCACGCCGGCAATCCGGATCTCCTCGTTCAGCGCCGGGGCTTCGGAAAACAGCTTGCCGCGCAATCCGTTGCCGAGCACCACGACCCGGCGCGCAAAGCGGACATCCTCGGCGTTGATCAGCCGTCCCTCTTCGACAAACTGCCCGCGCATCGCGCCGTACTGGTGGTTCACGCCCCGCACCCCGTCGTTCCTGAGGCGGCGCGAGCTCTGCATGGGATACTGGCGATAGATCTCCGGGCTGACGCGGCGGATCAGGTTGGAGTTGCGCTCGACGTCCTCGACGTCCTTCAGCTCCATGCGGATTCGCCGGCCGGCTTTCTGTCCTCCGGCCTGCAAACTGGTCTGGCCGTTCCAGATCACGGTGACGTTGTCGCCGAAGTAGGAGAGGCCGATCAGGAGGGCCCGGTTGAACCCGTCGCCCCACGCGAAGAGAATAACAAAACAGGCGACCCCCCAAGCCATCCCCAGCAGGGTCAGCGTGGAACGCGTGCGGTTCCGCTGAAGACTGACGAGCGCCTGCTTGAATATCTCGCGAAACATGGCCGGCCCCTATCCCGCCTCGTAGCGCAACGCCTCGATCGGGTCCAGCTCCGCGGCAGTGAACGCCGGGTACACACCCGCCGCCAGCCCGAGCAGCGCAAGAGCTGCAAAGGCGATGATCCCGATTTCCGGCGTAACGATCATGCCCGCGAAAGCTTCCGGCGGCATCGGCAGCAGGTTGACGGCCCGGCACAATCCCCAGCCCAGCAGCAGGCCCGCAGCGCCCGACAGCAGCGTCAGCGTGAATGACTCCGAGAAAAACTGGACCATGATGTCCCGGCGGCGCGCGCCGATCGAACGGCGCAGGCCGATTTCCACCGTCCGTTCCTTGACCGAGATCAGCATGACGTTCACCACCCCGATCCCGCCGAGCGCCAGAGTTACCAAAGCGACAGCGCCGAGGAACCACTGCATGGAACGGAACAGGCGGTTCATCAGCCGGGCCTGCTTCGCGGTATTCCATATGGGAAGCGCATCCTCGTCCGTCGGATCGAAACCGTACCTGGCGCCGATGATCTCACGCACCTGCCGCTCCGCCTCCTGGTGGCGCTCCCCGTCCACGGGCATGGCAATCAGGTCCTCCACCAGGTCCCTGGACTCGCCCAGCGCCGGGTCCGAAAAGATCTTGGCCATGGTATGAAATGGAATGAAGATCGCCCGCCGGTCCTGGCCGCTGTATGTGTTGTTCTGTTCCTTGTATTTCATGACGCCGATGACGGTGAACTCGTGGCCGCCCAGCACCACCGGTTCGCCAACGGAGTTGGCGCCGTTGAACAGCTGATCGTTTACCTCGGAACCGATGATACAGACCGTGCGGCGCTCCTCATCGTCGAGCCCATGCATCAGGCGGCCCCACTGAACTTCGATGCTCCGCATGTACTGATAGTCGGGGAGCCCCCCATGGATGTTGAAGACGCCGGAGTTCAACCGCGTCTTGGCAGTCAGGTCGCCCCGGATGATCTCCGGGCTGACGGAGGCAATCAGGTCCGCCCGGTCGCGCACGGCTTCGTAGTCGGAATATCGGAGGCGGATGACCCGGCCGGCCTGGGAACCCTCGGACTGGATCGAGGTCCGGCCGCCCCACACGATCATGATGTCTTTGCCCAGGGCCCTCAGCCCCCGCTCCTGCGCCACGCGGATGCCTTCACCCAGGGAGGTCATGAGAATCAGAGACATGATCCCCCAGGCCACCCCAAACATGGTCAGGAAGCTGCGCAATTTGTTGGCGCGCAGCGTGGCAAAAGTCTGGCTCAGTATGGACCACAGCATTGAAGCACCGGCAGGATGCCACTAAGGGTCTGTCACGGAATACCCGGTACATTTTGGCGCGCGCGCCGCGAAGGGCTGCGGCCCCCAGGCCCGCTGGCTGTGTTGCTCGCTCCTTACATACCGCAGCGGGTATGCTCGTCGCTCGCGCCTTGCCAGCGGGCCTGGGGGCCTGCAGCAAAGCGCACCGGTCATTCCGTGACAGATCCTAAATCAATCCCTTCTCCTTCAGCACGACCCGCTCCCCTTCTTTTACACCGGAGGCAATCTCCGTAGATGTGCCGTTGCTGATTCCAATTTCGATCGGCACGCGCCGCGTCATGCCCTTGGCAGAGGGATCGTATAGATCGATAAGGGTCTTGCGGTCGCGATCATAAACAATGGCGCTTTCAGGAACCAGCAACACCCATTTTTGTTCCTCGATGATGATCTCCGCATTGGCGCTCATCTTGGCGCGCAGGATTCTTTCCGGGTCTTGAATCGACACCCTGACGTTGAAGCCGATGACGTTGTCTTTCTGCTCACCGAGCGGAGCGATCCGGACCACCTTGCCCGGGAAGCTGCGGTCGCGGAACGCATCCACCTTGACCCGCGCCTCCTGATCGAGAAAGACATGCCCGATGTCGCTCTCGTCCACTCGTCCCTCCACGAATACTTCACTCATATCGCCCAGCGTTATGAGCAGCGTGGCCTGGGAGCCGAGCTGCAGGATCGACGAGACCGCATCGCCCACCTCGACATGGCGTTTGAGCACCGCGCCCGTGATCGGCGCCGTAATGGTGGCGTAACGCAGGTTCTCCCGAGCCCGGTCCAGCACAGCCTCGGCCTGGATCACTTCGGCGCGCACGCGCTGCACCGCCTTGCGAGAGGCGTCGATGCGCGCATCCTGCATCAGCAGCTCGGAGCGAAGCGCTTCCAGGTTCAGATAGGCTTCCTGGTAGTCGCGTTCGGCCTTGTCCAGGTCTGAATGGGCGACGATCTTTTCATCCATCATGGTGCGGTAGCGCTGCACCTGCTTGAGCCTGAAGCCCAGGTTGTCCTCGAGGTTCTTCACGTCAAGCAGCATCTTCCGCTTCATGGTCTCGGCTGAGGTCGTTTCGGCCTGGGCCTCCTCGCGCCGCGCGTCGGCGGCCATGCGGCCGGCCTCGGTTTCTCTCAACTGGGCCTGCAGCAGTTCCTTGTCAAGCTCGATCAGGACCTGGCCGGATCTGATGGATTCGCCCTCCTCCACCAGAATATTCTTGATCAGGCCGCTGGCCTTTGATTTCAACTCTACGGTGGTGACCGGCACGATGGAGCCGGTCGCGACCACCGAGCGCGCGATGTCTCCGCGCTTGACCTGCACCAGGCGGTCGTCCGCAATGCCGTCGCCGCTGCGGAAGATGTTGTTGGCGGCCACCACAATCGCGATGACGACAAGCATCGCGATAGCGAGAAAGAAAACAAGTTTGAAACGCACTGTTCTGCTCATGCCCCTTATAACGAGACTTCCCCGGCAAAAGTTCGCGGGAATCAGTGCCTTACGGCACGTTTTGTGCGCCGGAAGGCACTGATTTCAAGCTGATGTTGTATCGAATGGCGGCAAAGATATCAGCCGTCAGCTATCAGCTGTCAGCACTCAGCTCGTCCTGATAGCGGGCAGGCTGTGCGCATTCCCCGAGGGGCTGACCACTGATAGCTGACAGCTGAAAGCTCGGGGCATGCGCGGCACCGATGGCCGGGCCCTATTTCTAACGCGCTTGTCTGGCTTCGGCCTGTCCGGGTTGGGTTACAGGCGCGGCCTCCTTCAAATCCGGATTTCATAAACAGTGTCTGAATCGAAGGTTTGTTATTGCATTGCGTGAAACGGATGATGCAATAATACATCTGACTGCCATGGTTCCTACACGACGACAGTTTTTGGCACAATCGCTGGCGGCGGCCGGCGGCCTCGGATTCGGTCCATCAAGGTGCGGAAAAATGTCGGACCCAACTGCATCCATCGGCGTGAGCAGGCCCGCACGCTTTGAAGCTGCCTACCTCAGGGCGGAGCGGGAAAAGAAGCTCCAGGCGGTCGAAGAAGAGCTCTGGGAGCTGTTCAGAAGTTGCGCCTGCTGCCCGCGCGCATGCGGCGCCAACCGGTTGAAGGGTGAAAAGGGATTTTGCAGTTCGACTGCCGATCTGAAGGTCTACTCTGCAGGCCCGCATTTCGGGGAGGAGCGGCCGCTCGTAGGCCGCGGAGGATCGGGCACGATCTTTTTTTCCAACTGCAATCTCCTCTGCTGTTTCTGCCAGAACTGGGAAATCAATCACCGCGGCGACGGCAGGATCACCGGCCACGAAAACCTGGCCGAGATCATGGTGGGGCTGCAGGAACGGGGCTGTCACAACATCAATGTGGTCACGCCGACGCACGTGGCGCCTCACATCATCAAGTCCCTGCGCATTGCCATCCGGCGGGGTCTGCGCGCGCCGCTGGTATACAACACCGGCGGCTACGACAGCCTCGAGGTGGTCCGCAAGCTGGACGGGATCGTCGACATCTACCTGCCCGATTTCAAGTATCAGGACGGCGAGCTGGCCGCGAAGTACTCGAGCGGGGCGTCGGACTATCCGGAGGTGGCTGCTGCCGTAATCAAGGAGATGCACCGGCAGGTCGGCATCCTGCAGGTGGACGGCCGGGGGGTGGCCGAGCGCGGCCTGATCATCCGTCACCTGGTGATGCCGCAGAACATAGCCGGGACCGACCGATTCGTGCGCTGGGTGGCAAAAGAGCTGTCGCCTGAGACATTTGTGAACATCATGGGCCAGTATCATCCCGCCCACAAAGCTTTCGACTATCCTCCGCTGTCGCGGCGCATCAGCAATGACGAATATCGACAGGCGCTGCAGTGGGCGCGCGCGGCGGGACTTAATAACCTGGATCTCTGATCCATAACTCGGACAAGCCGGAACTAAACAAGAGTCTTGCACATGTGGTACGAATATCGGTGTAGCGAATGTCCATGGCTGTCAGCCATCAGCAATCAGCTTTCAGACCTTCCGACAAAGGACACCGGGGCGCTTCGATCCGGGCAAGTGGAATGCTGACAGCTTTTGGGCCATTTGATAGCGACCAATTCAGATTTGGTCTTTGCCGGCACATGAAACGCGCTGTCAGACACTAACAAGATACGGAAGCTGCACCTCCCCAATGGATCTGCTGAAGCGTCTGGGCGAGCACCTGCTGTTACTCGGGATCCCCGGAGTTTTTCTGATTGCGTTCCTGGACTCTGCGGCCGTTCCCCTGGTGGGAGGCCCGGACGCCGTGGTGCTGCTCCTGTGCTGGCGCAAGCCGGTGCAGGCCCCATGGATTGTGATGGCGGCGGTGCTCGGGTCCGTAGTCGGCTGCATCGTTCTCTACAAAATCGGCAGCATGGGAGGCCGGCTGGCAAGCGTCCGCCGAGATGCAAAAGCCGAATCGTGGGCGCTGCGCCACTTTGACCGGCACGCGCTGTGGGCGACCATGCTGTCGGTCATGGCGCCGCCGCCGTTTCCCATGAAGCCGGCCATCCTGGCAGCGGGGGTCATGCGGATAGGGTTCCCCAGATTTGTCATCGGCGCGCTTTCGGGCAGGATCTTGCGCTATTCTCTCGTCGGCTTCCTGGGCGCCTATTATGGCGATGAGGGCGTGCAGGTTCTCAAAGAGCATTTCCCGGCCATAGCCGTGGGGCTGGCCGCCTGCGCCCTGCTTTTCTACCTGCTGCATCGCTGGAGCAAGTCAAGGAAGCTTTCAAACATCAAAACACGCGAGCCGCAAAACCATGGAGCTGACGGTCATCTTTAGACAGCTCGGCATCGCGCTCGGGCTGGGGCTGCTCGTCGGCCTGCAGCGCGAGCGGACCGCCAACGAGCTGGCAGGCGTGCGGACTTTCCCGTTGGTCACGCTCTTCGGCTGTGTATGTGCGCTGCTGGCGCAGCCCTTCGGCGGATGGGTGGTGGCTGCAGGCCTGATTTCAATGGCCATGATGATCATCATCGGCAATCTGGCCAAGTTCAAGGAAAGCCAGCTGGACCCCGGTCTGACTACCGAAGTATCGATCCTGCTCATGTTCGTAGTGGGATCCTACATCGTGGTCGGCCGCGAGGGGGTCGCTATCGCGCTGGGCGGCGGAGCGGCGGTGCTCCTGCACTTCAAGGGGCAGATGCATGGGATTGTGCAGCGCCTGGGCGACGAGGACTTCAAAGCCATCATGCAGTTCGCCCTGATATCCCTGGTCATCCTGCCCGTTCTGCCGAACCAGTCATACGGCCCATACGCAGTCCTCAACCCGCGTCACATCTGGTGGATGGTGGTCCTGATCGTCGGCATCAGCCTGGCGGCCTACATCGCGTACAAGTTCTTCGGCGAGAAAGTGAGCGCCGCGCTGGGCGGCGTTTTGGGAGGCGCGATCTCGAGCACAGCGACCACGGTGACCTATGCCCGGCGCACCCTGGAGTCGCCCGATCGTAGCCATATCGCGGCCGGGGTGATCATGACCGCCTCCACGGTCGTGTTCGTGCGTGTGCTCATAGAAATCAGCGTGGTCGCACCCGGCTTTCTGCAGGCCGCCAGCGCGCCGCTGCTGCTGATGTTCGGCGTTTTTGTGATCCTGTCCACAGCCTCATGGTTCTGGGGCCGGCGCGAACAAACCCGTCTTCCGCTGCAATCAAACCCATCCGAGCTGCGGCCTGCGCTCATGTTCGCGCTGCTGTACGCCTTTGTGACGTTCGCGGTGGCGGCCGCCAAGGATCACTTTGGGGCACAGGGTCTCTACGTGGTGGCCAGCCTCTCCGGCTTGACGGACATGGATGCCATCACCTTGTCGGTGTCGCGGTTGGTCGGCGCCGGGCAGATCGATTCCGGCAGCGGTTGGAGGCTGATCGTGGTGGCGCTGATGTCCAACCTGGTCTTCAAGGCCGGAACGGTTATGTTCCTGGGGCACCGCAGGCTGACCACGCGCATCGTCTCGCTCTACTTCGCGGCACTGGTCGTCGCGGCGCTGGTCCTGCTCCTCTGGCCCTGACCCGCATTTCTCACCAGCTTTCTACCTCGGCGGCGGATCCGGGCATGTCTACTGCGTTGCGCTCCCTCGGGCGCCGCGACGCAGGCGATGCCGGTGCGCATCGTCGAGGAGCGGCGACAGGAAAAACCTTGCCTTCCCGGCAAGGATTCACCCGTTAGCAGTACGAATTCGGCAAGGTGCAACCGAAGGTTTCGTGGAAATAGTGGAATTCGTGACAAAGGGGCGCTCGCTCCCCGGCATTCACGGTTCGCGAACACAGCGGTAGCCGTGCCGCGGGTTGCCGAAAGACTTGGGCTGCCGGCTGACGTATCCGTTGTAGCTCACATAGTAAGCGTTTTGGGAGTCGTACTCGTCCGCCGCCCATAAACAGATCGGCGGCTCATCCCGCCCCCAGAGGGGGTCTCCTTGTCCGGCATCACGTGGAATGACATCCGCCCGAGTTTGCCGTTCCACTCCGCGCCCGCATTTTCCCCGCGGCGGACCAGCGATCGGAGCACCTCATCCGTGGCAGGCATGCGCCAGATGTCCTGTGGGCGCCGGTCTCCCGGCCGGCGCATGGCATTGCCCAAAAAAAATGCGCTCCTGCCGGCACGCCTCATGCGTATAATATGGACGAACGCGAGGCAAAACCAGGATGGAATGTTCGGATACATCCAAAACCGGAGCACAATGCGGCCGCACGCTCGATGCCATCGTGAGGCACGTGGACGAGCTGAGCGCCGTGCGCAAGGCAGAACTGAGCCCCGGCGACTGGGTGGTCGTCACCACGGCCAATTCCACTTATTCGATTCACGTGCTCGGCGAAGGCCTCTACTCGGTCTCCGGAGGCTGGTTTGACCGCCACGGCCTGTCGCCGTTGCAGACGACGATCGCAGGCTGCACCTGGGGCGGCAGCGCGATCAAGATCGACGTCATCGCCGCCTGCGGCCTGCGTCTCGAGTTCGGCAACCGGGTTCTTACCAGCGGCATCCGGCACATCCAGGTCTTCCCGCAGACAAACAACTACGCCCATTGACCCAGCCTGAATTTCTGATGATCGCCAGGGCGGGACCGTCTAATCCGGACAAGCCGGAACCAAACAAGCGCCTTACACCTGCGGCACGAACATCAGCACCCCGAATGCTCCAGGCTTTCAGCCGTCAGCAATCAGCTGTCAGCTCTCATACAATAGAACACCGCGTTTCCTCGATTCGGGCGAGCTGATTGCTGACAGCTGATTGCTGATAGCTTTGTGGTGATTCAATACAGACCAACTTGGATTTAGTGTCTTCCGGCACACAAAGCGTGCCGCAACGCATTTGACTCGTTGCCACCTTCCCCATCGGCTGTGTAATATGTAGGCCAGGCCCAGGAAGGTTGCCGGGAGGAGCACTGCAATGCTGTGGTGGACTCTGAGACAGCTTCGATCCGACGATGCCATCAAACGCGTAGAGGCCATTCAGAAACTCGCAGGATCCAGGGATCCGCGCGTCATAGAGGCCTTGGTCCGCAGCCTGAACGATCAGGCCGAGTCTGTGGAAAAGGAAGCACGCAAGGCGCTGGCGGACATGGGGCGGGCCGCTGCTTCCAGGCTCAGGGCGGCGCTGAAGAGCTCCTCCGCCCGAATCCGGATCAACGCCGCCGCCCTGCTGAGAGAAATGCAGCCGGACGGCACGGAAGGAAAATCCGACCTGTTGCCGGTCCTGCTCACGGCCATTGGGGAATCCGACGGCCGTTTGCGCCTCATGGCAGCGGAGGAATTGGGCGCCATCGGCGATCCCGCGGCCCTGAAATCGCTCGCAGTCGCTCTCTGCGACAAGGAAACCGATGTCCGCCGAGCCGCACGCGAAGCGCTGCAGAAGATGACCGTGGCCGGCGAGACCGCGCCCGCAACCACTGCAGCCTCCCAGGCGCCGCCGCCGGCATCCGCTCCGCTGGACGCCATACCGGCGCTCGTGAGAGCGCTGCGCCTGCACCGCCCCTACGAAGGGGAACACCAGGTTGCGGGACAGTGGCTGGCACAGCTGGGCGAGGCCGCGGTCGAGCCGCTCCTGGAGATGCTGAGGAGCGAATCCGGCGAAACCACCAAGGCTGCCATCATCGATGCGCTTGCCTTCGTTCCGGACCAGCGTGCGCTCGGGCCGCTGATAGAAATGCTGGCCGCGCGGGCTCCGGCTCTTCGCCTGGTCGCGGCGCGCACCCTGGGCAGGCTGCGGTCGCCCGAGGCTGCCGTGCCCCTGAAGCAAGCGCTGAACGACAACGACATGAATGTCCGGCTCGAGGCGGCCGAGGCATTGTCCTACCTGGGCGCGAGCGGTGAAACGGTGCGCACCGTGCCGTTTCTGCTCGAAGTATTGCGCAGCAAGCCCGCCAACATGCGGCAGCGCGCAGCATCCATCCTGGGCCGCGTCGCCGACCCGCGCTCCGCACCCGAGCTCGCCCGCGCGCTCAACGACGAGGACCAGGAAGTCAGAAAAGTGGCCGAGGATGCACTGGCCAAACTGCGGTCCGGCGCCGAAGAGCCCGTTATCCGCGCGCTCAAGGCGAAAAGCCCGGCTGTGCGGCGGGCCGCGGCCCGAATCCTCGGGAAGATCGGCAGCAGCCATGTCATCGATCCTCTGATCGAGGCCATGAACGATGCCGATAGCAGTCTGCGCGCCGAGGCTGCGAGCGCCCTCCGGCTGGCGGGCGATCAGCGCGCTCTCACCCCGCTCATCGCCGCCCTCGCCGATCCCAACGCTCCGGTGCGCAAAAACGCGGCCACAGCGCTCGCGACGCTGGGTGACGAGCGCATTGTCAAACCTCTGCTCGCCTCTATGGCCCGGGGCGGCTCGGCAGGCGAGATCCTCAGCGCGCTCATTATGGTCATGTCCCTCTATGCGCCCGATGTAGACGCGGAGGACCTGCACACAATGGCCAACCTTGCGGTCAAGGCCCCGTCAGATCCCGCTGCGGCCGGGCAGCCCGCAGGCATCAGCCCGGAAACCGAAATGGACTGCTCGGCGCTGCGCCAGCTCGCCCGCGAAGAGCTGGCGCGCCGCGGGATCAGCCTGCACACCATGTAGGCCACACTCCTCACCAGGTTCGACTCCGAAACCGTGGCGCGATCCTGTGTGCGCCGGCCTCCTGGCCGGCGCAGCTGCCGCAGCAGCGGCGGCCATGAGTCCGCTGCACACAGGATTTTCGCTCGGCCAGCAAGTCATAACCATATTGACAGTACTTGACACTGGCACATTATAGTGCTAGGCTGTGCTGCATGAAAAGGGGTGCGAAGGAAAGCTGGACGCTGCCGGAACTGGCGGAGGAGACGGGACTGAGCGCGCGCACCATTCGCTACTACATCGCGCGCGGCCTGCTCGAAGGCCCCGCGGTTGCCGGACGCGGCGCCACGTACACCCCCGGGCACCTGGCGCGTCTCCGCGCCATCCAGGAGCTGCAGTCCCGGGGCGCCATGCTGGCTGAGATCGGCCGCCTGCTGGCCGGCGCCAGGCCGCATGCCGCCCTGCCCCAGCCTGCAACATGGCATCAATATGCCCTGGAGGAGGATGTCGTGGTCTGGGTGCGGGCGGACGCCGCTTCGTGGCGCAGGCGGCAGCTGAGCCGGGCGCTGGCCGATTTTGCATCCAGGATTAAACCAGAGGAAAATCATGCCGACAATGACGGAAAGTCCTGAAACCGGCGCTTTTGTGCCGGTCGACGCAGACAAACGCGAGCCGATCAAGCTCGCCATGCAGCAGCTGTTTCTGACCGGCAGGGTCCTGCCCGCCGGAGCCCATTTGTTCGTCCGCCACGTCTTCCGCTCCGCGGAAACAAAGATGATCGAAGCCGTCTATTCCTTTGTGCTGCCGCGCGACGCCGCCCTGCGCCGCTTCGAGGTCACGGGCGAAGGATTTACGGTTCGGTCGGAGCTGAGGCCGGTGGAGGAAGCCGCCGAGACTTACGAGAAGGGACTGGAGAGAGGCCACCTGGCCGCACTCGCGCGGCAATACCGGGACGGCCTGGTCAATCTGTCGCTGGGCAATATCCGTCCCGGCGAGGAGGTCACTGTAACATTGGAAGTTCTGGCTGGGGTGGAACTGCAGGACGATGGCCTCCGCTTGCGCTTCCCCTTCACCCTGGCGCCGTCTTATCACGCCCAGGCGCGCGCGGGCGAAGTGAGTCCGGGCGCGGGGGAGGTTGAGTTGCCTGCCGGCGACTTCGGCGACCTCATCCTTCCCAGGTTTCAAAAATCGGCGGCGGGCCTGCACCAGGTTTATTTCGACCTGGCAGTGGAAGCGCCGTGGGACCTGGAGGAGATTGGATCGCCGTCTCATGCGGTGCGTATCACCAGGGGCAACCGCGCGTCCCTGGCGCCGGAATCCGATGTGCCCGATCGCGATCTCGTTCTCGACGTTCGCTCGCAGGCCCGGGCTGCCGGCGTGCTGGCGGGCAGGGGAGAAGACGGCCGCAGGCATTTCGCGGTACTCATTCCGTCGGCCGAGTTCGGCATCCTCAACGAGACAGCGCGCACGGTGATATTTCTGATCGATCGTTCGGGCTCCATGTCCGGTGTGCCGATGGAACAGGCCCGGAAATCGGCTGCCGCCTGCCTGGCCGCGCTCGGTCCCGATGACCGGTTTGCAATCGTGGCATTCGACAATGAGTGCGAGCTCTTCAGCCCCGGACTCGAGGCCGCCACGCCGGCCAACTGCGCCGCAGCGCAGAAATTTCTGGGCCGCATCGAAGCCCGCGGGGGGACGGAGTTGACCCGCGGAATCAAGGAAGCGACACGCCTGTTGCAGAAGACGGGCGGCGATATTTTCGTTCTTACCGACGGGCAGGTATTCGGCTCGGAGGACATTATCGAGATTGCGCGCGCAACCGGCTGCAGGCTCCACACGCTCGGCATCGGCAGCGCCAGCCAGGACCGTTTCCTGGCATTGCTGGCCCGCGAGACGAACGGCATCAGCCGGTTCGTAACGCCGCGCGAGCGGGTTGATCGGGCGGCCCTCGACCTGTTCGCTTCCGTCTCGCGTCCGGTCGCCACCGAGGTGAAGGTCGCCGGGCTCAGCTCGGACGCGGCCGTATCTCCGGATCCCGCATCCCAGGTATTTGCCGGCGTCCCCATGCTTATCTTCGGCGACTGCGAAGCGCAAGTTTCGGCATCCATCCTGATGGAGTTCATGACGGACGGCAAGACCGCAACACGCGAAATCCGGATCGAGACAGAGGAAAATGCCCCGGGTGAAACCCTCCGCCTGCTGCGCGGCTCGCGGCTGATTACGGACGCCGAGGCGCGCCTGGGCGCCCAAGCGAATGCCCCGGGCAAGCGTGAAAGCGGGCGCTGGGAAAAACACCTGACCGCTCTCAGCCGGCAGTACTCGCTGGCCAGCCGGACCATGGCCCTCGTGGCCGTTGTGGAGCGCGCCGGCGCCCGCCCTGGGCAGCCGCCGCAGACCCGGGTGGTGCCGGTCGCGTTGCCTCAGGACATGGAGTTCCATGGCGTGTTCAGCGCCATGACCCTGGGGGCCGCGCCTCCGCGCGCCGTTGCCGGCCCCAGATACCGTGCCATGCACGAGCAGATCTCGTTTGAAGCAGTGCGCGACGAGGCTGATGACGATGAGTCGATGGCCTGCCTGTCCCCGGCGTCCCATGTCAGTATGGAGGAAAGCGCGGCGGCCCCGGTCCCGGAGATCGACGATTTCGATCGCCTGCTGGAACTCTCCATTCAGCTGCAGCCTGACGGCGGGATGCCGGGGTCGGATCCCGGGGGCCGCATCCGAATCACGCTGGTGGCGTTGCTCGCATTCGTGGCCGAAGGGCACGACACGCGCTCCGGCTCCTTCCGGATGCATGTCAAGCGCATGCTGGAATACCTGCGACAGTCGCTGCCGGGCCCGCTGTTGCCCGATGAGATCATGGCGGTGCAGCGCGTGATCGAAGCAGTCCGCGCCGGCCGGCGCATCGCCGGCGGCTGGCTCAACCTGGCCGTCGATTCCGTCACGGGTTCGCGAGACGCTCTTGACCGTGCCTGGAAAGAACTCCGGAGCGCGACGGCTTGAGGCAATTTGGATGCAGGGACAGGAAATTCACCTCCAAAACGCGATCTGAACCTGTAGCTACCAAAGATTGCGTTATATGTGGAAAATGTGCCGGACGGCCTGTATGAGGCGCTTCGGAGCCGTGCGCGCCGGCACAGGAGGTCCATGGCTGGGGAGATACTATCTCTGCTGAAAAAACATACCTACACCCCAGGAACTGAAATCCCGCCAGGAGTTCCTTCGCCCGGTTCAGCGCATCCATTCCGCAAAGCCTCGTTCGGCCGGATCATTCCCCTCCGGCAAAGAAATCCAGCGTGAGGGCCGGTCTCGATGAGCCTTTTTGCCCTCGATGCCAGCGTCGCAGCGAAGTGGTTTCTGCCGGCTGCGGGCGAAAGCCGGCCAAAGGATTCCACGGATTGTTTCTGCTTAGGGTCTGTCAGGAAATAAGTGATGCACTTCGGCGCGCGCGCCGGGCGGGCAGATGCAAGGCGCCGCGACGCAGGCGATGCCGCTGAGCATCGTCGAGGAGCGGCAAC
>Ga0299915_10001943_pt1 | contig 15135 bp, 17 predicted proteins | sample RVTome_13_FD_200263 | JGI IMG/M metagenome (GOLD analysis project Ga0299915, IMG submission 200263) | Soil microbial communities from uranium-contaminated site in the Upper Colorado River Basin, Wyoming, United States - RVT92D227 (version 2) ... | reverse complement strand
ACTTTGTCCCACTCATCGCCTTCTCTCCAGCCAATGTGAGTTAGTCTTACTCTGGTTTTATTAGAGCCAATAGGGTGGAATTGAACCACAACCCACGTGTGCTGACCTCGACGAACAGTCGGATATTGGGGCGGTGCGTTCCAATCGAAAGAGAGCATTTCCATCGGAAGAAAGCTCAGTATTTTCATGCCTTCGCTCCCACGTGAGCCTTCTGGGGCGTCCAGGTCAAAGAACAACTCGTAGGATCCGCCTATGCCAAGTTTGATGTTGGCTCTCGGCGCGAAAAAAGCTTCGGCACCTTTTGAAGTGGTCCATGCGTCCCACACCTTCTCTATAGATCCATTGACTGTAGCTTCTTTTTGAATAATGCGTTCTTGCATGAAGAGGAGCCTCCTTAAGCCTATAACGACTATTATTGTTGAAACATACTCGTTTATATGCTATTACAGATGCGTGCGTCTCTAGAAAAAATGGGGTATTGGACCCTCCTGAAGCAGATTCTCACCGGTTTCAGAAAGAAAAGAGGGCTGTTAGCTTGCAGGTTGTATGTTGAAGGGCAACACTGCGTATGCATGAGTGCCAGTCGCGTTCACCGCCTCGTAACCCAGCATAACGTTGACGCTGAAGCTGGCGTTACTGACCAAGTCACTCTTCAACACGTCGACAGTCAAAGTCTGACCCGAGCTGACGAACGTACCGTTAAAGAGTGAAACGCTATTCACGACTTCGCTGCCAACGGTCCATTCGTTTGGAATCATTACCCGCACTTGACCCGAGCCAGTATCCAGTATCAGAAGGTCTCTTGTTTGTGAGACAAGGGTGCCTTGAACCGTAGAGAACGTCGCGTTCTCAGATAACAATTGGATAAACTGAAGACCTTCTCCCATCATCTGTCGACCATGACCGCCTTCCATATGGTCTGGCCAGGTAGCATTGATGGGCAGAGTGACGTTGGTCGAATCCAAAAGCGTCTGCACGTACTGGTTGCTGGTCTGTTGGTCATCACCTAATGCCAGACTGTTTTGCATCCCCGCGTACACAAGAGCTAAGGCACTCAAAGCCAAGAATGATACTACAGCCGCAGAGGCTATCTTTAGACTTTTCCTCATTTCTTATTCTCACCACCCGAACTTCATATTGGACGTCGTTCCAAACCGAACCGCGGTGCGTTATTATACCGTTTTTCAGAATTGTACCAGATTTAGTCCCAAATTTCACCACAAACGAGATTCACTGCCTACTCTGAGAATCACACACGCAGAACGGCGTGCCTCATGCTTCGTGATTCAATCCTTTGTGCCGGCTAGATGTTGTGGTTCACTTTCAGGTTTCTCGCCATCTAGATTTCATCGAAGTCAAAACTATGAAAGCCACTGACATCAAGATGAGAACAGCCCATCTAATCATCACGGTTTCGGTTGACAGCGATAGCAAACCCATGTATGACCTCATGAGTCCTGCAACATTTGACGTTGGAACAATTATCGACACCCAGCTCAGACTGCCCAGTTGAGCTTCGGAAAAGTAGACTGGGGGGATGAAAATGAAACCGATGCCCAACAGGTTTGCAAGGTTGTTCAGAACCATCGGGCTTGACTTGAACAGGTAGGTAGATATCATGAACCCCATGCTGCTTGTCGCTGCCCAAACAAGCACGAGCGCCAGAATCATCCATCCCAACGATTCCAGAGTGAAGTATCCCAGATAGGCTGTGACCCCGCCGAACAAAATCAAGCTTGGAATAGAGACCAGCAACGGCGCTAAGGCTATGCCAAGAGCATATGAGGCAGGATGAACCGGCATTGCAACGATCATCTCACGTATTTTCACGTATCTGTCCCAGGATATGTCCTGAATCCCCGAGTTGACTCCTGCAAAGGCGACGCTGGCAACCATCGCGCCAATCAATCCGTGAACAATCATGTTTCCTCCACCGTTGAACATCATCATGAAGAACAGCGGGATCGCGCTTATCATGGCCAAAAGCAACAGCATCATCGGGTTTCTCCTGAAATCTGGATACGATTTTATCCACGCAATGATCAATGTATCCCTCAAGACCTTACTTGTTTTCATGATTGTTCAATCCTCCCACAAGCTTAACAAATACGTCTTCAAGCGTAACAGGAGAAGTCTCAGCCCGCAAATTCATCTTCAAACTAGTCCTAAGCAGGTCAATGGCTTCATCCTGAGTTTTCAAGTACACGATATTTCGGTCTCCCAGTCTCGCAGTTTCAGAGTAGTTCGAAAGCTGCTTGAAATCTCCGTTGATCACAACCCGAAACTTCTCTTTTACCATTCCCTTGATCTCTTCAGGGTTTCCGCAAGCCACAACGCTTCCCTTGTTAACGATGGCCAACCTGTCTGAAACCATCTCCGCCTCCTCCATCATATGTGTAGTCAACAGAATCGTCTTTCCTTTTCCCACAAGTTCTCTCAGGGCAGACCAGACACCGCGTCTGGCCACCGCATCCAGCCCGCTTGTCGGTTCATCGAGCATGAGAACATCAGCGTCTGAAGACAAAACTGAGGCAATTATCGCTCGCCTTTTCTCGCCGCCCGACAGTGTCTGACAAATGCGATTCCTCAACTCCCACAAGTCTACCGTTTTCAAAGCCTCTTCAGCCTTTTCCTTTGCTTTCGCAGAACCGATGCCCCTTAAACGAGCAAAATAGTAGGCGTACTCCCAAGGAGTAAAATTGTTGTAAGTCGCAACGTCCTGAGGAACCACTGCTATATGCTCCCTGACTTCCTCGGCTTCATTCACAACGCTATGGCCGTGAACGAAAGCGTCGCCTTCCGTTGGAAGGAGTTGTGTGGAAATGATGCGCAGAAACGTGGTTTTTCCAGCGCCGTTCGGACCCAGCAACGTGAAAAGTTCACCCTTACCGACGTCTATACTGACGCCTTTCAACGCTTCAACGGCCTCTTTGCTGCGATACACCTTACGCAAGCCAACTGATTTGACAGCGTTAGCTTCCACCTAGTTCACGCCTTCCTTCTAGCGATACGTAACCGTCTTTTTAAAGGTCAACGCACGACGGATAATCACAACTTGTGACCATCGTGGCTCCACTTCAAGGTACGGTGGTATCAACTAAAACAAGTGAGCGGTCACTTCATTTAGCCATTATGTGCAAAAGTGACCAATCTGCGTCAAACGCTGGAAACCCCTGGAATCCAGCATGCAAACCTAAAGAACGGGACACACAACGCTAAGTGCAAAAACAATCAATAAGGTTTAATGAGTTCGGGTTAGAGATATCTCCCGCACCTCCCCTATTTTTTATGAACAATCGATGGATCACTTCAACGCACTCTATTTACAATACTTAGTCTCAATTCACAAGTCAATTATCTACCGAGCAGAATTCATAATCAAGGTGAACCAATGTGAGCACTCTTCGTAATCTTAAGAAGTTTCAGCGTGTGAGCGCAAAACGAGGGTCGCTGGAAGAAAAGACCAAGATTTTCGAGGAAAACGCACGTAAAGCAAAGCTCTCTATTGACAAGGAACTCCTTGTCAACATTATTCAAGAAGAGAACCATGCGCATGACGAAGCAATCAAAGAACTGGACGAAAAACTTCAAGAAGAAAACCGTACGCATAACGATGCAATCAAAGAACTGGACGAAAAGATAGCCGATTTGGAAATGCAAATTAAGTCAGCGTCCGAAGCAGAGAGCATCCCAACCGAGACGCCTTCTGAACCTGCACAAGAGACGACGGAAACTCTACAAGAGACTCCAACCGAGGTTGACGAGCAAGTAAGTGTAGACAAGTACCAAGATGTGCGGGCGTTGTTGCAAGAATCCAAGCCAATCGAGTCTGAAGTTCCCTCAGAAGCGCCGAAGAAAAAAAGACGTGGTCTCTTCTAAGTACGCAGCTCTTGAGAACAGTACACATCTTACAGCGCGTGCTAAGAACTCCAGGTTTTTCTACATACGAGTGGCATCCTGCAATTAGGATTCGAGGAAAACCAAACCCAAGACAAATGGAGATGTCTCCCCCAAATCCCCGTTTTTCTATTTTACTACGAGTTTGTCTTTTGTTATGGAACAAGTAGGTCAAATAACCATTGAAACAAACAGTTGTATCAACAGAAGAACGACAGATACTGCTTCGCTTCGGTCTCTTCTGACGAAGAAGCAGGCAAACTGATAGAGTCAGGATGGACACATGTATGCAACAACCCCTCTAGTGGACGTATGCTTTTCAGGAAGGCGAAATGAGGCATACTGCATGAACCTAGAGGCAACCTATTAAGCGGAAAAGCAATCTATAAGGTTTAATAGGTTGTCCGCTATTAAGACCGAAAAGGTGAATCTTGTGGAAAAGCAAGCTCAAGATGGTTACATGTTCATTCCAGGCGCTACGACAATAGGCGTAACCTGCAAAGACTGTGTTATTCTGGCTTCTGAAAAACGTGTCTCGTACGGTTATCTGGTTGTAAGCAAGACCGGCAAGAAAGTATTCAAGATTAATGAACACATAGGCGCGGCATGCGCAGGGCTCATATCCGACATGCAGATTCTCATCCGAGAAGTCTCCGCTTACGGAAACCTGTTCAGCCTTGACGTTGGCAGGCCAATGTCCGTCAGGTCAGCCGCCAAACTGATGTCAAACCTCCTCTTCAACCGACGCCTGGCGCCTCTCATCACCCAAACTATCGTCGGAGGAGTAGACAGCGACGGCCCATCAATCTATTCGCTGGACCCACTGGGCTCGGTGCTCCCGGACAAGTACACGGTCGTTGGTTCAGGAACCGAAATCGCCATGGGAGTCGTCGAAGACGGCTTCAAAGAAGGCATGAGTGTGGAAGACGCAAAGGCACTCATCTTACGCGCAATGAAGTCTGCAGTGAGCAGGGACATAATGAGCGGCGACGGCATAGACTTTCTGATAATTACCAAGGAAGGAATTGCCGAAGAATCAATGAAATTCTAGGCACCTCTTTTTTAGCAAAACTTAAACTCAGCATTTCTCACACTAGCTTATTCTAAGGACGGGAGACATTTCGAGATTGCCATTCCAGCTCAACCAGAAAGAAGGAGAAATCCTCGTCGAACTAGCGCGAAAAGCCGTCGAGGAACGACTGAAGAACGGGAAGCACATAAACCCGCCGGAAAACTTGGCAGAAAAGTTTTCCCAAAAATGCGGCGTCTTCGTAACCATCAACAGCCTAGAACACGGGGAGAAATCTCTCAGAGGCTGCATCGGCCTCCCATATCCTACTACGCCGCTCGCGGAAGCGGTGATAGAAGCTGCCATAGAGGCCGCAACTCAGGATCCGCGTTTTCCAACTGTCACTCTTGAAGAGCTTGACTACGTCGTCTTCGAGATAAGCGTGTTGACGCCGCTGGAAACAGTAGAAGTGAAGAATCCAAAGGACTACTGCAAAGAAATCAAAGTCGGAGAACACGGGTTAGTCGTTGAAAGAGGATACTACAAAGGTCTTCTTCTGCCTCAGGTTCCAGTCGAATGGCAATGGGACGAGGAAACGTTCCTGTGCCAATGTTGCGTCAAAGCCGGGTTGCCCCCTGATTCTTGGCTTGTCAAAGGCACCAAGATCTACAAGTTCAGCTCTATAATCGCCGAAGAGCTTTCTCCTAAAGGACCTGTAAAGATAGTCGATATGCGAAAACCCGCGACTGACAATTAGACATATTTCTGGTCTCTGTCACACCACCATCTCTGGTACTGTTCGACGTATCTCAAGGGTCCACCGCACGTTGGGCACGTCTGCGCCGTGGCCTGAGGCTGCTGAACCTGTGCTTGTTGAGGCTTCAAGACCACGTAGTCCCCGACTGCCTGTACTTCTTCCCAAGTGATGTTCCGGCTTTCGCCTTTCTTTCCTTCAACGTACAATGACAGCCCCATTTTGCCAACGACAAAAGCAACGTCCTTGACCGTTCCGACTGCTCGTCCTTCAGCATCTACGACCTGTGACCTGACCAGCATGTCCTTCGTTACTGCTTTTTCCTGTTTCGCCATACATGATTCCCCATTTTGTATCGTAGTTAATCTTCAGTTTGATAGTTTTACGCAAATGCATTCTGCTCTACGTTCCAAAAAAGTTAAGAATCGCTCGGGCTTCATCTGCGATTAGTGGCGCGTCTTGAATTTCTCCGAAGCCGACGAGATTCCTGAAGTCATCTTTGACGGAAACCCAATGATGCAAACGGAAAGCTTGTTCTTAGGCGGGAACTAGCGGGATGAAAATCTATTTTGCCCCTTGCGGAATCGGTTTAGGACACGTCGGGCGAAGCATTCCGATTGCCAAGAGGCTCGTTGAAAAAGGCAACCACGTGATTTTCTCAACCTACGCAGAAGGCATAGGTTATGTTGAGCGAGAACAGTTTCCGTTGATAAAGGCTCCGCCGATTGGGTTCCAAGTCAAACCAGACGGGAGCATCGATTTCAGACAAACAGCAATCAACCCTGGGCCATTCTTGGCCTCCTTCACCCTTCTAGATCAAATAGACTCAGAAGTGAGAACAATACAAGGGTACGGCCCTGACGTGATCGTTTCAGATTCTAGGGCCTCAACGCTTCTTGCTGGAAGACTTCTGAGGGTTCCGCGGGTCTGTATCTTAAACCAGTTCCAACCCATCGTCCCAAGGAGAACGCGTAACCTGAGGTTGGCGAGGTTTGCCGACATAGTGACGCTTACCATTATTGGCCGGATCTGGACTGGCGGAAGCACTGTTTTGATTCCAGATTTCCCCGAGCCTTACACGATCTCAGTTGGCAACCTCACGATTCCAAAGTCCTACCGCAAGAACGTGACCCTGATCGGTCCAATATTGCCCACAAAACCTGACGATCTACCTACAAAGAAAGAACTCATCAGAAAATTAGGACTTTCAAAAGATAAACCGATAATTTTCGCACCTTTGAGCGGACCCACATCTGAAAAAGCCTTCGTCACAGGAATGCTGAGAAAAATCTTACTCGAGTTTCCAGACGACTATGAAATCATAATGTCCTACGGCTACCCAAGCACAGACGACAAGCCCATACGACACGGCAACCTGACCATGTACAAGTGGGTTCCCAACCGCTTCGAATACCTCAAAGCATGCGACCTCACCATCGCCCGCGCTGGACATGGCACTATTACGCAGTCAATGTGCTTTGGAAAACCAATGATCATCATACCTACGCCGGGACACACTGAGCAAATCAGCAACGCAAAACAGGCAGAGGAGATCGGCGTCGCAAAATTCATCCTTCAGAATTGTTTGAGCAGAGAAAAATTGCTTTCTACGGTCAAAGAAGCTCTTGGGAACAGGATGGTTGAAAGAGCCGCCGAAGTACAGGGAGAGGCGTTGAAACACGATGGGCTCGAAAATGCCGTAAACAGCGTAATTGAAGTCGCTGCCAAGTAGGAAGGTGTGACAAGGGTTTTAAGCCGAACGTTCAAGAAGTTACGAGTATGTTCCTCCCACATAAAATTGTGGAATACAAACTGTTGCAGATCTTGGCTGAAGACATCGGACAAGGCGATATAACCACATCGATTGTCGTAGCGGACGGCACAAAGGCGGAAGCCGACGTCATTGCGAAACAGTCTGGCATCGTTGCTGGAATCGAAGAAACGATGATCCTTCTGGAAAGCTTGGGACTTGAGGTTAAGGCGCTGGTCACGGATGGTCAAAAGGTCAACGCAAGACAGGTCCTAATGAACGTTTCAGGCAACGCTCGAAATATCCTGGCCGTTGAACGGACTTTCTTGAATATTCTTTCACGCATGAGTGGAATAGCTACAGCCACGCGGAATCTGGTGGAGAAATTGCGAAAGGCAAGGCTCAAGACGAAGGTTGCATGCACTCGAAAGACTGCGCCTGGCTTAATGTATTTTGACAAGAAAGCTGTGCAGATCGGCGGAGGAGATACTCACAGGCTTCACCTCGACGACATGATCCTGATAAAAGACAACCACATAACAATCGTTGGAAGCGTCAAAAAAGCCGTTGAAACCGCTAAGAAAAGTGCGTCACTAACGAAGAAAGTTGAGGTTGAAGTGACGAAAACAAAAGACGTCCTGAAGGCCGTTGAAAGCGGAGCGGACATCGTGATGCTGGACAATTTCACTTCGGAGAAAGTGAAGAAAGCTGTTGACTTGCTCAAGGAAAACCGTCTTCGCGGAAAGGTCCTGCTGGAAGCCAGCGGAGGAATCACAGCTGAGAACATTCTGGACTACGCTTCAACCGGAGTCGACCTGGTGAGCTTGGGCGAATTAACTCAGAGTCCACGAGCACTTGACATCAGTCTGGAAATCACCAAGGTCACGAAAAGAACCTGATTGATGATTGGGCTACCCGCCAATGGCCATTATCAGGGCCGTTTCGATTACTGCACCTGCAAGAAGCATCAACGTTACTAATGTCATAAGCATGGAAAGGTTTCGAAGCTCTCTTCCGAAGCTTGGAATTTTGTTCATAAGCCTCTGAATGCCGCGGAACATGAGCCAGAAACTCTCTGCAAACCCTACAGAGTAGGAGATGAATTCCAGCCACGTGAACGGGAATAGAAAGAGTGTGAAGAACAAGAGAAGCGGCGAGACGCCATGGGCTGCTGAAGTCATGCTCTGTGCCGCGATGACGACGCCCGTGTTGTAGAGTGCAATGAACCCGAAGATCCAGCCAAAGACCGGTATGAACATCAGCAGGCATATGAACAGGTTGTTTCCGAAAATATACTGCACAGTAACGTTGCTCCGCAACTGGTCAAGTTCATTGTTAATATCCGTCGCGTCTTGCTGAGTTAGTGTCTGCATCGCTCCTATGCTCGTTGCGATTATGCCTAGAATGAAGAAGATCGCTATCGTGACGATTCTCTTGTTTCTTGATGAATATGACTTGAACAGGTTTATTCCCAATCAATTACTCTCCTTCGAGGCTATCTTGAGTGCTCTGAAGCCTCTTGCCGATGGATTCAACAACTCGGCAATATTAACTTTCTTGAGAATTTCTTCCGAATCCTCAGCATATCCTCTGACATCGTGTTCAGAGGGCATCAACGAATAAAGGTAAACGCCTCTGTCTACAAACCTGGGCTGGCATCTTGACGGCAGGCCCAACATGTTGGTCTGCTTTTCTTTCACGGCTTTTGCGCAAGTGTACAGTATTGCATGTGCGCCGGATGTCAATTCTGCAATCCTTACCGGGACGCTTTCTTTTCCTATTGCCAGCACTTCCACGCCGTATTTTTGAGTCATCTCGTTACTGATCCTTCTGAGCCGAGGCAGAACGTTCAATAGGTGACGTCGTGCTCTTGCCGAGATGTTCATTTCTGTGAATTGGATGGGGCTCAATTGTTCAATAGACACCGAGCCCAACGACATGTCCAAGTGCACGATGTCTGCTTTCGTCTTAGCAAGAAGGTCGCGGCACAACTCGGCTTCGTGAACGATCAATTCGTGTCCTTTTTCGGCGCTGACAAAAATAGGTTCCGCCAGAAAGGTGCTAGCTTCTCTGTAAGGAGAACCGACGAGGATCGAGGCTGTGGCAACGATCGATAAGGGGACGAACTTCTCGTCGAGTATGGCTGCGGAAGAATCTGCCGCGACTATCTTCAACCTTTCACCATGATACTAGTAAAGGCTGTTGAGGCAATTTATGTCTGCCGTCTAAACATCCTGCTCTCTGAGACCTCTTGCCAGAAGGTAGATTTCCGCGCTTTTCGGCCTGCTCGCTTTAGGTTTTACCACGGTCACACTTTCAAAGTTCTTCTTGATTTTCTGCAGGAAGTCAGAGAACATGTCGCCCTGAAAGACTTTGACAAAAATGCTTCCGGAAGGTCTCAGCGTTTGAAGGGCGATTTCAAGCGCTCGCTGAGCTAGGTCTAGCTGACGAGCGTGGTCCACTTCCCATATTCCCGAGATGTTTGGCGAAGCGTCAGAAATCACGGCGTCGGCTTTTCTTGGAAGCATCTCCAGGATCTGTTGCACCGTTTCGGGCTCCGTCAGGTCACAGATTATCGTTTTTACATAGGGTTGGGGAAACGGTTCGATCTCTTTGAGATCAACTCCGAGAACAAAACCCTTGCTGCCGACGGTTTTCCTTGCCGCTTGCATCCATCCGCCTGGCGCCGCGCCCAAATCGATAACCACGTCGCGGTATTCGATGAAATGGTATCTTTTGATGGCTTCAAACAGTTTGTAGGCTGCCCTCGAACGGTACATTTCCTGCTTTGCTTTCTTGTAATAATAGTCTCTCTTTCTGTCCTGAATCCACGCCTTCGGCAAGACTAGCTGTCCCCAACTTCGCCGGGTGGACCGCTAGAAATAGAACGGAGCCAATCCGTGAGTCTTTCACAGTTTTGGGGTGAAATCGCGCTTGAAGGGTCACAGCGGGTGTTGTCTTGGCACAATAGGCATGGGCAGTCAGAGATCGTATCTATCGACGCTGGCAGCCTCTTTGGAAAAAGCCTGTAAGTCCATCTTCCTTCTCGCAGTTCTTTCTCTCTGCGGATTAGGCCTTTCACCTCCAGCTTCAAAGCTATTCTCGAACCTTCTCTACTGCTGGCATCTAACTCATGCCAGAGATCGGATTGGAGCACACCTTGAAAGCCGGTGTTCATAATAAATTGCAGAGCTCTCTGCTCTAGGTCATTGCGTTTAGGCATCTTCTCTAATCCCAAGTCGTCCAGTTTATAATGCGCAGCTTAATAATAAAAAGATGTATGTTGAGAAACGAGTAAAGTCATGTTGAAAGATGAGGTAAATGAGGACTAAGAAAGCCACAGGCTTCTGTTTGGGCATTGAGTCGACGGCAGACGATTTCAGTATCGGTATTTCGACGTTTGAAGGCAAGATACTGGCCAACGTCATAAATGCCTACGTGCCGCCCGAGGGTGGGATACATCCTAGGGAGGCTGCCAGACACCACGCTGAAGTTGCAAGCAAAGTCATGCGAGAAGCTTTCACCAAATCTGGGCTGAAGCCCGCGGACCTGTCAGTTGTCGCGTTTTCTCAAGGTCCAGGGTTGGGTCCATGTCTGCGTACCGGAGCAACCGTGGCCAGAGCCTTGGCATCATATCTGAAAATTCCACTGGTGGGCGTAAACCACTGCGTGGCTCACATTGAAATCGGCAAGCTGAGAACAGGCGCCAAAAACCCTGTGACACTGTACGTTTCAGGCGGAAACACCATGGTTGCCGCGTATGACGCTGGGCGTTACAGGGTGTTCGGGGAAACGCTGGATATCGCTTTGGGCAACTGCCTTGACGTTTTTGCAAGAGAAACAGGTCTACGCCAGAGTCCGGGAATGCCCTTTGGTGCTGTGATCGAGAAACTCGCGTTGAACGGAAAGAAACTCATTCCTCTGCCGTACACCGTGAAAGGAATGGATATGTCTCTAAGTGGACTAGTTACGGCTGCAACTGCTCTGGTGAAAAAAGGAGGGCATGAACTTGAGGATGTATGCTACAGTCTTCAAGAGACAGCTTTTTCGATGGTCACCGAAGTGACTGAAAGAGCCTTGGCACACACGGGAAAGAAAGAACTGCTCCTAACCGGCGGTGTAGCGGCCAACAAGCGACTGCAATCGATGATCCGCGCTGTCGCCGAAGAGCATAATGTCAAGTTTGACGCTGTGGAGACTCAGTTTGCGATCGACAATGGTGCGATGATTTCATGGACAGGCGTGCTTGCCTTTAGAAGCGGTGCGGTCACGCCTCTGGAGACGAGTTTTGTTAAGCTGAAGTGGCGTTTGGAAGAGGTGGAAGTTCCGTGGATGCGATGAAGCCGATGAAGCTTTTGAAGAAAGGGGCGGAAGCGAACCTCTACGTCGGAGACTGGCACGGCAGGAGAGTGGTGTTCAAGAAACGTTTGCCAAAGAAATACAGGCAGGCGCAGCTTGATGCGCAAATTCGTGCCTACCGGACGATTCATGAGCCGCAACTGATGCACGAAGCTAAGAAGGCCGGCGTGCCCAGTCCGATGATATTTCTAGTCGACGTCAAGAACACACTTATCATAATGGAGTATATTGAAGGCACACAGGTCAAACAGTTGCTCTACGAGCTCTCTGAAGAAGAAAGGAGAAACGTTTGTTTCAGGATAGGTCAAGAAATCGCAAAGCTTCATCGATTCGGTTTGATTCACGGTGACTTGACAACTTCAAACATGATCATGAGTTCCGATGGAAAAGTGTTTTTCGTAGACTTCGGGCTTGGCGAGAAAAACGATGCGGTCGAAGCAAGAGGCGTCGACTTACACTTGATGAAAAGGGCATTGCAGAGCACACATTACCTGTTCGCAGAAGACTGCTTCAAATCCGTAATCAGCGGTTACGGAAGTATTATGGACGATGATTCTTTGAAAAGCGTTTTACGGAAGGTCAAAGAGATAGAGAGGAGAGGACGGTATGTCGCAGAAAGAAAGCAACAAAAAGTTTCGTCTTAAAGGTCGCGTCATATTTTTCGCCACCAGCAACGTCAACAAACTCAACGAGGCAAGACGCGTTCTGGCCGAGCATAAAATTGCTGTCGGCATGTTAAGGGTCAAATCGCTGGAGATCCAGAATGAAAGCTTGGAGAAAATCGCTGCAGCCAGTGTAGTCGACGCTTTTGAGAAGTGTCGTCTGCCGATCATAGTTGAAGATGCCGGGTTGTTTGTGGATGCTTTGAACGGTTTTCCAGGGCCTTATGCTGCGTACGTATACAGAACGATTGGCAATCAAGGGCTGCTCAAGCTCATGGAAAACGTCAAAACAAGAAACGCCCGTTTCGAGTCAGTCATTGCGTATCTTTCAAAAGACTTGAAATCTCCAAAATGCTTTAACGGACAAGTGCAAGGCGAAATCATAACGGAACAGAGAAGAGGGAATGGCAACTCCGGCTTTGGGTTCGACCCAATCTTTAAGCCTATTGGCGCCAGCAAAACCTTCGCTGAGATGAGTATATCGGAAAAAAACGGGTTTTCGCATCGGGCAGAAGCGTTTCAGGCTTTTGCACAATGGTACCAAAAGTAAGGGATGCAGCCCAAGATTTACAACTATATAGTCTATAGTGTCTATATTGGAAAGACCTTTCAGCTGTGGCAGCATTCTTTTGGACGGGGAACAAGACAGTTGAAAAAGGTCCAATTGTTCGAATATGAAATCCCTCATTACAGGAAACCCACGATGGACTGGGCTGATCGAAAGCGTCCGCGTTAGTTTCCCTTTGTCGTCGCTAAATTTTCTGTGAATCATTTCTTGCTGCTTATCTATCTTTTTTGGATCTGCATTGTCCAGTTTGAAAGGGCGCATCAAATAGCATTTTGATAATATGACTTTAGCACGTCTTCAACAGGCATTCTGTTTGGTGTTTGAAGTGGTTGACGTGCGAGAACTCTTAGAGTACAACGCTGGTGTGAGACGCAAGTATTTGGAAACTCTGGGGCAGATGTCTTGGGAAGAGTTGACGAAGGACAGGGAAGCAAGCTTTCACTCGATAAGAAACATTTTCGTCCATACTCTCGGTGCGATAGATTACTGGTTGGACTTTTTGCAGGCAAAGAACTTGCGACCCAAGAAAAAGTATGACGAGTACAAGAGCTTTGAAGAAGTCAGAGCGTATATGGAAAATGTTGAGAAGCGCTTGAATGATTATCTTGATTCCTTGCCAAAGGAAGGATTGAACAGGACGTACACAGTTAAGGACGATGGCGGCAAGGTCATGAAGATCTCGGCAGAAGATGTCTTGATTCATGTGTTCGAAGAGGAAGTTCATCACAGAGGAGAGCTGATAGCACTTCTTTGGCAAATGGACATTGAGCCCCTGGCAATGGGTTGGAAGGGTCTATAATAGACGGAAGAAATAGGACGAGACCCGCGCGCTAAAGGTTTAACACCTGGGAATGCGGAATAAATCACAATTGCTCGTAGGCTGAGGTTCGAATGAAAAAGAGTATAGTGGTTTTGACTTTCCTCGGTGTAGCCGTTATCATGATAGGTCTAGTGTTTATCTATTTAGGAGCTCAAAAGGCGCAGGTCACAACAACAGGAGCCAGTTATTCTTTCGGCAGCAATTATCTCCATGAGGATTTATCCAACGAGACTTACCTGAGAGGAGGAGACTTCACTATCCAAAACTGCAAATCGGATACTCTGGAGATTGTTGGCATTCATCCACCTGCATCATTCAATCAATCGAAATTAGCGAATGTTTACTTCGCTGTGTGGGAAGGCGGAATCAAGCCAAGCCTTCCGGGGAATCGACCTGACAGGATGATACGTGCAGATCTTGTCTTGGAGCAGACGCCTGATGCATTTCTGTTTGACCTGAGAGTCAACACGCTTTCAATCGAACTGCTTTCCAACGAAACATATGAGAATCTCGGATCCTCTTCAACTTGGAATGCTGACTTTGTACGCATCCATGCCTTACCTGCAAGTCCCGACTTCATACGGCTGGGAATAGTTCTGCCTGACGTTGGCATGGCGGTCGTTCTTCTGATGATCTATTTACTCGATAGACACCAGACAATCAGTGAAAAAGACACTTCAGAGAAAACTGGAGAAGTCACCGCGAGAGAGAAAGGATAGAAAAAAACGCAACCGAGGGTAAATAGGAAGATGTGTGTCTATCCGCGCACGTCAAACGGGTTCTACGTTTTTTCTGTAGTGGCCAATTTGCGAGAACACCTTCTCAGGTAAAACGCTGAGGTTGAAACAGTCATCACTTGAATACATCTAGAGGCTTTCGCATGAGGACAGGTGTGCTGGTCGCTTTAATTTTCATGGCGCTGCTAATTTTCAGCGTTGTGATAATCGTTTCGGTAAACGACAGGCCAGTGAATGACACAGCGCTGCAGTACGTTTATGAGATCATAAAGACTTACCCACACGATATCAAAGCTTTCACGGAGGGACTAGCGTTTGATAACGATGTTCTGTATGAGAGCACTGGCCTCTATGGCAACTCCACGCTACGCCGCGTACAATTAGAGACGGGCAAAACGCTGCAGGTTCACGCATTACAGAATCAGTTCTTCGGCGAAGGAATCACGATCGTCGACAACAAGATCATTCAACTAACGTGGCAGTCTCACGTAGGCTTCGTTTATGACAAGAACACATTTGAGGTGTTGCAAGAGTACAACTATTTAACCGAGGGGTGGGGAATCACATGCGACGGGAACC
>Ga0299915_10001942_pt1 | contig 15142 bp, 13 predicted proteins | sample RVTome_13_FD_200263 | JGI IMG/M metagenome (GOLD analysis project Ga0299915, IMG submission 200263) | Soil microbial communities from uranium-contaminated site in the Upper Colorado River Basin, Wyoming, United States - RVT92D227 (version 2) ... | reverse complement strand
GCCATAATTGGGATAGATGCCGGCTACCCAAGCCTGGACGAGAGACGTCATATCGACCGAATGCCAGCCGACACTATCGGCCGAAAAGGATCCAATAATATTTAAATGATCATAACTCCCTGCAAAAGTGTTCCATGTAACTGAATTTTCGCCCCAATCCGCAGTGATCCGGTGTAAGTTAATAATTTGGTAAGTCCTGTTCGACATAATAGAAAAAATAGCCGTATCAATTGTGGAACCGGCGGGGATTGTGACTTGGGCTGAAAGCGGCTGTGTTGCTATAAATGCTACACATCCTGCCACAAACAGAGCGACAAAAACCTTAAAAATCCTTTTTGTTACGTCCATTTTTGATCCTCCTTAGTATTTTTTGGCTCCTCCAAGGGAAGCCTCTCTCAAAAATGCCCACAGATTTTTTACCCATGGGTAATTCTGATTCCTTTCCAAACCAAAAAGAATTTACATCACTTTTTTCTGTTTGTCAAGATATTTATCACCTTTTTGGACTAGTCCATCTCACCTCAAAAGGTGATCGAGGATGAGCATCCATGATCGGAAAAGCCTTTGCGGTCGAATCGATTGTCTGTCAAGAATGCGGCGGGACGATGATGGCCGTCGCTTCATCTATCCCGGTTGTAGCGATATTTTTATTCCATATAGGAATTCCGCGCAATTATTTTCCCGAATCGGAGGCGATTTCTTTTATTGCCGTAAATCACCGGAAAGGACTCGTTCTCTATCAGGCCAAGTGCTTGAGAATCGATGGCTTAAGATGGGGTGAGTGAGGGGACTTGAACCCCCAGCCTTCGGATCCACAGTCCGATGCTCTAACCAATTGAGCTACACCCACCGTCTGCGGAAGGGGATTCAATTTTCGCACGCGGGCGGGGGAATGTCAATAAATAGCGGAGGAAAAGGGCGCCGCCTACATCTCTTTCTGGCCTTCGATGAGGTCGAGAACATCGGCCGAGTCGCGCCAGCGTTCCCGGACTTTGACCTGAAGGTCGAGAAAGACTTTAGCTTCGAGAATGTCCTCGATCTCGCTGCGGGCCTCGATCCCGATCGTCTTGATAAGACTGCCGTGGCGGCCGATGATGATCTTCCGGTGGTTGGGCTTTTCGACAAAAATGGAGGCTTTGATGTAGATCTTGCGATATCCGGGAGCTCGAACCGAAGCTGATGGCTCTTGGTCATCTCCCCCCGGATGCTTCTTTGTAGAAGATCCGGGGACACTAACCGAATTAGAAGATTCTTGTTCATGTCCCCGTTCGGCCCGCTCTTCGTCTTGATGCCGGTCGATGGAATCGATATACACGGCCGTCGCCCAGGGCAGTTCTTTTTCCACGTGTCCGAGGACCTTTTCCCGGATGACCTCGGCTAAAAGAAAGCGCTCTGACTGGTCCGTGATGTCCTCGTCCCCATAGAGCTTCTGGGCGGCGGGTAGGTTCTCATAGATCAGCTTTTGCAGGACATCGAGGTTTGTCCCGCGGAGCGCAGAGATCGGAATGATTTCTTTAAACTTATAGAGGTCCTTATATCTGTCGATAAGCAGGAGAATATTCTCTTTTTTGACGATATCGACCTTATTGATCAGCAGGAATACGGGCGTTTTGACCTCCCGGAGGGTGTCCAGGACGAACTCGTCGCCATGGCCGAATTTCTCCGTCGCGTCGATCAGGAGGCAAACAAGGTCGCATGTCTGGAGCGAGGAATAGACGAAATTCATCATCCGCTTGTTCAGCTTGTGGAGCGGTTTATGGATCCCGGGATTGTCAACGAAGATGATCTGGCCTTTGTCCGTTGTCTGAATCCCGAGGATGCTGATGCGGGTCGTCTGGGGTTTGTCCGAGGTGATGGCGATTTTTTGTCCGAGGATTCTATTGAGCAGCGTTGATTTCCCGGTGTTCGGCCGTCCGATCAGGGCAACATAGCCCACTTTAGTCGGAGCGCTCGCACCCGTGGTTTTTTTTGGCTTGAGCATGATCAATCCTTATGCGCTTCCGGAGAATCCGGACCTATTTTTTTGATCCGGATCTTCTTGATCCGTTTCTGGTCGACGTCCACGATCTCCAGGGACAGGCTTTTGATTTCGATCGTCTCGCCTTTCTTCGGCAGCCGTCCCAGGTGATGGGTGACGAGGCCGCTCGCGGTGATGAAGTCGTCCTCGCCTATCTCCCGGCCGAGCACGTCTTCCAGTTCCTCGACTTTGGCCGTTCCTGAAACCAGATATTCCTGAGGGCCGGTTTCGACAATCTGTGACTCTTCGGTGTCGTATTCGTCGTGAATTTCGCCGACGATCTCCTCGACAAGGTCTTCCATGGTGACCATCCCCGAAACGCCGCCGTGCTCATCGACGACGATTGCCAGCTTTTGCTTGGCTTTCTGGAATTCATCAAGAAGATCGGCGACCCGCATAGACTCGGGAACGAAGATGGCCGGCCGGATGAGCGGATCGATCGAGGCGTCATCGAATTTGCTTTCCGAAAAGGGGAGAATATCTTTGGCAATGACGATCCCCTCCATGTTGTCGACCCGGTCTTTATAAACGGGTATCCGGGAATATTTCTCAGCGATGATGAGGTTCCGAAGCTTCTGGATGTTCGCGTCTTTGCGGATACAAACCATATCGACCCTGGGCGTCATGATTTCTCTGACGACGGTGTCTCCGAACTCGACGACGCTTCGGAGGAGATCGTCCTCGTCGCCTTCGATGATGCCCTCTTCCTTCGCTTCGTCGATGAAGGTCTTGATCTCTTCCTCGCTCGCCTCTTGGTCAGCGTCCTCCGCGTCTTCGCTCTTCTCCCGGGCGCACGTCCAGCGGAAGATGACGAGGATGGGAGCGGTAAGCCCCAGGAACAAGGCTGCGGCCGGGAGAAAGGCGCCGAGCACGACTTCCTTTTTGGCCGTGCCGAGCAACCGCGGCGCAATCTCCAGGAAGAGCCCGTAGGCCAAAACCGAGCCCAGAAAGAGCCAGAGGGGCCAGAGGTCGGCGCGGCGGAAAAGGGCGAAGACGTAGACGAGGACGGCGATGATAAAAATCGTCCGCCAGAACTCGACCGCGATCTGGAGCTCGTCATAATGTTTGAGAACATAGGAACCGTAAGGTTTGTTTCGCTCTTCGAGGAAACCGCTTAAAGAGATTTTCGAGAAATTCCCGAGGGCCACGTGAAAAAGAGACAGGGCAAAGGCGGCGCCGGCGCTCAAAATCAGTCCGATCCAGGCTGCCGCGGTCATGTCAATCCTTGGCCAAAAGCGCTTTTAAGGCGGCCTCTTCCTTTTCGTGGCCGGAATCGTGATCATAGCCGAGAAGGTGGAGAAATCCGTGGATCGTCAGGGCGTCAAGCTCGCTTTCGAGGCTGTGTCCAAGGTCGTGGGCCTGCTTGGCGGCCGTGGGGACGGAGATGACGATGTCGCCCAGATAGTATTTTCCGTCGGCCGCCCTTTCCTTGAGCGGAAAGCTCAGGACATCGGTCGCAGTGTCTTTCTTCCGGAATGTTTTGTTCAAACGCCGGATTTCTCGATCTTCGACGAAAGCCAGGGCGATCTCGGGCCGATGGAGGCCGTAATGCCGGGCCAGCCGCCGGAGGAGGCGGGCGAAGCGGTCCCGGCTAATTTTGGCCGCTCTCTGGCGATTCAGGATCTCGATCATTATCCGTATTCCGGTCTTTTTCGGCTTTTTTTGTCTGTTTCAGCTCGAAATCAAATCCCGGGTATTCGACGCGCGGTTGATAAACCATCTGGAGCGTGGCCAGGAATGATCCGGCGATCGTCCGCAGTTCTTTCAGCGAAAAGTTGCAGTCGTCGAGCTGCCCGTCTTGAAGGTAGTTGTCGAAGATGTCCCGGATCACGCGCTTGAGATTCTCCTCCTTTTGGATTTTAAGGCTGCGGGAAGCGGCTTCGACCGAATCGGCGAGCATAACCAGAGCCGCTTCCTTGCTCTGCGGTTGAGGTCCTGGGTAGCGATAGCTCTCCTCTCCGATTTTGTGCATTTCGGGGTCGTATTTTTCCTTGGCTTTCTGGTAAAAATACCGGACCAGGGAACTGCCGTGATGCTGTTCGATGATCTCCCGGATTTGAGCGGGCAGCTTTTCTTTTTTGGCGATCTCGACGCCTTCTTTGACATGGTTGACGATAACCAGCGTGCTCATGCTCGGCGTGAGGTCCTTGTGGACATCGACCTTTTTGTGCTTGTTCTCGATGAAGTATTCGGGCATTTTGATCTTGCCGATGTCGTGGTAGAGGGCGCCGGCTTTGACCAGGAGCGGGTCCAGGCGGATGGCTTCCGCCGCTTTTTCGGCGAGGGAGGCCACGATCAGGGAATGATGGTAGGAACCGGGCGCGACGAGAGCCAGCTGCCGGAATATTTCGGTCTCCGAACTGGTGAGCTCGAGAAGCTTGGTCTGGGTGACGAAGCGGAAGGCGTTTTCGTAGATCGGCAGAAGGACAAAGGCAAAGGCGGCACCGAGCAGCCCGCCGGCTAATCCCATGAACATCTCAGTCGTAAAGAGGCGCAGCGGAACCCATGTTTCCTTGATGAGATAAAGGGTGAGGATGACGAACAGGTTTATGGACGAGACGAGAAAAAAGCCCGCCCGGAGGGTTGAGGTCCGCCGCTGCCGTCCATAGAACTTGATGCCGTAAATGGCCGCCAGCCCTCCGATCAAGCTGAAAATCTGAAAGTAATAGCTGGCGTTGAAGAGATAACCGATGAGCAGGCTGTTGAGGATAGCATAGATCAAGGCGACGACGTTCGTCGTCAGGAAGGCGAAGAGAATGACCCCGAATTGAAAGGGGAACGCGTATTTATAGCTTTCCGTGTCGGTGAAGAGAAAAAAGCGGGCGTTCTGGCTCGAAATGTCCGCGATAAAAAGGGAGACCTTGTAGACGAGAAGACTGAGGGCGAGCGTCAGTCCCATCATGAGAAAATATTTGTAAGCGGTCGTCTGATTAAGCAAGGATTTGAGATAGAACCAGAGAGTGACGAGGAGCAGGCTGAACAGAAGGAAGGTTCCGAAAAATCCGGTCAGCCAGGCCCGTTTGGTCGTGAGCCCCTGGTTGATCATCCGGATTTGCTTTATAGCGTCTTCCATCGCCTCATCGCCTTTCCGGATGATGATTTTGCCCTTTTTAATTCTGTAAAAAACCTTTTCGATGTCGGCCTGAGCCCTCTCTCTCCGGGCATCGGTTTCGAGCTTGTTGTAGGCCACATTCGGGGCGATGAAGGCGAAGGACAGGCTGATGAGCAGGCCTTTTTTTCGGGCCGGAAGATCGAGCTTGTTGATTTCGAGAACGAGCTCGTCCTTGGCTTCTTTAACTTCAAGAATGTCCGCGGGCCGGACGGTTTTTTCCCCTTCCTGGTTCCGGACGAGTGTGAATCCCCGTTCCGTTTCCTTCTGGATGAAAAGACTTTTCGAGAGGATGATCCCTCGCGCGGCATACTTATCGACGAGCCCGACGAGGATCGTCTCCAGATCGGGGCTGAAATTCTCCCTGGCCAGGGCGCCGATTTCGTTCGCCGTGAGTTCGATCCCGAACCTGTCCATGGCCAGTTTCTGGAGCTGTTCGGCGTTTCTCTGGGCCGGGTTGGTTTTAAGCCATTCCCGGCCGGCGAGAAAGAACTGGTGGATTTCTTCCTCCGTGTTCGATAACACGTTGGGGTCAAAGACATAGACCGGGAGGACGGCCTGTACGGCCTCCCGCCGCCGGCTCTCGGTCGTCTCCAGGTCATCGATCGTGAGGTCGGCGGGAGCGAGGATGTCCGCATTCGCGATTTCGCCGGGCTTGAGCTCGAGCAACGACTTCGCCGCCGGAATATAGGAGATGAAATAGGCCAGAACCAAAGCAAAGAAAACGATGAAGACGAACGGATTCTTGAGGAATTTGACGACGAGGCGGACTCTTTCCTCTTTGAATCCGGCCTGTTTTTCCTGACGAGCGGACGAAGCCGGACCTTTGAAGAGCTTCACATTCTTGAACGAAATGAGGCTCATGCTAAGGAGTGGGCCTTGGCTTCGGCCTTCTGATACGCTTTGATGATTTTTTGGACCAGAGGATGCCTGACCACGTCCTTCTCGTCGAAATAGCAGATGGCGATCTCTTTAATGGACGAGAGGATTTTCAGGGCATGGAGGACCCCGGATTTGGCCGGCTGAGGGAGATCGATCTGGGTGATGTCGGCCGTGATCAGGACCTTGGAATCGTATCCCGCCCGGGTCAGGAGCATCTTCATCTGCTCCTTGGTCGTATTCTGGGCTTCGTCGAGGATGATGAATGAGCCGTTTAAGGTTCGCCCGCGCATAAAAGCCAGGGGCGCGATCTCGATGATCCCCTTTTCGATCAGGCGGTTGGCTTGCTCCGCCTGGACTAAATCGAAGAGAGCGTCATAGAGGGGGCGGAGGTAGGGGTTGATCTTCTGATACATGTCGCCGGGGAGGAAGCCGAGCTTTTCGCCCGCTTCGACGGCCGGCCGGGTGAGGATGATCCGGCTGACGATCTTGTTCTGAAGGAAGGACAAGGCCATGGCCATGGCCAGGTATGTTTTACCCGTTCCGGCCGGCCCGATGCCGAAGACCACGTCGAAATTTCTGATCGCCTGGATATAAGACCGCTGGTTCAGGCTCTTGGGCAGGACCGATTTCCGGGAGAGGTTCAACGCCTCCGCGGGAGCGTAGCTTTCGATCGGTTTGGATGCTCCTTCATCGAGGAGGTCGAGAACGATATGGAAATCTTCTTCCTTGAGGTCGTAGCCTTTTTCCTCGAGTTCGCGGATCTTTTCGAAGTAGAACTTGGCATATTCGACCTTTTTCGGGTCGCCGTCGATGAGAAGACAATCGCCCCGGACGGAAAGGCTGACGCCGAGCCGGTTCTCGAGCTTCTTCAGGTTGCGGTCCAGGACGCCAAAAAAGACGTTCTTCCGGGTAAAAGGGTGGGTGATTTTTTCCATATCGCTAGGAGAGAAGTGACTCTGCGCTCATTTTCGATTATTATAACCCTTATCAATCGCCGTTTGTCAATAATTAATTAACCTCAAGATATTCAATGAGTTACAATTAAGACGGTTGAAAAAAAACGACGGCTGGTATATAAATACCTTTAATTTTTTCGACCGAGCGCAGCGGCGCCAAGGAGAGTCATATGGACAAAGAGTTCACTACGGTTTCGCTCCCCACCTCGTTGGTAAAGAAAATCGAAGAATCGATCAAGGGAACGGAGGTCGCATCCGTTTCAAGCTATATCGTCAAGGTCGTCAGAGAATCCCTGGCCAAGAATGAGCCTCAAGGCGAAGTTTTCAGCAAGGAAGACGAAGAGAAAGTCAAAGAACGGCTGAAGGCTCTGGGATATATCGACTGATCCCGCCCGGTTATCAAAAGGAGCCCGAAGATGATTCAACCCCACGGCGGAAAACTGATCGACCGGACGCTCCACGGCAGCCGCAAGGAAGACTTATTGGACAAGGCCAAGGGCCTTCCCCGGATCCGGCTGGACGCCGAATCGGTCAGCGATGTCGAAAATATCGCGACAGGTGTCTTCAGCCCGCTCGACGGATTCCTGGGACATGAGGATTTCCGTCATGTCCTGAGCCACATGAGGCTGGCCTCGGATCTCCCCTGGACGATCCCGATCGTTCTCGACGTGGAAAAGAACGAAGCCGATAAATTGAAGATCGGAACCAATGTCGTTCTGACGAACGCGGCCGGCGCCGCCGCGGCCATCCTTCATCTCGAAGACAAATATTCTTTTGACAAGAGCGAGATGGCCCTGAGGGTCTTCCAGACATCGGACGCGGCCCACCCGGGCGTCGCTAAGGTCGAGCAAATGAAGGAGATCCTTCTCGCGGGGAAAATCGACCTACTCCAAGAAACGCCGACGGCTTTCGAACGCTACCGGCTCAGCCCCCGGGAGACGCGGATACTTTTCAAGGAAAAAGGCTGGCGGACGGTCGTCGGCTTTCAGACGCGAAACACGCCCCACATCGGCCATGAATATGTCCAGAAGACGGCCCTGACATTCGTCGACGGCATTTTCATCAATCCCGTCATCGGCAAGAAGAAAAAGGGTGATTACAGGGACGAGGTCATCCTCGCCTCTTACGAAGAGCTGATCCGGAACTACTATCTCAAAGAGAGGGCGGTCATGGCCATCCTCATGATGGAGATGAGATACGCGGGGCCGCGGGAAGCCATCTTTCACGCCATCATCCGCAAGAATTTCGGCTGTACACACATCATCATCGGCCGGGACCACGCCGGCGTCGGCAACTATTATCATCCCTACGCCGCCCAGGATATCTTCGACGAGTTTCCGGACCTGGGGATCGTTCCCCTCTTTTTCCGCTCGTTCTCCTATTGCCAGAAATGCCTTTCCGTCGTCAACGAAAAGACCTGTCCCCATCCACCCTCGGACCAGATTCAATACAGCGGGACGAAGATCCGTGATCTCCTCCTCAAGGGCGAATACCCGTCGTCCGAGCTCGTCCGGCCCGAAGTGGCCAAGATCATCATGGAATTCAAGAATCCCTTCAATGATTAGAAAAAGAGGAGGTCAAAAAGAGGGGGTCAGGTCCCGACCTGACCCCGGCTGAGGATCGGACGATGGACCGTAAGATTCTCATTATCGGGCTGGATTCGGCGCCGCCTGAAATCGTCATCGATCGCCGTAAAGAATTTCCGGTTATCAACAGCCTGATCGAGGCCGGCCTATACGGGAAAATGAGGAGTTCCGACCCGCCGATCACCATTCCCGCCTGGATGGTCATGACCACGGGAAAGGACGCCGGCCGCCTCGGCCTCTACGGCTTCCGCCATCGGACGGGATATTCTTATGACAAAATGTGGATCGCCACGGCCGAATCGTTCAAGGAGAAGGCTGTCTGGGACGTCATCGGCGATCATGGCGGCCGGAACATCCTCGTCAGCGTTCCGCCGAGCTATCCGCCGCGCAAGGTTCCGGGGAATCTCATTTCCTGTTTTATCACTCCCGACAGCGGGAAGGAATATACCTATCCGCCTGAGCTCAAACCGGAGCTCGAAGCGAAGTTCGGGCCGTATATTTTCGACGTTCTCTTCCGAACCGAGGACCGGGACCAAATTCTCAAGGAAATCTATGAGATGACGGCCAAACGCTTCGACATCGTCAACTATCTTCTCCGCCATAAGCCCTGGACGCTTCTCATGTTCGTCGAGATCGGCGTGGACCGGGTTCAGCACGCCTTCTGGAAATACTCGGACAAAGACCACCACCTTTATGTGCCCGGGAACAAATATGAAAATGTGATCATCGCCTATTACAAATATCTCGATGGGAAAATCGGCGAGCTCCTGGCCGGCGTCGGCGATGAGACCATCGTCCTGGCCGTCTCCGACCATGGCGCCAAAAGAATGAAAGGCGCTTTCTGCGTCAACGAGTGGCTGATCGAGCAGGGCGACCTGGTTCTCAAAGAAACCCCGAAGCGCGGGGCGAGCATCGAAAAAACGGCCGTCGACTGGCCCAAGACCAGGGTCTGGGGTTGGGGAGGTTATTACGCCCGCCTCTTTCTGAATGTCGAAGGCCGCGAGCCGCAGGGCGTCATCAAACCCGAGGATTACGAACAGGAACGGGACGCCCTGGCGACGAAGCTGAAGAATATCCGCGGCCCCCGGGGCGAAACCTGGGAAACCCGGGTCATCAAACCTAATGAATATTTTTCCGACCTCAGGGGCGACTATCCCGATTTGATGGTCTATTTCGACGACCTGTATTGGCGCTCCGCCGGGACTCTGGGTTGGGGAACGCAATACCTTCTCGAGAACGATACCGGGCCGGACGACGCCGTCCACGCCCAGGAGGGGACCTACATCCTCTTCGACCCCCGCAAAAAAAGCGGCCGGCGGATTGACATCGATATTCTGGATGTCGCCCCGACCATCCTCCATACCCTGGGTCTGCCGGTTCCGGACGACATGAGGGGAAAAATCATCAGGTAAGGAGAGAAGGCATCGATGTGCGAACATGATCAGAAAGGCGTGACGCTCTGGTTCACCGGACTGCCCTGTTCCGGAAAATCGGCCGTGGCCGACCGCGTCGCGGAATTCTTAAAAGACCGCGGATACAGGGTCGAGCGGCTTGATGGAGACATCGTCCGCCAAAGCCTGACCCGAGATCTCGGCTTCTCCAAGGCGGACCGCGACGAGAACATCCGGCGGGTGACGTTCGTGGCCAAGCTTCTCACCCGGAACGACGTCTTCGTTTTGACTTCGTTCATCTCCCCGTACCGGGACATCCGGGCCCACGCCCGCCGCGAAATCGGAAGCTTCCTCGAGGTTTATACGAAATGCGCCCTTGACGAATGCATCAAACGCGATCGCAAGGGCATGTATCAAAAGGCGATCAAAGGGGAGATCAAGGAATTCACCGGAATTTCCGACCCCTATGAGGAGCCGCTGCATCCGGAAATCCTGCTCGAGACCGACAAAGAAACACTCGAAGAGAGCACGGCAAAAGTCCTGGCGAGATTGAAGGAACTCGGCTACCTGGATTAGCGGCCGGCGGCCGGGAGGTTTTAAACGGCATGACAACGTGTCTGGTAACCGGCGGAGCGGGTTTCATCGGCTCGCACCTGGCTCATGAGCTCCTCGATCGGGGATACCGGGTCAGGATCCTGGATAATTTTTCGACGGGAAAAAGGGAAAACATCGCACCCATCCTCAAGGATATTGAGCTTGTCGAAGGCGATATCCGGGACCTTCCAACCTGCCTGAGGACGGTCGCCGGAACGGACTTCATTTTCCATCAGGCGGCCCTCGCTTCAGTCCCTCTTTCGATCGAGGATCCGTTCCTCACGGAGGAGACGAACGTCGAGGGCACGCTCAATATCCTCTGGGCGGCCAAAGCCGCCGGCGTCCGAAAGGTCGTCTTTGCTTCATCCACCGCCGTCTACGGCGACAATCCCGACCTTCCCAAAAAAGAAGAGATGTCCGGAATCCTGCTCTCTCCCTACGCTCTGAGCAAGTGGATCGGCGAGAAATATTGCCAGTCGTTCAGCCCGATTTACGGAATCCCTTCAATCTGCCTCCGCTATTTCAATGTTTTCGGGCCGCGCCAGGACCCGCGCTCCCAGTATGCCGCGGTCCTTCCGATCTTCATTTCCCGGATGCTCGACGGCCGCCCCCCGGTCATATTCGGCGATGGGGAGCAAACCCGCGACTTCGTCTTCGTCCAGGACGTCGTTCAGGCCAATATCCTGGCGGCCGAGAGCGAAATCGGCTCCGGCGATGTCTTCAATGTCGCTTCCGCCGAACGCCTCAGTGTCAACGCCCTTGTTCGGCTGATCAATGACGTCATGGGGAAAGAGCTTTCCCCGGTTTTCGCACCCCCCCGGCCGGGAGACATCCTTCACTCCTGGGCCGACATTCAGAAGGCGGGGGAGCGGCTCCGTTTCCACCCCCAAATCCTTTTCCGTCAAGGATTGGAGAAGACCATTTCCTGGTATCAGGACCAAAGGAGGCCCGGATGAAAATCGCAGTCATTGGAACAGGCTATGTCGGACTGGTCACGGCCGTCGGCCTCGCCGAATTCGGCCACACGGTCATCGGCGCCGACAAAGTCGCCGAAAAGATCGAGAAGATTTCCCGGGGCGATATTCCCATTTACGAGCCGGGGCTCGACGACCTTCTGAAGTCCAATTTGAAAAAAGGGAACCTCACCTTCAGCACGGACCTCCACAAGACGATCCGGGCGGCGGACGTCATCTTCGTCTGCGTCGGGACGCCGCAGGGCGACGATGGGAGCGCCGACATGTCGCAGATCGAAGAGGTCTCGCGGCTTATCGCCGAGAACCTGACCGGCTACAAGGTCGTCGTCGAAAAAAGCACGGTCCCGGTGAAGACCTCCTCCTGGATCAAGCGGACGATCAGCCTCTACAAGAAATCCGAGATGGATTTCGACGTCGCTTCCAATCCCGAGTTTCTCCGCGAGGGCTCGGCGGTCGGGGATTTCCTTAATCCAGACCGGATCATCATCGGCGTCGAGTCCGACCGGGCCCGGGACATGTTGGCCAAAATCTACGAGAAAGCCAAGGACAAGATCGTCATCACGAATATCGACACGGCCGAGCTCATCAAGCACGCCTCGAACTCGTTCCTGGCCATGAAAATCTCCTACATCAACCTGATGGCGAACCTCTGCGAAAAAACCGAGGCCGATATCGAGCAGGTAGCCAAAGGGATGGGGCTCGACCCGAGGATCGGAGGCCTGTTCTTGAAAGCGGGCCTGGGTTTCGGCGGCTCCTGTTTCCCCAAGGACCTCAAGGCTTTGATCAAGATCGGCGAGGACCTCGGCGTCGAGATGAGCCTTCTCAAGGAGACGGATAAGATCAACGCCGGCCGGGTTCGGACATTCCTGGACAAGGTCAAGAAAGCGCTTTGGATCCTGAAGGACAAGAAAATCGCCATCCTGGGATTGGCCTTCAAACCGGAAACGGACGATATCCGCGAGGCGCCCAGCATCAAGATCATCAAAGAGCTCCTGAGCGAAGGGGCGATTCTCCGTCTTTACGATCCCGAAGCGCAGGCCAACATGAAGGAGCTCTATCCGGAAGACCGCGTTCGCCTCACGTATTTCCGCTCTGCCTACGAAGCGGCCGCCGGGGCCAACGCTCTTCTCGTCTGCACGGAGTGGAAAGAGTTCGCCGGGCTGGACCTGAAAAAAATCAAGGATGCGATGGCCAACCCGATTATCGTCGATGGCCGGAATATCTATAAACCGGCCCAGGTCAAAAAGCTTGGTTTCGAATATTATTCCATCGGCAGAAAATAGCTATTTAATCTCCAGGATGTGGCTCGAGACGTCGGCGGTGATGACAAGATAAGTATCTTCATTCGACGTTTCGAAGCGGAAAGGGATTTTAGCTCCGTCCAGGTTGACCTTCAGGCTCTCGGATTTTCCCGTCGAAATCCCGCCGGCAAGATCCGGAGGCAGGAGGATTTTAACTTCATCCCGATTCTTGAGATTGCTCCGGAAGCGAAAGACGAGCGTCTTTTTTATCGAATCCCAGGCATAGTTGTAGGCGGCATAGACGCCCGCCGCCGGGATGAGAACTTGGACGGATGCCCGGCCGTCGGATAATCTTGGCGAGAGCTGAAGGCTGTCTTTCGAAATCCTCAAGCCGAAATATCCCTCAAACAAGGCCAGGGCAAGGCTTCCCGCGCTGCCTGAATAAAAAGCGCTTCCCTGTCCCTGACCGGACGGCGTATCCCATTCATACAGCCCTTTATTCGCCGCGCCTTTTTTAGCGATTTCGAGGAGCTTTTGCCTGGCCGTGCGGCTGAACCCGCGCTCGAACATCGCATAGACCAGTTTCGCTCCGAACCAATCCCATTGGCCGCCGTTCTGGTATTCGTAAGGATCGTCCATCATCGGGTGTTTGAAAATTCCTTTAGGATAGGGGGGAAGGAGCGATCCGCTGATCGTCGAAAAACCGTATGTCTTTTGCCGCGCCTGGGCGTTTTCAAAGATTTTCTTTGCCTTCTCGCCGGACGCCAGACCCGAAATGACGGCTTCCGCGTTCCCCCCCATGGCAAACATCCCGTCCTCGTCAAAGTCATGCCGGAGAGAATCCAGATGAATGTGAACCCTGTAGAAGCCCCGCGCCTCCTGCCAGAGCCATCGCTCCGCGTTTTTCCGGATCTCGCCGGCCTGTTCGTTCCAGAAGCGGGCTTTATCCGCCAGTCCGCAGTTCTCGGACATTTCGGCCAATTCCTGGGCCGCGCCGTAAAACTGGGCTTGGTCATAGATGTCGCATGTCCAGTGGGTTTTTGGGCCGACGTAGATCGCCTTTTGGTCCGGGATATCCATATCGACATCGCCCCAATCCGCGGTGTGGGCGCCGGTGACGAGACCGTGTGTTTTGTCGAAGCGCCGGCTCAGAACGAATTGAAGGGCTTTGCTGAGCCGGGAAAGGACGGTTTCGCCCGCGATCCGTTTTTCAAGCCAATCCTTGCCGAGGATACGGGCGATTTGGGCCGCGGAGCGCACGGCGTTTGTCTCCTGATCGGTCTCCGTCGTGTTTTTATCGGATGTTCCCCGGGAATCGACCCAGTCGGCCAGAGACCCGTCGCTTTTTTGAAAGGCCAGATGCTCTTCGAGCCAGGACCGCAGATAAGGAGCTTCGTAGAAAAGGCGAGAGGCCGTGATAATCGTCGCGGAATCTCTCAGCCAGATCTGGGGGTAGGCGGAACCGGCGGCAAACCCGGAAACCATTCCCGTTTTTCCCTGAAAAGTGACTTTGTTGTAGGATAGGGTTTGGCGGATAAGGCGGAAGAGTTCCTCAAACTCGGGGATATCGGACCGGATATCGGTCCGGGTCACGGGGGCGAGCTGGGGCGACGTCGCCTCCGCGAAGTGCGGAAAGACGAAAAGACCGGACATGGCCGTGACAACGGCCATAACCCGGATCAAGCCCGCCGTTTTTTTCACGTTCATCCCTCAACAGATCCGGGGGAGAAGTTCGGATGTCAGGGGCTCGAGAAGGCGAAGCCCTCCGGCGGACGTCTTCAGAATCAGCTCGCCGGGTCTCCCGATTTTATTTCCGGCCTGGCCGATGATGGCCGCCTTCCGGCCGAGCGGATTCCCTTGGATCTTTTTGAGGACCTCCCCGGCTTTTTTCCCCGGAACGACGAGCACGGCCCTTCCTTCGCAGGCCAAATACAGCGGGTCGATTCCGAGAAGATCGGCCGCGGCGCGAACAGATCGGGAGAGTGGAATTTGATCTTCATCGATAAGGAGGGGATAGGGGGCCTCGGCGGCCAGCTCGGAGAGGATCGTCGCCAGCCCTCCGCGGGTGATGTCGCGCATCCAGAGGACGCCCTTTTTCCACAAGGGCAGGAGAAACGCGAGCGGCGCGCAGTCGCTTTTCGCTTTGGTCTCGAGCCCGAAATCGCCCCTTGCCGTCAATATCGCCAGGCTGTGCTCTCCGAGCGTGCCGGTCACGATAATCTTGTCTCCCGGCCGGATGAGCTTCGGCCGGAGTCCGGCGATGACCTTTCCGATTCCGGCGGTGTTGATGTAAATTTTATCGGCCTGGCCCTGCTTGACGACTTTCGTGTCGCCGGTCACGATTTGAACTCCGGCGGCCTTGGCCGCTTTCTTTATCGAGACGAGTATCTTC
>Ga0299915_10001941_pt1 | contig 15147 bp, 14 predicted proteins | sample RVTome_13_FD_200263 | JGI IMG/M metagenome (GOLD analysis project Ga0299915, IMG submission 200263) | Soil microbial communities from uranium-contaminated site in the Upper Colorado River Basin, Wyoming, United States - RVT92D227 (version 2) ... | reverse complement strand
TAAGGCTGTGCCCCGTTTTCCACATGATCGGCCGGCCGCCGAGCCTCTTGATCTCCTCGTAAAGGAGCTTCGACGCCTTGACCTCGGAGATCACGGTCGCTCCGGGGTTCGCCGGCAGCACGTCGCGCGAGAAGACGATCATCAGCTGGTCCCCCCAGAGCAGATTGCCTTGGTCGTCAACGACTCCGATCCTGTCCCCGTCTCCGTCAAACCCGACGCCGAAGTCCGCGCCGGTCTCTTTAACTTCCTTGACCAAATCCTCCATGGCCTCGGGAAGGGTCGGGTCCGGATGATGGTTGGGGAACCTTCCGTCCGGCTCGCAGTAAAGCTCGGCCACGTCACAGCCCAGCTTCCTGAAGATCGGCACGGCCACAACCCCGGCGGTCCCGTTCCCGGCATCCAGGACGACCTTCAACTTACGGCGGAGCCGGACATCCTTCAGGACATAGCTCTCATACTCGGGGATGACGTCATAGGACGAGCGCGTCCCTTGCGTGTCGGTGATGACCTTGCCCTCTTTGAGAATCCGGTAAACCTGCTGGATGGTCTCTCCATAGAGCGTCTCCTCCCCCACCATCATCTTGAAGCCGTTGTACTCCGGCGGGTTGTGCGAACCGGTGATCATGACCGCCGCCTCGTTTTTCTTGTAGTAGACGGCGAAATAGAGGAGCGGGGTCGGGACCAGCCCGATATCGACGACACTGCAGCCGGTGGAAAGAAGCCCCTGGGTGACAGCCTCGGCATAGGCCGGCGAGCTCAGCCGCGCATCGCGGCCGAGGGCCACTCGCTTTTTTCCGTGCTCACGGAAGAAAGTCCCGATCCCCCGGCCCAGGTACTCCACGAACTCCAGGGACAGGTCCTTGTCCACGATCCCCCGGATATCGTATTCCCTGAAAATCTTCGGGTTGATGTCCACGTTCGCCTCCCTCTGAGATCGCCGCCCTGCCTCGCCGGTCCCCTATCCGATATTCCCTAGCGACAGGCCCTTCACCTTTTCTTCCACCTCGCCCCACTTGCCCTGGGCCTCGAGGATGAACTCGATGAACTCCCGGACGGCACCGCGGCCGCCGCTCTGCTCGCAGATAAAATGGCAGTTTTTCTTGACCTCGGGGTGCGCGTCGCCTACGGCTCCGGCCAGCCCGACCGACTTGATGACCGCGAGATCGCCGAGGTCGTCGCCGATGTAGGCGGCCTCCTCGCTCTTGAGTCCATGCTTCGCCAGGATCGCCTCGAGCACCGGTTTCTTGTCCATGATCCCCTGGTGAAGCTCGTCGATCCGGAGCTTCTCCGCCCTCTTCTCCAGCGCCCGTGACGTCTTGCCGGTGATGATCGCCGTCTTGAACCCGACCAGGTGGGCGAGCAGGATCCCCAGGCCGTCCCGGACGTTGTACGACTTGACCTCTTCCCCGTCGGGAAGGACAAAAAGCGCCCCGTCCGTCAGGGTTCCATCCACGTCCATGATGATTATCTTGATCCGGAGCGCTCTGGCCCTCCGGTCTCTCATCAGAACATCTCCGTGCGCCAGAGGTCATGGAGATGGATGATGCCCTCGACCTTTCCCGATCTGCCGGTGACAACCAGCGCGGTGATCTTGCGCTCTTCCATCAGGTTCAGGGCTTCGGTGGCCAGCCGCCCCCGGTCGACCGTAACCGGGTTGGCGGTCATGCATTCGCGGGCGCTCTTCTCAAAGATCGCCTCTTTGTGTTTCCTCATCATCCGGCGGAGGTCGCCGTCGGTTATAACCCCGAAGAGCACGTCGTCTTCGGCCACGACACAGGTCACCCCCAGCTTCTTGCTGGTCATCTCCTCGACTACCTGGAGCATCGGCGTCGCGGGGAGAACCCGCGGAATATTTGCCCCCCGGTGCATGAGCATCCCAACTTTGGTCAACTTCCGGCCGATATGCCCCTTGGGATGGAAGAGGGCGAAGTCTTCCTCGCCGAACCCCTTCTTTTTCATCAGGGCGATAGCCAGTGCATCGCCCAGAGCCAGTGCGGCCGTAGAGCTGGCCGTGGGCACCATGTCCTTTGGACCGGCTTCCCGCTCGACCTTGGCGTCGAGGACGATATCGCTGTACTTGGCGATCCGCGACCTCCGGTTTCCGGTGATAGTGATGAGCTTGACGCCGATCCGCTTGATGAACTCGAGGAGGTCGATGATCTCCTTGGTCTCGCCGCTGTAGGAGATGGCCAGGACGACGTCGTTCGGCAGAATCATGCCCAGGTCGCCATGGCCGGCCTCGGCCGGATGGATGAACACCGCCGGTGTCCCGCAGCTGGCCAGGGTGGCGGCGATCTTGCGGCCGATCAGGCCCGATTTCCCCATGCCGGTCACGATGATCCTCGACTTGTTCTCGGCCAGGAGGTCAACCGCCCTGGCGAAATTCTGGTCCAAACGGGAAACAAGGGCGGAAATGGCCCGGCTTTCGATCTCCAGCACTCCCCGGCCTATTTTGATGATCTCGGTTTTCTTCATAAGCCCGTCACCTCGCCGCAGGCTCCCTCATCAGGAGGGCCTTCTTAACCCGGAGAGCCGAGCGCAGAATATCTTCTAATTTATTCAATATCAACGAATTATATCCATCCGACAGGGCCTTCGCCGGGTCCTCATGGACCTCCAGGAAAAGGCCGTCGGCGCCCGCCGCCACCCCGGTCCGGACCATTAGCGGGATGAACTCCGCTTCTCCTCCCGAGGCCGCCCCCCGGTTGCCCGGCCGCTGGACGATATGGGAGGCGTCGATGACAACCGGGAACCCCCACCGCTTCATCGTCGGGATGGAGCGGACATCGAAAACAAGGTTGTTATAGCCGAAAAAGGTCCCCCGTTCGGTGAGCAGAATCCGATTATTCCCCTGGTTGAGCACTTTCTCGACAGCGTTCTCCATCTCCTGCGGGGAGAGGAATTGGCCCTTCTTGAGGTTGAGCGGTTTTCCGGTCCTGGCCGCTTCAACGATAAGGTCGGTCTGGCGGCAGAGGAAGGCCGGGATCTGGATGACATCGAGCACCTCGGCCGCCTTGGCCACCTGGCTCGTCTCATGGACATCGGCCAGGACAGGGACGGAGAGCTCCTCCCTAATCCGCCCGAGGATGGCCAGACCTCGCGTTATCCCCGGCCCCCGGTATGATTTGACCGAGGAGCGGTTGGCTTTGTCGTAGGAAGCCTTGAAGATGAACGGCATTTTGAGGCCGGCGCACACGGCCTTAATTTCTCGGGCCAGCGAGATGGCTTTCTCCTCACTTTCGATGACGCAGGGGCCGGCGATGACGAAGAGGGGTGTGGTCCCTCCGGCCGTGACCCCTTTAGCGATCTCTACGGCTCTTGTGCCTTTGGAGGCGATAGGCATGGCTTGCTCCGATAAACGCTTTGAAGAGCGGATGAGGACTCACCGGCTTGGACTTGAACTCCGGATGGAACTGGCAGCCGAGGAACCAGGGATGGTCCTTGATCTCGATGATCTCGACGAGGTTGAGCTTGGGGTTGTGGCCGGTGAACGACAGGCCGGCCTGGGCCAGTTTATCCTTGTAGGCGGGGTTGAATTCGTAGCGATGGCGGTGCCGCTCCAGGATCAGAGTTTTCCGATAGGCTTTGTAGGCAAAAGACTTCTTCTCCAGCTGGCAGACGTACTCTCCCAAACGCATCGTTCCGCCGATGTCGTGCTCCGGGCTGAGCTCACGCCAGAGGAAAAAGACCTTGTGCGGGGTATGGGTGTCGAATTCCGTGCTGTTGGCTTGTTCGAGCCCAACGACATTTCGGGCGAACTCGATGGTGGCGCACTGCATGCCCAGGCAGATCCCGAAATAGGGGACTTTTTTCTCACGGGCGTAGGTGACCGCCCGGATCTTGCCCTCGATCCCGCGGATCCCGAACCCGCCCGGCACCAGGATCCCGTCTTTGTCCCCCAGGACCTGCTCGAGCCTCCCCTTCTCCAGGTTTTCGGACTCGATCCAGCAGATGTTGACTTTGAGCCCATGCGCCACGCCGCCGTGCTTCAGCGCTTCTTTCAGACTCAAATACGAATCCTGGAGCCCGGCGTACTTGCCGACTATCGCGATGGTCACTTCATCGCGGGGATTTTTCATCCTGCTAACGAGCGCCTGCCAGGGAGCCAAGTGCCGTCTCTTTGGGGGCAAGCCGAGTTTTTTGAGGATGTAGGAGTCCAGCCCCTCCGAGGCAAATAGAAGAGGGATCTCGTAGATGTTGTCAACGTCCTTGGCGGTGATGACCGCTTCGAGGGGGACGTTGGTGAACAGCGCGATCTTGCTCTTGATGTCGGTCGTCAGCGAGCGGTCGGTCCGGCAAAGGAGGATATCGGGCTGGATTCCGATGGCCCGGAGTTCCTTGACACTGTGCTGCGTCGGCTTGGTCTTCAGCTCGCCGGAGGTGCCGATATAGGGCACGAGAGTGAGATGGACGAAGAGCACGTTTTCCGGTCCCAGCTCCAGCCGCATCTGGCGCGTCGCTTCGAGGAAGGGCAGGCTTTCGATGTCGCCCACTGTCCCGCCGATCTCGACGATGACGATATCATTGCCCTCGGACACGGCGCAGAACGCGTTCTTGATTTCATCGGTGACGTGGGGGATAACCTGGACGGTCTTTCCCAGGAACTCCCCCTTGCGCTCTTTGCGGATGATGGATTCGTAGATTTTGCCGGCGGTCCAGTTGTGCGCTTTGGATGTGCGCGTCGATGTAAATCGCTCATAATGGCCGAGATCCAGGTCCGTCTCCGCGCCGTCGTCGGTCACATAGACCTCGCCGTGCTGAAACGGGCTCATCGTCCCCGGGTCCACATTAAGGTAAGGATCAAACTTTTGCAGAGTGATCCGATAGCCGTGGCTTTCCAGCAGGCGGCCGATCGAGGCGGCAGCGATCCCTTTCCCGAGCGCCGAAAGAACTCCGCCTGTTACAAAGATGTATTTTGTTTTAGGCATGCCCTTTCTTTCTCAGGAATTCTTCAACCTTGATTATATCGCCCGGCGTATCCACGCTCAAGGTCGGACTGGGCGCCTCGACCATTTTGATCCGACATCCGTTCTCCAGCGCCCGAAGTTGCTCCAGTCTTTCCAAACGCTCCAGACGCGAAGGCTTCATCTTCGCGAAATCGACGAGGAAATCCCGCCTGTATCCGTAGATGCCGATGTGCTGATAGAAGAAATCTGAGGCCTGATAGGGGACTGGTGCCCGGGAGAAATAGAGGGCAAATCCTTCCTGGTCCGTGACTACCTTATTGATGTTCGGGTTGGCCAGGAGGTCAAGGTCATAGACCCTGGCCATGAGCGAAGCCATCTGCAGGTCCTCGTCCTGGAGGGCCTCAACAAGCGAATCGACCAGCCCACCGGTAACCAGCGGCTCATCCCCCTGGACGTTTATAATTATTTTATTATCAACTATTTGCGCAACTTCCGCCGCCCGCTCTGTGCCCGAGTTGTGAATCCCTGAGGTCAACACCGCCTCCGCCCCGAAGGATTTTGCGGCTTCCCGAATGCGCTCGTCGTCGGTGGCGACGATGACGCGGTCCACAAGGCGGGCCTCCCTTACGCCATCATAGACCATCTGGATCATCGGCTTCCCAAGTATCAAGGCAAGAGGCTTGCCCGGGAACCGGCTGGATTGGTACCGGGCCGGGATGACCGCTGCCGCCCGCTTCAAGATGATGCTCCCTCCTTGGCCTTGTCCGTCTCCTGGGATGCCGTCACCGCTTGTTCTCCGGCCAGGCAATTGGCCTCCATGTAGGCGCCTTCGTCCACGATCAATTTTGGAGTGATGATGGCGCCGAAAACGCGGCCCCGGCTGTGGATCTCGACTTTGTCTTCCGCCCGGATCGTACCCTTGATCTCGCCGTTTATAACGACATATCCGGCCCGGACATCGGCCTCCACTTTACCCTGTTCTCCGATAACGAGCATCGAGTCGGAAACGATCGTGCCTTTGAAAAAACCGTCGATGCGAAAGGACCCCTTGAAAGACAGATCGCCCTTGAACTCGGTGTCTTTATCAAAGAAGCCCGTGATCTTCTGCTCGTCGTACTCCCTTTTTCTTTCTTTTTCTTTCATCGCGATCCTCCTTTGATCTTTCCATATATGCGGTTGAGGTCATCCAGAGAAAAATAGGAAATTTTGATAACCCCTTTTTTTCGATTTCCGGCAATTGCGACCTTGGTCCCAAGGGCCTTGATGAGTTCTTCCTCCACGGCCCGAAGGTCGGCGTCGGACTCTGGCTTCTTGGCGGCCGGCCTCCTCGCTTTCCGGCCGGAGATGATCCTTTCAACGTCCCTTACAGTCAGGTTTTGATGGACGATCTCCCGGGCCAACGAAACCTGAGACTCTGCCTCTTCAAGCGCCAGAAGCGCCCGGGCATGGCCCATGGTGATCTTGTTCTCGATCAGATAGCCTTGAACAAGTTCGGGGAGATTCAGCAGCCGGAGATAGTTAGCGACCGATGTCCGGTCCTTGCCCACCCGATCGGCGATCTCATCCTGGGTGTAGTCCAGCTCCCGGATCAGCCTTTGATAGACATGGGCGATCTCCAGAGGATTGAGGTCCTCCCGGTGAAGATTCTCGACCAGGGAGATCTCGAGCTGCCGCTCTTTGGGTATCTGCCGAATCAGTACGGGAATCTTTTTTAAACCTGCTTTTTGGGCCGCCCTCCATCTTCTTTCGCCGACGATGATTTTGTAGGTTTCGCCTTCCGGCACGACGAGAATAGGCTGAATGACGCCGTTTTCCCTCATCGACAGCGCCAATTGCTCGATCGGACCCGGGTCGAACCTCATCCTCGGCTGCAACGGATTTGGCGACACTTCCTCGATGTCCACCTCGGCATAGCGCTCGTCCTTGAGAATTCCGTAGTCGTCAGGCAAGAACACTCCCAGACCCTTTCCCAGGGCTTTTTTGGTCATTTGCTGAGTAACTCCTGTGCAAGCACTAGATAGGCCTCCGCTCCTCTGGATTTGATATCATAGAGAACGACCGGCTGGCCAAAACTCGGCGCTTCAGCCAGCCTTACGCTCCTGGGGATGACGACTTCAAAGACGATCGCCTTGAGGGAACGCCTGATCTCTGCAGCGACCTGCTTGGAGAGGTTGGTCCGCTCGTCGAACATTGTTAGGACAATGCCCTCTATGGATAGTGTAGGATTGAAATATGTTCGGACTTGGTCAAAAGTGGCCAGGAGGTCGGGGATCCCTTCCATGCATAGGAACTCGCATTGAATCGGGATGAGGACAGAATCGGCCGCAGTCAGTGCGTTGATGGTGAGGAAGCCCAGCGATGGCGGGCAATCGATGAAAATGTAGTGGAAACTGCGCCTGGCCCTCTCCAGGGCGCCTCGCAGTTTATTCTCCCTGTTTTCTTTGGGGAAAAGCTCCACTTCTGCGCCGGAGAGCTCGGGCGAACAGGGACAAATATAATAATTATCGAGTTCTGTTCCCAGGACAAGGCCCATGAGGTCATGCCCGTTCATGAACGCCTGATAGATGCCTTTTTGGGGTTCCTTGGCCTTTCCGAGGCTGGCCGTTGCCATTCCCTGGGGGTCTAGGTCGATGACCAGGACCCGGTTATTCTTCATGGCCAGGGCCGCAGACAGGTTAATGGCTGTCGTCGTCTTGCCGACTCCTCCCTTTTGGTTGGCGACAGCAACTACTTTTCCCATGCTCCCACTATGTTTCACGTGGAACACTGGCCTGTTTTCGGCCTTCTTTTCTGAGCCTGGATATAGAGACCGAGGCTGACCACGGCAGCTGGCGTCATCCCGGGGATTTCCTTTGCTTGGCCGATCGTCCTCGGCCGGGACTTGAGGAGTTTTTCAACGGCTTCCCTGGTCAGGCCGGGGACCTTGCTGAAATCGATATTCTCAGGCAATTTGACCTGATCCATCCGTCTCATTTTTTCGATCTCTTTCTCTTGCCGTCTCAAGTAGCCCTCGTACTTTACCTCTGCCTCTGCGTATCTCATCTCTTCGTCTGTTAACGGATTTGGGAATTTTCTATATTCTAACACACTTGGCAGCGAAACATCAGGTTTTTTTAGCCATTCCTTGAGTGTTATCCGGACTCCATTTTCCAGCCTGGTCTTTTCTCTCTCCAGGAATTGAAAAAGACCTTTGACCCTCTCCTGTTTTTTTTCAAAAGCCTGGTAGTCCTCGTCTCTGACCAGACCGAATCTATGGCCATAATGGGCCAGCCTCCGGTCGGCGTTGTCCGCTCGCAGGTTCAGCCGGTATTCCGCTCTTGAGGTGAACAGCCGATACGGCTCCTCGACCCCTCTAGTCACCAAGTCATCGATCATAACTCCGATATAGGCCTCATCCCGTCTCAGGACAAAGGGGTCTTTTCCCCTGATTTTCAGAGCGGCATTGATCCCGGCCATGATCCCTTGCGCAGCTGCTTCCTCATACCCCGAGGTCCCGTTGATCTGTCCCGCGAGAAAGAGGTTTTCGATCCGCCTGGCCTCGAGAGAAGGCCTGAGTTCCATCGGCGAGACGGCATCATACTCGATCCCGTAGGCCGGCCTAAGAATCTTGGCTTGATCCAGCCCGGGAATAGTCTTCAATATCTCCACCTGCACCTCAAATGGAAGGCTGGAGGACATCCCGTTGACATAGACCTCCGAAGTCTCCAATCCCTCCGGTTCAAGGAAGAACTGATGGCGGTGATGGTGCGGGAATTTCACGACCTTATCCTCGATGGAAGGGCAGTACCGGGGCCCAATTCCGGTTATGATCCCGCTGTAAAGAGGGGATTTGTCCAGGTTTTTCCGGATTACATCATGTGTCCTGGCGTTGGTGTAGCCCAAATAACAGAGAACCTGGTTCACCAGGGGCTGGCGCGTCCGGAAGGAAAAGCCAACGGGCTTCTCGTCGCCGGGCTGCGGAGAAAAAGCGCTCCAGTCGATAGTATGCTTATCCAGTCTCATCGGCGTCCCCGTTTTTAGACGGAACATCTTCAGCCCCAGCCTGCGCAAGCTCTCACTCAGGGATGTGGCCGCCGGTTCATTGGCCCTTCCCGCCGGATACGAGCTGAGTCCCATATGGATCAGGCCATTCAAGAAAGTCCCAGGAGAGACGATCACCGTCTTTCCCAGGAGACGGTTCCCGTCCAGGGTCAATACTCCGCACACTCGTCCCCTGGAAATGATCATATTTGTAACTATTCCCTGGAAGACGGTCAGATTCGGGGTATCCTCCAGCCATTTTTTCATAACCAGCCGGTACCTGGCCTTATCGCACTGCGCCCGCGGCGCCTGGACGGCGCTCCCTCGGCTTCGGTTGAGCAGGCGGAACTGGATGCCGGTTTCGTCGGCCAGGAGCCCCATCAGCCCGCCCAGAGCGTCGATTTCGCGCACCAGGTGCCCTTTGGCCAGGCCGCCGATGGCCGGGTTACACGACATCTGAGCGATCGTCTCCAGATGGATCGTGGTAAGAATGGTCTTAAGGCCCATCCGGCTTGCCGCAGAGGCGGCCTCGCAGCCGGCGTGGCCGGCCCCGACCACGATCACATCATAATCAGGCCTTAAGACGCCCCGTTTGCTCATTTTCCCACACAAAAGCGGGTGAAAATGCCGTCAATGACCTCATCGACCCGGATTTCCCCGGTCAACTGCCCGATCAAGGGCAAAATAAGGCGGATTTCTTCAGCCAAGACCTCGTCCGAATGCCCGTTTCGAAGCAGGCTTAAGGCCTTTTCTAAGCAGGAGGCGATTTGTTCGAACAGCAGCTTCTGCCTCAGGTGGAGGAGAACTTCATCGTGTCCGCCCTTTTTCGGGGCGAAGCCATCATAGATCGCGTTCTGCAAGGCCTCCAGGTTTTTCCCGGTCAGGGCCGAAACCCTGAGCCAACGGGTTTTTCTGTTCAGCGCCAGGCACTTCGGTTGGTCGATTTTGCGGGGAAGATCGGACTTGTTGAACAGAAGGATCATTTTCTTAGGCTTGAACCTATCAATCAGCCTCAAGTCGGCCAGAGTCTCCCGCCTGGACGCATCCAGGACCAGAAGGATTCCATCCGCCTGGGATGCCAGCTCTCCGCCCCTCTTCACACCCTCCTTTTCCACGGGATGGGGCGAGCCCTCCAGGCCGGCCATGTCGATCAGATGAAAGAATGAGTCCTTAATCTTGATCGTCTCCCGGAGATAGTCACGGGTAGTCCCGGGATATGGGCTGACGATCGCCCTTTCCTGGTCGAGCAGCGCATTAAAAAGCGTGGACTTGCCGACGTTCGCCCGGCCCACGATGGCCAGCTCAAGCCCTTCCGTCATGGCCCTTCCCGCCTGGTAGCTCGAAATCAGTTTTTGGACCGTCCGGAGCACCTCTTCAAGCCGGCCTGCGGTCTCCTTGGGGCTGATGCCCAGCCCGTCGTCGGGGAATTCGATTGTGCCTTCAACTAGGGACATGAGCTCGATGATCTGGTCGCGCAGAGCGCCGATATGCCGCGAGAGCCCGCCCCGGATCTGATCAAGCGAGATTCTGGCCTGGGCGAGCGAGGTGGCCGCGATCAGGTCATTGACGGCTTCAGCCTGGATGAGATCGACCCGCCCGCGAAGATAGGCCCGGAGCGTGAACTCGCCCGGATGGGCAACCCGCGCCCCAGCCTTGGTTCCGAGGCGGACGACTTCCTCCAGCACCACCGGGCTGCCGTGGCAGCTGATCTCAATGACATCCTCCCTGGTATAGGAGCGCGGCGCGGGAAAATAGGCCAAAAAGGCCTCATCGATCAACCCTCTTTTCTCGCCGTCGTAAATCTCGCCCAGGACGAGTGCCCTGGGCTCAACTTCCCGCCACGTTTTTCGCCTCAGACGAAAGATTTTTCTGGCGATCGGGAGGGCCTTTCGACCGCTTAAGCGGACAATCCCCAGGCCCCCGTATCCGGGCGGAGTGGAAATCGCGATGATCGTCTCGTCCAACATCGAACTGTTCCAGCCTGCGCTGATGTTCATTTTAATCAACCCGGTTGAATTAGTAAACAACGGCCGGGCCATCCGGTTGACAGGGTCTGCCCTGCAGCGATATATTACCATTCCAAGCAAGGCGCACATCATGAAGCTAAAACTGATGAGGAAACACTGGGCGTTACTGCATGTCCACCAGCTCATTGTGTTTCTGGCCGGTGCGCACTTTTTTTTCATACCGGTCGGGTTTCCCGGACAGGAGCAGTCTTCTCTCTTATCCAAAGAGGAGGTATGTCAGTTCCTCCTCACGGCAAAGGTGGTCAAGAACGAGAGGATAGGCAAGGGGCTTACTCATCCCTGGCGGCTGACACTTTCAGCCGGTGGCCTCACTCATGACGCCTCGTTCCAGGATATCGACGTGCGCACTCAAGAGGCCGGCTTCGCCGGTGGCGGGAGGGAGCTGAACTTCGCCGACTCTTTCCATTACAACATCGCTGCCTATGAGCTGGCCTCGCTGCTCGAGCTCGACGATATGGTCCCCATCACCGTGGAGAGGGAGTGGGAAGGGAGGAAGGGTTCCCTGAGCTGGTGGGTCGACGATGTCAAGATGGACGAGGACGAGCGCCTGAAACAGGGCATCACTCCTCCCGATACCCGCGCCTGGAACAGACAGATGCACTCAGTCCGGGTCTTCTCTCAACTCATCTATGACACCGACCGAAACCTCCAGAACGTCTTGATCACGGAGGATTGGAAGATCTGGATCATCGATTTCTCGCGAGCCTTCCGGACGCTCCGCCAGCTTCCGGAAGAGAAAGAACTGCTCAAGTGCGAGAAAGGGCTCTTTTCCAGGCTTCTTGGGCTATCGAAGGATGTCATCTCGCGCGCCGTCGGAGCTCATTTGACCAAATGGGAAATCGAAGCCTTGATGGCCCGCCGGGACCTGATCGCAGCCCATTTCCAGAAGCTGATCGCCGAGAAAGGCGAGTCCGCCGTCCTCTATTGATCCTCTGGCTAAGGTTTGCCGATGGGAAAAACTTTGACCCTCTTTAAGAAGCCCTCGCCGAGGCTCTCGCTGGTGATCCCGGGGACCTGGTTGACGGCGATGTGGACGATCCGCCTTTCGTAGGGGTTCATCAGGTCGAGGACCTCATTTCTCCCCGTCTCGTTGACCTGATGGGCCATCTGTTGGGCGTATTCCCGCAGCCGCTTTTCCTTCCTCCGCCTGTAAAATTCGCAGTCCACCTGGACCTTGTGGGGAGATACCTTGTTGAGGATGTGTTGAAAAGCCAGGAGCAGGGAACCGTCCTTGCGGAGGAGCAGGCTCTTGTCCTCGCCGTCGAAGATCACATAGATGGTCTCGTTCTTCTTCTTGATCTCGTACGTCAATTCCAGGGGAAAAGAGGGGAGGAGCGTGTCCAGGAAGCCGGTGAGGGAATTCGTGTCGAGCTCCTTCTTCGGCCAGGCCCGGATGACGATTTCCTTGCCCCGCATCCCGAATAGCTTGGTCTTCTCGGTGACGATCTCGTACGTGAACTTTTCCCGGGGTATCTTGAGCACATGCTCGGCGTGCCCCAGGGCCTCGTCTAGGTTCTTACCCTTGAATTCCTGCGTCGGCTCACTATTTTCGTTTTCCATGAGACTCTCTCTTTTTCTTAGCCATCATCCGGTTCATGATGTACTGCTGGCCGATCTGGAGGCAGTTGTTGGTCAGCCAGTAGAGGACCAGGCCGCTCTGGAAATTTATGAAGAAGACGGTCATCACGACGGGCATGATGAGCATCATCCTGGCCTGGGCGGGGTCGGCCGACGTCGGTGTCATCTTCTGACTGATGAACTGGGTGGCGCCCATCAGGATCGGTGTCACATAATAGGGATCGTGGACGGACAGGTCCTTGATCCAGAGGATAAACGGGCTCTGCCGGAATTCCATGGCCACCACCAGCATCCGGAAAAACCCCCAGAAGACGGGGATCTGGACCAGGATGGGGAGGCATCCCCCCGCCGGGTTGATGCCATGCTCCTTGTAGAGCTTCATCATCTCCTCGTTCATCTGGCGGCGCTGGCTAATGTCCTGCTTGGCTTTCTTGTACTTGGCCCGGAGAGCCTTGATCTTCGGTTGAAGTTCCTGCATCTTGGCCATCGACTTCATGCTGCTGTAGGTGAGCGGGAAGAAAACGATTTTGATAAGGAAGGTCAGGATGATGATGGCAAAACCCCAGTTAGGGATATATCGATGGATAAACTTGATCGAGATGAGAAGGATCTCGGCGATCGACCCGAAAAACCCGAAATTGATAATTTTCTTGGCCTCGTGACCAAAGCCGCGAAGCCGATCGAAATCCTTCGGCCCGATATAGGCCTTTTGCGGGACGCTCACGGAGAGAAAGAAATCCGCGATCCTTTCGTCTCTGGGCACTCTCAGGAATTGGGCCGTTCCCTGCTGCGGCGGCGTGATGAAGAGGGCGGTCATGTAGTTGTCTTCATAGGCGGCCCAGTTGGCAAAGTTGAAAGCGCTGGCTTCGGGCCTGTATTTTCTATCGTTGACCCGGTACACTCGGTTGGCCGCAAGGACGGCCACCCCGCTCCCGACGCCGAACTGCTGCCTCTTTGAGGTGACGACCGGGTTGCCGATCCCCGGACCCCAGATAACCCGGGGCTGGACTTTGCGACCTTCCTTCCAAACGCTGATTTGGACATCGAAGTCGTAGGCGCCCCCGATGAAAATAAACGCTTTTTCTATTTTTACATTATTCCCATCGGAATAGTAGAATTTGAGCTCTCCCGTCTGACCGTCTCTGAGGTTGAGCCGGGCGACCGAGGGAAGGAACAGGCCCCCATTGGCCGTTTTGTCCAGCTCGGCGTCCTGGGTCTCCAGGAAAAAGGGGAACTTCGCGACCTCGGCCGCGCCCCGGGAAACGAGCTCCAGCCCGTCCTTGTTCTCGTCCAGATGCGTCTTCAGCTTCCAGCTCCGGAGTGATGCCCCCCGATTGCTCCAGACGGCCTGGTAGAGCGATGTGTCAACGAGGACTTGAGCCTCCGCCTGGGCTTTGGCTTCCTCATAGGCCTGCGCCGCCGCCGGAGGGGTCTCCGGCTGGGCCGGCGATTCGGCGGGCTTAGATTCAGATGCAGCCGCCTGGACCGGGACCTGCGTCTGGGCCAGGGGCTCCGTCTGGGGCTTTTTTTTCAGGAAGACCATCTGGTAGAACGCCAGGACCAGGAAAGAAAGGACGATAGCCAAGATCAGTCTTTTTTCCATAATCAGACCTCTTAGGGAACGTGATCGACTCCACCCGGATGGAAGGGGTGACACCTTAGCAGCCTTCTGCCGCCGAGCGATAAGCCCTTGAGCAGGCCGTATTTAGCGATCGCCTCCCCCGTGTACGCCGAACAACTGGGGTGAAACCGGCACTGCCCGCCGAACAATGGCGAGAGGACCAGCTGGTACAGCCGGATAGCCAGCAACGCCGCCTGTTTCATCGCACCCGCTTTTTCTCGAGGATCCTCCCGACGGCCTGGAGATAACTCTCCTTCATCTCCGTCCAAGTGGCCTCCTTCATGGCCGGCGAGGCCACGATAAGAAGGTCGACAGGATATTCGAGCAAATCTTTGTTCCTCCGGAACAGCTCTCTCATCCAGCGCTTGGCTCTATTCCGGGCGACGGCATTCCCGACCTTCCTGGAGGCGACAACACCCACCCGGGAATACGTCAAGGCATTAGAGAGGCCGATGAGGTTGAAATACTTGCTCTTGTATCGGTAACCTTTTTTATAGAGGACTAAAAAATCTTTCTTCTTTCTGATCCTCTCTCGAGGAGCAAGGCTTTCCGCCATCAAACGGCAAGTCTTTTTCTGCCCTTCTGCCGGCGGCTCTTGATGACCTTTTGGCCGCCCTTGGTTTTCATCCGGACGCGAAAACCGTGGGTCTTTTTCCGCTTTCTGACGTTGGGCTTGAACGTTGGCTTCATGGCTTCAGCTCACTTCAGGAGAACAATCTTAATCGAGCGCGGACCATCTGTCAAGATGAAGTTGACTCCCAGGGGGGATTGGGCTATAATTCAAACAATGCATGTATTCAAGATTGGGGATAGGATTATCTATCCCAATCAAGGCTTAGCCGTCATCGAAGGCATCCAGCAGGAGCACCTTTACGGGGAAGATTTCAATTTTTACCGAGTCAGGATCCTGTCCAACAAGACGCTCGTCCTGGTCCCGTCCGGAAACACCGAAGAGATGGGAATCCGCAAGCTGATGTCCGAGGACGCCGTCGAA